>Ga0315268_10007050_pt1 | contig 11885 bp, 13 predicted proteins | sample C1_top_MG_FD_204535 | JGI IMG/M metagenome (GOLD analysis project Ga0315268, IMG submission 204535) | Sediment microbial communities from Yellowstone Lake, YNP, Wyoming, USA - C1_top | ecosystem: Environmental > Aquatic > Freshwater > Lake > Sediment | place: USA: Wyoming | collected 2017-08-01 | reverse complement strand
GACCCAAGATTTCTACTGTAGCGCAGCTGTCAGTAGTAAGCAGGAGGAATTTTTGTCGTTTCAGCTTCAATTGTGCCACTGGTTTAGTGGCGCAAGGATGACGGCTGAGTGTCTAAAGTTGAGTTGAATTAATGTTAGGAGTTATAAATGAGCCACTTTTTAGACAGATTGAAATTCTTTGAAAGAGTCAAAGACACTTTTTCCGGAGATTACGGCATCGTCACCAACGAGGACCGCAACTGGGAAGATGCCTATCGTCACCGCTGGCAGCACGACAAGGTAGTGCGTTCCACGCACGGCGTGAACTGCACTGGCGGCTGTTCGTGGAAGATTTTTGTAAAGAACGGGCTGGTGTCATTCGAGATGCAACAGACCGATTATCCGCGCACCCGCGAAGACCTTCCCAATCACGAGCCGCGCGGCTGCCAGCGCGGTGCCAGCTTCTCGTGGTACCTGTACAGCCCGCACCGCATCAAGCATCCGCTGATTCGCGGCCGTCTGCTCGATCTGTATCGCGCCGAACGCAAATCGGGTAAGGATCCGGTGGAAGCATGGCAAGCGATTCAGGCTGACGAGAAAAAACGCAAATCCTATGTCGGCGTGCGCGGCCTCGGCGGCTTTGTGCGTGCAAGCTGGGACGAAATGACGGAAATTATTGCGGCAGCCAATGTGCATACCATCAAGAAATGGGGCCCGGATCGTATCTATGGCTTCTCGCCTATCCCGGCTATGTCGATGATTTCCTACGCCGCCGGCTCGCGTTACATGTCGCTGATCGGTGGTGCCTGCGGTTCATTCTATGACTGGTATTGCGACCTGCCGGCCGCATCGCCGCAAACCTGGGGCGAGCAGACCGACGTGCCGGAATCGGCCGACTGGTACAACTCCACTTATATCATCATCACTGGCGCCAACCTGCCGATGACGCGTACACCGGACGCACACTTCCTCTCCGAGGTGCGCTACAAGGGTGCCAAGGTGGTATCAATGTCGCCGGATTATGCGGAATATGTGAAGTTTGCCGATCTGTGGATGCCGGTGAAGCAGGGTACCGACACCGCAGTATTTCTGGCGATGGGCCACGTGGCGCTGAAAGAATTTTTCATCGACAAGCAGGATCCGTATTTCCAGGAATATGCGCGCAAATATACCGATCTGCCGATGCAGGTCATCTTGCGTAAATTTGGTGAGGGTTACGTATCAGACCGTAATCTGCGTGCTTCAGACTTCGCCAACAACCTGGGTGAAAGCAATAATCCGGACTGGAAAACCATTGTGTATGACAGCAAGAGCAAAGCTTATGTCGCACCGAATGGCTCCATCGGTTTCCGCTGGGGCGAAGAGGGAAAGTGGAATCTGCTGGAAAAGAGTGCCGCAGGGCAACAGGAAATCGAGGCGGAATTAAGCTGTGTCAGCGGCAAAGATGAAGTGGTGTCTGTGGGCTTTCCCCACTACCAGCCCGGTGAAGACCAGCTGCTGTATCGCAATGTTCCTGCGCGCAAACTGAAACTTGCCAGCGGTGAAGAAGTACTGGTGACTTCGGTATTCGATATGCAGCTTGCCCAGTATGGTGTGGATCGCGGCCTCGGTGGAGGCAACGTGGCCACGTCTTATGATGACGAGAATGTTGCTTACACACCGGCCTGGGCTTCCAAAGTCAGCGGCGTTAAAGCGGCAGATATCGAGCGTACCGGTCGCGAGTTTGCCTACAACGCCTCCAGGACCAAGGGCAAGTCTATGGTCATCATGGGTGCGGCGATCAACCACTGGTACCACAACGACATGACTTACCGTTCCATCATGAACCTGCTGCATATGTGCGGCTGTGTGGGTCAGTCGGGTGGCGGCTGGGCACACTATGTGGGGCAGGAAAAATTGCGTCCACAGGCAGGCTGGGCACCGATTGCATTCGCCCTTGACTGGCAGCGTCCGTCACGGCAGATGAACTCAACGTCCTACTGGTATTTCCATACGGACCAGTGGCGTTATGAAACCATCAAGGCAGATGATCTGATGCACCCCGGTGCGAAGGCCAAGTATAAAGGCTACTCACTTGCCGATTACAACGTAGTGTCCACCCGTTTGGGCTGGCTGCCCAGTGCGCCTCACTGGAATGCGAACCCGCTCGATCTGGTGACAGAAGCTGAAAAAGCGGGTGCCACGGATGAAGCAAGTATCGCCAAGCATATCGTGGGCAAGCTGAAGTCTGGCGAACTCGATGTGGCATTTGCCGATCCCGACAATGAGAAGAACTGGCCGCGTAACCTGTTTGTGTGGCGCGCCAACCTGATCGGTTCATCCGCCAAGGGTCACGAATATTTCCTTAAACACTTGTTGGGTGCACAGAACGGCGTGTTGCAGGAAGGCGGCCTGGGTAAAGACAACAAGGAAATAAAGTGGCATGAAAATGCGCCCATCGGCAAACTGGACCTGATGGTGGATATCAACTTCCGCCTCAATTCTACCGGTGCGTATTCCGACATCATTTTGCCGACGGCAACCTGGTATGAGAAGAACGACCTCAATACCACCGACATGCATCCCTTCATCCATCCGCTGTCGGAAGCCGTGTCACCAGGCTGGGAATCGAAGTCTGACTGGCAGATTTTCAAAACTATTGCCAAGACTTTCTCCGAGTTGTCGGGCAAGCATCTGGGTATACGCAAGGACGTCATTGCGCACCCGATACAGCATGACTCTGCCTTCGAAATGGCGCAGCCGTTCGGCCAGGTTAAAGACTGGAAGAAGGGCGAGTGCGAGCCGATTCCGGGCAAGACCATGCCATTGCTGAAAGTAGTGGAGCGGAACTTTGCCGATACCTACAGGAAGTTCATCGCGCTCGGCCCGCTGATGACCAAGATCGGCAATAACGTCAAGGGTATCGACTGGAATACAGAGCAGGAATATGAAGAGCTGAAGAAGGTCAATCACACGGTGAAGGAAGCGGGTGTTTCATTCGGCATGCCTTCTCTCGAAGAGGATATTTCAGTGTGTGAAGCCGTGTTGCGCATGGCACCTGAAACCAACGGTGAAGTCGCGCATAAATCGTGGAGCGCCCTGTCGAAGAAAACCGGCATCGATCACCATCATTTGTATGCGGGTCGCCATGAAGACAAGATCACTTTCCGCGATATCCAGGCCCAACCGCGTAAGATCATTACGGCACCAACCTGGTCCGGAATCGAGTCCGAGCATGTGTCCTACACCGCCGGGTACACCAATATCCACGAGCATATCCCGTTCAGGACCTTGACGGGCCGCGCACATTTCTACCAGGATCACGAGTGGTTCCTCGATTTCGGCGAAGGCTTTTGCACCTTCAAGCCGCCGGTCGACTTCAAGGCACACGAGATTGTTCCGGCCAGTGTACGCGCAAAGCCTCACTTGACCCTGGCCTGGATCACGCCGCACTCCAAGTGGGGTATCCACTCCACCTATCAGGATAATCTGCGCATGCTGACGTTGTTCCGTGGCGGCCCGTATGTGTGGCTCTCCGAACTGGATGCCAAATCCATCGGCATTGCTGACAATGACTGGGTTGAAGCCGTAAATGGCAACGGTGCAACGATGGCGCGTGCAGTGGTTTCCCAGCGTATCCCTCGCGGTGTTGCAATGATGTACCACGCACAGGAGAAGAATGTGAATGTTCCTGGTTCCAATTCAACAGGCAAGCGCGGCGGTATCCTCAACTCCGTAACAAGGGTGACGGTCAAGCCTACCAATATGGTGGGCGGCTACGCACAACTGGCGTACGGTTTCAACTATTACGGCACGGTGGGTAGCCAGCGCGACGAGGTGGTGATACTGCACCGGGTTGACGATCAGAACATCGACTGGCTGGAGCGTCCGCTCACCGCGGAACGTGAAGCGCAACTTAACCCTGTCGGTATAGTCTCACGCTAACTTGCTGTTTTAAGGAGAATTAAAATGAAAGTACGTGCACAATTTGCATTGGTGTTTAATCTGGATAAATGCATAGGCTGTCACACCTGTTCCGTAACCTGCAAGAACGTGTGGAGCAATCGCAAAGGGGTTGAATATGCGTGGTTCAATAATGTTGAATCCAAACCAGGTATCGGTTATCCCAAACAGTGGGAAAACCAGGAAGTTTGGAATGGCGGCTGGGAGCTGAAGGACGGCAGGATACAGCTGAAATCCGGCAGCAGGCTGGAGCGTTTGCTGAATATTTTCGCCAATCCGGACATGCCGGAGATTGACGACTACTACGAGCCCTTTACCTTTGATTATGCGCATTTGCAGAACGCGCCGTTGCTGGAGGCTACGCCGACCGCGCGCCCGCGCTCGCTGATAGACGGCACCCGCATGGAAAAGATTACCTGGGGACCGAACTGGGAAGACGATCTGGCGGGTGAGTCTGCCAAGCGCAGTGTGGATGTAAATATGGCAAATATCGACAAGGAGATGTATGCGCAGTTTGAGAATACATTTCATATGTACTTGCCGCGCATGTGCAACCACTGCCTCAACCCTTCCTGCGTGGCTGCCTGTCCATCCGGTTCCATCTACAAACGCGAAGAGGACGGCATCGTGCTGGTGGATCAGGACAAGTGCCGCGGCTGGCGCATGTGTGTCAGCTCTTGCCCGTACAAAAAGGTTTACTACAACTGGGAGTCCGGCAAGGCTGAGAAATGTATCGGCTGTTACCCGCGCGTTGAATCGGGTATGCCTACCGTCTGTTCCGAGTCCTGCGTAGGCCGTATCCGTTACAACGGCATCATGCTGTATGACGCAGACAAGATCGAAGCGATGGCGAGCAAGGAGAACGAGCAGGATCTGTACCAGGCACAGCTAGATATCTTCCTCGACCCGAACGACCCCGAAGTGATCAAGCAGGCGCGTCTGGACGGCGTACCGGAAGACTGGATTATCGCCGCGCAGAAATCACCTATTTACAAAATGGCCATCGACTGGAAGATTGCATTCCCGATGCATCCCGAGTTCCGTACCTTGCCTATGGTGTGGTATGTGCCGCCGCTTTCACCGGTGCAGTCGCAGATCGACCAGGGCAATCTGCCAGTCGGTCCGGATGGCGCGATTCCCCGCGGCGACACCATGCGTTTGCCGGTGCAGTATCTGGCCAACCTGCTCACCGCGGGCAAGGAAGCGCCTATCCGTTCAGCGCTGAATCGCCTGATCGCGATGCGCAGTTACCAGCGTTCGGTGCATGTGGAAGGCATAGCCGATACTCGCGCGCTGGAAGCGGCCGGTATTACCGAAGACCAGGCAAAAGAAATGTATCGCTATCTGGCCATAGCCAATTACGAAGACCGTTTCGTGATCCCTACAGGGCACGCGGAAGTCAGTCTGGAAGATTTCTACAGCTTCCAGGGACAGAACGGCTTTACTTTCGGCAACGACAGCTCGGCCGGTATCAGCGCCAACTCACTGTTCCCTGAACGTCGCAAGCAAACCGTGGATTCGTTGCAGGAAGCACCATCCGCCGACGAACGGCCTTAAAAAGGAGAAATGACATGATGTTATACAAAATCACTTCGGCGTTGCTGGAATATCCGGATCAGGAACTGAAGTCCGTAATACCGGAAATTGCAGAATTGTTAAAAAACGATGCGGTCATTTTGGAAGAGGAGCGCGGTATTCTCGAACGCTTCATGCGGTGGATGGATACGGTGGATATTACCGAGTTGCAGCAGAGCTACGTGCAGACTTTTGATATGACGCCGGAGCATAGCCTGCATCTCACCCATCATTTGTTCGGCGATGACCGTGGTCGCGGGCCGGCACTGATCGACCTGTCCGAGTATTACCGCGGCTTTGGGCTGGAGGCCGATGCAAAGGAGCTGCCGGACTATCTGCCTCTGATTCTGGAGTTCGCTTCCACACTGGAAGAAGTAGAGGCCAAAGTGTTTCTGGGTCAGACTGTAAAAGTCCTGACCCAGTTGGCTGCCAATCTGGAAACCGCGCAAAGCCCGTATGCGCCGCTGGTCAGGCTGATCGAAAAACGCGGCCAGCTCGTCCCTCTATCTGGGGCCTCAATTTCTGCTTAAGGAGAATGTCATGGATTTGCACAAACTGATTTTCGGGGTCTACCCCTACGTGGCTATCGTAGTATTTTTACTGGGTAGTTGGATCCGTTTCGACACGGAACAGTACACCTGGAAGAGCGATTCCAGCCAATTGTTGTCAAAAAAATATATGCGTGTGGCCAGCAATTTGTTTCACGTGGGCATCATTGCAATATTTTTTGGCCACCTGTTCGGCTTGCTTACGCCGCACGCAATGTTCTCGGCAATGGGTGTAGGCGACTTGCAGCACCAATGGGTAGCGATCGGTGCAGGTGCGATATTTGGCACATTTGCGCTGATTGGCGGTGTCATTTTATGGCTGCGCCGTATTTTTAACCCGAGAGTGCGTGCCGCCAGCCGCTGGATGGATATCAACATTCTGGGGTGGTTGATGCTGACCTTGATGCTGGGTCTGTCGACACTGCCGATTTCGGTCGGTCATGCGCATGAAGGCAATGCGGGAGTGATGATTTTGCTGGCAGAATGGGCGCAGAGTATCGTCTATTTGCACCCGGATCCTGAGCTGTTGCTGAATGTGGATACAGTCTACAAAATACATCTTTTCTTCGGTATGTCAGTGTTCCTGTTCTTCCCGTTCACCCGCCTTGTGCATGTATGGAGCGTACCATTTGGTTATCTCGGCCGGGCCTACCAGATTGTGCGAGCCAAGCGTGTCAGGGTATAGAGCTGGCGTACCCCTCGGGCTTGATGAAGGCTTGGGATAGTGAAACAGCCGGCCTGCAGCCGGCTGTTTTGTCTGCAAATTTGCATATGGGAGTGTACAAAATGATGATCACAGTGAATGGCGTGCCTATTTCAACTGAAGCAATCGAGCAGGAAACAGCGAATCATGCGCGTGCGCAAGAGCCGCGTCGTGCCGCAATCGAGGCTCTGGTGTTGCGAGAAGTATTGCGTCAGGAAGCGCGTGACAAGCTGGCTGAGGCGACCGCAGTGACACAGGACGCGGTAAATGCAACTTCCAGCGATGCCGAGGCATTTATAGAAGAGACCATGGTAGAGCGTCTAATCCAGCGTGAGGTCGTCAAGCCGGAAGTGGCCGATGAGGAGTGCCTTGCTTATTACCGGAAGCATCCTGGGCAGTTTCGCCAGGGAGACCTGGTTGAAGCGAGCCATATCCTGTTTGAGGCCAAGCCGGATGAAATCTCATCCGGCTTGCGCCGGCAGGCAGAACAAGTTTTGCAGGAAGCATTGGCGCACCCCGAGAAGTTTGAGGAACTTGCGCGCACGCACTCTGCGTGCACGTCCGCGTCAATGGGCGGCAATCTGGGTCAATTGTCGCCGGGCGAAACAGTGCCGGAATTTGAACGCGTGCTGTTCAGTCTGGAGCCGGGAACAATTGCACCGCGTCTGGTCGAGAGCCGTTTTGGCCTGCATATCGTCAGGGTAGCGCGCAGAGCCGAAGGAAAAGTGTTTCCATTCGAAATGGTGCGTGAGCAACTGGACGCACATTTGCTCGAGCAGAAACGCAAACGCGCGCTCAGACAGTACCTGAAGGGGCTGGTCGCCCAGGCCGATATTCGGGGAGTCGAATTATCTTAAAATCGCAGTTCAATCCGCTACGAATAATTAATCCTGCATCCAATTGGCTATTCAGTCCATGTTTATAACTATTTGTTTAATAACGCATAATATATGTACCCAAAGGGCGCAAGAACCTCTCCGAGGTAATCTGCGGACAATTGCTTTTTCTGGGATTATGCATAGCGACATAAATCCACTGCGCGAATGAATGGTTGCATTGCGCGGTGTCGGCTACGGCATAACGTGCTATGCACATTAGCCTCCACCGTAACTTTGTTGTCCGAGTACGGCGTCGCGAAGCGACAGATTGTTTATGCACTCAGGCTCCTGCGCGCTGTGCGCCTTATCCTTCCATTCGCTCGCGCCGCTATGCATAGAAACTTTCTGGTGCTGCGGGCGCTTGCACTCAAGCGGCATGTGAAAATTCCGCTCGGTCAGGAAAATTATAGGGACAGGAATTGAACCGTGCCAGCAAACCAGTGCTGCCGTAGTAGAGCGTAACGCAGCGCTGAATAAAATCCCGTAACGTTTCAGGTTACGGGATTTTATTCAGCCCGTGCTCCATGCGCGTGGGCGTTTCATGCCGGCGATCTTGCACGCCTGTTTTACATAGCCATAGGGGAAAAGCTCGAACACCATATTGCGCGACTCAGTCCCGTGCTTTTCTGCCAAATGCTTGATTACATGGCGAACATCTACCGCGATCTGGTGCTCGGCGTAATAATCGCGCATAAAGTTCAGCACATCCCAGTGATCATCGGTGAGTTCAATATTTTCCTGGCGGGCAAGCTCCTTTGCCACGTCTTCGTTCCATTCCTGTGGCTCTACCAGATAGCCTTCCGCATCAACATCAGGAAACTCAGTTATCGTATTCATTGCTCGCCTCTATATAAAAAAGTTATTAAAAGAAACTGGGTGAATTATATATCATAGTTTGATATAATTTCAACACGCCATTTAATATATTTTTACCATGTCAAAAGACACGCTCAGCAAGAAGGAGTTTGAGACGCTTTCTCATTTTCGCTATCAATTGCGCCGTTTTTTGCGTCTCAGCGAAGAAATTACGCACAGTCTCGGTAGTACCAATCTGCAATATTTACTGTTGCTGCATATAAAGGGCTATCAGGCGAGGGAATGGGCTTCCATAGGCGAGTTGGCTGAGCGTCTGCAGTCTCATCATCACGGCGTGGTTTCTCTGGTATCTCGTTGTGAAAAGCTGGGCCTGGTATACCGGCAACAGGGCGAAGCAGACAAACGTGTTATCGAAGTGCACCTCACCCCGGCAGGCGAAAAGGCTGTGGAGAAGATGGCGCGCATGCACCGTGATGAATTGCTGAACTTGCAGGGTATCTTTCAGGTTCCGGGAAGTCAGGACTTAATTTGTCAGCGAGGCGAATGATGAAATGCCGCAAAAACGTTCAGGTACAGCTAAGCATTAAGTATTAACCTGTTCAACTACGGTTTTTAGGTTAAAAATAAAATGTTTTGGTTCAGGATTGTCGCATAGGCCGAAATCATAACTGCATCGACGATGTGTCAAGTGCGTTTAAGCGCCAAGCAGCGGGATCAGACCGTCCAGCCCGACAAAATTAAAAGCATAGCTGGCCTGGGAACGCACCACTGCTTTCGCATGGTACGCAATGCTAAGGCTGGCTTGAGACATCATTTTGAGATCATTGGCGCCATCGCCAATCGCGATAACCTGCTTGCCATTCATCGCGAGTTCATCGCGGGTGCGCACCAGCCAGTCGGCTTTTCCTTGCGCATCCATAATGTCTCCCAGCAATTTTCCGGTAAGCTTGCCGTTGATTATCTCCAGCGTGTTTGCATGCGCAAAATCCAGGCCAAGACTTGCCTTGAGGCGCTCGGTGAAGAAAACGAAGCCGCCTGAAACCAGCAGCGTTTTGATGCCCAGTTCTTTTAGCCTGGAAAGCATAATCTCGGCACCTGTGCCGAGTTGCAAACGTTCGTCGTAGACCTGTTGCAACGCGCCTTCCTGCAACCCTTCCAGCATCGCAACACGGCGTCGCAGGCTCTCGGCGAAATCGATTTCTCCGCGCATTGCGGCCTCGGTAATCGTGGAAACCTGAGGCTTAAGGTGGTACACATCGGCGATCTCGTCTATGCACTCAATGGTGATCAGGGTTGAGTCCATGTCCATCACCACCAGGCCAAAATCCGAGAGATGCTGGCTTGGGCGGACAAAGCCGTAGTCGAGCCGGTGCTCGTAACAATATTCGGCGATATTGTCGTGCGGCTTGGCATCAACCAGACGGTAAGCGTGTGCAGCGATCTGCTCGGTGCTGCTGGACAAGGTGAGGTCGGACAAGCGTTGCAGTTGGGCGGCGGGAATGTCGTGGATGGCCTGGATGATGAGATTCATATTTCGGCTGCTAATCCCGCGAAAGCGGATGTCAGAGCGGTTGAAGGAATGGAAAGGATGAATTATACCGGGCGCTGAAATGATCAGATACGATTTCCAAGCGGTAATATCCTGATGCGTTCTCGCATCTCATCCACAATTACCAATGCACCTGCAGAAAGTTGTGGCGTGAATCGATGAAGCAGGACAATCGCGCGTGGCGCAAGTGCAGCGGGACTCACATCTTCAGTGCGTATCTGAAACACGCTGGGTGATTCTGCATTGGTGGCAGCCAGCATGGCGCCAAAGTCCAGGTCGTGGGTAAAAACGAGGTGTTTCTTATCTCGTGCCCATGCAAAGAGCTCACTGTCTGGTGCATTGGAAGGCCCCAGTTTGTACCAGTGGCAAGATTCAAAGCCGGCGTTTTGCAACACCTCCACCCATGAGGGTGAAAGATTCATATCGATGAGAATCTTTAAACTCATGCAGCAGCCAGTGGCAGCTCGATTTCCTCAGCGCGCCATGCGGCATAGCGCAGTGCCTGAGTGATGTCCTCTGCTTCTATATAGGGATACAGAGCTAGAATCTCCGCTACTGTCTTGCCATTGGCTACCAAACCGATAAGCGTGCCAGCTGTTACGCGTAGCCCGCGTATGCAGGGCTTGCCGCCCATAACAGCGGGGTTGGTGGTGATGCGATCTAGTTGTTTCATATAGATTCACTCCTTGGCATTGGCTATCAAGGCAGGTATTTTAACTGAATATCACTGGTGGCGTTATTGGCTGCCAGAATACTGCGGGGCGGTAACATTTATATTTATACGGCATGCGCACCCTACGAGCTACGAAAGTTCTTTAATGAGGTTCTTGATTGCCAGCACACGCTACGTCAAAGCCTCATACTTCAATTCAGTATACAGTCTTTCTAAGCTGTTATATTAATGTCGAAAGGTGCTGTCCCAGCGTCTGAACATTGACGAATGTCATACCATGCATCGCACTCTGCCCCTTGGACTGTTCCGTATCAAGGTCGGCTACGCAGAGAATGAAGTATTTCTGCTCGATGCCCAGACGCTTGCGCAGTGCTACGTACTTATCGAGATCCTGCCGAAACTCGCCGGTCTTGCATTCAATATAGAGCGGCCGGGTTTTGTTGATCAGAAAGAAGACGTCTATCTCTCTTTTTTTGCCAGACTGATATGAAAGATTCAGGTTACGGGCGCAGGAAAATTCTGCTATCGCATCGGCCGATGCATCCACTTTAATAATCCCCAGCGGCTTGGCCATGATGCGCAAGCGGTGGCTGTCTAGCAACGCGTGGGCGGGTACCGGCAGCTGGCCGAAGCGGTCGATCAGTTCCTGGTGCATATCGTCCAGCTCGTCTTGCGTGTTGCAGTTCGCCAAACGCTTGTAGATCATCAGGCGCCGGTTGATGTCGCCGCAGTAGTCGTTGGGCAACAATGCAGGGGTGTCAGGTTGATCTCGGTGGTGACGCCCGGCGGGTGCGCCATGTCGGGTTCTTTGCCCTGGCGCAACGAGGTGATCGCGGCATTGAGCATGTCGGTGTAGAGGCTGAAGCCAATCTCCCGCATCTCGCCGCTTTGCGGCTCGCCCAGCAGTTCGAACAGGAATTGATCGTGCAAAATCTGAACAAAACCATGATGGCGAAGAAGATGCGAAACAGCCGCCCGCACGGAACTGACTGCGGCATCAGAATGACAGCGGCCTTACGCTGACTACCCTGGCGAGTGCTGCGGCTGTACCGGGGTAGACATTGCAGGTGGCGTTGAGGGAGGCTTGCATTTGATTAATCCTAGAAACCGGTGCGCCAGCACAAACTGGCGAGTGATAGTTGGTGAAAGTCCAATACAAGAAAGGAGTAGCGAACCGTCTTGACCCCGAGTCATGCGTTGTACATCGCGAGGTGTGTAGCGA
>Ga0315268_10007049_pt1 | contig 11887 bp, 9 predicted proteins | sample C1_top_MG_FD_204535 | JGI IMG/M metagenome (GOLD analysis project Ga0315268, IMG submission 204535) | Sediment microbial communities from Yellowstone Lake, YNP, Wyoming, USA - C1_top | ecosystem: Environmental > Aquatic > Freshwater > Lake > Sediment | place: USA: Wyoming | collected 2017-08-01 | reverse complement strand
AACTCGATTTCCCAGTCCCCATCAAGAACATCCACCTTTCTTAAAAATGCACGTGTCTCTGACAAAGTGCGGTACACAATCTCTTCATTCGAGGGGATCGGTACACCAAGGGTGCTGCCCTGCAAGGCGGTACCAGCCGGGGCAATCCATTTTCCTTTTAACCCTTCAAGACGTATACGGGGGAAAAAAAGCCTGCCTGAGCTGAGGAGTTTCACCAGACTATAGCGGACCTGTACCTTTTTTGCCGATAAAGGTGTGAATGGGATATTTTCGCCTCTGGAAAATGATACATCCTCAAAAGTAACCGTGCTCTCAAAAAGGTCGAAGCTGACATTCTTCCATGCAAGCTCTCCGGAAAGGTTTTTCAAAATTCTGGTGTTGACTATGGCTAATAGCTTTTTTTCCAGAAAACCCCTGCCAAACCGAACTCCCAGAAGTACACTTCCAATAAGAAAAATGAGAACAAGGAGTGCAATAATAATAGTGGATTTTCGTATAGTTCCCATGATTTAATATATCATAAATTAATTTTACTACTTAAATGCTGATTCTAACTGACGGCGAATTTACCGGCCAGTGTACAAAGTAAAATATCTTAATGATAGCTAAATTCAGCGAGATAGTCAATTCAGTAAGTGCTGAGCAGCAATTCAGTGAGTGCCGGTTTGGCAAAGATCACCTTTATATGAGGGAACACCTACCCTTTTGGTATTTAGACTTTAAGGAGAGTAAGCCGCCATTGGTTCAATTTGTTGGCACAGGTTCAATTTGTATGAATCGCTTATCGTCCATTGCTCGCTCACCTGATTAGCCAAAGAGACCTGGGATAGTATCCGGAGTTATCATCCAGTCCAGAGACCAGTTGTTATATTCATCCCTGTTCAGGCAAGCAATGCATCCCATTTCAAAGTTGAACCGGCTTGCATCTTCTTCCGAACCGTACAGCAGTAATGATGCAAGCTTGCTGAGAAAAGGAAGATGGCCCACTATGGCCAGATTCTCCATTCTATTCATTATCTGGTTTTCCACAAGGATGACACTATCGTTCGGTGCAAGCCCTTTATGCTCTTGTACGCTATCAGTTATGCCAAGTGTTTCAGCAAGTATGGCTGCTGTTTCTTTGGCTCGCAGTTTTTCGCTGTGCCAAATCTCCGTTATAGCCAGATCCAATCGGGCTGCGACATACTCGGAAATCATCTTCATGGTCTTTCGGCCCGAATCAGAGAGAGGCATTCGGAGATCTTCTTCGTGGTTTTTTGGCTGTGCATGTCGTATAAGATATACTTTCATAATGAATGCTTTCCTCCCAGTGAAAGATAAACCCTGTTTGGATTATCCACCTTTCATGATAAAAATCAAGAACAAAGTGCCAGCAATACAGATGGAAGCATAAGGCAGCAGCAATTCAGAAGAACTGCCGGTCAGAAGAACTGCCGGGGCGAAGTCGCTCTTTACAAGTACTGGTGGGGTGAAGTCACTCTTCGGAAGTATTGCCTGATGAAGTTACTCTGTTTTGATTCCATTTAATTCCATCCAATTTTATTTAACTTTATTTAACTTTATTATCTTGCATTGCCTTTTTACGTTCCTTTTCCGATGTGATGAAAGAAAGGGGTCGAAAAAATAAAAAGGGGAAATCATATTGCACTTGCATTCAATTTCCAGATGACAGATAATTACCTTTACTTGTACTCTATTGAATTTATCTACAATTATCTATACTTATTTATAGTTAATTATATTTATTCGTTTTAAATTTCCAGACATCAGGTATTTACATTCAATTTTCGGAGGTAATACATGAAAAGGGTATATTATGCAGCTTTTTGTAGTCTACTCGTAATTATCTTTCTTTTTTTTCAAGGGTGCGGCGATACAAATGTATTCGATGGCATGTCCGATGATGGCGGCGAGGCCGCAAGAACTGAGCAGGCAAAGCAGGATTTGAATTCAGGGGATTTCGACACAGTCATTGCCTCGTTAGGAACCAGATCCAATCTGACCGAGCAGGAAACTCGCTATCTGGCTTCGGCATATATGGGAAAGGCTGGATTTGACACTTTGAAGCTGCTGGAGGAAAGCGCCAAGAATGATGATACTGGCACTTTTGATGTTATTACCCGCATTTTCGATGAGGATGGAGATGGGGAAATCACCTTTGAACAACTAAATGCTAAAATTCATTTGATCGATCAGGCGCTGGGGGTATTGGGCGCCTCCGGTCCGGGGGTGGGCGCCCGGTTCAACAGAGCTTTGGTCGACTTCAGCAGAGCTTTGGTCAATTCTTCACCCAGTGATGATGTGAAACTGCAAAGGGGAATTTGCGCTGCTATTCATGCTACTTTCACGATTTGTCGAATCGTTGACTGTGAATGTGCCCTCCACCAAGGAGGTAACCTTATCCCTCTGACTGTTAATGCCTTGCAGACCCTGAAGAACGCACAGCCCGGCAAGACAATTGTGTTGACAGATAATGGCTGCCCTGATCTTGGCACCTACATGGCCGACTTGAATAATGATCTTGGGTGGATGCAGCAGGCTGTGGAAGCTCTCAATGGAGGAAACCTGGATCAGAATTTGGGTCAGACTCAATATCAGGAAGAGAATGAAAATGATATCCAACGGGAATTTAACGACTTTTTGGTAGATATTGGCTACACTGGAAGGGAACCCGAAGTGACCGCAAATGAACTCGAACTCTACCTGAATGGATTGCTGAAATAAATAAGCCAGTCTTTCGAATGTGGCTGAAATAAATAAGCCAGTCTTTCGAATGTGAAGGAGAAAAATAGCTATGGGAATATTCATGGAAACAGGTACGGGAAGATCTTTTCGCAAATTCCTGGGGAATAGCGCACTGATTGCCATTAGTGCACTGATTACCATTTTTTTGTTTTCCATTCTTTTGCTTTCTGCCGGCTCTGCTCATGCACGGGAAATGCCGTATTTCTGGAAGGGCATCCGGCCACTTGGAATGGGCGGGGCATTCACGGCCGTGGCTGATGATTATAATGCCTTACTTTACAATCCCGCAGGCTTGGATAAAGTGCAACACTGGAGTTTTGCGCTGCTGAATCCCATGGTCGAGTTCGGAGAAAACAGCCGGAACCTTTACAAGGACATGAAGGATACTGATTTTGATGACACAACCGAGGTCACCGAGTTACTCAGAAAGCACGTTGGCGAGTACCAGCATGTCAGGGCATCCGAATTTCCTTACTTTGTCAAACAGCATTTTGGATTTGGGGTGCTGGGACAGGCAACCGCCAATGTCGAGGTCAATGACCTGCAATATCCGGCAGCGGATATAAATGCCGTGGCCGATGTTGCTGGAGTTTTCGGGTTAGGCTTTGGTTTTCTGGATGATCATGCCCTGCGGGTGGGAGGATCGGCTAAGTATATTAATCGGCATCGGCTGGAGGAAACCTATACAGCTATACAGATAGCCGATGATAACCTTGACGATACGATTAAAGATGACCAGGCGGATGGGGCTGGCCTTGGTTTTGATCTTGGCTGCATGTATACCTTCCCTGTTCCCCTTAAACCCACAGCGGCCCTGGTGATTCAAAATATCGGGGGAACTAAATTGGGTGATGCCGGAGAGATCCCCCAGCAAATAAATCTGGGTGTTGGCATGCATTTTGACTATAGTTTTATTTCGGTTAATGCCGGGTTGGATGCGATGGATATTACCAGGAATGTCAACGAAGATGAGAAAGATTTTTGCCGGCGGCTCCACATGGGAGCAGAATCATGGCTGGGAAAGCGGTTGGCCCTGCGGGTTGGGCTGTATCAGGGATATGTCTCCGCCGGGGTTACCCTGGACCTGTGGGTTCTTAAACTGGATTACGCCAACTATGCTGAGGAAGTTGGCGTTTACGCAGGTCAGCGAGTTGACCGGAGGAATGTAGTACAGCTTTCCCTGGGATGGTAATTCCATAACAGGGAGACAGGGAGACAGGAAGACAGAGGATATACGGAGACAGGAGAGGCAGAGACACAGAGGAACAGAGACACAGAGGAACTGAGACACAGAGGTACTGAGACACAGAGACACAGAGACACAGAGACACAAAGACACAGAGGAGAATTACATCGAGGAGAGAGGTACACAGAGGGTATCTTGAATTATTATGATAGATAGAATCAATCAAAAGACCATGAATAGTCTTGCTGCCCAGGCTTTACCGGTATCTGTAAAGACAGGGGCAGGCGCTGACTTTAATAGGATCTTGCAAGATTCTCTATCCAGCCAGGGCAAGGAAAAGCCATTGGAGATGGCAGCCATCGAATTGTTATACAGAACCCTGGAAGCAGTCCTTTCTGAATCCGAAACCGGAGAATGTTGTTTGTATCCGCCACCATCGCCGGTCTTTCCGTCACCGGCCTTTTCATCCCTGGAATGGTCAACCTTGCTCTCCCATCAGTGGGATAGCCATAGCAGGGGAGTGCAGGGTAGGTCGCCGCAAAAGGGTAGGGCGCCGCAAATAGGAAGGACAGGGATTTCGCAGGAAGCAGGGGCAGGCGGGACAGGAGCCTTGCAGGAAGCAGGGGCAGGAGCCTCACCGGTGGAAGAAGGGAATGTCTCTCAGATAAGAGAAATCCGTGTCCCGCTAACCCGGGACATTCTCCCTATGACCCAGGGCACTGCGCATCTGGCCCAGGACACTGCGCATCTGGCCCAGGATACCGGACGTATGACCCAAGACACCGCTGGACATTTAGGTCAAGACGGTCACGGTCAGGGTATAGAAGGCATCATCAGTGAATCAGCACGGAAATACCATCTGGACCCAGCGCTTATCAAAGCCATTATTGCGGTCGAAAGCAGGGGTAATCCTAAAGCTGTATCACCGGCTGGTGCTCAGGGATTGATGCAGCTTATGCCGGACACTGCTGCTGAGCTTGGAGTAACAGACCCGTTCGATCCTGCTCAGAACATCATGGCCGGATCGCGTTATATGCGCCAATTGCTTGACCGCTACCAGGGAAACATAAGGCTGGCCCTTGCCGCTTATAATTGGGGCATGGGCAATCTCGAAAGTCGACCAGATGCCTTGCCGAAGGAAACGTGCAACTACATTATCCGTGTCGAGAAGGAACAAGATCTGGCCCCCGTTACAAATACTGAAAAAAATAGGTTGACAACCTTGGAGGATACCGAATATGATAGCCAAGCAAAATTCTATCCGCAGTGGGGAAATAAGAGAAATAAGGTTACTACGCAGGTAGGCATAAAGGTATAACTGCACAGAGGCACACAGGAAAAAGACAGACACAGAGAAGAATGAAAAAACTTTGTGCCTTTGCCCCTTTGCCCCTTCTTTAAGGAGAATCCCCTATGGAGAAAAACAGAGAAAATTCAATTTATTGGTTTGAAGAGGCCCAGAAGTATATTCCGGGCGGAGTCAATAGCCCTGTTCGTGCCTTCAAGGCCGTAGGAGGAAACCCGCTATTCATAGACAGGGCCAATGGATCAAAGATTTATGATGTGGATGGCCATGAATATATTGATTATGTAGGTTCCTGGGGTCCCATGATCCTGGGACATGCTCATCCGGCGGTGATCTCTGCGCTCCACTCTGCGGCGGAAAAAGGGGTGAGCTTTGGTGCCTCGACCAAACTGGAAGTGGAAATTGCCCGGCTCATTTGTCAGATGATTCCTTCCATAGAGCAGGTCCGGTTGGTCAACTCAGGGACAGAGGCCACCATGGGCGCCATCCGGTTGGCCAGAGGATATAAGGGGCGCGATAAAGTCATTAAGTTTGAGGGATGCTATCACGGCCATTCGGACGGGCTGCTGGTGAAGGCTGGCTCAGGAGCCACAACCCTGGGTATCCCCAATAGCGGCGGCGTTCCCAGCAGTGTGGCTCAGCAGACTATTGCTCTGCCTTTTAATGATATCGATCAGGTATCCCGCGTCCTTCAGGACTACCGCAAGGAGGTTGCCTGCATCATCATAGAGCCTGTGCCCGGAAACATGGGAGTGGTTATTCCCCGAAAAGGGTTTTTGGAAGATTTGCGGGAATTGACTGAGCGGCATGATATTGTCCTGATCTTTGATGAAGTTATGAGTGGATTTCGGATTGCTCAGGGGGGAGCGCAGGATTTGTTCCACATCAAACCGGATTTAACCTGTCTGGGAAAAATCATCGGTGGTGGTTTGCCGGTAGGCGCTTTTGGCGGGAAACAGGAAATCATGCAATGCCTCGCTCCTGTCGGTCCGGTCTATCAGGCAGGGACCCTTTCAGGAAATCCTCTGGCCATGACTGCCGGAATAACAACTTTGAAGCTGCTTTCAGATCCGGCGCTCTATGAGCGACTGGATGAAAAATCCGATGAGCTGGCCAATGGACTGCTGACAGCAGCCACGTCCGCAGGAGTGAATGCCTCGATGAATCGGGTTGGCTCGATGTTCACCCTTTTCTTTACCGGAGAGACTGTTACCGATTATATCTCTGCCCTTCGTTGCGATCAGGAAATGTTTGGCAGGTATTTCCGTGGCATGCTGGAAGAAGGTATCTATCTGCCGCCGTCACAGTTCGAAGCGGTTTTTGTTTCTCTGGCGCACTCGGATGAAGATATTGAACGAACTATTGCCGCAGCCCGAAAGGTATTCGCTCAAATGGGAAAATAGGCAGGGTTGAACAAAAAATCCGATGCCGTTAGGGAGTTCCCAACGAGCTTGACAATGTTAAATTGCAATTTAGCCACGTAAGGAACTAAAAATTACCACGAAACACACGAAATACACGAAAAAGACTTTGTATTCTTTCGTGTATTTCGTGTGTTTCGTGGTTAAAATCCTTTAAGGTTTTTACCTTGGAAGTATCAAGTTTCAGTACTATCAAGGTAATTTGGCTAATGTAACATTGTCAAGTTAGTAAGGAGTTCCCAATTATTAGTAATCATTGTTGCTAATCCAATGTCCTTAATTCAGCGTTCTTAAATCGGTATTGTCAAATCGGTGTTGTTGAAGAAGTTATTGAAAAATAAACTATCGGTTCTCGGTCTGGTGATGTGCGGGATGATCATCATTATGGCTCTGTTTGCCCCGATTCTCGCTCCTTACTCTCCCAATCAGATCGATCTGGCTCATCGTTTGACCAAACCAAGCCCGAATCACTTTTTAGGCCAGGACAGTCTTGGTCGGGACATTTTCAGCAGAATCATCTACGGCAGCCGGATATCGGTTTGGGTCGGCTTCTCGACAGTTATTCTGGCCACACTGTTCGGGTTTATTTTTGGTGCTCTGGCCGGGTATTACGGGGGATGGGTTGATGGGCTGATTATGCGGTTCGTCGATATTTTGATGGCTTTCCCAGGGATTTTACTGGCCATTGCCTTGATGTCCGTATTGGGGCCTAGTCTTAATAACGTAATCCTGACCCTCTGCCTTATCGGCTGGGTCGGGTACGCCCGCCTGGTCCGGGGGCAGATTCTTTTTCTGCGGGAAACCGAGTTTATCACGGCAGGCGAGGCATTGGGCCTTGGGCCGGTGCGGATCATTTTTGGCCATATTCTGCCCAATATCCTTGGCCCTTTGATGGTTCAGGCCACCTTTGGTATGGCTGGAAATATTGTGGCTGAGGCGGGCTTAAGTTTCCTCGGACTGGGTGTCCAGCCTCCAACCCCAAGCTGGGGAGCTATGCTGAATGAAGGGAGAGCGGTTTTGCTCAGTAATTCCAATTTGACTACTTTTCCCGGTCTGGCCATTATGATTATGGTCCTGGGCTTCAATTTTATCGGCGATGGACTGCGGGATGCGGTTGATCCGAAATTGAAAATTTATTAGAGTTATTGAAAATTTATTAGGGTTATTGAAAATACATGAGGGTTGCGGATGCAAGCTTATGATAAATCGGATGCAAGCTCATGATAAATAAGGAAATAATAAAAAAAATCGGACAGATGCTCATGTTTGGATTTTCCGGGACCGAATTGAATGATTCCATTCGTGAGATGATCAGGGAGCGCAAGATCGGCGGAGTTATCCTGTTTGCGGCCAATATCCTTGATCCTGAACAGGTTCGGCAATTGTGCAGAAATTTACAGCAGTGGAACCGTCAGGAGGGGAGCGAACTCCCTCTTATGATTGCTATCGACCAGGAAGGGGGCAAAGTTTCTCGAATACCCTGGCTGGTGGAGCAATACCCTGACCCTGTCCTTCTGGGAAGTCCGGGAAGGTCCCCAGCCGATGCTTTTCATTTCGGGTATGGCCTGGCCAGGGAATTGTCTCAGTTGGGTATTAACGTAGACCTGGCACCTGTTCTGGATATCCTGTCCAACCGGGAAAATACCCTTTTGGCCCGGCGCTGTCTTGGGAGCGAGGCCGAAAAGGTCGCTTATTTGGGAGAGCAGTTGATTCGGGGGCTGCACAGCGGCGGTGTATTGGCCACAGGCAAGCACTTCCCCGGACATGGAGATGTCAAGGTGGATTCGCACTATCAACTCCCGATCTGTGACTGCACCCTGGAAACACTCCGGCATAGGGAGCTTATACCTTTTGTCAGAGCAATACAATCTCAATCTATCCAACCCGCTCAATCGGCGCAGTCAGCTCAATCAGCGCAGTCAGCTCAATCAGCGCAGTCAGCTCAATCAGCTCAATCAGCCAAACCGGCAGCACTTGAGATAATCATGACGGCCCACATTCTCTACACTCATCTGGATGCGGAATATCCGGCTACCCTCTCCAGGAAGATCATCCAGGGTTTATTGCGCGACCAACTGGGATTTCAGGGGTTGGTCATTACGGATGATCTGACCATGAAAGCGATTGCTCATCACTTTACTCCCAGGGAGGCCACCTTGGCCGCAGTCGGGGCCGGAGCGGATATCGTCCTGGTCTGCCATGAGCCGGAGCAGCAAATGCAGGCATGGGAGGCCTTGCTGGCCGGGTATCAGGATGATGAACAGATTCGATCGGCAATCGAGCGGGCCAGCCGGAGAATTATTGAGTTTAAAGATAAGTGGCAAAAATTGCTTGCCCTTGTTTAGGTTGTTAGGTTGTTAGGTTTTTAGGAAAAGACACCCCCTAAATACCTAAATCCCTAAACACCTTCTTTTCCTTAGGTTTTTAGGTTTTTAGGTTTTTAGGTTTTTAGGAAAAGACACTGAAAGACAGGTTATTAGGGGTTTAGGTTTTTAGGAAAAGACAAATACCTAACAACCTAAACTCCTAAACCCCTAAACACCTTCTTTTCCTTTATTAACGTGGCTGATTATCCAGCCGCAAGGCGTGTAGGGAGAGGGAGTAAATCATGTTTGTACCATTGGTTGACTTGGTTGGAGAATATCATAAGCTGAGAGAGCCGCTGCAAAAGGCTATCCAGTGGGTTCTGGAATCAGGCCGCTTTATTTTGGGGCCTAATGTGGAAGCTCTGGAAGCAGAAATTGCTGCTTATATGAGTACTAAGTATGCAATCGGCGTTGCATCAGGAACGGATGCCTTGCTCCTGTCCCTGCTGGCTGCCGGAGTGGGCAAGGGTGATGAGGTCATTACCACACCCTTTACCTTTATTGCCGCTGCTGAGGTTGTCTCTCACCTCGGAGGCCGGCCCGTGTTTGTGGATATTGACCCAAGAACCTATAACATCGATCCAAAACAAATCCGTGCCAGGATTTCAGGAAAGACCAAAGCCATTATTCCTGTTCACCTTTACGGGCAGTCTGCGGATATGGCCCCCATTCTGGAGTTGGCTTCGGAGTATGGACTGAAGGTGATTGAGGATTGTGCGCAGGCTATCGGCGCGGAGTATAGGGGGAAAAAGGTCGGCTCTCTGGGAGATGCGGGTACATTGAGCTTTTTCCCAAGCAAAAATCTTGGCTGCTATGGAGATGGTGGAATGGTTCTGACCAATAACGAGGAGATTTATACCAAAGTGCGGCAATTGCGCAACCACGGCAGCGAGCAAAAGTATGTGCATTCCATGCTGGGGTTCAACAGCCGCCTGGATGAATTGCAGGCCGCCATCCTGAGGGTAAAGCTTCATGAGGTAGACCATGATCGAGACTTGCGAAGGGAGAAGGCCGAAGAGTACACTCACCGCTTGAGTGGGATGGTTACCACACCCTGCCAGGAAGATTTTGCTCTCCATGTCTACAATCAATACACCATTCGCGTCAAAAACCGATCGGAAATTCAGGATGGACTGAGGGCCAAAGGTGTGGCCACAGCGATTCACTATCCGATCCCTCTTCACAAGCAGCAGGTTTATCAGGATCTAAACTATGCAGATGATGATCTGCCCGAAAGTGTGGCCGCCAGTAAGGAGGTCTTGTCGCTTCCCATCTTCCCGTCCATGGCCTCTGAGCAGATTGCCTACGTTTGTAAAAGCCTGGAGGAGTTGCTATAGAAGCTCCATTAGAAGCTCCATTAGAAATTCCATTAGAAATTCCATTAGAATCTCCACCTTCGGCAGTGATTCTCATGGTGGCTGGTGAAGCTTCCGGCGATTTGCATGGAGGGAACCTGGCCAGGGAGATTTTGGCTCGACACCCCCAAACCCGTATTTTCGGCATTGGCGGAGCAAAGATGCAGGAAGCGGGAGTACACCTTCTTCGGAGTATCGATGATCTGGCCGTAGTTGGCATTTCCGAAGTCGTGCTCCAGTGGAAGGCTATCCATCAAACTGTCCATACCCTGGGTCAGTTTATCCGCGAGAGGCGGCCAGACCTGGTGATTCTGATTGATTATCCTGATTTCAACCTGCGTTTGGCCAAAGTAGCCAGAAGAGAGCGAATCAAGGTCTTGTATTATATCAGCCCCCAGGTGTGGGCCTGGCGGAGCTGGCGAATAAAAACTATCGCCCGGAGCGTGGATACCCTGCTGGTGGTGTTCCCTTTTGAGGTTCCTCTCTATCAGGACTGCGGCCTGGATGTCCGGTTCATCGGCCACCCTCTGGTGGATATCGTCAAATCGGAATTTCGCAGCAGAGAGGAAATTTGCCTTCAGTTGGGCGTGGACTCAAAGCAGCCGATTGTCGGCCTTCTGCCTGGCAGCAGGCGAAGTGAGATCAAAAGGCTATTGCCTCAGCTTTTGGGCGCAGCCACAAAGATTGCTCAGACAATGCCCAAAGTGCAGTTTCTCCTGGCCCTGGCCCCGACCATCCAGCTTGCTGAGGTTGAGCCATACCTTCAAAAGCTTGAGCAGAAACCTGGACAGGAGCTTAAGCAGGGGGGGATACAGGAGCCTGTGCAGAAGCTCAATCAGGAGCTTGAGCAGGAACGGACGCCTGGGCAGAAGCTCAATCAGGCGCGTGAGCGGGAGCAGGCTCTTGAGCACCCGGTGAAGATCCTGTGCAGGGAGAACAGCACGTATGATATCATCCATATTTCCGATCTGGTGCTGGTAAGTTCAGGTACTGCCACCCTGGAGACGGCTTTGTTGAATACGCCGATGATTCTGGTGTACCGGCTATCTCTGTTGAGCTACGCCCTGGGAAGGTTGCTGATCCGAGTCCCGTACATCGGTCTGGTTAACCTGGTTGCGGGAAAGAAAATTGTCCCTGAATTGATCCAATATCAGGCCAGCCCGGAGAAAATCGCCTCCCTGGCCCTGGAGGTCCTGCGTGATTTAAAGAGGCGGGAATCCATGCGCAGGGAGCTGCGAAAGATCAGGGAAAAACTGGGAGATCCGGGAAGCTCTGCCCGTGCGGCAGAGGTGGTTGCGGAGATGATTGGATTGTGAGCTGCTCGCTCATAGACGCTGAGCTAAGGGCAGCCTTATTCTCGCTTTCCCCTCTGGGGACAATGTCATTAAGTTAAGCATCCGGGTACTGATTTTGGAAGAAACCCTTTTGAAAAAGGGTTTCTTCCAAGCCATCTTCCCAAAACTTTTAAAAGTTTTGGGAAAGGGGTTTATGGGGAAAACCCTTTTTCA
>Ga0315268_10007048_pt1 | contig 11887 bp, 13 predicted proteins | sample C1_top_MG_FD_204535 | JGI IMG/M metagenome (GOLD analysis project Ga0315268, IMG submission 204535) | Sediment microbial communities from Yellowstone Lake, YNP, Wyoming, USA - C1_top | ecosystem: Environmental > Aquatic > Freshwater > Lake > Sediment | place: USA: Wyoming | collected 2017-08-01 | reverse complement strand
AAAGCTTTTGCGGGATGGGTTTCCCGAGAATCATGATGGTGCCGCTGAAGGGGAGGAGGCCAAAGAAGCATCGAATGAGCGTGGACTTGCCCGACCCGTTCGGTCCGAGGAGTGCGAATATTTTTCCCTTTGGGACTGAAAGGCTTAGCCCATCGAGTGCCCTTAAAGATCCATAATTCTTGACGACATCCTGTGCGATTATAGCATCCATGCTATCCCTTCTTTCGTGCCAAGAAGAAGAGCCCTGCAAGAATGACCACGATGACAAAGGCTCCCGCTGCATACAGGACCGTATTCCTGGGAACGCCCTTCCCCACCCTCACTTCAAAGGAAGAGTCGAAAAGGTAGAGGCCATAGTCCCCCTCCTTCTTGTCTCCCGAAGCCCTTATCTTGAGAGAGATAAGGTGCGTCTTTGCCGATGCCCCCTTCTGCGCATTGAGCACGAGCACTGCCTCCCCCGTCCCCTCAGATTCAATGTCACCCACAAGATCGCTTTTTATGTCATACTCAAACGGCTGTTCACTCTTCTCCTGTGCTTCCACGATGACGGATTCCACCTTGGCTTTACCCGTGTTTTTGAGGAATATATGAACAGAGAAACTCTCCCCTTCGACGGCTTTCCCCACTACCACATTTGTGACGATGAGATTGGGCGTTTCCGGAATGGTGAGTTCGACCACCTCTCTTTTGTGGTAGGAATTCGTGAAGCTGTCCCTGTAGGTGAGGTCTAAAAACAGGTAATGCCTTCCCGAAGAGGCATCGCTTGAAGCATCGATGGCAAAGAGGGCAGGAACAGACATGCCGGACTTGAGGATGCCAGCTGAAAACGTCTGGGAATAAGAGGAGGCAAGAGAGAAAGGATTCTCGCACACGAGCGTCGCCTCGAGGAACCGCGCATCATCGGTGCCCTGATTCTCGAGGCTTACGGTGAGGAGCACGGCTTTGTTGCCGGGGCGCACCTTGGAAGGGTCGGTTGAGACCTTCGCCACACTGACTCTCGGCTGCCCCTCCACGATGAGTGAGAATTTCTTATACACGGTCTGAGGTTTTGCGGAAGAACCATCAAAGTATGTCATGGACAGAAGAATGGTGTAGGAACCCGAGGGCGTCTTTCCGTCCGTCTTCATCTTGAAGGAGGCGAGGCGCGTTGAGGAGGCGTCCAGAAAATCAAAATAGGTGGTGTTGGACTGGAGAGTGGAAAACAAGGCAGGTGTTATATCGGGAAGGGCGAGGGTGGTGGATACGTTGAATGCCCTCTGGGAACCTTCATTGCTCACATCGATGTTTAATGAGAATTGCTCTCCCGGGATAATCCTTGCGGGAGTGGTATTGACGCGGATGTCCAGGACGATGCCTGCCCGTCCTATTTTATATTTGGAGGGACCCGAAACAGAAATGCGTGCCCCCGTGGAGAAGACCTCCTGTACGTTTACCACAATGTCTTCGACCTTTATCTCCTGACCTGCGTATGAAAAAGGAAGTTTCTGTCCGGTGGGGTAGAGCACCGCATTGTCCTTCATGACGAGCAGAATGGCGAGGCTCCCACTTTCGGATACCTCCTTCAGGTAAATAATGTAGGGACCTACAAGAATCTTCTCATTGACATAGATGTAACCGTTATATAGTATGTCTGCCGAGACAGGCACGAGAGAGGCAGCCACCATGATGACAAGGATTAAAGCCATTCGTTTCATGCTATCACGCATAGGCTCATCCGTGCGGTATATAAGGGTTGCGCAAACCGTAAACATGAGCCCATACTAATTCTAGAAGGTCCTTCAAATCACCTGCAATAAGAGTTGCGTGAGTATTACTTTCGTTTTTGTGGCGTAATATGGCATATGGAATCCACTCGAGGCACTCTTATCTCATGATGTGCTCATTCCCATGCGCCCCTGCTGAATCATTACTATATTCGTTCCTCCCATATGCAATCGTGATTTTCACGAGGAGGCTAATCCATTATTAGGATGGCTCTTTTAAAATTCATTCAAAATCTTTCTCATCTCTTCTTCTGTAGGCTCGCGTGGAAAATTGTAGGGCTGCCGCACCGTTTCCGTGTAGTAAGGTCTGTCGCAGCTGGGACAGCCGGTGGTCACATAGATTACGGGATTCTCCCTTATTCGTGTCACATCCATGCCATAGTCGGCAAGCTTCCCCTTCGAGAAACGCATCCCCTCAGCCCGTGCAAGATTATTGGCTATGAGATATCGCGCCATCTGCATCCTGCGGTAGGTCGCGATTGGTGGCTTTTCCCTTTTCTCGAGTGTCGTGTGTTTCAAGGGAGTGAATGCGAAGAGGGAGGGCAGCATGCCTTTATCATAGAGATTCTGCATGCAGGTGGCCATCTCTTCCTCGGTCTCTCCCAACCCCACGATGAGGTGAGAGTAGACTCCGTATTCGCCAAAAATCGAGACCGCATCCACAAGCGATTGCCACACCTCCTGCCAGAGACACCCCCCCTTTATTTCTGAGAAGAGTCGCTCTGTGGCACAGTCGAGATTAATGGAGACCCTATCCGCCCATCGCGAGAGATTCCTCATTTGCGCTTTCGTCATGGGGGTGATGGAGAGTGAAATTTCAACGGGGGGCAGTGAGGATAAAATCGATATGAGTTCTTCATAGACATGGGGGTGTGATGTGGCTTGTATGCAGACCCTCTCCACATCCTTCAGTGTGGGCACAACCTCTTCAAGCTCGAAAAGGTGCCAGGCTACCCGTGAGAGTTTTTCCTTGGAAAGCGACTGGGGACAGAAGGCACATGCGGAATCGCACTTCTCATTGGTCATCATGTATATAGTCTGTGGAAGCACATCTGTCTTTTGCTCAAGAAGACCGAGACGCGTGGCTGAGCCGCTCGAGAGGAACACCTTCATATCAGAAATTTTTTTTTGCACTTAAAACCTTTACTGAAAGGTTATAAGGAAGTTCATCATCACTATGGCATGAAAAAGGATGTCGCTCTCGCGCTCATCATTTTCATCGTTTCCGCGTTCCTCCTATTCGATAAGCTCACCGCAGTGCATCCCATCCAGATTATTGTGGAGGGGGAAAAGGCAGACAGGATTGTTCGATTGAGGGACGATTGCGTCGTCTAGTCGACGACGCAACATGTTTTTTTCTCTCTAATCCGTAAATGCAACTCCTGTGCCTTTCTGCGAGCCCACCGGGTAGGCTGAACGATGCCATCAAGAATCAATGCCTCTTCCTCTATTTTTCTCATGCGGGGTCTCATGCAACCCAGATTTACAATCCTGAAAAGTGGTCTTGCAAATCTGAAAATGTCTATGATCTCCTCAGAGTTGAGCCGAGTATTCTCAAAATCCGTTCCCCTCGCGCCGAAAACGACTGTTAAGACTACCTTGTCCGAGATTCTTGAAATTCTTTTTAGGATTTCTCTCTCTTCAATAAAATCCTTGTTCATTCCCAAACACACGTGCGGCACCGCGGCAAATCCTGATTCTTTCAGGAGGAGGAGGGATTGGATATAGTCCTCACTTTTGCGATTGATGCCATACACATTTCTGAGTGCGTAAGTCGTAGGTATGTCGAAGGAGACATAGTGGGGATTCGCAATTTTCAATCGAGAAAGATTCTCTTCGTCCACAAACCCTGAATGGACGTTTACTATGAGGCCAGTCGTCTTTCGTATCTCACCCAAGGCGTCAAAAAAGAGTGGAACCCTCCCTTCAGCATCACACCCACCCGAAACAAGCACACCCTCCGCATTTTTTTGCCACAGGGACAGGCATGTTTCACTCAGGCTCTCAGGCGTTTGGGTCGGTATCATATTTTGAAGAAACAGCCTCCTGCAATGGGTGCAATTGAGGGCGCACTCACCTCCCGTCACGGAGAGTGCGGGAAACGATTTTGAGGGGTAAAAGAATGTAATCTCTCTCACGGGGCGAATCCAACAGTAACCTATAAAAGCCTTTTTCTTTTTCCTTTTTCATGAGAGCCGGACTCGTAGTCAATCCCATTGCGGGCATGGGTGGGTCTGTGGGTCTCAAGGGGACGGATGATGCTCTCGCTGCAAGGAAGTTGGGGGCGACCCTCGTCGCACAGAAGAGATGCGAGGAATTCTTATCGACTCTAGCGCCACCAGTTGAATTCATCACCTGCCCTCGCGATATGGGTGAGTATGCATTGAAGAAATTTCATTTTCCCTATGCGGTCATTGCGGATGAAGAATTCTCATATGAAGACGGGATACCGCAGACCACGAGGGAACACACACAGAAATTCTGTGGGATGATGCGAGACAGAGTCGATATCATCGTCTTTGCGGGGGGTGATGGCACAGCCTTCGATGTCTTTTCTTCCGTTCATCCCAAACCCATTCTTGGCGTACCGTGCGGCGTAAAGATGTATTCCTCTGTCTTTGCCGCAACACCACCGCATGCGGCAGACGTTTTGCAGATGTTCTTTGAGAACAGATGTGAACTCAGGTTGTCGGAAATAATGGACGTGGATGAGGAGGCTTTCAGACACAGCCAACTCAAAACCTCACTTCTCGGCTATGCGTATGTCCCCCATGTTCCCGAACTCGTCTCCTATTCGAAATCCGTGACCCAGATTTCAGATGCGGAAGACCAGGACGCCATCGCGGAGTGGGTCGCCGAGCTTATCGAAGAGGGGATATTCGTTCTCGGACCCGGAACGACAGTGGCAAAAATTGCAGAAACGCTTGGGGCAGACAAGACGCTTCTGGGAGTGGATGTCTACGGGAAGAAGAATGGCAAAATCTCGATTTTAAGAAAGGATGCCTGCGAGAGGGATTTACTCTCATTCCAAATCAATCAGATAATAGTCTCCCCCATCGGACGACAGGGCTTCATCTTCGGGAGAGGCAACCAGCAGATTTCGGAGGCAGTTCTCTCGAGGATTCCCAATGAGAAAATCATACTGGTCGCAACCCGCTCCAAGCTTCGTGAAACAGAATACCTGCGCATCGACGTCTCGGAGGAGATAAACAGGCGATTCGAGTACGTGCGCATCGTCATCGGTTATCACGAGTGGGCGGTCAGGAAGGTTGTGAAGTAAGAAAATAATATAGTTTAGGCGATGAATGCCATTTCCTCTGAGAAGATTCCTCAGTACTCCCTCACGCTCTTCAGCAACCCATCCCTCGGCGAGTACAAATCTCCCTTGCGCTTAAACTGCGAGATGTTTTCCCTTATGAACTCTGCGGAGAGTCCTTCACTCATGCCCTGCTTGTAGACTTCTTCCTCCGATGCACCGTTACCGCTGTTTTCCTTGTCCAATTTCTCAATGAGGTCGAGCAGCTGGAAGACCTTGTCGCGCTGGGACTTTGATTTGCCCGTCGTCAAAACATCTATGTCCAGTTTCCCCGTAGAATGGTCTATGGCTACCTTGAAAAGACATTCCCTGAAGAGACGTATCACTTCCTCCGCATCCTCGCGCGTGACGCGGTCCGAGAGTCTCATGCGTGAGCGTGCCTCCGAGAGACGGATAAGTGCCTCAAGCTGACGTGCCGTTATGGGCAGTGGCGCCTCCTCGGCTTCACCTCCCTTTCTCATTTCCAGGTAGAAGTCGAGGAGTCTTTTTGACGCCTCGCGCGTCATTGCAGGACGAACATTGTTCTTCGCGTACAGTATGTATTTCTCGAGGAGATCTATGGGCACAGGCGGTGAGATGGATTCGTCTGGATTCTCATGGGTCGCGATGATGTGCTCCGCGATGCGCCTGTCGAGCTCTTCTGAAGGTTTGTCTGTGAGTATGTAGATGAGGTCGAATCGTGAGAGGAGAGTCGGCGGTAGATCTATCTGTTCGACGAGTGACCTGAATCTGTCGAACCGTCCGTATTTCGGGTTTGCCGCCGCGAGTATGGAAGCCCGTGCGTTGAGGGTCGCGACGATGCCTGCCTTCGCTATCGATATGGTCTGCTGCTCCATGGCTTCGTGAATGGAGCTCCTGTCGTCCTTGCTCATCTTGTCTATTTCGTCGATGCAGGCTATGCCTCCGTCTGCGATGACGAGTGCCCCAGCCTCCAGTGCCCACCCGCCCGTGGTCTCATCACGCACGACTGTTGCGGTGAGCCCTGCGGCGGAGGTTCCTTTTCCCGACGTATAGATGCCTCGAGGCGCGATTCGGGCGATATACATGAGAAGCTGGGACTTGGCAACGCCCGGGTCCCCCACGAGAAGCACATTGCTATCCCCGCGCAGTCGCGTGCCATCGGGGAGAATTCGCATCACGCCCGAGAAGAGCTGGAGGGCGAGAGCCTCCTTGACATCCAGATGACCATAGACTGCGGGTGCGATTGAATTGACCACCTTGTCGCACACAAACGGTTCTGAGGCGAGGAGCTTTATGTGGGCTTCATCCTCCTCCGTGATCTCGACGTCTTCCACCTCTTTCTGTTTCAACTCCACATAGCCGACATCGATTGAAATCTTGAATGTCGTCTTCTGCTGACCCCGGAAGGAGACTTCCTGTATGGTCTTCAATATGCCGACGATTGTGACCCTGTTGCCTGCAATTGCCATGTCGACGATGTCGTCATGGAGAAAACAGTCAACGTCTCGCGGCATCTGTCCTCCTCTCAGTCTCTCAGGTCTTTCCTGAATCTTTATCAATTGCCAGTCAACGAATTTGGACTGGTCCTCTTCCAGCTTGAAGGGGCCGGGACGCCCGCAGGCTGGATTCTGGCAAATGGTAGGACGTTTGAAGATGTGAACATCCTGTTCAATTATCATGAGCTGACCGCACCGCACGCACGTGAAGACGGCCTCGACAATCTCGGGCTTCACCTCCGTGGTGCGCCTCACTATGCCATCAATCTGCACCAATTTGTTGATATGTTCGGAGCGCAGGTCTCTTATTTCGACCCGCGCAGGCGTTACGTTGAAGAATCGCACGTGCAGGTCACACTTTTCCCGTGGCGCGTAGAGCTGCTCGAAGGCTGCCTCCGAGGCAGGAACGACGAAGTTGGGGTCTGCAATGAGAAGCTGCGCCATCTCGAAGTCGAAGTCGAGAATGTGGTCGAAATCTATCTCGAGGGAGCGCTGGTTGTTGAGCTTCGCCTTCCGTATCCTGTCATAGTGCACGGGATTGCTCAATGTGGGGTACTCCTCGAAGAATACCTTGAACCGATTGACGGCTTCCTCAAACCTCATTGGATTCACCAAGTATCTGTGCCTTCCATTCCCTTATGGCAGATGCGAGTCGCGTGAAGAGCACCCTCTCCTCATGGCAGATATTCCTGTCAGGGGAAGAGTAGGCGGCTTGAAGCGCAATCTTTTCCACCCTCTTGTCAAGAAGCTGTGAAAGAATCTTTTTTGTGTCCCTGTCATCCCTGTCTGAGACCTTCAGTGCGTCATAGAAATTGGGGGGAAGCTTCCCCAGGACCTGACCACCCTCCCCGAAGAGATATTTTTTCAACTCAGACGTCTTCAGCCCCACAAACTCAATTTCCTCCAGCGCCTTCCCTATCCAGAAAGGAAGTTCCATTGTTTCCCCCTTCTTTCCGCTGTAGGTATTGTCGTCTATAGTAACACTGAAATCCTTGAGGACAATGACTGGAAGTGCACTTGTCTCCATGCTCACGTTTCATAAGAAGCATTAAAAAAGGTTGGGGTAAAGGATTTGGATGCTATCTACTCAAAAATAGGTAGGTATCCGAGATTTTATAAGCCTTCAAGAGGACCACATTCAGGTGTATTCATGAGACTGACGGCAAATTCCATAGCATTCGTGGGCATAATGAGTGCATTGGGCATTGTGCTCTCCATCATTGCATTCATGCCTTTAGGACCAGGCATAAACGTCGATCTCTCCCACATTGCCACCTTCATTGTGGCTGTTGCGGGAGGGTCATGGCTCGGGGGCATCACGGGGCTCATCGTGGGCATCTATCCAATGGTGCAGTTCAATATGAACTATCTTGTCCCTGTCGGAAAGGCACTCAATGGAGTTGTCGTCGGCTTTCTTGCCAACAAAACGAGACCCTTCTTTGCCATAATAGTGGGGTGGATTGCCGAGGCTGCCGTAATATTTCTGACACTGGGTGTATGGGGAATACCCTACTCTCTTCCGGGCGCTGTAGTGCAGGGCATACTTCTCAAAGGAACAGGAGAGATAATCCTTCTCGGAATAATAGTCGAACTCCTCTTCAGAAGCAAGGCTGTCAGGCTCTATATAGATAGGGTGTTTGTGCGAAGTTAAATGAGTGCCCTCCACCCGATGGAAAAATCAACCGCCTACCTTAAAATGAGGACTTTGAGACTCCTACATTTGGCGCAGGTTGTCTCCCGTCTTCTTTCAGTTCCTTCAATCCATATATACCCACACGTTTGGCATCTGTGTATTTTCATCATTTCTGATCTTCCATTTGTCTTTCAGTGAATCCCGGAAAAAATCAATATGAGAAAACAAACTGCGCCGTATCCTTCATCCTCGTGACGCACGTATCAGATATCGCAGCAAGCTCCCCCAGGAATTCAACGGAATGGATTTCCAATTCTTTAAAGCCACCATTATCGTCAATCTTTTCCAATCCCCGTATTGCTTCGACAATCCTATCGGCTATTATGTAATGCTCTTTCTCATCCGTCGTCTTTATTTTCCATATCGGAAAGTTCATCTGCATCAACCTCTCGACCACAATCCTTGGCTCTCGAGCAGAAGAGATACACTGTGTAGGAGTCGTACCCTTTCTTAACCCTCTTCCTCCACCACATCCAAATGAAATGCCTACACAGCATGCAGAATTATATTCTACAAATCCAGAGAAGATGGCAGGGGCATTGTCGGAGGCAGGATTTGCACCCGCTTTGCTATTCAGTTTTTTATGAGGAGAAGAAATAGCGTCAAACTCCTTACCCGAGCGTTTCCGATATAACGCCTCTCCGACACGGTCCATGAATCACGTTATAGAATCCAGGACACCGTTAATGCTCCTTTCTCACTTATAAGGCTATCGGCAAAATCCGACACCCGACAGATGCACAACCTTTAAAACAGCATTCTCTTTTACATCTCATGGTCTCCGTCCTCATTCTCATCCGCATGAGAAATGCGAAGAGCAGGCTTTCCGGTATCTTGACGCAGGAAATGAGGGAGGAGCTTACGGCGCTCATGTTCTCGCGCGTGCTTTCTTCTGCGAGTGACCTTCCCGTCTATGTGTTGTCCCCCACACTCTTCGAGGGGGACTTCGTCTGGATAGAGGACAGGTGGAAAGACATAAACAGCGTCGTTGCGAAGGCTTGCGAACGCATAGATGACGATCTTTTAATCCTCCCTTCAGACATTCCCGCAATAAGAAAGGAGGATGTCGGAACAATTCTTGCGCACGATGAAGACCTCGTGTTTGTGCCTGCGAGGGACGGAGGTACAAACGCATTGTTCCTGAAAAAAGGCATCTCCTTTGAGACCCATTATGGTCCTAAGAGTTTCTTCCTGCACAAGAAAGAGGCAGAGGAGAAAGGTCTTTCCTTCTGCGTCCTGCCACTGGAAACCATACGCGACGTGGACACTGAAGAGGACTTGCTCTGGTACCATGCGAGAGCCGATGAGGAGATGAAGAAGTTCATATCCTCTCTGCTCGCCAAGCCAAACCCTTAAATAATATACCGCATAAAACACCCATGAATGCGCGGACGATAGAGATAAACATAATAAAGAAAGGGAAATACATCACCACCTCCCACACCATCTCCGTGGGCCACCTCTCTGACGAACAGATAGACAGCCTCTCGAAGATGATTTACGATTATGCCAAGATGCTCACACTCAACGTGAGATTGCCTGAGAAAGAAGAGAAAAAAGAAGAGGAGAAGTGAATCACTTCAGTTGCGTTCCGCAGTTGGTGCAGAACTGGCTTTCCAGCGGAGATTCCTTCCCGCATTGAGGGCAGGTTTTTTTTGTCTCTGCGGGTCGCACCACCTGTGCCTTCGATCGCGAGCCGAAGAAGATGAGCGCCGCTCCCACGATGAGCAGCCCTATGCCAACCCATAGAAGAATCGAATACGGCTTCTGGCTTATCTCCCGCGTCTTTTCCACTTCCTTGTTGGCAGTCACCTTCTCCGTGTAAGTTTCCTGCTTCATGATGGTCTCTGTCACGTAGTAGGTTTCCGTCTCTTTGGTGGTAACGGGTTTCTGTACCGTCTTGGTCTCATAACTGCTCGCATAGTAGAACTCGAGGTAAGGAAGGCTATTATATGGCAAATTTGCCAAATACACCTGTTCCCACTCGCCAAATTTGTATTCATATACATTTATATATATTTTTATCTTAATCTTGTCCCTGCCGACCTTTCCCGTGAATCCTGGAAAGTCCGAGAGGACAGGGTCGAAAACGAATTCATTTGTCTTGTAATCATATTTTACTTTTTCTCCTTTGCATTCCCATTCATTTGTAGCCTTTATTTTTTCTGTATTCCAATAACATCCCCATGAATCCGTTGGATAATTCCTGTATTGATAAGTCGAATAGCCTATTGTCCAGCCAGACCATTCATATGAGCCAAATCCAAAGATGACACTGTAGTATCGCGTATTAGTTTCCGACTTAATGGGATTCTTTACCAAGACCCTTATTGGACTATCCGTCCTAATCTCTATGGGAAGAAGATTGTACATTGTCGCCCCCAACTCCTGTGCCTGGAGTTTAATTTCCTCTTTCTTGTCAGACCATACGGGCACCTTTTCAGTTGCAGACACCATTTTTGTCTTCTCGACTTCCCTCGTTTTTGGCACCTGTGACTCTACTGGCACCTCGCGCGTCTTTATGACTTCCTCCTCTGTTGGAACGGTCTCCTTATATGCTTCCGTCTGAGTCAGGGAGTAGAAACTTGCCCCTACGCTGCCGAAGCCAAGTATTGCCACAATGACTCCCACCACGATTAATTTGTTCATCCGAATTCCTCCTTATCCAGCTTTCCGGACGGCTTCGATGCCATTATGTATTCTTAAGCTTTTCGTGTAGGAGAAGAAAAGTGAGAGGTCAGAGTCTCTGCCCGCAGTTGGTGCAGAAGACGCTCTCTGCCGAATTCTCCCTTCCGCATTTGGGGCAGAATTTTCCTGATGGTGCAGGTACCACCCGTTCAACACCGCTTTTTCTTGAACCGAGCGCAATGAGAACAACAGCCAACGCAAGAAGACCAATGCCGACCCACAACCCGAGTCCATAGGGTCTCACCGTCACCTCACGCGTCTTTGTCTCTTCATTCTGATACTCCTCCTGCTTCGTCACGTTCTCCGTCACATAGTAAGTTTCCGTCTCCTTATAGGTGATGAGTTTTTGAACATTCTGCGTTTCGTAATGGTCAGGATAATATATTTCAAGATAAGGTACCAAATTGTATTGCATACCAGTAAGATAGACTCTCTCCCAATCGTTAGAAATGTATTCGTAGACCTCTATGAAAAAAGTTACCTTAATCTCGCCCTTACTAATGTCTGCTCCCTGGGGCCAATCCGCCCGTTCTGGGTCGAAAATGAATTCATTATCTTTATAATTATATTTGTCTTGTTCACCTATACATTCCCATTTCCCTTCTTCTCTCTCTTTTGTCGTGTCATAATAACAGCCCAGACATTCTCTGGCGTCATTTTGATATGTAAAAAGTGCATAGTGATATGTTATCCCAGTATATTGGTAATTTCCAAAAGTGATGGCTACATCATAACGCTTCTTATTAATCTCACTTTGTATTGGATTCCTCACAATGATTCTCATGGGCTTGGCAGTTTTTATATTAATAGCAATGCTTGCTAATGTTGATAATGGTTTCTCTAGTACACTGAATTTGATCTGCTGTGCCTTATCAGACCACACAGGCGCGTTCTCCCTCACCATCTGAGTCTTTGTCTTCTCGACTTCCCTCGTTTTTGGCACCTGCTCCTGGACTGTGATGTCGCGCGT
>Ga0315268_10007046_pt1 | contig 11891 bp, 11 predicted proteins | sample C1_top_MG_FD_204535 | JGI IMG/M metagenome (GOLD analysis project Ga0315268, IMG submission 204535) | Sediment microbial communities from Yellowstone Lake, YNP, Wyoming, USA - C1_top | ecosystem: Environmental > Aquatic > Freshwater > Lake > Sediment | place: USA: Wyoming | collected 2017-08-01 | reverse complement strand
CAGGCGCTGCGGTAATCACCGGGTGCAGTTCGGCTACTGCGACAACTGTACCTGTGACTATCACCACTACAGCTCCGCCTACTACTGTTGTCACCACGGCGCCCCCTACTACTATAGTTACAACGGCTCCGCTTACGACTATTGTGACTACGTTGCCTCCGACCACAATCATCACAACTGCGCCGCCAGTGAGCCAGGCAACCAGCCTGACCGGAGCGGGCGCCACATTCCCCCAGCCGCTGTACAGCCAGTGGTTCAGCGAATACGCCACCCTGACAGGAGTAAAGATTAACTATAACGGCGTAGGTTCAGGCGCCGGTATCACTGCCATCACCAACGGCACCGTTGATTTCGGAGCCTCTGACGCACTACTCACCGATGCCCAATTGGCAGCCGCGCAAGCCGCTTATGGTACGCTGGTAACTGTCCCCATGACCGCTGATGCCGTATGCATCGTTTATAATCTATCAGGCATCAGCGCTGGGCAGCTGAAACTCACCGGCGATGTGCTGGCTAACATTTACCTTGGTACGATAACCAAATGGAATGACCCGGCTATTGTCGCACTCAACCCCGGTCTCAATCTGCCAAACACGACAATTACCACGGCGCACCGCTCAGATGGTTCCGGCACAACCAATATCTTTACGAACTATCTGGCCAAAGTTAGCTCTCAGTGGGTAAGCACAATCGGTGGGACAGGCTACAGCACTTCGATAACCTGGCCTACAGATGCCAAAGGAACCGGTGTAGGCGCCTCAGGGAATGCCGGCGTGGCCGGTGCGGTGCAGAATACCCCCAACGCTATCGGCTACGTAGGTTTGGCTTACGCCCTCCAGAACAACCTGGCGTATGCCCTGATGAAGAATGCTTCTGGGGCATACATCACCCCGAGCGTCGCTTCAGCCACGGCAGCTGCCAATGGCTTCACGCTGCCTGACGATATGCGCATCATGGTTACCAACTCCTCTGACCCGGCGGCTTACCCTATTGTCGGTTTCACCTGGCTGCTGGTATATGCCAACCAGACCGGCCAGGCCAAAGGCAAAGCTATCGTCAATTTCCTCTGGTGGGCTATCCACGACGGCCAGAAGGATAATCCCGGTCTCTACTACGTGCAGCTTTCCAGTGCTGCTGTCGCCAAAGCCGAGGTTCTGGTCAAATCCATCAAATATCAAGGGCAATCGCTGTACAACGGCTGAGCCCTTGAAATCAGGACAAAAAAGATGGGAGAATATGGGGAGTGTCTTCTCCCCATATTCTCCCATATAGAAATCCGAAAGGCCGAACGATGATAAGAAGCAGGACCAGAGGTTCGCTGCGTTTAGGCGATATCGCCTTTTCGAGATTGACTCTGATTGGCTCTTTAATCGTAATCGCCATACTGGTAAACATCCTGGTCATTCTGTTTATACAGGCATGGCCGTCTATTCAGCAGTTCGGAGTCTCGTTTTTTGGCAGTGCGGCCTGGGATCCGGTAAAGGAGCAGTTCGGCGCCTTACCGGCTATCTTCGGGACTCTCCTGAGTTCCTTGCTGGCTCTGTTGCTGGCCGTCCCCATCAGCATTGGAGCTGCGATATTTCTTACTGAGGTAGCTCCTGTCTGGCTGCGCAACGTAGCCTCGTTCGTTATAGAGATGCTGGCGGCGATACCGAGCATTATTGTCGGACTGTGGGGGCTATTCGTTCTGGTACCTTTCGTCAGGAGCCCCATCGAGAAGTGGCTGGGTACTGCCTTTGGCGCTCTTCCCTTCTTTCAGGGTAACCAGCTTGGCTTTGGCTTCCTGGCGGCCGGCATCATCCTGGCGCTCATGATAATCCCTATTATTACTGCTATGAGCCGTGACGTGCTGCGAGCCGTTCCGCAGGCCCAGCGAGAAGCTATGCTGGCGCTGGGGGCCACGCGCTGGGAAACAATCCGAAAGGCGGTCTTGCCTTATGGACGCTCGGGACTGGTGGGGGCTGTCATATTAGGACTGGGACGCGCCCTGGGTGAGACCATGGCAGTCGCCATGGTTATCGGGAACGCTTACCGCATAACGCCTTCGCTGTTCTCTACGGGAAGCACGGTCGCCAGCAAAATGGCCAATGAATTCGGAGAGTCCTCGGGCCTTCAGCTCTCAAGCCTGATTGAACTGGCGTTGATTCTGTTTTTGATAACTCTGCTGATAAATGTGATAGCGCGTTTACTTGTCTGGCGTATGGCTGCCGTCAAAGTGGTCAGGGATTAAATGTTGGACAGCAATGATCTAAAAGTACGGAAATGGTTTAACCGACTTATGCTCGGACTTTGCGCTACAGGAGCAGGCCTGGCTATTCTGTTTGTTTGCTTAATGCTTGGTTACATAGTAGTTCACGGGCTGTCTTTTCTAAATCTGGATTTTATTACCCACACCGCGGTCCCGCTCGGGCAGACAGGGGGCGGGATGCGCAATGAAATCATCGGTACGATTATACTGGTGGGCCTGGGTTCGCTTATCGCTGTCCCCCTGGGGATGATGACCGGCATATTCCTCTCGGAGTTCGGGAATCCTATGGCAGCATCTGCAGTGCGGTTTGCCGCCGATATCCTGGCCGGCGTGCCATCGATTGTCGTGGGGGTTTTCGCTTACGCTATCATCGTACGTCCCATGCACTCATACTCAGCGTTTTCGGCGGGTGTGGCCTTGGCTATTATAATGATACCTGTTGTGGCTCGCACCACTGAAGAGTCCATGAGGCTGGTTCCCAACTCTTTGCGCGAAGCAGCCTTAGCCCTCGGTATCACAAGATGGCGCTCGGTGGTTTCTGTAGTGATTCCCGGAGCAATCACGGGAATAGCGACGGGTATTATGCTCGGGGTGGCCCGCATTGCCGGAGAGACGGCCCCTCTCATCTTCACTGCGTTCGGTAACTTTTTTGGCTACGACGGATTGGGTAAACCCATCGGCGCCTTGCCCCTGCAGATTTACCGCTATGCCATCTCACCGTACAAAGACTGGCAACAGCAGGCCTGGTCGGCGGCTTTCTTGCTGGCTATATTGGTTCTGATAATAAGCTTGGTAGTGCGCTGGTTGAGTAGAAAGCGACAAACTTAGAGTGGCGCATGCATGAGGAAGATGAAATGGATACTATAACGCAACCTTCGGAAAATAAAAACCCTGAGCCCCGTATCGCCAGCTCACAGGATATCCTGGTGGCTGAAAATTTGCATGCTTATTACGGGTCTTTCCTGGCCGTAAAGGACGTCAATATAGGCATCAAACCCCGCTCCATTACCGCCATCATCGGACCTTCCGGCTGCGGCAAGTCTACCCTGATACGCTGCTTCAACCGCATGCACGAGGTGGTGCACGGGGCCCGGGTCACCGGCAAAATCCTGCTGGATGGCGATGATATTTATGCGCCGGGCATCGACCCGGTGGGCATCCGTTGCCGCATCGGCATGGTCTTCCAGAAACCCAACCCCTTCCCCACCATGTCGGTCATGGACAATGTGGTGGCCGGAAGGCGCCTCTTCAGCGTGTGGAGTAAACGTTCCGAGATGGAGGAGATAGCTGAGCGCTGCCTGAGACAAGCGGCGCTGTGGGACGAGGTGAAGGACAAGCTCAAGCAGTGCGGGGCTTCGCTTTCAGGCGGACAGCAGCAGAGGCTGTGCATTGCCCGCGCCCTAGCTGTAGAGCCAGAAGTCATATTGATGGACGAACCTTGCAGCGCTCTTGACCCGGTAGCCACCCTCAAAATCGAGGACCTGATGCGCAACCTGGCCAGAGATTATACTATAATAATAGTGACCCACAATATGCAGCAAGCCGGCCGTGTTTCGGACATGACGGCCTTCATGCTTATGGGTGACGACCGTGCCGGGACGCTCGTTGAATACGGACGCACCGACCAGATATTCACCAACCCGAAAGACAAGCGCACCGAAGATTATATTAGCGGCAGGTTTGGTTAGAGGAGAGAAAGATGCCGAGACAGGATTTCGAACACCATTTGCAGTCGTTACAGGAAGAGCTGCTGGTTCTGGGGAGCATGGTGGAGGAAGCCATCAGCCGCTCGACTGACGCCCTCAGGAACCGCGACCTGGCCCTGGCGCAGTGGGTCATCGAAAACGACAAAAAAATAAACCAGAAACGCTGGGACATCGAAGAGATGTGCATTGAGCTCATCGCCACTCAGCAGCCGCTGGCGCGCGACCTGCGCATCATCATTGCAGTGCTTAACATAATCGTTGACCTTGAGCGCATCGGCGACCATGCCGAGGGCAATGCCAAGATAGCCATCATGATAGGTGACGAGCTACCCCTCAAGCCGTACGTTGATATTCCGCGTATGGCTGGGAAGACCAACGAGATGATGCGCCGGGCATTGGATTCGTTTATACGGCGGGACGCGGAAGCAGCGCGTCGTGTCATCGCCGAGGATGATGTGGTTGACAATCTCTACGACCAGGTTTTCCGCGAGCTGTTGACCTATATGGCTGAGGATCCACGCACTATAAATCGCGCCACGCGTCTTATCTGGGTGGCGCACAACCTTGAGCGCAGTGCCGACCGCGTGACCAATATCTGCGAGCGCGTAATTTTTGTCATCACGGGTGAGATTGAAGAAGACGGCGTTTCTAAATACTAGGTGCGCTGATTCCACATATACTAAGAAAGAGATAAGGAGGGAACTAGCTCCTCCTTATCTCTTTCTTCTATCTTTGTTATATCGATTATCCTGTGCCTAAGGCTGACTTTGGTACAATCCCTTGGCCGCGGTGCATCTGTTGGTAGGCTTTTTCGTAGTCGGCGTAGGAATTGCCTGCCATAGCACGCAGAATGCGTATTCTCTCCGCGATGGGCGGGTGCGTGCTCATCCAGTCGGTGACGGCGCGCTTCTTGCCGAAGGGGTTGATGGTGTACATGGGGGCTGTCGCCTGATTGGCCGCTCTTACCTGGGTATTGGAGTTGGCCAGTTTTTCTAGAGCCGATGCCAGCCCCTCAGGATAGCGCGTGTAGAGAGCAGAGGAGGCATCCGCCAGGTACTCGCGCTTGCGCGAGATAGCCAGGTAGATGAGCTGCGCGGCGATTGGTGCCAGTATCAGTAGAATCAACCCGATGATGAGTAATACTGCTTGGATGGCACCGCCGCCTTCATTGTTCCGGCTGCTGCGGCGGCCGCCCCCCCAGAACATGAAGCGCGTGGCGTACCAGGATATGATGACTATAGTGCCGAGCATGACGGCGCTGATTGCCATGAGAAGGACATCCCTGTTCTTGACGTGGCCTATCTCGTGGGCGATGACACCCTGCAGTTCATCGCGGTTCAACTGGTCGCGGAGGCCAGAGGTGATGGCAACGGCTGCCTTATTGGGGTCGCGCCCGGTGGCAAAGGCGTTCAGCGCTGGGTCATTAATAATATAAACGTCAGGTACTTTTGGCAATCCCGATGCGATAGACATTTCCTCAACCACATTGTAAAGGCGCGGGTCATCCGCCTTCTCTATCTTACGCGCACCGGATACTCCCAGAAGTATGCTGTCGCCCTGGAAAAAGGCAATCAGTCCCATGAAAGCCCAGATGACTGCGGCTATAGCCAGTCCGCCCAGAGCGCTGTTGAAGAAGTATAACCCCAGGAAATAGCCTACCAGCAGGAGGAGTATTCCCATGATGACGACCAGCATGGCCGACCTCAGCTGGTTAGACCTTATCTGTTCCCACATTGAAAATTGTCTCCGTGTCTAGCTGAAGCTCACTTTGGGAGGGTTCTTTTCCTCTGGGACGGTGACCTCGAAAAACTCACTGGCCTTGAATCCCCCCATGCTGGCGATGATATTGGAGGGGAACATCTGGGTCTGGTTGTTATAGCGCAGTACTGAATCGTTGTAGAACTGGCGGGAGAAACTTATCTTGTTTTCAGTTGAACTTAGTTCTTCCTGAAGGGCCAGGAAGTTCTGGTTGGCCTTGAGCTCGGGATAAGCCTCGGCCACCGCGAGCAGCCTGGTTAGAGCCGAGCTCAATTCCCCTTCGAGTTTACCCCGCTCGGCAGCGCCGGCTGCGCCGGCCGCCTGTGCCATATTGCGCGCCTTGGTGACATTCTCAAATACCTCGCGCTCGTGCTTGGCGTAGCCCTTAACTGTCTCCACTAGGTTGGGGATAAGGTCATAGCGCCGTTTGAGTTGGACGTCGATCTGCGCCCAGGCATTCTTGACTTGGTTGCGCAGCCCTACAAGGCCATTGTACATGGCGATGAAGGCGAAGAGCAGTACGACTATAATGCCTAGAATAATCCACAGTGCTACCATAAAATACCTCCGTTAGAGTAATCTACTCAGCTATCGTTCTGAACGGTGACACTTGGTTTGAGTTTGAGTTCTATGAAGTCCTTGTTGTCAACCACTTCTTCTACCATGGGTAACTGTTTGAGTTGTTCGGCCAAAAGAAAAGTTTTTGGCGCTGAAAGCATAATCTGGATGCCCTCTTTGGCCGAGCCGCCTATCATCACCAGCCGTATCCCGGGAATCTGGCGCAGGCTGGTTTCTAGCGCTGCAGTGTGGATCGCGCTCACTTCCTTTTGAGAGATAACCAGTTTGACTATCCCTTCGTGTATAATCGGTTTACCCTCTGTTGCAGGCACTGGTTTTATGGCCTTATCTTCTCTGGTTACGGGTATCTGCGGTGCCGGCACTGCCTTTTTAGTGTCCGTTTTGATAGATTCCTTTTTGGTCTGTTCGAGTAGTGGCTTCTGCATTTCCTTCTCAGCCTTAGCCTTGGCTTTGGCGCTTTCCTTCTCAGCCTTAGCCTTAGCTTTGGCACTTTCCTTCTCAGCTTTAGCCTTAGCTTCAGCACTTTCTTTTTCAGCAGTTTGCCTGGCTTTGCGCTCGTTCTCGAGCCTATTTTTAGATATGACTTTTTGAGCCTTGATGGCTTCCTTCGCCGCTACTATAGCCTTCTTTTCGTCTTCGTAAGCCTGCTGTATGGCGTTGCGCCGGGCCAGAGTAGCTTCTATTGCCAGTCTTTTCCCCAGTCTTCCAGCTTCTTTGAGCGCTTCCTGGTAGCTCTCTTCTGCCTTCTGTATGACATTTCTCTGGACGCGGCTGAATTCCTCCAGTTCTTGTTTTCTCAGTCTGGCTTCGATGCGGTCGCGGGACTCAGCCAGTTTCCTTTTGGGTTCTTCTAGAGATGTCTTGGCTTGTTTGATAGCGCTGGTTTTGGCTGTGATGGCATCTTGGATGGCCTTTTCTCTGGTTTTTCTGGCTTCGATGATAGCTTTTTTATAATTTTCCTCAGCGAGGCTTATGGTCTTTTCGCGGAGTTTTCGCGCCAGAGTATTAAGATTGGTTGTGCCTGTTTCAGCCATTAGCACTTCTCCTGTATAAGGCTGGAGAAATTATAGCTGGTTAGATGGAAGTTAGCCTTCGGTTTGTAGTGTATAACATAGTAACCTGACTGTCAATGAATAATAATAGGGATAATAAATAATCATGGCAGCGTCGGCGCAAAATCCAGCTTGAAGGCAGGCACTTTGCAAGCGGCTTGAAGATGCTTCAAAGTGTAAATTAAAGCTCAATATCCGTCTTGGCAGTCCCTAGAGAGCTATGTGCCTAGAATTTGTCCGTAACCGTTTGTAGCAGCCTCGATGGCAGACAGCACAGCAGCCCGGACTGATTCGGGGACTTTATCCAAGATAGCCATGAGTTCTGCGATGTTCTTGGCTGAGTATTGCTGCAGCAGCTTGAGCAGCGTAGCATCGCTTATCGTGCTGGAATAGCCGGGCGCAGTCACGGCAGGCTGTGCCTGAGTAGCGGCTATCTGCGGAGGGCTCGTAACGACAAGGGTTGGGGTTGGCGCCGGAGGTGCTGTAACGGTTTGTGTTTTATCGGGAGGAGTAGCGGCGGATGGTGCTGTTGTGGTGGGTGTGAGTGTATTGGCGGCTGCGCCAGACTGCTCCGGTGCAGACGCTCCCCAGGCAACTGATGGTGACTGTAAGTTTTTAGAGCCGTCCCCGAAAGTCAGGCTACGTGCTGGTGTGGCATAACTGGACACCATACTCAGGTCGTTAGTGAATTGCTGCGTGAGGTTTATGGTTAACTCTGCGTTGCCGGACTGCGCGGCATAAACGATTTCTGTAACCCGGCGGTCTGCCAGCATGGCATAAAGACGTGCCTTTGCAGTCGAAGATGGAGTAAGGGTGATCTGGGCCTGCTCCATTGCCAGTTTGACCTGATATAGCGGTTGGCCGGGCATGCTTGTGGTAGAAGCAGCCATCACGCTGCCCGTGCTGATTAAAAACAGTACTCCCACTGTGGACAAAACAGTAGCCCAGCGCCAGTGCCATGCGAAAGCGGCCTGTCTCTTGCGAGTCATGTTTTCATTTAAAGCACTGCGGAACTGATAGCGGGCGCGGGCGCGGAATTCTGCACTGGGAGTGATTCTGCTGGCTTCCTGTGTCGCAGCAATAGTTTTCAGTAGTGGCTCTAGCTCGGCTGAATACTGTGGATACCGTGCCAAGCAGGATTCAACCGACTCTCCCTTGAGAACTATTTTCTCAAAGCAGTCGTTAAGTATATCATTAAGTTGTTTATTGTTATTCTTCCTAATCATATTCTTCCACCACCAGTATTTTGCGCAAAGCCACGACGGCGCTATGCTGCAGGGCTTTGACAGCTCCCTCGCTCCTGCCCATAAGCCGGGCGACTTCGGCCACCGGCAGATCGCTGGCGAAGCGCAGGGCTATCACCTCGCGCTGGGCCGGCGTCAGCTTTTTAGTGGCTACTATCAGGCGCTCAATATCCACTTTAAGTTCAGTCCGTTGCTGCGGATTGTCATTCAGGTCTGCATCGGGCGTGATAGCCTCAGTTAGCTCACTGGTTGGCTGGCGAGAGGACCTTCTAAAGTGGTCTACCACTTGATTATGGGCGATGCGATATAACCAGGCTGAGAAGGGCACATTCTTCCATTTATAAGAGGGGAGAGACTTCATAGCCTTCAAAAAGACCTGCTGGGTCATATCCTCGGCCTCTGTTCTATCCCCTGTTTTCAGAGCGATGTAACGGTAAATCTTGTCAAAGTATGCCTCATACAGTTCAGCGAAGGCTTGCTGGTCTTGCTGCTGCGCTCTTCGCACCAGGCTTTGTTCGTCTTGCACCTGACAACTCCCTGTGGCAATCCCTGTGTACCGGGTCGGGTGGGGTTTCCGCTGGACTGTCCACCGGTGTTACCACGTGCATAGATTATAACGAAGCAAAAGGCAAAAAGATAGGTTTGGTGTAGCTCTCACATCGCTTGTTAACATAATCTATAAGTGACCTTCTCCCCATGACTTTTTACTTAGACCGATGGTACTATTGGGGGCTTGGATTGGCATGTAAAATGAGTTATAGTATTCAGGCGTAAGCTTTAGTTATCTTTAGAGAGGACAAAAAGTTATGGCTGACCAGAATAATGGGATTGAGCCTATGTTGACAACCAGCGAAGTCGCCAGGATTCTCAACGTACACATCAACACAATAAGGCGCTGGAGCAATCAGGGCATCCTTAAATCATACCGCATCGGTTCGCGTGGTGACCGCCGTTTCAAGAAGAACGACGTAGATGCCATATTAGAAGGGGATGGCACGGCCAAGAAGGGCCGGAGGATTATTCCATGAAACGATAATCGAAGTTGAGTATTTGGAGGAGAACTGTGGCTAAGACCAAAATTATGGTGATAGATGAACAGCCCTTTTTCCGTGCAGGGGTACGCCAGGCACTATCCCAAGAAAAGGATTTTGAGATAATGGAGGGAGACCCCAATAATGATATGCTGGCGGTGATAGACGCCAATCTTCCCGACATAGTCCTTTTGGGCTCGGATTTAGCGACTCACAATGGTCTGGAGCTGGGTGGCCGCATTGCTCGTAATTTCCCCAGTACGAGGGTGATAATCCTGAGTCCGAACCCCAGCGATGAAGAACTGTTCGATGCGATACGCAGCTCGGCGGTTGCTTGCCTAGCCAAAAACGCCACACCGGATGAACTCATCGAGATAGTGAAGAGGGCGGCTCATGGCGAATACCCTATCAATGAAACAGTGATGACGCGGCCTTCGGTGGCACGTCATGTGCTGCACCAGTTTCAGGACATGGCTTCGCTCGGGGAAAACATCGTAGTCCCTCTAACACAGAGGGAGAGACAGATTCTTACTTACGTGGCTGACGGCAATACCAATAAACAGATTGCCAATATACTCAAAATCAGCGAGCAGACCATTAAGAACCATGTTAGCGCCATATTGCGCAAGCTGAATGCCAATGACCGGGCTCATGCCGTGGTGCTGGCTATACGCCGTGGCTGGATCAGTCTGGGGCAGAAACCATGATTTTTTTGGAAGTGCAATGCAGGTTGTTTACAGCGTTACCCTGGCATATATAATATCAAACTTTTAAAGGTAGAAGGAATTTCTTATGGCAGGCAAAGCAGCCTCCTCGGAAATGAGACAGCAGACCGAAGCGCGTGTCAAAGCGTATCTGGAAAGTCAGGGATACCAGGTACTGAATGACGCTCACCGTACAGGTAAGTCAGGTATAGAGCATAGTTTCGACCTGCTGGCCCAGCGCGATGATGGCTTTACGCTACGGACCCTGGCTATCGCCATTGTAGACGGCGGCAGCAAGGAGACTGTCGCCAGCACCATTTTTGATTTTGCCAACAAGTCTTATGACGCGGGTATTAAGGACAGGGCCATCGTAGCCAACCCAGCCCTGAGTGTAGAAAACAGGCAGCTGGCTGAAAAACAGCGCATTAAGGTGGTAGAGGAGGAAAAGATTGAATCCATGCTGTCTAGCCCGCCGCCCAAACTGGCACAGGCACGGCCCTTTCGCTTTGAAAATAAAGCGCAGATGATGGACAGCCTGATAAACCTGGGGTATCGGGTTGAGGAAAATGCTAAAGTAGCAGGCCGCTCAGGTGTAGAATACACGTTTGATATTCTGGCTTATGCCAATAGTACGCGCATTTCCCACAGTCTTGGCATTGATATCATGGGCGGCGATAGGGAGATAGGGCTGGACAAGGTGGCCTTTTTCGACACCAAGGCCTTTGATACCGGGCTGGATGATAAGGCTATCGCGCTGTTGGAAACCTCTCTTAGTTCACAGGCCAAACAATTCGTTGAACATCAGGGCATCAAGGTGCTTGAGCTGGGCAAGATGCGGGTGGCTGAGGAAAAGAAACCTGATAAAGCTGCCAGTGCCCCTCTCAAAACTGCAGATATAGCAGGCCATAAAACGCTGCGTCAAATGGCTCAGGCCGAAGCCATCCAGCTAATCCCCGAAGTGCTGGCGCGCAGATACAACGCCATACCCATCAGTGTAAGCGGCAACACAATGGTAGTGGCTATGGCTGACCCCAGTGATATTCTGGCTCTGGAGGCTTTTTCAGTACAGAGCCGTAAGAGGATTAAGCCGGTGGCGGCCAGCCCTAAGGAAATCCGTGAGGCCATCGACTTTAACTATAAGGGCTATGGCGAGATAGAGAAGCAGATTTCCAGCATACCCGCGCAAACGGGCTTCGATGATAAGATGGCGTTGGATGCAGCTGTGGACACACCGCTTGTCCAGGCGCTAAATCTTATTATCGACGAAGCGGTAAAGGCTAGGGCTTCCGACATTCATGTTGAACCCCAGGAGAAGAGGCTGCGTGTGCGTTACCGCATAGACGGCACGCTTCAGGACATGATGTCTCTGCCTACGGACATCCACTTGCCGCTCATCTCGCGCCTTAAAATTCTGGCTGAGATGAACATAGCTGACCATTTTCATGCTCAGGACGGACAGTTTTCTACCGAGGCCAAACAGCGCATGATAGATGTCCGTGTAGCCACTTCTCCGACAGTACATGGCGAAATGGCTGTATTGCGTCTTCTGGATAAGTCCACGGCTACTCT
>Ga0315268_10007045_pt1 | contig 11892 bp, 9 predicted proteins | sample C1_top_MG_FD_204535 | JGI IMG/M metagenome (GOLD analysis project Ga0315268, IMG submission 204535) | Sediment microbial communities from Yellowstone Lake, YNP, Wyoming, USA - C1_top | ecosystem: Environmental > Aquatic > Freshwater > Lake > Sediment | place: USA: Wyoming | collected 2017-08-01 | reverse complement strand
GTCAACCAGCTGCTGGATTACCGGGGCCTTAAGGTGGAGGACATCAATCTGCCGGACGGGGGCTTCGGGAGGGTGGCCGCGATCGGCAGCTCCGGGAGCCCGGTCCTGAAAATTAAAAATTTGGCCTGCTATGCCCGGCAGGAACTGCAGTACTTGAGGCACGGCCCGGCCGTGCCCCGGGACCGCAAGACCATCATCGCCGACATGCACCAGGCCGGGGATTTCCCGAAGCTTTTCGGGCGCTATGACGCCGCCGTCTCCTCCAACCTGCTGGAACATTCCCCCAATCCGGTGCTCTTGCTGTTGAATTTTTATTTGATCACCAAAGAGGGGGGCTGGCAGTTTCACGCCATCCCCCATCACCGCTACACCTACGACCGGTTCCGGGAGCCGACCCCGGCGGCCCATCTGATGGAGGATTTTCTGCAGGGCCGGGACCGCACCGACCGAAGCCACGACCGGGACTACATCCAGTCGGCCATCGAGAAGGACGGCTGGCAGCGCAAGTTTCATGAAAAATATCCGGTGGAGTATCCCTACCTCCATTTTCACGTGTTTGATGAGGGCAACACCGGCCAGCTTTTTTCGCTCCTGTTCCAGGAGGTGACCTCGGACCTGCTGGTGGACGGGACCTTCTCCGACAACGTGGTGCTGTTCCGGAACGCGCTCAACCCCATTTTCGTGGAAAAGCACCGGGAGGCCATCCTGCGGCGCCTGCCGGAACTGGCGGACAGAATAAACAAGGTTTTGCCCTGAACATGGAAAAACAAAAGAAAGACATGCTGCTTCGGCTGCTGAACCGGCTAAGCTCCCCTTTGCGGCTGGCGGTCGTCAAGTCCAGCCGGCTGAAAAGGGAGGCCGCGGAGCTGGAAACAGCCGGGGCGCTGCTGGAGCTGCACGCCCGGTCAGCCGGCCGGGAATGCGGGCGGAGCCTCCAGGGGATGGTCTTCTCCAAGGACCGGGCCCTGCAGCTGCACGGCCTGCTGGGATCGTACTTTGAGCAGGTAGAAGACCCGGCCCCCCTGACGGTGCTGTATGCCGCCTCCAGCCCCGCCCACAGGGAGGCCTACCGGCAGGTGTTTGAAATCTTCAAATCCCGCCCGGTGAAGGCGGTGTTCGAGGACGGCTCCCAGACCTTCAAGGAAAAGCTGACTGGCCTTCTGGACCAGGCCCCGGCCGAGCGGGTGTTTTTCCTGGTGGACGACATGCTGTTCATCCGGCCGGTGAAAACCTCCGAACTTTTGGATTTTGACCCCCGGAACTCCATCCTCAGCCTGAGGCTGGGGGCCAACCTGACCACCTCCTACACCACCCAAAAATCCCAGCCCCTGCCGGACCTCCGGCGGCTGACCGGCTCCGGCCTGCTGGAGTTCGACTGGCAAAGGGGCCGGCTGGACTGGGCCTATCCGCTTTCGCTGGACGGCCACCTGTTCTGGGCCCCCGAGCTTAGGGCCCTGGCAAAGCTTTTGGACTACCGCTCCCCCAACACCCTGGAGGACGCCCTGCAGCTGTGCCTTCCTCTTTTCCGGTGGCGGCCCGGCCGCTGTTATCCCCAGTCGCGGACCCTGAACATCCCGGCCAACCGGGTGCAGCAGGACAACCAGAATCTGCACGGTGACGTCCACCAGGACGGCCTGCTTAGGGAGTGGCAGGCGGGGAAGCAGATGGACTACCGGGCGCTCTACGATTTTGACAACGTCAGCTGCCACCAGGAGGTGGAGATCCGGCTGATTACGCGGCCTTTGGCCCCGGGGGAAAAGTGACCCCCGGAGCCGCCCCCCTGGTCACGGTCTTGATGCCGGTCTATAACGGCCAGCGCTTTTTGCGGGAAGCCATTGAAAGCGTGCTGGGCCAGAGCTTTTCCGGCTTTGAGTTCCTGATAATCGACGACGGCTCCACCGACTCCAGCCCCGAGATCCTGGCGTCATACCACGACCCCCGGATCCGGAGGGAAAAAAACCCAGTCAACCGGAAGCTGCCCTACACCCGCAACCTGGGGCTAAAGCTGGCCCGGGGAAAATACCTGGCCAACATGGACTGCGACGATGTGGCGCTGCCCGGCCGGCTTCAGGCCCAGCTGGATTTTCTTTCGGCCCATCCCGGGATAGGGGCCTGCGGCGGCTGGGTGGAAAAGCTCAGCTATAGGGGCGGCCGGCTTAGGGAGCGGGAGACGGTGAAATATCCGGAAGATCCCGGGACCATCAAAGCCCGGCTGCTGTTTGACCAGCCGCTGGCCAACCCCTCGGCCATGATGAACCTTTCGCTGGCCAGGGCCGCCGGATTAAAATACCGGCCGGAACACCTGGCCGGGCTGGAGGACTGGGGGTTCTGGCAGGAGGCCAGTTCCTTTTTTCAGATCGCCAACCTGCCCCAAGTGCTGCTGCACTACCGGTTCTTTGAGGACAACCTCACCAGCCGCAGCGGGGGGCTGCGCAACCAGATCATCAGGCAGATCAACCGCAAGAACCTGGAGAAGCTGGGGATGGAATATTCGCCCTGCGAGGAGCTGATGCATTACGCCAACGCCGTGACCGAAGACCCGGAACTGCTCAAGGATTATCACCGGTGGCTGCTTTCGCTGGGCCCGGCCAACCGGCTCAAAAAAGCATACCCGGAAAAGGAGTTCGAACAAACCCTGGCCCGCCAGTGGTGGCTGGCCTGCCAGCAGAACACCCGGCTGGGGCTTTCGGCCTGGCGGATATTCTTCGGGGGCCGGCTGTCCCAAAGCGCCAAGCCCGAGGCCGTAAGGCTGGTGAAGTTCGCCGCCAAATGTCTGCTGAAGCACGGGCGGGAGCCGCTGGTTCCATGAGGGTGCTGCTGATCACCCCGAAATTTTTCACCGCCACCATCGGCGGAGTGCCCACCGTGGTCCGGGAGCTGGCCCGGGGCCTGAAGGCTCAGGGGCACCAGGTGCTGGTGGTCACCGATCTGGAGGGGGGCTATCCCAAAGAGGGCTGGCATCAGGGGATAGAGTACCTGCAGCTGCCCCTGCGCTACCGCCAGGTTCTGCCGCTGCTCTTTGCCCTGCCCGGCCTGAACAAAAGATTCCGGCCGGAGCTGGTCAATGTCCACTATCCGGTGGGCGGCCAGGCGATGCTGGGATTTTTCTTCAGCCTGTTTTACCGGGTGCCGCTGGTGGCCAGCCTGCATTACCGGGAGCCCTGGCACCCCGATTTCCTTTACCGTTGGGCCTGCGGTTTGGTGTGCCGCCGGGCGGAGAGGGTGACCGCCTGCTCGGGGTACCTGGCGGGGAGAAGCTCCCAGGCCCTGGGCCGGGAGGTGGCGACGATATACAACGGGGCCGGGGCCGCCCCGGACCAGGCACAGGCCGGGATGGCTGAGATTGAAAGGCCGGCGGAGCCTGGGGAGTTGTTCTCCTGCGCCGGCAGGTTTTCGAAGGAAAAGAACTTCTCTGTGGCGATCGAGGCCTTCTCCCGGCTGGCAGCCGGGCACCCGGGGGCCAGGCTGTCCCTGGCCGGCAGCGGGCCGCTGGAGCAGGAGCTGAAAAGGCAGGCCCAAAATACGGCGCCGCCGGGGACGGTGGAATTTTTGGGGCAGCTGCCGCCGGACGGGGTGATGTCCATGTTCTCCCGGTCGCTGGCGGTGGTGGTGCCCACCATTGAGGAGGCCTTCGGGCTGGTGGTGCTGGAGGCCATGGCGGCCGGGGCGGTGGTGATCGGGGCCGGCAGCGGCGGGATTCCGGAGCTGATAGTCGACTCGGAGAGCGGACTTTTGTTCGACCCGGAAAGCCCGGAGTCGCTGGAGGCGAAAATGAGATGGGTATTGGCCAACCAGAAAAACCTGGAGCAGATCCGGGCCCGGGGGCGGGCCGCCGCCAGAAGCTTCAGCTGGGAGCGGATGGCGGAGGGTTATCAGAAAATTTATGCGGAGGCGGCCGGATGAGGATAGCCGTTGATGCCCGGGCCTACAACCATCCCAACGGGGTGGGGGTGTACGTGACCAACATCCTGAAGGGGCTGCTTCAGGCCGACCGCGAAAACAGCTATGTCGTCTACAGCCGGGCTGGGGCGGATTTTCCCCTGGACCAGGCCCGGGTGGAGTGGCGGGTGACCCCGGGGAAAAGCGTGCTCTGGAAGCAATTCTCCGTTCCCCGGCTGGCCGAAAAGGAGGGGATAGACCTGTTCTTCTTCCCGGCCCAGAGCCTGCCCCTGCCGAAACTTAAAGCCCAAACGGTGGTGACCGTCAATGACATCGGCTTTCTTAAATACCGGTCGCGGTCTTTGCTCGACACCTGGCGGCTGCGGCTGATGACCGGCCTCATCATGCGCCGGGCCGGCGCGGTGATCGCCATTTCCGAGCGCAGCAAAAACGACCTGCGGGAAACCTATGGGAAGGCGGGCGCTTCCATCAGGACCATCCACCTGGGTTACGAGCAGGAGCTGTTCAACCCAAAACAGGCCGCCTCAGGCCGGGAAAGGGTGCGGGCAAAATACGGGATCGATCACCAATATGTCATCTATCTGGGAGGCTGCAAGCCCCACAAGAATCTGGCCGGGCTGCTGAAGGCCGCCCGGGGATTCCAAGGTTTAAAGCTGCTGCTGGTGGGCCCGGCCGACCATCATTCCCGGGAACTGGAGAGGCTGATCTTTGGAATGGCGGCCGAAGGCCGGGGGAGGAGGCTGGGGACGGTGGAGCGCCAGGACCTGCCGGGACTGATCGGGGGGGCCGCCTGCCTGGTGCTGCCCTCATTCTACGAGGGCTTCGGGCTGCCGGTGATCGAGGCCATGGCCTGCGGCACGCCGGTGGCCTGCTCCAGCCGGGGGGCGCTGCCCGAGGTGGCGGGCCCGGCGGCGGAATATTTCAACCCCGATCAGCCGGATGAAATTTTAAGGGCCGTCCACAACATCACCGGGTCCGAAAAAAGAAAAGGGGAGCTGCGGGCGGCCGGACTTGAACGGGCCAAAGATTTTTCCTGGGAGCAGGCGGCCTGGAGCACCCTGGCGGTCTTCCGGGAAACGGGCGGCCTCCGATGACGGGCGGAGCCAAAAATAAAAACGGCGCCCGGCCGGGACCGGCCCTGGTGATCTCGGTGATGGGCATCGGCAACGCCCTGCTGGGGCTGCCCCTGATATCGGCCCTGTCACGGCAGAAGGGGGAGAAGGTGGACCTGGCGGCCTGGCCCCCGGTGACCCTGCGGCTTTTGGCGGGCCATCCCGCCGTCGGCCGGATGGTGCCGGTGGAAAGCAACTCGGTGGCCGGCCTCTTTAAGGCCGCCCCTGAATGCCGGAAGCTGAAAGCCGCCGCGGCCTACGACCTCTTTCCCCCCAGCGACCGGGGGCACCTGCTGGCCTTTTTAAGCGGGGCTCCGCTCCGCCAGGGGTTCAACAAGGCCGGCGGCCAAAACTGGATGCTGACCGGCAGGGTGGAGGTGAATCCGGGGCTTCACGACACCGAGCAGAACCTGAGGCTGGCGGGGCTTGAGCCAGATCCCGATGACCGGGCCAGGCTCTACCTGACCCCGGCCGAGCTAAAGCAGGCGGCCCTGAAATCCCCCGGCGGGGAAGCGGTGGGCCTGCACATCGGCTCCGGCGGGACCCTGACCGGCCGGCGCTGGCCCGCCGCCCATTTTGCCAAACTGATGGACGGGCTGCACCTGGCCGGGCACAGGGAGCTGGTGATGTTCGGCGGGCCGGGCCAGGAGCCCCTGATGGAGCAGTGCCAAAGCCTGTGCCAGAGCGCCAGGCCCCGGATGGAGGCCAGCCCGGACATCAGGCAGGCGGCGGCCCGGGCCGGGCGCTGCCGGCTGATGGTCAGCAACGACGCGGTCTGGCTGCACATCGCGGCGGCCCTGGACGTTCCCACCCTGGGGATCTACGGGCCCACCAACCCCCAGCGGACCGCGCCGCCGGGACCGCGCCACCGGGTGGTGAGATCATCCCTGGCCTGCGCCCCCTGCTATAATTATGAACGGTGGGCCAGCTGCCCCCATCCCGGCCTGAAGTGCCTGGAGGGGATCAGCCCGGAGGCGGTGCTGGCCCAGGCCCTGGAGATGCTAAAGGACAAGAGGCCGCAGGAACCTGGGCCGGAGGAACCCCTTTTAACCGGTCCGCTGGCAAATGATTTTTGACCGGTCCGTTGGCAAATGATTATTGTGGCAGACCAATGATTATGTCAGTCCGCTGGCAAATGATTATTGTGGCAGACCAATGATTATGTCAGGGCCGCTGGCAAATGATTATTGTGGCAGACCAATGATTATGTCAGGTCCGTTGGCAAATGATCAATAACAATTCAAACCACCGTAAAAGAGTATGATGGACAAGAAATCCAAAATATACCTGGCCGGGCACAGGGGCCTGGTGGGCTCGGCCCTGCTGAAGAAGCTGAAGGAGCAGGGGTATTCCAATTTCCTGCTGCGGGAAAAGGAGGAGTTGAACCTGCGGGACCAGGCGGCGGTCAGCCGGTTCTTCCAGGCCGAGAGGCCCGAGTACGTCTTTCTGGCGGCGGCCCTGGTGGGCGGGATCCACGCCAACGACACCTATCCGGCCGACTTCATCTACGACAACCTGCTGATAGAGTGCAACGTCATCCAGGCCTCGTACCTCAACCAAGCGAAGAAGCTTTTGTTCCTGGGCTCCTCCTGCATCTATCCCCGGAACTGCCCCCAGCCCATGAAGGAGGAATATCTCCTGACCGGGCCGCTGGAGCCCACCAACGAGCCCTACGCGGTGGCCAAGATCGCCGGGATCAAGATGTGCCAGGCCTACAACAAGCAGTACCGGACCAAATTCATCTCGGTGATGCCCACCAACCTTTACGGGCCCAATGACAACTATCATCCCGAGAACTCCCATGTGCTGCCGGCCCTGATCAGCCGCTTTCACCAGGCCAAGCTGGAAAACAAACCCTGGGTGGAGGCCTGGGGCACCGGCAGCCCCCGCCGGGAATTTTATTATTCCGAGGACATGGCCCAGGCCTGCATCTTTTTAATGGAGACCTACGAAGGTTCGGAGATAGTCAATATCGGCTGCGGCCAGGACCTGACCATCAGGGAGCTGACCCAACTGGTGGCCAGGGCGGTGGGCTATCTGGGCGAGATCCGCTGGAACCCATCGAAGCCGGACGGGATGCCCCGGAAGCTTTTGGATGTATCCCGGCTGCACTCCCTGGGGTTCAACCAGCAGACCCCGCTGGAGGAAGGGCTGAAACTGGCCTATCAGGATTTTCTGACCAACCCCAATATCCGCAAATAACCAAAAACGGGCCAAGCCCTAAATAGATATGACCAAAGCGCCTGAGAATAAGGGGCCGGACAGGACGGCAGACCGGCCCTTCATAAGCATAATCGTCCCCGCCTACAACGAGGCCGCCCACCTCGGGGGCCTGCTGCAGGACATAGCGCGGCAGGATTACGATCCCTCAAGCTACGAGGTGCTGATAGCCGACGGCGGGAGCCAGGACCGGACCCGGGAGATAGCCCGGGAGTTTGCCGCCGGCAAATCCTCCATCCAGGTGATAGACAATCCGGGCCGCTATGTTCCCTCCGGGCTGAACCTGGCCATCGGACAGGCCCGGGGCCAGGTCATCATCCGGATGGACGCCCATTCCCGCTATCCCCAAAATTATCTGTCCGCCCTGTCCGGCTGGCTGGAGAAGCTTAAGGCCGACAACGTGGGCGGGGTCTGGAACACCCTGCCGGCCGATGGGTCGGCCAAGGCCCGGGCCATAGCCCTGGCTCTGGCCCACCCCCTGGGGGTGGGCAACGCCCTGTTTAGGATCGGCAGCGCCAAGGTCAGGGAGGTGGACACCGTGCCCTTCGGCTGCTACCCCAAAAGGGTGTTCGAGCAGATCGGACTGTTCGACGAGCAGCTGTGGCGCAACCAGGACGACGAGTTCAACGCCCGGCTGAAAAAAGCCGGGGGGAAGATATTCCTGATCCCCGAAGTGAAGATAGACTACTATGCCCGGGGGGATTTTTCCAGGCTGGCAAAGATGTATTACCAGTACGGATATTTCAAGCCCCTGGTCAACAGCAAGCTGGGGCTTCCGGCCAACCTGCGCCAGCTGGCCCCGGCATCCCTGATCCTGCTGCCCCTGATTTTGGCCGGGATGGCCTGGTGGCATCCGGGCTTTGCCTGGATGGCGGCGGGGGTGCTGGGATTTTATCTGCTGGCGGTGGCCGCAGTGAGCGCTGCGGTATCGGCCGGCAGCGGCCCGGAACTTTTTCCCTATCTGACAGTCTCCTTCCTTGCCATTCATTTTTCCTATGGCTGGGGCTATCTCCGGGGGATCCGGGATTTCACCATCCTGAAGAAGCTGCCCCGAAGCTTAACCTCCAATCGTTAGCCTGAGGCAAATGAAACAAAAGACCATCGGCATCCTGGACGCCATAATCCAGACCTCGATCGTGGGCTTTGCCGCCTCCCTTTCGGTCTCCATCGCCTTCTACCATATCTGCCTGGGCCTGGGCGGGATGGCCTTCCTGGTCAAATGTGCGGTCTCCCGGAAATGGCTGGGACGCCGCACGCCGCTGGACCCTTATTTCGGCCTGTTCTTTCTGGCCTGCCTGATAGCCACCGCCACTTCCCGGAAGCCCTTGGAAAGCCTGGTCGGACTGAAGGAGTTCTTCCTGACCACGGCGGTGTACCTGGTGGCCTACAACACGGATTCTTACCAAAGGATCAGGGAGATCGCCTCGGCCTTTCTCCTGACCGCAGGCTTGAGCGGCCTGTACGGCCTGCTGGCCGTGGCGGCCGGCCTGCAGGTCCGGCTGGTGGGGGCCTTGGGGATGGCCATGACCTCCGGCTCCGTTTACATGATGGCCTCGCTGCTCTCGCTCTGGTACCTGGGCGAGGCTTGGCCGGAGCCGGGCCTGAAAAAATGGCTGGCCGCGGCGGCCTCTTTGGTCATCACCGCCAGCCTGGGCCTGACCAAGACCGTCAGCTCCTGGCTGGGCTGGGGCCTGGGCCTGTTTTTCGGAGCGCCGCTCAAGAGGAGGCTTTTGTCCCTCACCGCCCTGCTGGCGGTGGCCTCGGCGGTGATCTTCATCTACCTGAGCTCGGCCACCATGGGTCTGGATTCCTCCAAAAACAAGACCTGGCAGGCCCGGCTGACCATTTGGAAGATCGGCTGGCAGATCATCAAAGAGCATCCGGTCACCGGGGTGGGGCTGATAGACCTGGGCGAAATATACCAGTCCAAGCGGACCGCAGAGGACATCACCCTTTACGGCGACCACCGGCGCTACGGGCACCTGCACAACCTATTCATCCACATCACGGCCATCACCGGATTTTTGGGGCTGGCCGCCTTTGCGGCCATGTTTTGGGCCATGATCCGCCTGTCTCTGGGGAACATCCGCTCCGGGCCGGCTCTGGCGGCCCCGCTCTCCCGGGCCCTGCTGGCGGCCACCGTGGCTTTCATGGTCAACGGCCTGGCCGAGTGGAGCTTCGGCGACTCCGAGGTGATTTCGACCCTCTGGTTCTTGACCGGACTGGCGGTGGCGGCCGCCCATATCGGATCAAACCCGGCCGGGGAAAAGACCGCCCCGGGGAAAATCCCCGCCCCGGAAAAAATACCGGCCGGCCAAGCATGAAAAGAACTTTTGACATCATGGCCTCATTACCGGCCCTGATCGTCCTGCTGCCGGTATTGTTGCTGGTGGCCCTGGCCATCGTCCTGGAATCCCGGGGCGGGGTGTTCTTCCTGCAGGACCGGATCGGCAAGGATGGAAAACCCTTCAAGATATTCAAGTTCCGGACCATGGTCCCGGGGGCGGAAAGCAAGGGGCCGCTGCTGGCGGTCCGCAACGATCCCCGGGTGACCTTAGCGGGAAAATTTTTGCGCCGCTGGAGCCTGGACGAGCTGCCCCAGCTGTTCAACATCGTCCGGGGCGAGATGAGCCTGGTGGGGCCCCGGCCGGAGATCCCGCCCCTGGTGGCGGACTACAGCCCCTGGCAGCGCCGGGTGCTTTTAGTAAAACCCGGGCTGACCGGATTTCCCCAGGTGATGGGGCGCGACGATCTGGCCCTGGAGACAAAATTGAGGCTGGATAATTATTACATCGGTCACAGGAGCTTTTGTTTTGACCTGTGGATAATCTGGAGAACGGCAGTGACAGTAATAACCGGGAAAGGAGCCTTTTGATGAACCTGGACCGAGAAAAACGCTGGGGGCTGGCATTGACAGATGTTCTGCTGCTGAACCTGGCCCTGGGGGGGGCTTTTGCCCTGCGCTTTGAAGGGAACATTCCGATCGTCTTCACCTCCAACTTCCCGTACATCGCCCTCTTTGTTACCCTGGTCAGGGTGGCCTCCTTTTGGTATCTGGGGGTCTACCAGGGAGTGTGGCGCTACGTGGGGATGAGCGACCTGGTGACCATCCTTAAGGCCATCTCCCTGGGCTCGATCATCATTCTGGCCGCCACCTGGACCGTAGTGCCCGGCCTGGGCTATCCCCGCAGCGTGATCATCATCGAATGGCTGGGCGACGTGATGCTGATCGGGGGGATCAGGATGGCCTTCCGGCTGTGGTCCCAGGGCCGGCATAAAGCCTCCTTAAAAGACAAGGTTTGCAGCCGGGCGCTGATAGTGGGGGCCGGGGACGCCGGCGAGATGGTGGCCCGCCAGATGCTGGCCCATCCGGAATACGGTTATCAGCCGGTGGTCTTTGCGGACGACGACCCCTTAAAGCAGGGCAAAAAGATCCACGGCATAACCATCGGCGGCGGCCGGAAAGACATCTTAAAACTGGTGAAGCAGAAGAGGGCCGATACCATAGTGATCGCCATTCCCTCGGCCCCGGGTCCGGTGGTCAAGGAAGTGGTGGAGCAGTGCCGGCAGGCCAAGCTTAAATTTAAGATAGTCCCCGGCATCAAGGAGATCATCGAGGGCGGGGTCAGCATCAACCAGATCCGGGACATAGAGCTGGAGGACCTGTTAAGGCGGCCGGCCATCAACGTCAACCTGGAGGAGATAGCCGGATACCTAAGCGGCAAGACCATCCTAATAAGCGGGGCCGGCGGCTCCATCGGATCGGAGCTCTGCCGCCAGATCGCCACCTTTAATCCGGGAAAACTTCTGCTGGCCGGCAAGGGCGAGAACAGCCTGTACCACATAGCCTCCGAGCTGGCCCTTAAATCCAAAGCTCTGAAACTGGAGACCCTGATCTGCGACGTGGCCGACGCCTCCAGGGTGGACCAGATATTTAAACAATATAAACCCGAAGTGGTTTTTCACGCCGCCGCCCACAAACATGTTCCGATGATGGAGCAGAACCCCGGCGAGGCGGTCAAGAACAACATCTTTGGCACCAAGACCCTGGCCGGGGCGGCCCTGGCCAATTCCTGCGAGCGGTTCGTGCTGATCTCCACCGACAAGGCGGTGAACCCCACCAGCGTGATGGGGGCCACCAAGCGGATCTCGGAGAAGGTGATCATGAGCCTGAACGGGAAGGGCCAGACCAAATTTTTGGCGGTGCGGTTTGGCAACGTGCTGGGCTCCAGCGGCAGCGTGGTGCCCCTGTTTAAAAAACAGATCGCGGCCGGGGGGCCTTTAACCGTTACCCATCCCGATATGGAACGCTACTTTATGACCATTCCCGAGGCGGTGCAATTGGTGATCCAGGCCGGGGCCATGGGCCAGGGCGGCGAGGTCTTCGTGCTGGACATGGGCCAGCCGGTGAAGATAGTGGACCTGGCCAAGGACATGATAAAGCTTTCGGGGCTTTCGCCGGACGCAGACATCAAGATAGAATTCACCGGCCTGCGCAAGGGGGAAAAGCTGTACGAGGAGCTGTTGACCGCCGAGGAGGGGACCACCGCCACCAAGCACGCCCAGATCTTCATGGTCAAAGGCAAACACGCCAGGCTTAATGACCTGCCGAAGCTGCTGCCCCTGCTGCACAAGGCGGCTTTGACCGGGGACGAGGGCA
>Ga0315268_10007044_pt1 | contig 11893 bp, 13 predicted proteins | sample C1_top_MG_FD_204535 | JGI IMG/M metagenome (GOLD analysis project Ga0315268, IMG submission 204535) | Sediment microbial communities from Yellowstone Lake, YNP, Wyoming, USA - C1_top | ecosystem: Environmental > Aquatic > Freshwater > Lake > Sediment | place: USA: Wyoming | collected 2017-08-01 | reverse complement strand
CGTGCAGGGCGGCGGGCGCGCGAACCGTTCCTTGTGTCAAGTGATTTCTTTGCATTTTTGTAAATATTTTTCCGTGCTAAAATTCCCGTCCTATTGGGGCTGAATGTCTAAACTTGAGTAACTATGCCTCGCCTTCTCAAAAACGAAACGGATCAGCGGTTGATTGTGAGCCAACGAGCCTTGACGACTGCATTCGCGATGTTGACTATTCCAAAACCGGTCTCCTACGAACCGGTAGGCACCGACGGTGCTATCGAGATTGGTCTAATTGGGATTGCCGCTGACCTTGCTATTTCGGCGTGTCTGTATGAGGTGCTTGGCGTTTCTGGAATCACCCGCAAAGACACAGGCTTCTACCTCACGGCTTCGGAAGCACTCGATTTGTTCCACACAACCTTAGATTCAAAAATACCGCGACTAGCAGCATTGACCCAAGGGATAAGCAACCCGGCGGCGCACCTCAAGAAACTTGATACAGCTTGCAGCGGATTTCCGGTCATCTTCACAGCACGTGCATCCGCTGTTCACGGTGGGGCTGGCGTTTCGCACGATGTCGCGTTCTTTGCGGGGAAATATGTCGCAGATTTTCTTATTACATTGGCGGAAAGCACAAAGTGGAAACCATACTTGAAGCAGGTTCCCGCCACACCTGCTCTCCCTAAGGAGCGCACTTTAATCGCGCGGGAATTGGCTGTGCTGCTTTCCACAGGAGACAAATCCAAGGCCGCAGCCGCGCTTGCTGGCATATATTTAGTCTTGCCCGAGCTAACGAAGAAGGAGCCTGAGTGGCTAAAGACGCTGCAGCGAGTTCAAGTCTCTCCGCGGAGTCAGGATATATCTGTCCTTGTTAAAAGCCTTCAGCAGGCGGGTGTGGGAGACATCTTCAAGGTTGGAAAAGGTGCGAATGCCACCGCAGCCAAGATAGTTGATAAGGCTGACAACCCAGACGCTCTACCAATTTACATTGAGGGTATGAAAAAGAAGTTCGACAAACTCTCTGATGCATGGTGCGGATATGTCGGTAACGCCAATGGAGAGTTGGACAAAGGTATCTTGTCCCTGCCTCCAATTGATTCGATTTACCGATTCGCGGTTACGGGAATTGACAGTCTCGGACTCCCAGTCGAGGAAACGAAAGCCGGACTTTCCTCACATAGCCTTTGGCCGTTCGTGGCGGGTTCCTTGAATTACAGTGGAACAAAAGGTCCCTGCTTCTTCTTGCTCAGGTCGCTAAAATCTGGGGAGTATGGGCAATTATTGAAGCAGTTGACCACAGCAGCGGAACGCAGTAACAAGCTCAAAAAAGCCTTGTCTATGTATAAGCCTTTGTTAGAAGCGGCTGCCAACAAAAAGCCCATGACAGGTGGGTCGGCTCTAGCAAAGGACTTCGCTGCCTCTGCGGCAGTCCGGGAGAAAAAACGAGAAAGCATAGTTGATAGACTTTCGGCTCGCGGCAAGGCCGCCACCGGAAAACGGAAAGCAGCTTATGAATTACTGGTGACAGAAGTTCAAAAGGGGGACTCGCTTGCTGAACCGATGAAATTGATTCGCGACGGGACTATAAACTTGGATTCTGACAGAATTTCGACGCTCCGGCTTCTCATAGAATCCACCAATGAAAGAGAAGACCTCTCAGCATTGACGGGGGTTCTAGCCGACAACGCGTTGCAAGCCGTTTCCACATCTGTTCGCAAAGCCATCCAGGAAATCGATTATCTATTCTTCGGACCACAAAGTGGCTCCTGATTAATTATGAAACTCAACGAATCCATCGTCGAAGACGACACCCTTAATTGCATCGGGGAATTGGGCTATGGCGCAGAAGAAGCAGGAGTACTCGCATGAGCGAGCACACAAGTAACTTTGAGCTTCCAAAAAACATTGAGCGCTATCTCGCAACTCTTTCGAAGCTATATGCACGGGATGGAAATCAGCAACTCCAGGAACTCATTGTCAATTCACAAACACGGGTTCATGAGGGATGGAGTAGTGACAGATGGAACAATAGTACGATTGGACACGCACTTTACCTTGTGGTGCCAGAGTCGCTGTTCTTAAATTTTGTAAAGCAGAAGAATGATATCCAAAATCAACTCAAGGAAGACCTGAACAAGATTCACAACGTCCAGAATGAATTTATCGAGGAGATCTTCCTCGAAATGGATGTTGCAGTAGACCACGAATGGCGGGAAAAATCAGGATTGCTCGTCGTTGGAAAACGGGTCGTTCAACCCGACGCGACCAAGCGCATTTGGGGAGATGTTGGTTTTCGTGTGTTTTTGAGCCACAAGTCTGAAGTGAAGAAGGAGACTGCCGCCCTAAAAGATGGATTACGATTATTTGGCATTTCCTGCTTTGTTGCACACGAGGATATTCACCCGACGAAGGCGTGGCAGGATGAGATCGAAAATGCACTCGCCAGCATGGATGGATTCGTGGCGCTCATGACTGAAGATTTTAACGACAGCAATTGGACAGATCAAGAGGTCGGCTATGCAGTCGCTAGAGGAGTACCAATCATCGCAGTGCGATTAGGTAAAGACCCTTACGGATTCATCGGAAAGTTTCAAGCGCTCTCCAGTACATGGCAATCATCTGTCGAAGATATTGTAAAAATTCTGATCAAGAACGACCAGATATTAAGTGCCTATATTCAGGCGCTTCGCCATTGCCCAAGTTATGATTCTGGTAACGTACTGGCAAAAGTTTTACCGGGCATTGAAAAGCTTACTGCGTCGCAAATCGACGCACTGGTTGCTGCGTACAACGAAACCAGCGAGCTACGCGGCAGCTTTGGTTTTAATGGCACGAAACCGCAAGCGTATGGGTCTGGTTTGGTGTCGCATCTTAATAGACTTGGTAATCGAAAGTTCAAATATTCGAGTACCTGGCTTATTGAATTGGTTACATGAAACTCAATGAAAACATCGTCGAAGACACAATCTGTGGTAAAAAAACTTTGTCACGCTTCTGGCTAAGCTGCCGAGCGGGAAGCTTAGGCGTTTTCTGCCGACAGTTTTCAGAAAATAGAATAAACTGTCACTGTTTATACACGACCAATTAAGAAACCTTGGACACATGCAAGCACTCTCGCCACCCAATATAGAATCGGAGTTGAGCTACGCATACCTTCACGCTGTAGCTTCGCATGCGGGCATGGCCTGTAGCGTGGGCAGCCGTCATGAAGACAACAACGGTATTGATGCCACGCTGACGGCGTGGGGGCCCTTCCCCAGTGGAGGCTATCTCACGGAGGTGACCATCAAGGTGCAACTCAAGGCAACAATCGCCATACCAGCCGATGATGGAACAAATCTTTCCTACTTTCTTCACGGCGTGAATCGTTACGACGACTTGCGAATTGAAACTGTTTCCAATGCGCGTATTTTGGTCGTGCTGTTTCTGCCTGTTGATGCGCAGGAGTGGCTGAACCATTCACCTGACCAGCTTGCTTTGCGACGCTGCGCCTATTGGCAAAGCTTGCGTTGTGCTCCAGCAACAGCTAACGGCGCTGGTGCGACGGTGAAGTTACCAAAGGTTCAAATGTTTAACCCGCAGGCACTCAAAGACCTCGCTGCGCAGCTGTCGCACCCAAAATTCCCGCTCTATCCTGCCATATGAACCTCGATACCATCATAGCTCCGACCGACCTGCGAGACTACGCGAAGGCTCAAGGATGGGTACTGCTCAAGGAAGCAGCGAAGGATCGGCTTTACGTCATGACGAATCCTCGCTTTGAGCGTCGGCAACTCGTGTTCCCCATGGATACAAATGCGCCGGACTACGCTGAGGCTGTCACATTAATTGTGGATAAGTTGGCGACAATGGAGGCCAGAACACCGCAGGCTGTACTCAAGAGTTTATTGGAAGTGGGCGATGACTCCATTTCATTCAGAGTGACTTCACCTCGCCCCGATGAGAACTCTCTCCCTCTTTCGTTCGCCAGTTCTATGATCGCTGGCGCGCAACAGTTGTTGCTTGCTTCTGCATGTACTGTACTTAGGCCGCTGGCGCACCATCCGCGACTTGATCGGACTGAAACCCGGCAGTTTTTGGAAACAACGCGCTTTCGTCACACTCAGCCGGGAAGCTTCGTACTGAATGTGTCTTGCCCGGTGCAAGCCATGGATGTACAGGCACCATTGTTGCTAAATGAGGTGGAAGCGCCATTTGTTCGCCGTGCCACGATCATGTTACGACGTTCCTTGGGAGAATTGGTAACAGCAATCGAAACGGATGCGTTGGATGAGCTGGTTGAGGCAACGAAGAAGAGCGACTTACCACTGATCTCATCGAACTTCTGCGAAGCGCTAACGCATTTTGAGGACGAAACGCTCAAAAACTCTGTTGACATTGGAATCACATGGGCTGCTTCAATTCCACGCCCAGCGAACGAGCCTACAGTATCAATCGTACGGGTGCAGCACGATTATTTCTCGCGTATCGAGGAAGTGCGTCGAGAACTCCGTTCAGTCGAAAAACACACCGACGATACATTCATCGGCACCGTTGAGCGGCTCGATGGAGAAATGGGTATGGACGGACATCGTTCCGGCGAAGTAATCCTTTCGCTGCTGTTGCCAGAAGGTGAGCAGGTTGTTCGCGCGAGAACCAACCTCAACGCCGAGCACTATGCGAAAGCAGACCAAGCGCACATGACCGAAGGCACTTTCGTGAAGGTGGCTGGTCGGTTGCATCCGGGACGGCAGCCAAGGCAGTTGGATGACCTTCGATCCTTCGATCTCATCCAACGGTAAATCATCTTCGAGCTTAAGAAGATAGGTGAGAGTCACACCTCTGCCTTGCTTTTCGCTCACATCGACATCGAACAGATGGATCGCAATGACCGCATCCGCGCTTGCTAGCAACATTGCTGCCTGCACTACGTGATGAATGAAAAGATGACGAACCAGAGCCTGAGGGAGAGATTTAAGCTACCGGAAGATAAGACAGCTACGGTTTCACAGATTATTGCGACGACGATGGATGCAGGGAAGGTCAAGCTGTCCGACCTCGCCCAAACCTCTACTCGTTACCGTAGCTATGTGCCATTTTGGGTATGATTTCTCTTTAAACTCAAACCAAAGCAATCTACTTTCGATCCATATAACATGCTTATTTTAAACAACTTTCTTCTTTAAACGCAAACCGCTAATGTCCAGTTTCAACGAATCCATCGTAGAAGCCGCTGCCTTGACCTGGTTCAAGGAGCTGGGCTATACCACAGGCCACGGGCCGCATATGGCACCCGGCGAGCCAGCAGCGGAGCGAGAGTCGTTTAGCGATGTGGTATTGACGGGGCGGTTGCGCGAGGCCGTATGGCGGTTGAATCCAACTATCCCAGAAGAAGCACGCGAAGATGCGCTGCGCAAGGTTTTGCGGGTAGGTACACCTTCGCTCACACAAACCAATCGAAATTTCCACGCCATACTACGTGATGGTGTACCGGTGGAATACAAGCGTGCAGATGGCAGTATCGCTGGCGATCATGCACAGCTACTGGATTTTGACATTGCCAAGAATAATGACTGGCTGGCAGTCAACCAATTCACTGTGATTGATGGCCAAAATAATCGTCGGCCTGACATCGTGGTTTTCGTTAACGGCTTGCCGCTGGCGGTGCTTGAATTGAAGAATGCGACAGACGAGGATGCAACGATCTGGTCAGCATTCAATCAACTGCAAACCTACAAGAAACAAATCAGTAGTCTGTTTAACTACAACGGGGTAATGGTGGTGTCCGATGGCACGAATGCGCGCATCGGCTCGCTGACGGCTAATCAGGAGTGGTTTAAGGTGTGGCGAACGATAGACGGCGAGGGAGATGCGCCAAAAACTGCACTGGAACTGGACGTGCTGGTACGCGGGGTATTTGAGCCGAAACGTTTTCTCGATTTACTGCAACATTTTATTGTTTTTGAAGAAGACACGGACAGCGATCAGCTGCACAAGATTATCGCCGGTTATCACCAATTCCATGCGGTGAATGCCGCGGTGGAAGAAACGGTGCGCGCTAGCGGCATGGCGGATGTTAATGTTTTACGCCAAGACCATGGCACCTATTGGGCGGGCAGGATGCATGAAGGCAAGCCGGGTGACCGTCGCGCAGGGGTGGTGTGGCACACTCAGGGTTCGGGCAAAAGCTTCTCCATGCTTTTTTACGCTGCGCGGGTGGTGCGCCACCCGGCGATGCAGAACCCGACGTTGGTTGTACTCACTGACCGCAATGATCTGGATGATCAACTCTTCGGCCAGTTCCAGCGCTGCCACGAGTTGTTACGCCAGATGCCGGTGCAGGCCGATAGCCGCGAGAAGCTGCGCGAATTGCTGCAAGTGGCCAGCGGCGGTGTGGTCTTCACTACGATACAAAAATTCATGCCTGCCAAGGGCGAGAAGATGCCCGAGTTATCGGCACGCCGGAACATTGTCGTGATTGCAGATGAGGCGCACCGCAGCCAATACGACCTGATTGATGGCTTGGCGCGCAACCTGCGCGATGCGTTGCCGAACGCATCATTTATCGGCTTCACCGGCACGCCCATTGAGAAGAATGATGCCAACACGCGGGCGATCTTCGGCGACTACATCAGCATCTATGACATACAACGTGCCGTAGCGGACAAGGCTACAGTGCCGATTTATTACCAAAGCCGCATCGCCAAGCTGGCGCTGAATCAGGCCGCGCTGCCGAAGATAGACGAGGAATTCGACGAGATCACTGAGGGCGAGGAAGAAGACAAGAAGCAGAAGCTCAAATCGAAATGGGCTGCACTTGAGGCGTTGGTCGGTGACCCTAAACGGATCTCACTCATTGCTTCAGACCTCGTGCAGCACTATGAACGCCGCCTTGAAGCAATGGATGGCAAGGCGATGGTGGTGTGTATGAGCCGTCGTATCTGTGTTGATCTCTACAATGCAATCATCACGCTCCGCCCTGGCTGGGCTAGTGCCAAGGATGATGACATTGAGGCAGAAAAGAAGCAGGCGTGCGTGGTGAAGATTGTGATGACTGGCAGCGCTGATGATGGCCCAGATTGGCAGCCGCATATCCGTAATAAGACACGTCGCCGTGAATTGGCGACACGTTTTAAAGACAGCAAAGATCCTTTCCGCATCGTGATTGTGCGTGATATGTGGCTGACTGGTTTTGATGCGCCTTGCCTGTCCACAATGTATGCAGACAAACCGATGCGCAGCCACGGCCTGATGCAGGCCATCGCTCGCGTAAACCGTGTATTCCGCGACAAGCCCGGTGGCCTGGTAGTGGATTACCTCGGCCTTGCCGATCAGTTGAAACATGCGCTTTCTACATACACAGAAAGCGGTGGGCAAGGCAGCCCTAGTATTGATACTTCGCAAGCCATTTCCGCTATGCAAGAAAAGCATGAAGTTGCTTGCGCCATCATGCACGGTTTTAACTGGGATAAGTGGATGACGGGCACACCTGCCGAACGCCTTGGATTGATACCGGCCGGACAAGAGCATGTGTTGCAGCAGGAGGATGGCAAGCAGCGCTTTGTGCAGGTAGTAACTGACCTCTCGCGCGCCTTTGCTCTTTGCGCAGCGACAGATGAAGCTATTGAGTTGCGTGACGACATCGCTTTCTTCCAGGCCATTAAAGCCCAGCTAGCAAAGACATCTGGAAAGCAACGGCCACCTGAATATCTCGATCATGCCATCCGCCAGCTCGTTTCCACGGCGATTATGGCTGACGAAGGCATCATTGATGTCTTCACTGCTGCTGGGTTGAAGAAGCCAGACATCAGTATTCTCTCGGATCAATTTCTTGCAGAAGTGCGCGGTCTTAAACACAAGAACGTTGCCGCGGAGTTGTTGGCGAAATTACTCAAGGATGAAATCAAATTGCGCTCTGTACGTAACCTGGTCCAGAGCCGCACATTCTCCGAGATGTTAAAGAGCACGCTCAATGCTTATCACAACCGAGCTATTGCCACGCAAGACGTTATTGAAGAGCTGATCAAGTTGGCTAAGGAGATGGATGCTGCAACGAAACGCGGTGTAGATCTCGGCCTGAATGAGGATGAAATTGCCTTTTATGATGCACTTGCTGCAAATGAAAGTGCGGTGAAGGCGATGGGTAATGATGAGCTAAAAGTTATCGCTGCTGAGCTTGTAACCCAAGTGCGCAAGAGTGTAACGATAGACTGGGCCATACGCGAAAGTGCGCGTGCCAGAATTAAAGTTATGGTGAAACGCATCCTTAAAAAGCATGGTTTCCCGCCTGACTTGCAGGAGGAGGCAACCAAGACGGTGTTAGCTCAGGCAGAACTATTGTCGGCATTTTGGGCTGATGCAGAAGCATTACAAATGGGGTAAGTGGCAGATTCGTTCAATGGCATGAAGGCTGTGATGAATAAAGCACCTCTAGCAGCCTGACGGACTTCGCTCGCAACCCATTGATTTTATTGATGTGTCCATTATTGGGCCATATAAAAATATTGAATATAATCAGTATGTTGCGCACAGTCAAAAGACGAAGTCCGACAGGCTGCCAAGATCGAAGACCGATTTGGTATTGGCAGCCATTAGCCGTTTTGTGGGCGAATTTACTGTGTCGCAGCTTGAGCAAGCTTGTCCCGGCGTAAGCAAGGATATGATCAGGCGTGTATTGAGAGAGCAGCAAAGCGTAAAAGTCATCGAATGCCAAGGCTGCGGGCCTGCGGCCAGGTGGAAAAAGAAAGGGTAACAAAGAGGGTAATAACAAGTGGTCTTAGCCGAGCTCAAGAAGTCGCTGCTGCACCAGGCTTCCAGCGGGGTGCTGTGAAAGGCAGAGTCAGTTGTCGGAGGGTTTTGAACGCAAAGCCAGCAAGGCTGTGAAGGCGTATATTTAAAATATTTATAATATTCAATATATTATGTGTTTTTGCGCAAGGCTTGGATAGTCACACATAAACGCCTGAATCGTACAATTTGACCAAATCGAACGATTCGTTTAAATTGTATGCTTCTTATTGATGAATTACGGAGGTGTGCCATGCAAACCTATACAGCAAACGAAGCAAAGACCCGTTTCGGGGAGTTTCTCGACAAGGTTCAGCGTGAGCCGGTGCGGGTGATGCGTCACGACCGTGTGGTGGGTGTGATGGTCAGCGCGGAGGATTATGAGGCGATGCGTGTTTTCTATGCGGATCGGTTGCGGCATACGATGCGCGATAGTGCCGAATATGCCGCAGCCGCAGGCTTGACCGCAGAGAAGCTGGCAGCATTGTTGGCCGACGAGAGTTGATAGCACGTGCTGGCGGATTACGCAACGGTTGTTGTTGATACCAATGTGTTGCTAAACGCAGCACTTGTCCCGCGTAGCGTTCCGGCTGAGTTGGTGGATATGCTGCTGGCGGAAAGTCGGCTGGTATTTTCGCGGGCCACTTTTGCGGAGCTCGAATCGCGTATCTGGAAACCGAAGTTTGATCGCTATCTGCCGATTGAGCGCAGAAGGCATATCCTTCTTGAGCTGGATGCATGTGCACTGTGGGTAGATATTCCCGCCACGATTTCCAGGCTATCCTATTCGCGCGACGTGAAAGATGATCCATTTATTCATGCTGCCATGTCGGCGGGTGTAACTCGCCTGATTAGTGGCGATGATGATTTGCTTTGTCTGCATCCGCTCGGCAACCTGCATATCGTCAATCCGCGTACCGCACTGGACGAAATAAACAAGCTGAATCAAGGTGCGCAATGAATGAAGCCGAAACCAAGCGCCTGGCATCTCTCTACCAACGCAAGCTCGCCGCCCTGGACGAGCTGAAGAAGTCGCTGCTGCATCAGGCATTCAGCGGGGCGTTGTGAGATAACAGGTCGCTGGAATGCTTTAACGCAAAACCACAGCGGGCTGTATTCTTGGGGTATCCTTTGCATAATCAAGCGGCTAAGTGCTTTAGCGCTTACCCATCAATTTGAAAACAGGGGGCGGCAGTGAATAGACGGAAGGCTCATGCGACGATGCGCAAAGCCGGTTTGCGTCCAATAAAAATCTGGGTGTCGGATACCCGGCGCGCGGGTTTTGCCGAGGAGTGCCGCCACCAGTCGCTATCGTTGCAAGGCGATGCGCATGAACGGGCTGTGCTGGATGACCTGGCCGCATTGTCGGATAGGAGAGACTGGCAATGAGCGAGATCGGCATCTACCAGACCGAGAGTGGCGGTGTCGAGGTTCGTCTTGAGCAGGACACGATTTGGTTGTCGCAGGAGCAGATGGCAGCCTTGTTCGATGTACAGAAAGCTGCGGTTTCCAAGCACCTGAAAAACATTTATGCCAGCGGTGAGCTGGAGCGTCCGGCAACTGTTTCCAAAATGGAAACAGTTCGGCAGGAAGGTGTATGCTATGTTTCCCGCCAGATCGAGCATTTCAATCTGGACGCGGAGATTGATCATTTGGACGATGAGACGATGCTGGCGGTGAACGGGCTCTGGCAGTTTGCCTCTGATTCGCTTGACGATCAGCTTGGCTCATACTTGACACATATTGCCTAAATGAACGAATCCGAAACCCGCGCCGAACACATAGACCCGCAGCTTGCAGCCGCAGGCTGGGGTGTGGTGGAAGGCAGCCGGGTGAGGCGCGAATACCGTATTACCGAGGGGCGTTTGCAGGGCGCGGGGCAGCGCAGCAAGCCGGAGATTACAGACTATGTGCTGATCTACCGCAACCACAAGCTGGCGGTGGTGGAGGCGAAACGTTTGGGCTTGCCGCACACCGAGGGGTTGGCGCAGGCCAAGGCTTATGCGGGCAAGTTGCAAATACGTTTTACTTACGCGACCAACGCCCAGCGCATCTATGGCGTGGATATGCCGAGCGGGGTGGAAGGCGATGTTGCGGCTTATCCTTCACCGGAAGAGTTATGGAATCTGACTTTTGCCAAGGCGAATGACTGGCGCGAGCGCTTTGCCGCCGTGCCGTTTGAGGACAAGGGCGGGCTGTGGGGCTCGCGCTATTATCAGGGCAGCGCAATCACAAATGTGCTGGAAGTGGTTGCCGATAACAAGCAGCGCATACTGCTGACGTTGGCAACGGGAAGCCGATCTCGGCTGCGGAATTTCTGACGCTGCTGTTCGGCCCATTTGCCGGAGTTCTTTAAGGATGAAGATGAACTGCGCGCTCTGTGGAGCTTGCCGGACACGCGCAAGAGATTACTCGAAGGCCTGGCGGAAAAAGGCTTTGGCAAAGATCAGCTAGGCGAGATGCAGAAGATCATCGATGCCGAGAATAGCGATCTGTTCGATGTGCTGGCGCATGTGGCTTTCGCCCTGCAACCGATAACCCGAGCAGAACGCGCAGGTGAGGCGCGCGGCCAGATACACGAGCACTTTGGCGACAAGCAGGAACAATTCCTCGATTTTGTATTGGCACATTATGTGAAGGAAGGTGTGGAGGAACTGGAGCTGGAAAGGCTGACCAAATTACTGCGGCTGCGCTATCACGATTCTATTCCCGATGCGGTTGCCGACCTGGGCGGTGACATCGCAGCAATACGCAATCTGTTTTCCGGGTTCCAGCGCTACTTGCATCAGGGCGCATAGGCAACAATCAGACTAGCAACCAGATTCGTTTTTAGAATTGGCAGTCTGATTAATTCAATATAATCAATAAGTTGAATTTTTTCAACGAACGACAGTGTCGCGTGCCTGCGGCTCAGTGGAAAAAGAAAGGGTAATTGCCCTTCAGTAAGGGTAATAAAGAGGGTAATAACTATGGAGAGAATTGGGACAGACTACTGTTTCAATTCCAAAATTATCCCAGCTTTTCTTGCATCTACTTCGCCACCGTTTTTCCATTATCTCAACTAACTCAAGCTTCAGACTGCTGAAATACCCGGATGCGGGGCGTAATTTTATCGGCCAGGTTGCGCATTGTCATGCGCATGTCGTATTCG
>Ga0315268_10007042_pt1 | contig 11897 bp, 8 predicted proteins | sample C1_top_MG_FD_204535 | JGI IMG/M metagenome (GOLD analysis project Ga0315268, IMG submission 204535) | Sediment microbial communities from Yellowstone Lake, YNP, Wyoming, USA - C1_top | ecosystem: Environmental > Aquatic > Freshwater > Lake > Sediment | place: USA: Wyoming | collected 2017-08-01 | reverse complement strand
CGCCGTTTCCTGGCAAGCGTTCGGAATGGAACAGTTATGACCGTTACGACTTCGAGTTCAACGGCAAACCAGCCATCGTCGTCGTGCCGAAGCAGACATTGCCCGGCAAGCCTTGGGCGTGGCGCGGCGAATTCTTCGGCGCCTTCGCCAACGCCGATGTGGCATTACTCGACAAGGGATTTCATCTGGCTTACCTCGGCGTGCCCGATTTGTTCGGCAGCCCCGAGGCTGTCGCGCAGTGGAACGGGTTCTATCAAGAGCTGACCGGGAAATACGGCCTCGCAAAAAAAGTGGTGCTCATTGGGCTGAGTCGCGGCGGGCTTTACTGCTACAACTGGGCCGCGGCCAATCCCGACAAGGTAGCTTGCATCTATGGCGACGCGCCCGTGTGTGATTTCAAAAGCTGGCCCGGTGGCAAGCTTAAAGGCTTGGGCAAGGGCAACGGCAGCGCCCTTGAATGGCAGAACATGCTGAAAGCTTTCAACTTCAAGTCCGACACCGAAGCCATCGCCTACGACAAGAATCCGGTGGACAACTTGAAGCCGTTGGCCGAAGCACACATTCCGCTCCTGCATGTCTATGGCGACGCCGACTCCGTTGTGCCGTGGGAGGAAAACACCGGCGTGATAGCGGAGCGTTACCGGAAGCTCGGCGGGACGATCACGTTGATTCCCAAGCCGGGAGTCAGCCATCATCCTCACGGTTTGAGTGATCCCGCACCCATCGTCGAATTCATCATGAAGCACGCCGCGACGGATCATTGAGCAAAGAACTTGTTCGCCTCAAGCCGGGCGTCTGTCCGGATGAGACTACCTCCGTCGCCCGACGGGATTTTCACAGGCTGGACTCGCGAAGCCAAAAATGTTTTCTGTGCGTCGCAACTTTGGGTGATGGCAGTGAATTTTGGGGTTTCGTGACAAAACATTTCAACAATTTCTCCAAGCGAGGCTGGTTGGCGTTCCTCGCCTTCAACGCATGTTTCCTCGTGCTCCTAGGCGCAACCTGTTTCGCCGCTGACTGGCCCGCTTGGCGCGGACCCCAGCGCGACGGCCATGTTCCTCCCGGCAGCGCTGTCCCCAAGTCGCTGCCGAGCGAGTTGCAACCCGTCTGGCGAATCAAGGTGGGCGATGGTTTCGCCTCGCCGATTGTCGCTGGCGGCAAAGTCTTTTACCTCGACACGCAGGAGAACAAGGAAATGCTCCACGCCCTCGAACGCGACACGGGTCATGAACTCTGGCGCGCGCCAATTGATGATGCGTTCAAGGACTTTCAAAGCCCGGCGGGACCGCGCTGCACGCCGCTGGTGGACGGCGACCGGGTTTACGCGCTGTCCTGTAAAGGGGAGTTGCGCTGTCTCGCGGTGGCCGATGGCAAACCCCAATGGCGCGTAAGTTTCACCAAGGATTTCCACGCGGAGGTTCCGGCGGAACGCGGCATGATGCAAGGCGCGCACCGCCACGGAAACACCGGTTCGCCGTGGGTCGAGGACCAGCGGCTGATTGCCTTTGTCGGCGACACCAATGGCGCTGGCATCGTGTGCTTTGACAAGCGTAGCGGTGCTGTGCTGTGGAAATCACAAAACGATCGTGCGGGCAACGCACCGCCCGTTGTGAGTCGCATCGCCGGAGATAAAACCAGACAGGTGATTGCTTTTACCGTCGAGGGCTTGATCGGCCTTGATGTGAAAAGCGGCGAACTGTTGTGGCGCATGCCGCTCTTCTCGACTTACGGCCGGCATGTGACCACGCCGGTTATCGTCGGAAACATCATCCTGGTGGCGTCGCACGAGCGTGGGATGGTTGGTGTCGAAGTTACGCTCGACTCGGCCGCCAAAAAATGGAACGCACGGATCAAGTGGGACTCGAAGGCATTCACGATGAACTTCTCCAGCCCCGTAGCGGTGGGCGAATACCTTTACGGTCTCGGACCGGACAAAAACATTTTTTGCGTGGAAGCGAATACCGGCAAGCCCATGTGGTCGAAGCAAGGCTACACGCCGAAGGTTGCGGAGAATAGCCACGCCGCTTTGCTGGTGATGGGCAAAAACCTGCTGTTACTGACGGACACCGGCGAATTGGTGTTCTTCGCCGCCACCCCGGCTGAATTCAAAGAGCTGAGTCGCGTGCAAGTCTGCGGCGCGAACTGGTGCAATCCAGCTTACGCCGATGGAAAACTCTTTCTCCGTGACGCGCACGAGCTGATGTGCCTGAACCTGCTTCCGTAAAATCAGCCCGTCCGTTGGCGGACACGGAGACGCTTGGAATTCGCAACCGTCCCTGTTAGCGTTCCGGCCATGAAATCGGCCGCGAAAACCAACCGTCGCACTTCAGCATCAACACGCCTGTCAGTTTCCAGGGCGAAAACCCAGGCCGCCACTGCGACGCCGGTTCATCCTATCGTCCCGTTGAAAGACCGCCGCTTGAATTTCGGCAACAAGTGGGACTTCGCCCCGGCGCCAGAGGATTCCAAGAATTACGTCATCGCACCACAGCACGAGCTGTTCATCAACGGCAAGTTCGTTGCGCCGAGGTCGGGAAAATACTTTCCGTCCATCAACCCGGCCACGGAGCAACAGCTCACCACGATTGCAGCGGCGGATGAGGCAGATGTGGATTCGGCGGTAAAGGCAGCGCGCAAGGCTTACGACAAAGTCTGGAGCAAGATGCCGGGCCGCGAGCGCGCGAAGTACATCTTCCGCATCGCCCGCATCATCCAGGAAAAATCCCGCGAGCTGGCCGTGCTGGAAACCATGGATGGCGGCAAGCCGATCAAAGAAAGCCGCGACGTGGACCTGCCCATCGTGGCGGCGCACTTTTTCTATCACGCCGGCTGGGCGGACAAATTGCAGTTCGCGTTCCCGGGCCGGAATCCGCGGCCGCTCGGCGTCGTCGGCCAGATCATTCCGTGGAATTTCCCGTTGCTGATGGCCGCGTGGAAAATCGCACCCGCCATCGCTTGCGGCAACACAGTCGTCATCAAACCGTCCAAGACCACCAGCCTCAGCCTCCTACGGTTGGCGCAGATCTTTCAGGAGGCGGAACTGCCGGAAGGCGTCGTCAACGTCGTCACCGGCACGGCGGAAACCGGCACGGCCATCGTCAAGCACCCGGACGTGAACAAAATCGCGTTCACCGGTTCGACCGAGATTGGCAAGCAACTCGCGCAACTCTGCGTGGGCACCGGCAAGCGGCTCACGCTCGAACTCGGCGGCAAGGCGGCGAACATCGTGTTTGACGACGCGCCGATTGACCAGGCCATCGAAGGCATCGTCGCCGGGATTTACTTCAACATGGGCCACGTCTGTTGCGCCGGCTCGCGGTTGCTGGTGCAGGAAAACATTTTCCCAACGGTTGTCCGCAAGCTGCGCGACCGCATCCAGACGCTGCGCATCGGCAATCCGCTCGACAAGAACACCGACATCGGCGCGATCAACAACAAGCCGCAACTCAAAAAAATCCGCGAGCTGGTCCAGAGCGGCGCGGACGAAGGCGCGGAAGTGGTGCAGCCGGTTTGCCGGCTGCCGGAGCGCGGCTACTGGTTTCCGCCGACGTTTCTTACCGGCGTCACCGCGTCGCATCGCATCGCGCAGGAGGAAGTGTTCGGCCCGGTGCTGGCGGTGATGACCTTCCGCACGCCGGAGGAAGCCGTCGAGCGCGCGAACAACACGCCCTACGGCCTGAGCGCCGGCGTGTGGACCGACAAGGGCAGCAAGATTTTCAAGATCGTCAACAAGCTGCGCGCCGGCGTCGTCTGGGCCAACACCTACAATAAGTTCGACCCGACCAGTCCATTCGGCGGTTACAAGGAAAGCGGGTTCGGGCGCGAGGGCGGCGTGCAGGGGCTGGCGGCGTATTGCCGGCTCGACTAGCTGTTTTTTGGAGAAAATAGCCAAACACATGGACTGCAAATGTCCGAGGGTGGCATATAGGATAGCGTAAAAAGCTGTTGCATATATTCAAGCCATTTGGTATCTAGCCAATAAATGTCTAGCACAAGATACTCTAGCAAAGGCAAAGCTGGACCGCTGCGATTTGGTGAATGGCTGCGGCAACTGCGGGAAGAACGGAAGCTTCCACTTCGTGCTGTGGCTGCGGCTGCAAAGATGGATCAGGCGCACTTGAGTAAAGCTGAATTATGTCAACGTTTGCTCACCGCCGAGCAAGTCGCCGCGATTGCAAAGTTTTTCAAAGAAGACGGCACGGAAATGGAAGCCCGCCGCATCGCCGAGAAGTTCCGCATGGAGCACGCGGATAATCCCGCTGTGCTGCAAGCTCTGCAAATACTGAATGACGCGCCGCCGAAACCCGGTCAAACCAACGCCTGACAAATTATGGCTCGCCAAAAGGAAACCAAAACCGAACCAGAAGTCGCCAAAACGCCGACAGAGTTGAAACCCGGCTACACCATTGACTTCATTTCCGGCCTGCCAGTTAAGGACACGCCGGAGGAACGAGATGCCGTGCAAGTATTCGCCCACCGTCTCGTTGAAGACTACGGCTATCCGAAGGAACTCATTCAGACGCGCCCGCAATACCGCGTCCGCAAACGCCCATCAGACGAGGAAAAATCCTACCCGGTGGACATTGCCGTGTTCCGCACGACGAAAAAACTTGAAGACAATTTGTTCATGGTCGTCGAGTGCAAGAAAAAGACTCGCAAGGACGGCGTCGCCCAGCTCAAACTTTACCTTGATATGTCCGCCGCCGAGATTGGCGTGTGGTTCAACGGCGACGAACACCAATACCTGCGGAAAATTCACCACAAGAACGGCTCGCGCACCTACGAACCGCTGCCGAACATTCCGCGTCACGGCCAGCGCATCGAGGACATCGGCCTCTACAAACGCGAAGACCTCAAGAAGCCGTCGAACCTCAAGGCCGTGTTCCGCGACCTGCGCAACCACCTTGCGGGCATGACCACTGGCATCACACGCGACGAAGCGCTGGCGCAGGAAATTATCAACGTCCTGTTCTGTAAAATTCTGGATGAGCAGGAAACCGCGATGGATGAAACCGTGAGCTTTCGGGCAGGCGTGAATGAAAGTGCGCAAGTAATCAAAGACCGGGTGCTTGCGATTTTCGAGCGCGTTAAAACCGCAACATTTGAGGATGTGTTTTCCGACAATGAAGCCATCAAACTCGACGCGGAAAGCCTGCGCTATGTTGTCGGAGAGCTTCAGAACTATTCAGTGATGGCTTCGGATCGAGATGCAATCGGCGAGGCGTTTGAAGTTTTCATCGGCCCGGCGCTTCGTGGCTCGGAGGGGCAATTCTTTACCCCGCGCAATGTCGTCAACATGGTTGTCGGAATGTTGAATCCGCAGCCCGGCGACCGCATCATTGACCCGGCCTGTGGGTCGGGAGGTTTTTTGATCGGCGCACTGGATCACGTTTGGGGCAGGCTTCGGGCGGATGCTAAGCGCAAAGGCTGGCCCGACCGGCAGCTTTGGAAGCGGGAAGTTGAGGTGGCAACCGATTGCTTCCGTGGGGTGGACAAGGATGCATTTCTCGCCAAAGTAACTAAAGCCTACATGGCGCTTGTGGGGGACGGGCGCGGTGGAATTTTCTGCGCGAACTCGTTGCAACCGCCAAGCGAATGGAGCGCGCAGATGCAGGACAAGGTGGGGCTTGGGCAATTCGATTTTGTGATGACGAATCCGCCTTTTGGCAAAGACATCGTTGTGAAAGGCACGTCGACGCTGTCGCAATACGGACTTGGCTACAAATGGAAGCGCAACCGCGAAACAAAGTGCGTTGAGAAAACCACCGAACTGCACGAGCAACACGCGCCGCAGCTTTTGTTTCTGGAGCGAAGCCTGCAACTGCTTAAACCTGGCGGCAAGCTGGGTATTGTTTTGCCGGAAAGCCTGCTGGGAAATCCGTCTTACGAACATTTAAGCGTGTTCTTAAAACAGCACTGCACCGTCGAAGCGGTAGTCACACTGCCGGAAGCATTGTTCAAAACCAGCGGCAAAGGCGGTACGCACACCAAGGTTTGTGTGCTAATCATCCGCAACGAGCGCACAACCAAACCGTATCGTATCTTCATGGCCGAGGCGAAATGGTGCGGACATGATTCACGCGGAAATCCAACCTTGCGGCGGGATGCTTCGGGTGAATGGGTTTTGCTGGATGACGTTCCGACCATCTTGGAGCGTTACCGGCTGCTAATGGGTGGAGCGAAGGCAGACACAAGCCACTTTGGATTTTTTCTCCGCTCCGACCAGGTGGTGAACAACATTCTCGTCCCGAAATACTACGCGCCCGAAATCACCCTGGAGCAGGAGCGAATGGCGAAGACCCATGAGTTTGTCGCCATCCAAAAACTGATGGATGATGGAATTCTCTCCGTGGACACAGGCATCGAAATCGGCAAGATGGCCTATGGCACTGGCAAGATTCCTTTCATTCGCACCTCGGACCTTTCGAACTGGGAAATCAAGGCTGACTTCAAGCACGGTGTCAGCGAGGTAATCCACGAAGAACTCCGCGACAAAGTGGACGTTCAAGCTGGTGACATTTTGCTCGTCAGGGATGGAACGTATCTCATCGGCACTTCTGCGATTGTGACCGAAAGTGATTTGCCCATGTTGTTTCAAAGCCACCTTTACCGCCTGCGCGTGCTCAAACAAGACCAGCTAAATCCTTGGCTGCTGTTTGCCAGCCTGAACTCACCGATGGTCAAACGGCAGATTAAGGCGAAGCAATTCACCCAGGACATCATTGATACGCTCGGCAGAAGATTGTTTGAAATAATGCTGCCGCTTCCCAAAGACAAAAAGTTGCGCGGACAAATCGCAAAGCAAACCCAGCGGATTATCCAAACCCGCATCAAGCTTCGAAATCAGGCAACGGCAGTGGCGTTGGCAGTGGAGGGATTGTCCGAAATGGATGAATGGTCGGTCATCGAGGAAGATTGACGAGAGAATACGCAATGAACATTGCTCAATACGCCCATCGTCCGGCGGCAGATGCGTTCCAAGCAATTCACACGCGACATCATTGACACGCTCGGCAATTCCAATTTCAGTTTGAGACTCGTCACCTCGTCTCCTACAGACGTGGTTTGGGCGAACGCCTACAACAAGTTCGACCCGACCAGTCCGTTCGGCGGTTACAAGGAAAGCGGCTCTCGCCTTCGCCAAGCCTTTCGCGTAGCTTACGTCGGTCGCGAGGGTGGCGTGCAAGGGTTAGCGGCGTATTGCCAGTTAGATTGAAGTGGGTGGGATACGCAGGCGAACACCTGCTCCCGCAACCAACCGGAAGGATAGCAATGGCACGAATCGTTAGCGCAGAAGAAGCCGTAGGGCACATCCCGGACGGCGCCACCGTGTTGGTGGTGCCCATGCCATCCGAGGAAGTGTATCCCGCCTTTCATCGCGTGTACTCCAGGACGGGCTCGCCCAAGGACCTTACCGTAATCTGGGCAGCCGGGATCGGCCCCTTCAGCGCTGAACGCCGGGGAATGAATCATTTCGGTTATCCCGGCATGGTCAAACGATTTGTGGCCGGGCACCTCGGCTTGAACTACGAGGTGGTGAGAATGATCGCGCAAGAGGAGGTGGAGGCCTTCAACCTGCCGCAAGGCACCCTCTGCCAGTTGTACCGCGAGATCGCCGCCGGCCGACCGGGTCTGATCACCCGCGTGGGGTTGGGGACGTTCGTGGATCCCAGAGTGGAAGGCGGCAAGCTGAACCAGCGCACCCGGAGCTGCGAAGACCTTGTGGAAGTGGTGCAGGTGGATGGACAGGAGATGCTGCGCTACAAACCCTTCAAACCGCAGGTCGGGCTGATCCGTGGCACCACGGCCGACCCCGAAGGGAACATAACAATCGAAGACGAAGCGCTGTGCATGGAGAACTTGGAGGCTGCCATGGCGGTCGCCAACACCGGCGGCTTCGTAATTGCCCAGGTTGAGCGTGTTTCCGACAAACCGGCGCATCCACACGCGGTGCACATCCCCGGTATCTTCGTTCACTACGTTGTGGTCGCCTCCTGCCGGCAGACACATCCCCATACCCTCTTCACCGAGCACGACCCCACCTACTCCGGCGGGGCACGGGCGGACCTGGAACGGGATTTCCTGCCCATGCCTCTGAACGCCGAGAAGGTGATTTGTCGCAGGGCGGCGATGGAACTGGGCGCAGCGACGCGCGTCAATTTGGGCGTCGGCATTCCCATGAGCGTCGCCACCGTGGCGCACGAGGAGGGCATCTTGGATCGGCTGGTGCTTAATACCGAGGTCGGCGTGCTGGGGGGTCTGCCCCAAACCGGCAAGAATTTCGGCCCCGCCAAGAACCCCACCGCCTTCATATCCCAGGCCGCGATGTTTGATTTCTACGACGGCGGCGGGCTGGACTTGACCTGTGTGGGCATGGCGCAGGTGGACCGTCAAGGGAATGTCAACGTCAGCAAGATCGGCCCGAAGATCATTGGCTGCGGCGGCTTCATCAACATCACTCAGTCCACCAAGGCAGTTATCTTTTGTGGTGAGTTCACTGCCGTCGGATCCCGGATCGAGGTTCAAGGCGGCGCCCTGCGGATTCTCAATGAAGGCAAAGTACGGAAGTTCGTGGAGGGAGTGGAGCAGATCACCTTCAGCGGTGCGGTGGCGCGTCGCGGCGGGCAGAAAATCCTCTTCGTTACCGAGCGAGGCGTGTTCAAGCTCGTCCCGGAAGGGCTCCTGCTCACGGAAATCGCGCCGGGGGTTGAACTCGACCGGGACATCCTCGGACAGATGGGATTTCGACCCTTGATTGCGCCGAACCTCAAGTCCATGGACTCGCGAATTTTCCAAGAGGCACCGATGAACTTCTGCCGCAGGTCTGCAGACACCGCTGCCGGACCAGCATGAGCGCGAAGCGCGGCGGTTCCACAGCGTCCATAGCCAGGTGGTTCTTGGTTTGGTTCGGTGACGGCCGCCACGAGACTTGGCGCGACTTGGTTTTTCACGCCAGCAACGGTTCCCAGCTTCGTAAAGTCGACGCGGCAAAGCGTGTTTGACATTCAGGCGAATTTCTTTATTCTTCCCAACCAACAAACCAAGCGTTCAACCGACAACTTTTACCCGAACCTATGCCGCCCAAAGCCTCCGAAAAACCCGCCGTCGACACCAAGGCCGCGGACGCCGCCAAAGCCGCCGCCACGCGGAGCCGTGACCTCGACGCCGCCATCTCCAGTATCACCAAAGCCTACGGCGAAGGCAGCATCATGCGCCTGGGCGTCGCGCGCGCGCTGAGCAAAATCGAGGTCATCCCCACCGGGTCGCTGGCGATGGACCTCGCGCTGGGCGTCGGTGGCATTCCGCGCGGACGCGTCGTGGAAATTTTCGGACCGGAATCTTCCGGCAAAACCACGTTGATGCTGCACGTCATTGCCAACGCACAGAAGAACGGCGGATTGGCGGCGTTCATTGATGCCGAGCACGCGCTTGATCCCGGCTACGCCAAGAAACTCGGGGTGAACCTCGACGATCTGCTCGTGTCGCAGCCCGACAGCGGCGAAGAGGCGCTGACGATTTGTGAAACCCTCGCCCGCTCGAACGCGCTCGATGTCATCGTCATTGACTCTGTGGCCGCGCTCGTGCCCAAGGCGGAACTCGAAGGCGAGATGGGCATGGCCACGATGGGCATGCAGGCACGGTTGATGAGTCAGGCGCTGCGCAAACTCACCGCCATTCTCGCCAAGGCCAAGACCACCTGCATTTTCACCAACCAGATGCGCGAGAAAGTTGGCGTCATGTTCGGCAACCCCGAAACCACGTCCGGCGGCAAGGCGCTGAAATTTTACGCGAGCGTGCGGATTGACATCCGGCGCAAGGACACGCTCAAGGACGCCGCCGGCAACGCCGTGGGCAATCACGTGAAGGTGAAGATCGTGAAGAACAAGGTCGCGCCGCCGTTTGCCGAGGCCGAGTTCGACATCATCTACAATCACGGCATCAACAAGGAGGGCAGCATCCTGGACGTGGGCATCGAATCTGGCGCCGTGGACAAGAAAGGTGCGTGGCTGCAATTCGCCGGCGAACTGATTGGGCAAGGCAAGGACGCCGCGCAGAAGGCGCTCGCCGAGGATCCGGCACTGACCCAGAAGGTCGTGGACGCGATCATGGCCAAACGGGCCGCAGCCCCGGCAGTTTGAGAGGGTTTTTAAGGCATTGAAACCCGACACACATTTCGCTTGCGTTGACCTTGTTTTAAGGCTTATTTACGTCGGTTAGTTGAAATGGCAAAACGCCATCAGTTCGATGCAGAAGAATACATGAAGCCACAACCGACGGGGGCGTCTTGAGTCGCCCTTTCTCTCCACGCAGTTTCTCCTCTCCCGGCTCGTTCGTCAGGATCAACGGCAAAATCCGCGCCCGCGAAGTCCGCGTCATCGGAGTTGACGGCAAACAACTCGGCGTCATCACGCTCAACGAAGCGCTCGCCCAGGCCCGCGCCAACGGCGTGGATCTCGTCGAAATCGCGGCCACGGCCACCCCGCCGGTTTGCCGGTTGGTGGATTTTGGCAAGTTCCGTTATGAACAGGCCAAGAAGGACAAAGAATCCAAGAAACATCAGCACGCTTCACAGGTGAAGGAAGTCCAGCTCAGCCCGCGCATTGATCCACACGATCTGGGGGTGAAGGTCGGCCACGCGATTGATTTTTTGTGCGAGGACATGAAAGTCAAGGTGGTGCTCAAATTCCGCGGCCGCGAAATGGCCCACACGGAGTTCGGCTTCCAGGTTGTGAAAAAATTTCTCGAAGCGGTCGCGTCCTTCGGGCATCCGGATTTCGAACCGAAACTGATTGGCCGCGGCATCAACGCGATGGTCAGCCCGCTGCCCCGCAACAAGCGTGCTAAAAATCCACGCCAAACCGAGGGCGCGCCCGGGCCGATCAAGGTGCCGCCGCCGGAGGAAAGCAGCAACCCGTCGCCTGCCGCCGAGTCGCCGCCAACCAGATCGCCCAATTCCATCGCTACCAAGCAGCCTCTCCCGGCGTTTGGGCACAACCCATTCGCCAAACTCGACCTTGCCCCGGGCAAAGACTCGCCGGCTGAATCTTAGCCACGGTTTCCCGCGGCCGTTTGCAGCGACACGAAACCACTTTGGCTCGCGGCACAGGTTGAATTTTGATCTCTCCCTGACTTTCAGGCTTTCCGTCCCAAGCAAAAAATCTTTTCTTTCTGATTGACCAACGCGCCAGCGTATGTCGAGATGATAATCTATTACGCGGGTTTTAGTCAGATGGCAAAAGCTTCAATCAGAAACGGGAACAGGACACGCGCCGGCGGCGCGACCAAGTACGACGCGCACCACAAAGTGCTTTCCCAAACTTACGGCGCGTTCGCGGACTTGCGCCGCGAACTGTCCGATTCCAAAGCCGCAGTGTCGGAACGCGAGGAAATTCTGGGCAGCTTCGCAGTCTGTCCCGATTCGCAGCGCGCCTGGCTGCTGCTCGAGGATTACTTCGAGAAATTGTCGCTGTCGCGCCGGGATTTTCCCGCCACGGACTGGTGGCCGCGCGTGCTGGCGGCGACCGGCAAGGCGCGCTTGGAGGAAGTCGCCTTTCTCTTCCTGCGTGCGAACCGCTCGCTCCCGAATGAATTGACGCCGCACGCCAACCTGGATCGGTTCGCCAAATTCGAGGCCGCCGAACAGGAACAAAAAATGGTCCAGGAACTCGAACACTGGCTGTTTCCGCCTTCCCCACCGCACCTGGACACGCCGCGCGCGACCTTGCGCGTGGTCTGCCAACCGCAACCTGATGAAGAGCACCCAGCTCGGTTTCGACTCGGCGTGCAATTTCACCTGTTCCGTCCGCGCACCGGCGAGCGGGCGCGCACGTTGCAGGACATGATTGACCTGATGACGCGGGCCGCGCACGAACAGGAATTGTTCCCGCCCGCCGATT
>Ga0315268_10007041_pt1 | contig 11899 bp, 11 predicted proteins | sample C1_top_MG_FD_204535 | JGI IMG/M metagenome (GOLD analysis project Ga0315268, IMG submission 204535) | Sediment microbial communities from Yellowstone Lake, YNP, Wyoming, USA - C1_top | ecosystem: Environmental > Aquatic > Freshwater > Lake > Sediment | place: USA: Wyoming | collected 2017-08-01 | reverse complement strand
CGGCATGGGCAACATGGGTGGCATGACCATGGCGGGAACGATTACCGCCTCGGAAATTGACCTGGAACAGCAGGGGCTGCGGGGTACGGTTGGGGGCCTCACACCCAACGGCTCGCGCGCCAGCTTCACCCTCACGCTGCCGGCGGACGACGCGTTTGCGACGCTCACCGGAGCCACCACCATTTCCGTCTTCCAGCAGCCCGGGACAACGCTGGCCGGAATGTCGTCGGTGGCCAACGGCGCGACCGTGGAAGTGCACGGTCTGGTGTTCCTCGACGGCGGCGCTTTCAAGATGGTGGCCGGCAGAATCATGGCGCCGTGATTTTAGCGGGCTGCGGAAAAACTCGATTTCGCGCTTCTCTCGGAGGGGCGCGGCTTCAGCCGCGCCGAACAAGTCCTTTATTTGTGTCATTCCGAGGGGACTTCAGTCCCCGAGGAACCTGCTTTTGGGAATTTGGCAGCGGTGATCTCTGCTGCACGACGCCTCAGCGCGCGTAGCGCGCGCAAGAATGAACCCCGGGCGTAAGCCCGGGGATGCAGCCCCACCGAAGACACAGCCGGCTTCAGCCGGCGGCACGGTCTTCGCGAAGACGTAAGTCTGAGCGGTGCATTCCTAGCCAACAGGCAGGTCGTCGGCGGCGGCGGCGCGCGCCTTGCGCGAGGCCAGGTGCAGCAGATCGCGGGCCACCGCGTCATAGGCGTGTCGCGCCACCCCGTTGTCTTCCACCAGGTAATCGCCGAAGATCGGCTGCACCCCGAGCTTCTCAAGATTGCCGGGCTGGGCCACGATCTGCGTCGCCGCTTCCAGCGCGTACTTCGCTTTCAACTCGGGAGAGGCGGGCGTGCGGTTCACCAGCGCGTAATCGAAAATTTCCCGCCCGGCATGGGCGTAGATAGCGCGGATGTGATCGGCCGCGCTCAGCCCCAGGCTCTCGTTGGCCTGCGTCATCAGGTTGCAGACGAACACCTTCACCGCCGGGGAGGCGGCCATGGCGTCGGCAATCCCGTGCACCAGCACGTTGGGGATCAGGCTGGTGAACAGCGACCCCGGACCCACGGTGATCAGGTCGGCCTGCGCCAGCGCCTCCAGCGTCTGCGGCAGCGGCTTGACGTCGGCCGGCGTCATCTCCAGGCGCACGATGCGCTTTTGGCTCTTGGTGATGCTGGTTTCCCCGCGCACCCGCGTGCCATCGTCCATTACCGCTTCCAGTTCGACGTTGGACGTGGTGGCAGGATAAATATGGCCGCGGGTGGCCAGAATTTCCGAGGAGAGCTTCACCGCCTCGGCAAAGTCCCCGGTGATGGAAAACAGGGCCGTCAGGAACAGGTTGCCGAAATTGTGGCCGTCCAGCGCCGATTCGCCGCGGAAGCGGTACTGGAACAGGCGCGAGAGCAGCGCCTCGTCCTGCGACAAGGCGACGATGCAGTTGCGGATGTCGCCCGGCGGCAGGATGTTGAATTCCTTGCGCAGCCGCCCGCTGGAGCCCCCGTCGTCGGTCACCGTCACCAGCGCCGTGAGTTCGCTGATCATCGGCGGCGCCGCCGGTTCTCCCGCACCGGCAACGTACTCCCGCAGCCCCTTCAGCAGCGTGGACAGTCCGGTGCCCCCGCCCATCGCCACAACTCGTAGTCCTTGTGCCTCGTTGCCCGCCTGCTTGGATCTGGATGCACTCATCAGCGGCGCTCACCCGTGTTCCTGGGTGGCTCCTCCACCTCAGGATAAATCAATTCGGTAAAGCGCGGATCCTCCGAGAGGTTCTGAAAATCGGAGTCGTTCCGGGCTTGGAACCGGTTGCCGGGATTCAGGCGAATCGCCTCCGCCAGATCTTTCAGCGAATCTTCGAAGTGGCCGGTCAGGCAGTTCAGCACCGACAGGCCGTAGCGCGCGTAGTCGACCTTCGGCGCCTGCTTCAGGATCCTTTCCAGGTGCTCGCGGGCGCTGACGTAATCCCCCAGGTTCATCAGCGAAACCGCGTAGTCATAGTGCTCCTCGTTGGTTCTAAAGACGTTGCTGGCGCGCCCCAGGTGCTGGTTGCAGGTGTTCAAATGGACGGCGGCGCGGTCGGCCAGCTCCCGCGGTCCCCCGGCAACCACCTTCAGCAAAAGCCCCTTGGCCTTGTCGTATTTATGCTCCTGCATGGCCTTCAGCCCCGCCTGATAGTTCTCCACCGCCTGTGGAAAACGCGGATCGCTGGCGGGAGACACCTTGGTCTGGAGGGGGATGGCCATTCTAACCACGCGCCCGTTCTTGTCCTTATTCACCTTATTTTTCTTTCGGTTAGCGACAAAACGCTTAACCTTTGCTGCGGGTTTCTTCTTCATCGAGTTGCACCTGCGCAACTGGCGATGGGAACCGGACCGAAAGGGCCTGTGGAAAAGCGCCCCACCGACGAGAGCCGAGTTATACGAAAAAATGAGGCTGCACGTCAACCCGGGGGTCGCGCTACGCTTTTTTTAAAGACGAGCAGGCCAGAGCTGGGGTTGCCGCAGCAAGGCCGTCAGCGGTTGGCCAGTGACCATGCGCAACAGCTAAAACAAAGCAACTTTTTCGCCCGGCGGCGAGTCCGATACAATCGAAGCTGATGGAAAACTCCGCACCGTTGCCGCCGCCCCAAGAACGTGCCGCGCGGCCCTTGAACCTGCTGGCGGCCTGGGCGCGCGATCTGGTGGTCTCGCTGCTGGTTGCCGCTTTCATCATCATGTTCCTCTATCAGCCGGTGAAGGTGGAAGGCACCAGCATGCTGCCGGGTCTGGATGACCAGGAGCGCATCTTCATCAACAAGTTCGTCTACCGCCTGGAGCCCATCGAGCGCGGCGACATCGTGGTCTTTCGTTATCCGCTGGATCTTTCCAAGAGCTACATCAAGCGGGTAATCGCCGTCGGCGGCGACCGGGTGCGCATCGACGACGGGCAGGTCTACGTCAACGGCAAGCGCCTCCGCGAGCCCTACGTGCCGGCCGAATTCGACGATGAGCGCTCCTATCCCGAGATCACCGTGCCGCGCGGCTACTACTTCCTGCTCGGCGACCACCGCAGCTCCTCCAGCGACAGCCGCGACTTTGGCCCCGTCAGCCGCCGCTACATCTACGGCAAAGCCGTCTTCAGCTACTGGCCGGTGGACCGGCTGGGCGTGCTGCACTGAAACAGCTATTAGCCATTAGCCATTAGCCATTAGAGCAAATCCAGAGTTGCTGTACCCGTATTCGTCGTCTTTGGTCCGCATTGCCGTTGTCATCCTGAAGCGAGGACGCACACCCGAGTCGAAGGATCGCCGCAGCCTTTGGGTAGCCAAGCATGCATGCAGGCACTTCGGTGAAGGGAGCGCGGAGCGAGCCGGGTGCCTCGTCCAAGCCCGCTTTTGGCTTGGGCGGGGATTTTTCCGCAGCTTGCTTAGCAATTAGCTCCCACAAACGGTAGTCTTGTCGGCCATGAAAACTCTGTTGCTGGTGCTGTTGACGTGTGCGGCGTGCTTTGCCCAGAGCGGGCCGGAGCAGGCGCTGCTCCGGGCTGACCGGGAATTTGCCCAGGCCACCGCGCAGCGCCGCCTGCAAGGCTGGATGGAGTACATGGCCGAAGATGCGGTCCTGTTTTCCGCCAAGCCGGTGGTGGGCAAGGCGGCGATCCGCGAGTTCTACGCCGGTGCCTTCGCCAATCCCGAATTCCAGCTCCACTGGCAGCCCAGCCGCGGTGAAATGTTTCCCTCCGGCGACATGGGATACACCGTCGGCCGCTACGAACTGCGCGCCGTGAATGCCAAAGGCGAGCGCGCCGTCCGCCGCGGCTCCTACCTCACCGTCTGGAAGAAGCAGGCGGACGGAAGCTGGAAGGTGGTGGCTGACGGCGGCTCTCCCGACCTGCCGCAGTGAGCAAAAGTCCTTGACAGGGAGAAAGGGGCGGGTTATAGCTCGGACACTCCCGCGACCACGCCCGTCCGACCGCTCCCGCCAAACGGACGAGCTGCACACGGCGTGGCAAACCTGACCATCTTTTGCCTGAGGAGATCGCCATGCGTGTGGCAAAAGCGATCTGCGGTGCGCTGCTTCTTGCTGGCGCCTGTGCCTGGGCCGGCGGGCTGTTCCAGCATGCGACCGTCCTGCAGATGGACACGACCACCTGCCTGACCGGCCACCGCTCCGTCCTGGCCACCCTTTCCGGAGCAGAGGATTCGCCCAAGCGGGAAGACTGTGCCGAGTACATTCTGGTCTCGCCGACCACCCTGTTTCGCGTGCAAGCCTCCAGGTCGCAGCCCTTGTTGCTGCCGGGTGAGGACATCAGCTTCCGCCCCGGCAAGGGATCCTTGCGCATCCGGCGCGACGACGAAAGCGGCGAGTTCGACGTCAGCGTGATCTGCATGCGTCTGCGCAGCAATCGCCAGGGCGGTTGTGCCTTGGCCGACGAGGCCCCGAAGGTGGCTTCCACGCGCTCTCAGTGACCGGCTGCTGCTCTCCATTCTGCATCCGGCAGTGGGACAACGTCATCTTCTCTATCGAGACCATTGGGTCTGCGAAGGAGTCTTGATGGCTGAAATCCCCACCATTGGACGCGACGAGCTGAAGCAGAAACTGGACCAGGGCGAGCCGCTTCGCCTGGTGGACGCCCTGGCGCCGGAAAAGTTCCGCCATTCCCACCTGCCGGGCGCCATCAACATACCCGCGGCGCGCGTGCGCGAGCTTGCCCCCGGGCTGCTGCCGGACAAGAACGCCGAAATCATCACCTACTGCGCCAGCTACACCTGACACGCCTCGGAGGAGGCCGCCCGGGAGCTGGTGGCCATGGGTTACTCGAACATCAGCGAGTACGCCGGGGGCAAGAAGGAGTGGATGGAATCCGGCCTGCCGGTGCAGGGCGAGGCGCGGCACGTCCGGCCCGAACCCGAGCACAAGCAGCAGGCGGCCTGATCCCTTCAGCCGCCAGCACTCAGCATTCAGCCGTCACAAGGCTGATTGCTGACTGCTGACCGCTTCCTTCGCACTTCTGCTAAAATCTGTAAAATCCACTCCCCGGAGACGAAATGCAGGCGATCTTGGCCCTCGAAGATGGGCGCATCTTCAAGGGCAAAGGTTTTGGTGCGCAAGGCGAATGCGGCGGGGAAGTCGTTTTCAATACCTCCATCACCGGCTACCAGGAAATTTTCACCGACCCGTCTTACGCCGGCCAGATCGTCGTCCTGACCAATCCCGAGATCGGCAACTACGGCACCAACTCCGACGACGCCGAAGCCAGCCGTCCCTACATCGAGGGCCTGGTGGTGCGCGAGTTTTCGCGCGTCAGCAGCAACTGGCGCTCGCAGCAGGCCGCCCAGGATTACCTGGCGTGCCACAACATTCCGGTGCTGGCCGATATTGACACCCGCGCGCTGGTCCGCCATCTGCGCGACTTCGGCTGCAAGCGCGGCGTGATCTCCTCGATCGAGAGCCACCCGGAGAAGCTGATCGCCCGGGCGCGCGCCCTTCCCAGCATGGTGGGCAGCGACCTGGCCAAGGCGGTCTCGACCAGGGAGCCTTACCGCTGGAATGCCGGCGAGTGCTCAATCGAGCCGGCGGAAGCCGCGGGGTTGAAGCAGGCTGCGCCCCGGCACAACGTGGTTGCCTACGATTTCGGCATCAAGCACAACATCCTGCGCAAGCTGGTGAGCGAGGGCTGCAACGTCACCGTCGTCCCGGCCCAGACCAGCGCGGAAGACGTGCTGGCGCTCAACCCGGACGGCGTGTTTCTGTCCAACGGACCCGGCGATCCCGAGCCGGTGACCTACGCCCGGGACAACATACGCCGCCTGATGGGTCGTGTTCCGATATTTGGCATCTGCCTGGGACACCAGTTGATCGGGCTGGCGCTGGGCGGGCGCACCTACAAGCTCAAGTTCGGCCACCACGGCGGCAATCACCCCGTCAAGCAGCTCCTGACCGGCAAAGTCGAGATCACCGCGCACAACCACAACTTCGCCGTCGACCCCGATTCATTGCCCATGAGCGAGGTCGAGTTGACGCACGTGGATTTGAACGACAACACGCTGGAGGGCCTGCGGCACCGCTCCCTGCCGCTGTTCTCGGTGCAGTACCATCCGGAAGCCAGCCCCGGGCCGCATGATTCGCATTATCTGTTCAAGGATTTTGTGAAGATGATGGAGGAGTGGAAGAAGATCGGGTGATCGGGCCATCGGGTGATCGGGTGATCTAATCTAATGCCGCGCCGGACCGACATCTCGAAGATCCTGGTCATCGGCTCCGGGCCGTCTTTGAAAGGGCGCGGCTTCAGCCGCGCCGAACAGGGCAATAAAGAAGGCGGCTTTAGCCGCTGAGGGAAAGCATGCGACCGAAACGCGAACCTGCGCGCCACAACCAGCAGACGTACATGATCACGTCGGAGACATGGGGACGCCGCAGCCTGTTTCGCGCAGAGGGTTGGGCACGGTTGCTCATCGAAACGCTATATCACTATACCGGGTCGGTTTACGAACTGCATGCGTTTGTAGTGATGCCCGACCATTTCCACGCGCTGACCACCCCGACCGGAGCGTTGGAGCGGGCGGTCCAGTACATCAAAGGCGGCTTTTCCCATCGTGCGAAGGCGGAGTTGGGTTCGAACCTGGAGGTGTGGCAGAAGGGGTTCAGTGATCACCGCGTTCGCGATGCGGCTGATTACGACAAACACGTTTCGTACATCCACCTGAATCCGATCCGCAAACATTTGTGCGAATCAGCGGAAGAGTATCCATACTCTTCCGCACATCCCGGTTTCATTCTCGACGAAGTCCCTCAGCGGCTAAAGCCGCTGTCTCGGGCGGCGGCTTGCGGCGCGGCTGAAGCCGCGCCCTTTCAAAACAAAGAGAAGCGTGAGACGGCTGAAGCCGCGCCCTTTCAAAACAAAGAGAAGCGTGAGACAGCTGAAGCCGCGCCCTTTCAAAACAAAGAGAAGCGTGAGACAGCTGAAGCCGCGTCCTTTCAAAACAAAGAGAAGCGTGAGACAGCTGAAGCTGCGTCCTCTCAAAACAAAGAGAAGCGTGAGACGGCTGAAGCCGCGCCCTTTCAAAACAAAGAGAAGCGTGAGACGGCTGAAGCTGCGTCCTCTCAAGGATCGTCCGAGGAGACGAAGTAAGTGCCACGCCGCAACGACATCTCGAAGATCCTGGTCATCGGCTCCGGCCCCATTGTCATCGGCCAATCGGCGGAGTTTGACTACTCGGGCACGCAGGCGTGCAAGGCGCTGAAGGCCGAAGGCTACGAGGTGGTGCTGGCGAATTCCAACCCGGCTACCATCATGACCGACCCCGAATTTGCCGACCGCACCTACATCGAGCCGCTCACCCGGCAGTACCTGGAAGAGATCATTCGAATTGAAGCCGAAATGAGCGAAAAGCAGATTCCTCGCTCCGCTCGGAATGACAAAGCTTCCGGCTTCGCGCTGCTGCCCACCGTCGGCGGACAGACCGCGCTGAACCTGGCGGTGGAACTGGCCGACGGTCAAGTGCTGGAGAAGTACAACGTCCAGCTCATCGGGGCGCAACTGGACGCCATCAAGAAGGCGGAAGACCGTCTGATGTTCAAAGACGCCATGCGCCGCATCGGCCTCGAGGTGCCGAAATCGGCGCTGGTAAACAACCTCCGCGACGGCCTGGATTTCGCCGCCAAGCTCGGCTTCCCGGTGATCCTGCGCCCGTCGTTCACGCTGGGCGGCACCGGCGGCGGCATCGCCTACAACCGGGAGGAGCTGCTGGAGCTGCTGGCGCGCGGCCTTGACCTGTCGCCCGTGCACGAGGTGCTGATCGAGGAATCCGTCCTGGGCTGGAAGGAATTCGAGCTGGAGGTGATGCGCGACCTGCGCGACAACGTCATCATCATCTGCTCCATCGAGAACTTCGATCCCATGGGCGTGCACACCGGTGACTCCATCACCGTCGCTCCGGCGCAGACGCTCACCGACCGCGAGTACCAGCGCATGCGCGACGCCGCCATTGCCGTGATCCGCGAGATCGGCGTCGAAACCGGCGGCAGCAACATCCAGTTCGCCATTCACCCCGCCACCGGGCGCATGGTGGTCATCGAGATGAACCCGCGCGTCTCGCGCTCCTCGGCGCTGGCCAGCAAGGCCACCGGCTTCCCCATCGCCAAGATCGCCGCCAAGCTCGCGGTGGGCTACACGCTGGACGAGATTCCCAACGACATCACGCGCAAGACGCCCGCCTGCTTCGAGCCCACGCTGGATTACGTGGTGGTCAAAATCCCCAAGTGGCAATTCGAAAAATTTCCCGGCGCCGACGAGAGCCTGGGCACGCAGATGAAATCGGTGGGCGAGGTGATGGCCATCGGGCGCACCTTCAAGGAGGCGCTGCTCAAAGCGCGGCGCTCGCTGGAAACCGGCAAGCAGCCCGGCAGCGAGAAGATCGAGCCCAAGATCCTGATCCAGCGGCTGGTGACGCCGCACCCGGAGCGCTTGTCGTACCTCCGCTACGCGCTGCGCCAGGGACACACGGTGGAAGAACTGGCGAAGCTCACCGGCATCGACCCCTGGTTTTTGCACCAGTTGCAGGAAATCACCGAAGTGCAGGCGGAGGCGGAGCGGTACACGGTGGAGTCCGCCGGCGCCGAGGTGCTGCGCCAGGCCAAGCGCGCCGGGCTGTCGGATAACCGCCTGGCCGCGGCCTGGCACGCCGGCAACGGGCACGGCGCGGCGGAGAAAATCCGCCAGGCGCGCCGCCGCCTCGGGGTCACGCCCGTGTACAAGCACGTGGACACCTGCGCCGCCGAGTTCGAAAGCTACACCCCCTATCTCTATTCGACCTACGAGCAGGAAGACGAGGCCGCGCCCACGCCGAAGAAGAAGGTCATCATCCTGGGTTCGGGGCCCAACCGCATCGGGCAGGGCATCGAGTTCGATTACTGCTGCTGCCACGCCGCCTTTGCTCTGCGCGACGACGGCTACGAGACCGTCATGGTCAACTGCAACCCGGAGACGGTTTCCACCGACTACGACACCAGCGACCGCCTCTACTTCGAGCCGCTCACGCTGGAGGACGTGCTCGCCGTCTACGAGCACGAAGCCGCCAGCGGCGCGCCCATCGGCATGATCGTGCAGTTCGGCGGCCAGACACCGCTGAACCTGGCGCTGCCGCTGAAGGCCGCCGGCGTGCCTATTATCGGCACCTCGCCCGAGTCCATCGACCTGGCAGAAGACCGCAAGCGCTTCGGCCGTCTGCTCGACGAGCTCAAAATCCCGCAGCCGCCGGGGGCCATCGCCACCTCGCTGGAAGAAGCCGTCGCCGGCGCCAACCAGGTCGGCTACCCCGTGCTGGTGCGCCCCTCGTACGTGCTGGGCGGGCGCGCCATGGTGATCGCCTACGACGACGAGTCGGTGGTCCGCTACATGAAAGAGGCGGTCGAGTACTCGCAGGAGCGCCCGGTGCTGATTGACCACTTTCTGGAAGCGGCCATCGAGGTGGACGTGGACGCGCTCTCCGACGGCGAGGACGTGGTGATCGGCGGCATCATGCAGCACATCGAGGAAGCCGGCATCCACAGCGGCGATTCCTCCTGCGTGCTGCCCGCGGTGGACCTGCCGCAGGACATGCTGGCCGCCATGCGCCAGTACACCTTCCGGCTGGCGCGCGCGCTGAAGGTGATCGGCCTCATGAATATCCAGTACGCCATCCAGCGGCGCAACGATGATTACAAGGTGTTCGTGCTGGAGGTGAACCCGCGGGCCTCGCGCACCGTGCCTTACGTATCCAAGGCCACCGGCGTGCCGCTGGCCAAGATCGCCGCGCGGCTGATGACCGGGCGCAAGCTGCGCGAGTTCCTGCCGGAAAATATCGAGCGCGCTACCGACCTGGATACCGGGCGTTGCTACTACGTCAAGTCGCCGGTGTTCCCGTGGTCGAAGTTTCCCGGCGTGGACACCGTGCTGGGGCCGGAGATGAAGTCCACCGGCGAAGTCATGGGCGTGGCCGACAACTTCGGCGAGGCCTTCGCCAAAGCCCAGATTGCCGCCGGCAACCGCCTACCCACCCAGGGCGCGGTGTTCGTCAGCGTCAATGACCGCGACAAGCCGGCCGTAGTCGACATCGCCCGCCGCTTCGTCGAACTGGGCTTCAGGCTGGTGGCCACCAGCGGCACCGCGCGCGTCCTGGAAGAGGCGGGGCTGAAGGTCGAGCGCGTCTACAAGGTCAAGGAAGGCCGGCCCAACGTGGTGGACCTGATCAAGGGCGACCGCATTCAGCTCATCATCAACACGCCGCACGGGGCCGAGCCGTGGTTTGACGAGAAGTCCATCCGCCGCGCCGCCGTCACCCACCACGTGCAGAGCATTACCACGCTGGCGGCCGCTCGCGCCGCCGCCGACGGCATCGCCGCCCTGCAACGCGGCGAGACCAACGTTCGCGCCCTCCAGGTGCTGCACGCGCAACGCGTTTCCGCCACCCCATGAACCCATACCGCCGAGGACGCGGAGGACGCAGAGGACGCGGAGGATTTCAAACAGCGGAAAAACCGCTTAACTTCTGTCATCTTGAGCGAGGGCGCACGCCCGAGTCGAAGGACCCCTGCACGCTCCCCCAACGCTACCGCTCGCAGGCGCTTAAGGAAACTCTGATCAACTGCGCTTCTTTGAAGGGGACGGCCTTCAGGTCGTCCGTAAAGGCCACAAAATGAGCGCGGCTTTAGCCGCTAAGGGACCGGCGCCGTGCAATCTGCAATCGACATTGGCGACAGGATGCCGCTACAATCCACCGGTTCCGTGAGGCAGGCGATGAAAAAATTCCTCTGTGTCCTCTGCGTTCTCTGTGGTTCAGCCCTGGCGCAACTTCGCCCCGTCCACACCTTCTCCATCGTGGCCCGCGACCCCGCGACCGGCCAGATCGGCGTGGCGGTGCAATCGCACTGGTTCGCCGTCGGACAGATCGTCCCCTGGGCGGAAGCGGGCGTGGGCGCCGTGGCCACGCAGTCCTTCGTCGATCCCAGCTACGGTCCGCTCGGCTTGGGCCTGATGCGGGCAGGGAAGAGCGCGCCCGAGGCGCTCCACGCCCTGCTGCAGGCGGACGCGCACCGCAACGTCCGGCAGGTGGCGTTTCTCGATGCCGCCGGCAACCTGCTGTCGTTCACCGGGGCCAAGGACATCCAGCCCGCTGGTTGCGCCAGCGGTGGCGGCGCCGCCAACGAGGAGGACTACAAGCGCAACTTTGCCGGTCCGCAGAAGGTAAGGGACGAGTGGGGCTATTACTGCACCGGCAAGGATTTTGCCGTGCAGGCCAACTTGATGTCGAACGACAGAATCTGGCCCGCAATGGCGAAGGCATTCCAGGAAAGCAAAGGCGATCTGGCCGAGCGCATGCTGGCCGCGCTGGATGCGGCACAGGCCGTCGGCGGGGACATTCGCGGCAGGCAGTCGGCGGCGCTGATCGTGGTGGAAGGCAAGCGCCAGAACGCGCCCTGGGAAGGACGCATTTTCGACCTGCGGGTAGACGATGCCGCCGAGCCGCTGCAAGAACTGCGCCGCCTGGTGGCGCTGCAACGCGCTTACAACCACATGAATGCCGGCGATCTGGCGGTCGAGCACAAAGACAATGAAGCGGCGCTGCGCGAATATGCCGCGGCGGAAGAGATCGCTTCCCATACCGAAGGCGTGCTCCCCAGCCGCCTGGCGGAGATGATCTACTGGCACGCCGTGGCGCTGGTCAACATGCAGCGGCTGGACCAGGCCCTGCCGCTGTTCCGCAAAGTCTTTGCCATGGACAAGAACTGGGCCACGCTGACGCCCCGCGTTGCCGCCGCCGGCCTGCTGCCGGACGATCCCAAGCTGATGGAGCGGATCGTGGGAACTCAGAAATAGTCCCGAGTCCCGAGTCCCGAGTCCCGAGTCCCGAGTCCTTAGGGCAATTCCACAGTAGCTGTATCCATTCTTGGTAGG
>Ga0315268_10007040_pt1 | contig 11899 bp, 13 predicted proteins | sample C1_top_MG_FD_204535 | JGI IMG/M metagenome (GOLD analysis project Ga0315268, IMG submission 204535) | Sediment microbial communities from Yellowstone Lake, YNP, Wyoming, USA - C1_top | ecosystem: Environmental > Aquatic > Freshwater > Lake > Sediment | place: USA: Wyoming | collected 2017-08-01 | reverse complement strand
CTGGTTATTTTCTCCGACATGTACACCTCTCTAACCTAGATAGCGTGCGTTTTCAGCCTTTCTATTGCAAGCGCCGCTCGAGAAATCTCGCACCTTGCTTCAAAATATTTAAATATAAAACGATTAGTCGACTAGACATTTTATCAGTTACTCAAGGACGGCGCGCAAAGGCTATTACACCTCAGGGAATTTAGTTTGTGCTAATGACTGCCGGTTGCATGTAATTTTTTCTTACGGATAGCGTAAAACATGATTAAACTTGGTAAAACAAAAAATGCTGCTATAAATGAGTAAATGATCACAATCGCTGTCAGGTCTCCGAACCTGCCGAGTGCTGGCATCCTTGAAAGCGCCAGCACAGCAAAAACTCCGGCTGTCGTGGTCATGGCCGCCAAGATAGAAGCGCCAGTCGTCATCGCGGTTGTCCTGATAGCCTCTCGGGGCCCCCTGCCGCGGCTTTTCCATTCTTCTCTGAATCGATAGGTTATCTGAATACTGTAGTCTATGCCAGCACCTATGACGAGCGCGGATATGCCCATAGTGAGAACATCGAGCGACCAACCGAGGAGCCTCAATGTTCCAAGCTCCCACGTTACTACCAGAACCACAGGCAGAATACACATGCCACCTAGCCATAATGATCCGAAAATTATTGAAATGACTACAAAACAGACGATAATCGCTACCACTGTTGTTTTTATCATACCAGATGAAATGCTCCCCAAAATATCGGCCATTATAACAGGTTCACCACCGACGGCCGGGGCTCCATTTGTGTTAAGATTTAGAAGTTCATCTGTGAATTCTGGCACATGGCTTCTTACTATCTCCGTTGCCTGTCTCATCTCCTTGTCAGTAGTTGCGTTTATGTAGAAAAGTATGACAGACTCTTTGTCATCCTTCGTCAAAAGCATATTCATATACGTTTGAGTTTGTGGTGTGGTTCTCAAATTATCAACTAAAGCCTCGATTTCCGGCTCGGTTAGTTGAAGCACATTTTCTCCCATTGCCAGTGCCTGTTCATAAACCATGTTGGCTAAGCTCAACGACCCGGTGATGAGTTTTCCCTGGTTATTTTTGTCATAAAGGACGGTGTTTTCGAATCGATACATCGTTATTAAACTGTCGGGATTTAGTACATCACCTCTGGCCAGAACAAATATCTGTGATTGTCCGCCAAACAGCTTTGTCACTTCATTTTGAGTTGTAATGGACTGCACGTTAGAAGGAAGGAATGTTTCGAACGACATTGTCGTGCTGAGCCCAAGAGCTGAAATCGCACACAATACAACAACTCCCGCAACCACTAGAATCACAAGTGTTCTATGGCGTTCAGCTCCGGTTGCAGCGATCGACAACCCGCGGTCAATATTTTTCGCTCTTTTAGCAACAATTGCATTTACTTTCCCGACCTTTCCTTTGTCCCTTAAAATAACAACCGAGGGCAACAAAGTGGTTGCGAGAATAAACGAGAAGAATATCCCCAATCCGGCGAGAATGCCGAGTGTTTGTATAGGGGGGATGTCTGAGATCGAGAAAGAGGCGAAACCGATTACCGTGGTGACCATGCACATAAGAACCGCTACCCCAATTGTGCTGACCGAAACTCGAACAGCTTTCTCCGCACGCAGACCGTTGCCCCGCCCCTCGTAGTATCTATTGAGGATATAAATCGAGTAAGCGACACCCATCCCAATTAAAAGAGGGACCAACGCAATGTGAACCATCGTAAATTCTAATCCTAGGTGACCCATCGCCCCAATTGCCCACATGCTCCCTAGACCAACCACCATGAAACACAGTACTATGTCTGAAAGGCGTCTGAAAGTCAAAAATAGGATAATAGCCACCAATATCATGGCAGCGGGAATAAGAACACGATTGTCTCGGTTCATTATCGCCATTATGTCGTTGTTACTGGAATAGGATCCGCCAACACTCGCGGTAAGTTCGGAGTGAGTTTTCTCAAAATTCTCAACATAATTTCTTAAGATCGTTGTTTTGTCCGAAAGTTCAGATTTATCGAGCTTGGTATTGACATAAACATAAATCACGGCGGCATTTTTGTCCGCAGTTATAAGTCTGGTTATGCTCGACGAAGTCTGGGGGTTTGTTAATAAACTTTCAAACAGGGATTCAACACTTATTTCGAGTAGATTATCCGGTAATATATCATAGTTCGGAATGTACTGGATCACGTAATCCGCATAAGAAAGGTACGTCTCAGCGTAGTTGTCAAGCCGCGGATTTGATATCAAGCCATTTTCGAGTGAGAGCACATCCCGAATAATTTCTGCGTTTGTGAAGTTGTCTGCTTTTAGGAGGATCATCTCGTACGATGCGCCGCCAAAACTATTCTCCAGTTCCAGCGTTGTCTTAACCGAGGGATAACTCTCCGGAAGAAATGCCTTGAAGTCGGTTGTCACCGATACTTTAGTAACGCCGTACACCATGAAAAATGTCAGTAGAACGGCGATGATGATAACTGTTCTTGGTCTTCGTTCGCACACTCTTGCTATTTTGTCCATCATTCGTTCAAACCCACGCTAGATTATTCTTCGCATATCTTCTTGTGGTTTTAAAAAGTTTTTTACACCCCTTTTTAAAAATGACACATGAGAATAGTACGGAGAGTCCACAAAGGATTTATGAATCTACCTCCACTCGCGGCGCGCAAAGTGCTTTATGTTATTCCGCCAATAAAGTGAAAAAGGAGGCGAACCGGTGAAGAACACTGAATGCACAGTCTACATCATGTCAAAACATGGATGGATTCAGAAATTTAAAAAAGAAAAAGATGGATGGACTCTAACAACTAGAAAAGGTACAGTATATCCATGCACTGCAGAACAATTGCTTTCGCACCTCCTTCCTGCTTTAGCTGGAATAAAAGGACCTTCCTGTACTGTTAAAGTTGAACCAGACAATAGAAATGAAATTTAGGTTTGGGTTTGGGTGTGTGTGGTTAAAATTCAACCCCCTATTTACCAAACGTGAACGAAAAACCATAGGATAAGGGCTTTTACGAATGTGACAACGAGGAGTATGAGGACTATTGGGGCTTTGAAATGAAACTGATAAACGTGAAGGTGATCCCCAACGCAAAGGAAAATGAAGTTTCTGAGGAAAGAAATAGATTTAAAGTTCACGTAACAGCTCCAGCGGTCGGTGGCAAAGCAAATAGGGCCCTCATCGAGGTCTTGGCAGAATATTTCAAAGTAAAGAAAAGGGATGTCAGAATAATCAGGGGCGAAAAATCGAGGGAAAAAATCGTAGAAATCAGAGATACTTAATAAGGAAAGAAATGAGGGTACGGATACAAAATCCTCTACGTGTCATCAAGGCAATCGTTGCAGTGACGAACCTGGGCGGCGCGCAAAGGGCCATTTTCCAAGAAGTTGAGCAGTTATACGCTTTTTTAAAAGTTTTAGTTAACTAAAGTATTTAAATATTAAAAATCTAATAAAAAGTAATAATTAAAAAAGGAGGTAAAGAAAATGGTCTGTTACACGATTCCTCTGATAGCTGCTGTGATCTCATCTGTGGTATGGAACTCGAAACGAAAGGGTCCATCAGGCTGGTGGCTCAACTTGCTACTGTACGGTGGTGCGCTCTTTGGGTTTGTTGACCATCTCTGGCATGGCGAGCTGTTCACGATCGGACAAGCGCCGCTCACGGACTTGCTCCTAGGGGGCACGATTACCGCTGCGATATTTGCGGGCTGGGGAATAACGCTCGGGATCGCCAATAGGTACCCAGATCTAAGTCGCCGCATGGGCTACCGCATGGGGATCTTGCGACCTGGTGAAAAAAGCTGATTTTCACGCAGGCTACATTCCAGCTGATTCGAGGCGGAAAGGCATTTAATTAGGGATACCTATTTTTATCTGGTGAATTGAATGGAAGAAGCACCTGTCGGGAAGAAGCTCGTGGGGAAAATTTCTCACTACTTCTCTAAAATCGGAGTGGGGGTCATCGAGCTCAGCGATGAGCTCAAAGTTGGCGACAGGATATCCATTGAGGGTGCAACGACCAACGTACAGCAATCTGTGCGGTCGATGCAGATTGAGCACGCGGAAGTGCAGAGTGCCGGTGCAGGCGATGCAATCGGCATGAAAGTTGATCAGAGGGTAAGAGAAGGAGACCTCGTCTACAAGCTGGATTAAGATTGTACTACCATAAGTAAAAGCTTCGAGAATTTTTGCGCCGCCGTTCTACTTTGGGGCATTTACAGCCTTATTTATTTGATCCTCCATCATGTGCCCGCGCACACACACTTCGGCCTGTTTGACCACGGATTCGGCGGCTGATTTCACCTGTTGTGCTAGGTAGAAAGCGATTGGACAAAAGGATGAAGTTGGTCTGAAAACTATTTTTGCACGATCTCCGTTGACGGTCACCTCTTCGATCAAACCCATATCAACAATATTAATGCCGATCTCAGGATCTATTACCTCACGCAACTTCTCCTTTATCTTCTCTGCCTTATCCATACGAACTCCCTAAACTAGCTCTTCACCCGGTCTCCACTCGAAGTGTTCTTCTAATAGAGTGTACGCGGCCGAGGGAGGGATGATGCCTCTCTCGGTTATTATCAAATCGATGTACTCAGGCGGAGTGACGTCGAATGACGGGTTGCGGATTTTAATTCCCGGAAATCTTTTGGGATCGACTATTTCATTCGGATCGCGTTCCTCTATTTCGACCAACCTACCGACCAAGGTGCCGGGGTGAAATTTGTAGCTCTCAGCTGCGACGAAAAATAGCACCCTCGATTCATGGGCGGCCAAAGCCATCTGAGATGTACCGATCTTGTTGACCACCGCACCATTTGCAGCAATGCTATCTGCACCGACGATCACCGTATCAACATCTCGTATGAAATGGCGCACGGCGGAGTCGACGATGAGTGTCGTGGGCACGCCCGTCTTGAGCAATTCTCGGGCGCTTACCAGCCCCTGCATAAATGGACGAGATTCGGTCACGTAGACCTCGATATGCTTCCCTTGTTTAAACGCCGTCTTGATGATAGATAAAGCACAACTGCTGTTGCAATGAGTCATGATGACATCCCCATCCGAAATCCTTCGCGCCCCTATCTCTCCTATCCGTTTAACCGCGTCCTTCGATGAATGTATGAATTCATCAGCGCGAGACACCACCATCTTCTGCAAGGTTCGTAAATCCGCATCTTTGGCGAGTTTCGGCTTCAGCGTGATGAAACGTACTGCATTCGGGAGAGAAACCGCTGTTGGACGTGTACTCAGCAGGTAGTCTGAAACCTGATCGAGTTCCTTTACGAACTCGTTTGACGTCCTTACTTTGGTTGTCCTTGCTGTTATTTTCAATGCTCTGGCAGCGGCCCTTGCGATCTTGCCAGCACCCCTTATCTTCATGGTGCGGATTTGATTGGCGATTGTTTTAACCTCAGTGGATATCATAATTTCCCATTTTCTTTTAATATTTGTAAAGGACTTAAATCAATCGGAAATTCCTGCATCCGGGCATCTAGAGGTTAATGATGGTTTCCTTAAAAGTCTGCATCGCGACCCTTGTCTGAACGCTCTTGACCGATTCAAATGATCGGAGATGGTTCTCGATGAACTTATTTAGGCTTTCAAGATCCCGCGCTCGAACCTTCATCATTAATCCATGTCCCCCGGTCGTACGATATAATTCACAAATTTCATGATGTCGCGACAGGGATCGGACCAACTCAAGCTCACCCCGCTTGTCGACATCTATGCTAACGAAGGCCATCAACTCTAAGCCAAATTTTTGAGGGTCGATGATGGCCGCATAATTTTTAATCGTGCCTAAACGCTCAAGTTGCTTGATTCGCTTCCTGACACCGGAGGCACTTAGTCCCACATCTCTCCCCATCTCGGTTAGCGACATCTTTGCGTTCGCATTCAATATTTTCAAAAGCTTTACATCAACGCTGTCCAACTCCACTCCTCCAACATCAGTTTAATACATTCTTTCGATATTTATTTTTATGGTGCTCAATTATGCACATATCCGCCAGAGGCCATTTATTTAATTTGATGTGAATTAAGTTTTCAATATGGCGACCGCTGAAATCCTGACAATAGGAAATGAACTCATCGATGGTCTTCGAACGGACACAAACGCGACTTGGTTAGCGAAAAAGCTAACAAATCTGGGCATCAGGGTTGCGCAAATCACATCTGTTGGCGATATTGTGAAGGACGTGGCGGCTGCAATTCGAGGAGCACTAGCTCGCTTTCCTGACGTGCTAATTATCACTGGGGGTCTTGGACCTACAATCGATGATAGAACCTCTGAAGGGCTTGCGCGCGCAACTCGGCGAAACTTGGTACTAAATCCTGCTGCATTAGAGATGGTCAAAATGAGTTATGCGCGCGTGCATGCTCGAGGTCTAGTCCTGCACGATTGGCTTACCTCGGCGCGCAAGAAAATGGCGTTCTTACCCAATGGTGCGACCGCGCTGCCGAATCCGGTAGGAACCGCACCCGGGATTCAAATCAGGCAAGGAAAAACTCTGATAATCTGCCTGCCTGGTGTGCCGACCGAGATGCGGGCGATTTTCACAAAATATGTTCGTGATGATTTAGTAAAATTGAATAGGCAAGCAAAGCAGCGAGTGACGATCGACGTTCAGGGGATCGAAGAGTCGACTCTTGCGCCCTTATTTGACCGGTTGTCGAAAAAATTCCGGCACTTGGATGTGCGCTCCTATCCGTCTGTGAAGGGCATAAGAGGCAGGGTTAAAGTGATACTCGTCGCCCCGACTGCCGCCGAAGCGAAAGAGGCTGAAACCACATTCAATGCCTGGCTCAAAAAACTTCGCACTTCCGCGCCTCACTGAGCGGTAGAACCTTCAACTTTCCGGCTACAGCTTTACACGCATCAACCAGCGCATTCCCCCAGCGTTGCGGATCGTCGAAAAGTAGGACTTGCTCGTATCTTCCACCATATTTCTGCAGGTAGCTCGAGAGAGAATCGACAACCGTTTTGATCTGCCAAGGGTCAAGCTCTTTGGGCACCTGGAATTGTCCGAGTGGATAAATCTCTTCAAGCTCCTCAGGTACCACGCCGAAAGGTGGAATCAGTCTGATCAGGTGCGTTCGTTCGGGCATCTCAAACTTTGGCCTCTCCATTTCTAATACCGGTATCAGCGCTAGAGTCGGCAGACCTGTCGGCTCAAAGCGTTCTTCTAGTCTATTTCTATGACGTAAGACTTCTGGGCGGCTCGCCGATTCTGGTCCGAGATAAAAAAATGCGGATGGCTTGCTCACCGAGTCGAAATGCTCCACGAACTCGTTATATCTAATAAGCCTACGTAACCCGTCGAGTAGCCTCGGATGAGCACAACATCTTAATTCAACATGTTCCCACAACCGCCCATCGATGATGGCCTGCCTTATCCTTCGAAGCTCGCCGAACGTGACGTGAAGGTTGTGCCTGGCCAATAATTTGACGCGTTCTTCGGGAGATGCTTTCTTCATCTCCTCCAGGGAATATTCCACGCAAACAGGACACTCGCAAGGCAAGAAAGTCAAGGAATCGAGGTGTAGGGTTTTTTCCGGGGTCATGTATCTTCCACCCCGCGCGTATAGAACATACGCCGCTGAATCGAACAAATCGCATCCCATCGCCACGGCCAGAGCCAAAACCATTGGATGGCCTGCACCGAACAAGTGGGTGGGACGATTGAGTGGTAAGTTTTGCTTTGCAATCATCACGAGGTCCACGATATCGGCATAACGATAATTCTCGAGCAGCTCAACGGGGCTGCCTATTGCATGGAGCTGAAAGTCGAGCTTACCTATTTCGGCAGCGGACTCTGCTACAAGGTCCGAAAATGTGCCTCCCTGAACTGGCCCGCACCACATAACATTTGGATTCGACCTGAGTTCAATGGTCTGTTTAGCACGCTCGAGTGTGATTCTGACAGTCTCGGCTGCGCGTTCCCTATCAACCCAAGCGCCCGTGGGTACATCGAGGATGGTTGCGATGTCGGGGGCGATCTTGTCTTGAAACCTAATGATTTCCTCAGGCCCAACGTCTATCGCACCGTAACGCAAGATCTGATATCCTCCGGAATCCATCATTATCGGGCCATCGTATTTTAAAAAATCGTGGACACCGAGCCTAACCGCCTCATTTTCGAAGTGGAGTAACATCAGGTACGCATTGGTCATGATAAGCTCTGCACCGAACTCGCGGCGGATTTCACTTGGGGACAAAATTACATCTGATGGATCGATGACCGGCATCAGGGTCGGAGTTGTCACATCGCCGTGGGGAGTGCTTATCCTACCCACTCGACCCATGCCATCGCGATGCAGGATCCGAAAAATTTTACCACCGTAAAAAACTGTTCAGCATATCTGGATTTTCCCTCGCGCCAAATCGTCGCAGAATTTGTTTATATTCTCGAGCTCATAATTCATTATTTCATCTATGTCAGCACGGACATTGTTTATGGGAGTTCCCGGCTCGGTGATGACCTGTGCGACTGCGATAGCTGGATGGTCGATGGGTTTACCTATCTGACTGACCAACCAAACATAAACTTCCTCAAGGCCGGCTACTTGGTCGTAAATACAGCCCGCTATCTTGTGCGTCAAGATGTTGTAGATCTTGCCAACGTGACTAACCGGGTTTTTACCAGCTGCTGCCTCTGAACCAACATGCCTGTTTAAGGGTATCACACCATTTACCCTGTTTCCTCTCCCTACTTGGCCTGAATCAGCTCCATCTGCGCTCGTGCCAAGTACAGTGAGATAAGTGCCTGCTTCGCCTCTTCCACTCACATCCAAAGTGTTCAGGTCCACAGTGATTTTTTTGAAGCCTCCGTTTTCACCCGTAAACGCCCGTATATTCTCAAGGATGTCCGCTTTCTTTCTGAAGTAATCCATCTCGCCCTCGACAAATCTGTCCACGAATGCCATGGACATTGTTAAATTTATTTCGTCATTATTTCTGAAACCCATTACCTTTACATCCTCACCAGACTCAGGGAACTCTTCTTTGAATTTTTTTGAGTTGACATAATTCTCCGTTTTGAGCACGAGCTTCTCCGTTTTTGACATTGGGGCGTAACCAACTGCCGCCGAGGTATCGTTTGCGCTTAGAATCTTGCTCTTTCTTTTGAATATGTCCGTAAGTGCGTCAGAACCTGGTTTCAACTCTACTTGATATCTCACATGTTTTTCGGGATCTACAAACCTGAGATTTTTTCTGAACCAATCCTTCGCGCTTTCTATAGCTATTTCCTCTACTGGAATTTGAATGCCATCAACCTGGGAAGTCGCTCTATCGCCAAATATCAAAAGCATCGGTTGCTTAACGTTGCCCCCCCCGAATTTTGTTTCAACTTCACCGGCGACGAGCAGCGATTTATCGGCGTTGTGATGCATTATCGTTCCAAATCTGTCCAAATATTCCTTGCTCAGCCTCACTGAAACCTGATCTAGAATTGCATCGCAAATCGTGTCAGGGTGGCCGAGACCTTTTCTCTCCACGATTTCAAACTTCTGTTGCTCAAGCGGAGTCTGCTTGAACTCCTCCACGATTATATTTCGTTCCAAATCAACACCTCGCTAAAGTCGGTTCTCAAGAGAGCTATTTATGTGTTTTGCCCCAAATTATAACTAGCAAGAATAAAGTGGTCATATGCGTATTCTAAAGCCATCTGAGATACGTGCCATGCGCATGAAATTAGGTTTGACTCAAGTGCAGTTGGCGGAGCTCGGTGGGGTAACTCAAGCGTACATCGCCAAGATCGAGGCAGGAACCGTTGACTCCAAGGTATCGACGCTCGAGAAAATACTGAAGGCGCTTGAAAAAGCAACACACGAGAAGCGCGTCACGGCTGAGCAGATAATGACGGCCCCGATCATCGCGGTCCGGCCCGAGGACAAGATAGAGAAGGCAATTCGGCTGATGGAGTCCTACAATATATCGCAGATTCCCGTCATCGATGGTACAGCGCAAGTGGGCTCAATCTCCGAGGCAACGCTCATACACAAGATCTCGGACGGCGAGGACATGTTCAGGCTAGTTCGTGGCAACATCGAGGGGATAATGGATGGTCCGTTCCCCACAATCGGCAATGATGCGGACGTCGATACAGTCTACCATTTACTTGAGCATGCGCCGGCAGTATTGGTCATCGACCGGGGCAAACCTGTGGGTATCGTGACCAAGGCTGATATCCTTAAGCTGATGGGTGAGTTTAGGAAGTAAAAAATTAAATCTTCGAACGCCAAGTGAGGCATGATGTAGATGGAAAATTTAACAAAGGACAGAATTGCGAGGTGGATAGCTGGAGACATAACCTTATCCGGTGAACCCGGTAAAGCAATCAAACGATGGCGGGAAACATTTGATATGAGCCAGGCCTCGCTCGCCGAAGCCTTAGATATCTCTCCCTCTGTGATAAGCGACTATGAAGCCGGACGACGGAAATCTCCGGGCGCGGCGACTTTAAAGAAGGTTGTCGAAGCCTTTATCAAAGTAGATGAGCAGCAGGGTGGCAAAATAGGACGAGCTTTTATCCACATGTTTGGCACCCAGCTGCCGCCCGACATCGTGCTCGACATCAGGGAGTTCAAGGAGCCGATCGAGGGGAAGGTGCTCACCAAGGCGGTTGAGGGTGAAGTGGTCGTGAACAAGGATTTCCTACACCAAAAACTGTTTGGATACACCGTTGTCGATAGCTACAAGGCTGCGCTGGGGCTTTCTGCTGACGAGTTCAGGAGGCTCTACGGCTTGACCACCGAACGCGCCCTAGTGTTTACTGGCGTCACGACGGGGCGCTCGCCCATGGTTGCTATAAAAGTAATGGGTATCACGCCCGGCATGGTGATTTTGCATGGGGAACTTAAGCAGGTTGACCCACTTGGCATAAAAATTGCGGAAATCTTGCGCGTGCCATTGATTGTTTCTAAACTGCCAACTGTAAATAACCTGCTAGAAGGACTGCGCAAATGTGCCATTTAACTTTTGATGGTAAATAACGGCAAATGTCGAATTTTTTAACGACAGTCGAAAGATATTTATAATCTTCGTTAAACGGTTATCATAAATCCGCACAAATTCTGAGTAATGGGTGACATCACTCATGGAAGTTGGAATCGTTGGTTATGGAGTTTACATCCCCAGATACAGGCTGAAAGTCGAGGAGGCGGCCAGGATGTGGGGCATGGACGCTGAAAGGGTGAAGCGGGGTATCCTTGTTGAGGAGAAATCTGTTCCCGGACCAGATGAAGACACCGCCACAATAGCTGTAGAGGCAGCAAGAAATGCGGTGAGAAAAGCAGGTATCAACCCCCATGACATAGGCGCGATTTATGTTGGCTCCGAATCCCACCCCTATGCCGTCAAACCTACCGCCTCCATAGTAGCTGAAGCAATAGAGGCGACTCCAGATTTGACTGCTGCGGACTATGAGTTTGCGTGTAAAGCCGGCACCGCTGGCATCCAGACATGCATGGGTATGGCCGAGGCCGGCATGATAAAGTACGGGATGGCGATAGGATCTGATACCGCTCAAGGTGCGCCCGGAGACCCGCTCGAGTACACGGCAGCGGCAGGTGGAGGAGCCTTCATCGTGGGGGAAAATGGCTCTGACACCCTAGCAGCGATCGAAGGGACCTATTCATACACCACAGATACTCCTGACTTCTGGCGTAGGGAAATGCGACCCTACCCGAGGCATGGCGGACGGTTCACTGGGAAACCGGCTTATTTTAAACATGTCCTCTCCGCGACATATGGCCTTTTAAGGCAGCTCAAGCTGACCCCCCAGGACTTCGCTTATGCCGTCTTTCACCAGCCAAATGGGAAGTTCCCGCTACAGGCTGCTGCAGAGCTAGGATTCAAGAAAGAACAGGTGCTGCCCGGA
>Ga0315268_10007039_pt1 | contig 11900 bp, 7 predicted proteins | sample C1_top_MG_FD_204535 | JGI IMG/M metagenome (GOLD analysis project Ga0315268, IMG submission 204535) | Sediment microbial communities from Yellowstone Lake, YNP, Wyoming, USA - C1_top | ecosystem: Environmental > Aquatic > Freshwater > Lake > Sediment | place: USA: Wyoming | collected 2017-08-01 | reverse complement strand
CAAGGCCAACGCTCGAGGGTTTCGCAACTTCAACAACTATCGGGCAAGAATTCTGTTTCATTGTGGCAAGTTGGAAATGAGTTTAGGCTGATAGAAAATCACAGTGAATATGACGATGAACCCAAAATATAACAAACCAAATTTGCGCCCCCTGACACCGGGGCATGGCGGCCAGCAATGTGCGCTATCGCACATACAACCCAGATAAACAGGCGGACACTGATTAAGGCGTGTATACCATGACTGTTTGTACGATGGGTTTTTGTATATTCCATATTCTGATTGCAGGATATGAGTTGCTGCTTGTCATTGCAATTGCAGAGTCGAGAAAGCATTCTGCATGGAATTTTATTAGAGGGAGAAACAATGAAATCATCCCGATCTTCGTTAGTGAAAATACCAACTAAAGCCCCTACAGGAATAACCTGTTTTGATGAAATCACCGGCTGAGGTTTGACATGCGGCCGCACCAAGCTGCTGCTGGCGCAGGCCGGACAGCAACCGCGTTACACTATTTCTGAATCTCAAGGCTCAATCACTGGTGTCCGGTTAAAAAATCAACCAGAATCATTTGGTTATTGGGTGGTAGTGGAATGGTTCCGGTGGTGTCGGGCTGCAAGGCGCATGAAATAAGGGTTTTCTCAAAAATCGAGACCGACAAGATCTATAGCAAAGTGTAGAGCGAGGCATCGAGATGCAACTCCTTCCTGACGGTGGCGATCAGCACGTAGGTGGACACGGCGCACCGGATTTGCGTCTTCACCGCGTTCTCGCTCGTGCCCAAGAAGCGCTTGATGCGCAGATGTTGCTTGATCCACTTGAAGAACAGCTCTACCTGCCAGCGGCTCTTGTCAAGTGCGGCAATGGTCAGCGGTGGCGGCGCCGTATTGTTGGTCAGAAACACCAGCGTCTTGCCCGACTCGGGATCTTTGCATCGGATGCGCCGCAAGTGCTCGGGATAGTCCCTGGAGACGTAATGCCCATTGAGGCGAATCGCCTGGTCGCAGATTACACCGGTGCTGCGGTCGATCTTGGTCGAATAAACCCGGTGTGCATCCATGCCGCGTTTGGCGCGGGTGACGAGGAACGCGCCCGCCCGATGCAGTTTGAAGAGCCGGTCGAAGTCCAGATAACCCCGATCCATTACATAGAAGGCGCCGGCTCCGACGGGCAGGATGCCGAGCACCTCGACGTCGCCCATCTTGCCGTCGCTGATGCTCATTTCGGTCGGAATCGCCCCACGCAAATCCAGCAGCGTGTGCATCTTCACCGCCGCCTTGGTCGAACGAAACGGCGCCCAGTCGAACAGACTCAAGCACAGGTCGATGGTAGTCGAATCCAGCGCATAGACCGTCGCGTCGATATCCGGCCCCGTGGGCTTCCTTGGCGTAGGGGTCGCGTGCCCGCACGATCGGGCGCATGGCCAGCGCGTGATAAATGCGCCAGTCCCGCTGGTTCAATGCGTCCGAGAGCGTGGCTCTGGCGGGCACACCGCTCGAGCCCATGTGAAACAGTTTGCCTCGGTTGGCGGCCAGGCAGGACCCGATGTCGCGCAAAGATTCGCGCCACGTCAATTGCGGGAACGCCATTATGCGAAACAAACCGGCGCAGTCCAGGGTGCGCACTCCCGCATCTCCCTCGTATCGGTCGATGATGCGTCCAAAGGCCTTCCACGGAACATGCTCCATGACCTGCGCAAACAGTGTCTTGCCCACGTTCATAGTGCACCCCAGGTTTGTCAAACCCGGAATAATCGCAAATTCTCAATCTGAAATTCAAATCGTGGACACCCATGAATCTCTTGAAACCCTTATCAATGTTGACGTTGCTGCCGGCTCAACTCAACTCAATTTAACCGGACACTAGTGAGGCTCAATAGAGGATAAATCATGACCAAACCCAAACCCAAGCCAAAACTCAAATCCAAAACAGCACCCAAAGCCAAGCCAACGCCAAAACCCAGGCCGCAACTCCCCAAAGCGCCTACCGGCATCCAGGGGTTGGATGAAATCACCGGTGGCGGATTGCCAAAAGGCAGGCCGACGCTGGTGTGTGGCGGTGCGGGCTGCGGCAAGACGATGCTCGCGATGGAGTTTCTGGTGCGCGGCGCGACAGAGTTCAACGAACCGGGCGTGTTCATGGCTTTCGAAGAGAACGCCAAAGACCTGATCCAGAACGTCGCCTCGCTCGGTTTCGACTTGAAAGATTTGGCCGCGCGCAAAAAGATCGTGGTGGATTTTGTATATGTCGAGCGCAACGAGATCGAAGAAAGCGGCGAATACGATCTGGAAGGTTTGTTCATCCGCTTAGGATCAGCCATCGATTCCATCGGCGCCAAGCGCGTCGTGCTCGATACCATCGAGACGCTGTTCTCTGGCTTGCCTAATCCGCTCATTCTGCGCGCCGAACTGCGCCGTTTGTTTCGCTGGCTGAAGGACAGAGGCGTGACGGCCATCATCACCGGCGAACGCGGCGAAGAAACGCTGACGCGCCAAGGCCTGGAAGAGTATGTCTCCGACTGCGTGATCGTGCTCGATCATCGTGTCAGCGAGCAGGCCTCCTCGCGGCGCTTGCGCGTGGTCAAGTATCGCGGATCGACCCATGGCACCAACGAGTATCCGTTCCTGATCGACGCAGACGGCATTTCGGTGCTGCCGGTCACGTCGCTGGGCCTGGAGCACATAGCCCCCATCGAGCGTGTTTCCAGCGGCGTTGCGCGTCTCGACGCGATGCTTGGCGGTGCCGGGTATTACCGGGGCAGCAGCGTGCTGATCTCCGGCACGGCGGGAACCGGCAAGAGCAGTCTTGCCGCACATTTTGCCGATGCCGCCTGCCGTCGCGGAGAGCGCGTGCTGTACTTTTCCTTTGAGGAATCTCCCAGTCAGATCTTGCGCAACATGTGTTCCATCGGGATCGACATACAACAGTGGATCAAGAAAGGTCTGCTGCAAATTCATGCGAACCGTCCCTCGTCTGCCGGCCTGGAAACGCACCTGGCCGTGAAGCACAAATTGATCAGTGAATTCAAACCGCAGGTGGTGATTCTGGATCCGCTGAACAGTTTTGTCATCGGGGACAATGAGATCGAAGTCAAATCGATGTTGATTCGGCTGGTGGATTTTCTGAAAACAAGACAGATCACCGGCTTGTTCACCAATCTGGCGCAGAGCGGCAGCCCGGTCGAGCAAACCGAGGTTGCCATTTCGTCCGTGATCGACACTTGGCTGTTGCTGCGTGATATCGACAGCGGCGGCGAACGCAATCGCTGCTTATCCGTACTGAAATCGCGCGGCATGGCGCACTCGAACCAGATACGCGAATTCATGCTGACCGATCACGGCGTGGAATTGCGCGACGTATACGTCGGACCGGAAGGTGTGCTGACCGGTTCGGCGCGGCTGACGAAAGAGGCGGAAAATGAAGCCGCGATGTTGATACGCAATCAGGAAGTCGAGCTCCGCCGGATCGAGCTGGAACGCAAGCGCACGACGCTGGAAGCGCAGATCGCCATGCTGCGTGCCGAGTTTGCGGTGCAAGAGGTCGCGTCGTCGAAAATCATCGGCCAGGAAAAAGCAGAGAAAGCGCAACTGGCGCAAGGACGTGTGGACATGGGGCTGAGCCGCAAAGTGGATGCGAAACCGAATAAACAAAAAGGTGGCTCGAAATGAAAACTAACTCAGACAGGCCCGCGCAGTCAGAAGTTAAGAAAGCACTGGGCCTGGGAGCATCAAACCGCTACATCCTGAATCTGTACGTTGCCGGACAGTCGCCGAAATCCGTTAACGCGATCGCCAACATCAAAAAAATCTGCGAGGAAAACCTGCAAGGGCGCTATGAGCTGGACGTGATCGATCTGTACCAGCAGCCGCAACTGGCGCAGGGCGAACAGATCATCGCCGTTCCAACACTCATCAGGAAGCTTCCTCCCCCGTTGCGTCGCATCATCGGCGATATGTCGAACACCGAGCGTGTGCTGGTGGGGCTGGATATACGAAAGAATGCGTAATGCCAAACAAGCCCGACTCCGAACAACTCACCGCAGAAAACCAGAAACTGCGCGCCCGGCTTGAAAAAGCTGAAGCGACCCTGAGCGAGATACTCAGCGGTGAGGCGGATGCGCTGTTCGTCTCGGGCGTAAGTGGCGCGCAGCTATTTACGCTCAAGGGCGCCGATCAATCCTACCGGACATTGATCGAGAACATGAGCGAAGGAGCGCTGACCCTGACGCAGGAGGGCCTGGTTCTGTACGCCAACCGGCGCTTTGCCGGGATGCTCAGGACGCCTCTCGAAAAAGTGATCGGCTCGGAGATTCACACCTGGTTTGCGCCGGCAAACCGGCAGGCGCTTCATGCGCTGCTGCGAAAAGATGCGCTCGACAACTGCCGTGAGGAACTGGCCCTCACTGCCGCTGACGGAACACAGGTGTCGGTCTATCTATCGGTGAGCCGCCTTGTTCTGGATGAGATTGATTCAGTATGCATGGTTGTGACCGACCTGACGAACCAGAAACGCAATGAGGCGATCCTCGCCGCAGAAAAACTCGCACGCGCGATACTGGAACAGGCTGCCGACGCGATCGTGATCTGCGACGAGACCGGACGGATCATGCGCGCCAGCAAGCAGGCGCAAACGTTATACGGCAAGAGTCCTCTCGGGCAACTATTTGAGCACGCCTTTCCTTTGCGCCAGCTGGATGGCACGGCATTTTCTGCTGTCGGCGCCATCGACACGAGCCGTCGCCTATCGGTAGAGGCGAGGCTGGAAAGCAACGGGCAAAGGTTCGATCTTCTGGTTAGTGTCGGCCATCTATTGGGCGCACAAAACGAGCTGCTCGGCAGCGTGGTTACGCTGACCGACATTACCGAACGCAAGCTTGTCGAGGAATTGCTGCGCGAGTCAGAGCAAAAACTGCTCGCGATTTACGATGGCGTGATCGATGGCATCATGGTTTCAGATCCGGAAAACAGAACGTTCGTATCTGCAAATACGGCAATTTGCCGCATGCTCGGTTACACGTTCGAGGAGCTGATCCGCCTGAGTGTCCAGGATCTCCACAAACCGCAGGATCTGCCGTACGTGATAACGCAGTTCGAAAAAGGTCTGCGCAAGGAAGCCGAGATTGGCAGGAACATACCGATGCTGCGCAAGGACGGCTCGGTGTTTTACGCCGATGTCAAGAGCTCGCACATTCGCGTCGCCGGAAAAAACTGCCTGATGGGCGTGTTCAGCAATGTCACGGAGCGCAAGGCAGCGGAAGAGGAAATTGAATACAAGAACACGATACTCCAGACACAGCAGGAGACATCGCTAGATGCCATCCTGGTGGTCGACGAGAACGGACAAATAATTTCCTACAATCAAAAATTCATTCACCTGTGGCGGCTCTCCCCGCAGATCGTGAGCGCGGGTCTGGATGCACCCGTGATCCAGGCAGTTGCTGACCAGGTCGGGAACCCGGAAACGTTCGTTGCCCGGGTTCAATATCTTTACACGCACCAAGGCGAAAAAAGTCATGAGGAAGTGCAGCTAAAAGATGGAAGGATCATCGATCGGTATTCCTCCCCGATGACCGGAGCATCCGGAAAGTACTACGGACGCGTCTGGTATTTCCGCGAGATCACCGAACGCAAAGCAGCGGAAGCCAGGATCACATTCCTCAATCGCGTCTATGCGGTACTGAGCGGTATCAATGCGCTGATCGTGCGCGTGAATGATCGCGACGAGCTGTTCAGAGAAGCATGCCGGATCGCGGTCGAGGCAGGCGGGTTCCGCATGGCCTTGGTGGTTATCGTGGATCCGGGCACCAAGAAGGTGGTCTCAATTGCATCGGCAGGCAAGGACGATGAACTTTTGACCATGATCAAAGACCGCTTGTCATCCAATAACGATGTATCAAATACCATTGTCGGACTGGCGATCAGCGGGAAACAGCCCATCGTGTCGAACGATTCATTGAATGACCCCAGGCTTGTATTCAGCAAGAAATACGCCGAATCCGGAATCCGCTCGATGGTGATCTTGCCGCTGATCGTTTCGGATGAAACGGTAGGTACGATTTCGCTGTACGCCAGCGAGATCGATTTCTTCCAGAAAGAAGAATTGAAGCTGCTGACGGAACTGGCCGGCGACATCGCGTTCGCGATCGATCATATCGGTAAACAGGAGAAACTCAATTACCTCGCCTACTACGATGCGCTCACCGGCCTGGCGGACCGCACCCTGTTTCTTGAGCGGGTGGCGCAGTACATGCGCAGCGCGGTCGGCGGAGGGCATAAACTTGCGATAGGCCTGATTGACATGGAGCGGTTCAAGAATATCAACGATAGTCTTGGGCGAGTGGTCGGCGATGAGCTCCTGAAACAGGTTGCGGAATGGATGACGCGCAAAGTGGGGGACGCCAGCCTGTTGGCGCGCATAGATGCAGACCATTTTGCCGTGGTGCTGCCGGAAGTAAGATCGGATGGCAACTTGGCGGGGTTGGTCGAAAACCTGCTGACATCTTTTCTGGAACATCCATTCAAACTGAATGACACCATACTGCGCATTAGCATAAAGGTCGGCGTCGTGGTATTCCCGGATGACGGTGCTGACGCCGATACCTTGTTCAGGAACGCCGAGGCCGCGCTCAAAAAAGCCAAGGCTAGCGGTGACAGATATCTGTTTTACACGCAGAAAATGAACGAAGCGGTGGCCGGCAAGCTCACTTTGGAAAACCAGTTGCGCCAGGCGATCGACAACGAGGAGTTCGTGCTCTATTACCAGCCCAAGGTAAACCTTGTGAGCGGCAAGGTCACCAGCGCCGAGGCGCTGATCCGCTGGAATGATCCGTGCACCGGCCTGGTTCCGCCGGGCAAGTTCATCCCGATCCTGGAAGAGACCGGCTTGCTTTATGAAGTCGGGCGCTGGGCCCTGCACAAAGCGATCGAAGATTACCTGCGCTGGCGCGCCGCGGGCCTGCCTGCGGTGCGCATCGCGGTGAACGTGTCGCCGCTGCAACTGCGCAGTCGCGGCTTCGTCGCCGAGATCGAGAGGAAAATCAGTATCGACGCGCATGCGGCGGACGGTCTGGAACTGGAGATCACCGAAAGCCTGATCATGGCGGACATCAAGCACAATATCGCCAGCCTGCAGGCGATCCGCGCCCTGGGCGTCACCATCGCCATCGACGACTTCGGCACCGGCTTCTCCTCGCTCAGCTACCTCGCCAAACTGCCGGTGGACACGCTGAAGATCGACCGCTCCTTCGTGATCGGCATGACTGCCGGATCTGAGGGGCTGGCGCTGGTGTCCACCATCATCAACCTTGCGCATTCGCTGGAACTCAAGGTGGTGGCTGAGGGCGTCGAAACCGGGGAGCAATCGCGCCTGCTCCGCTTGCTGCGCTGCGACGAAATGCAGGGATATTTATTCAGCAAACCGGTGTCGGCGGAAATCTTCGCAACAAGATTCCTCTCATCGCCTCCAGTCGGTTGACGCATCGATGAGGGAGCCGAGCGCTCGACCGAAGATTTTCCGGAATGCTCGGAAGTGGGTGGGGTAGAAGCTCTGGATGTGAAATGAAAAAGACGACTGTCCGGTCGCTTTTTTTAATCGTGATCTGGCCATGGTTGTTCACGGGGTCGTTCGGGTTCCGATTCCAAGGAGCATTGAAAACGGCAGAATCATTGTCGTTTCTAACGCAAATTGGAATGGCCCCGCAGATAACGCCTATGGCTTAGCCACCAACCGGTAATTTCCGGGCACTGTAAATACGCTGTCGTGCAACGGTTCGGTCTTGAGCGTCTTCACCTCGAAGGTAAACGACAGTATCGGTTCACCTTCTGACTCTTTCATTGCCTCATCCGTTTTCTTTTCTACGAACATGCCGGCGAGGCCGGAAACGAGTCCCCCGGCACTGGTGGGGATCGACGTTTTGCCGGAGGATTTATTTTCTTTCTGCTTTGCTTCCTTGGGCGCACAGGCATTGCCATCCATGTTCCAGGCAAGATGGGTTGAAATGGGGTATCCCTTGATCTTTTCCATTTGCTTGCCTGCGTCGAGGAATGCGTTACGGTCGCCCGGACTCAGGGAACTGGCGAGATAAGACGACATCAATTTCGCCGCATCTGCCGGAAGTATTTGTGGTCTGGTTGTATCGGCAACAGCGCCGGCAAAGGCCCGTGCATATTTGTTTTCCATACCCAATGTTTCACGCATCGCCTGAGTCAGCGGTGTGGTCCAGATATCCATATTCAATGTGCTGATCGTATTGCGCGCCGCCTTGTCGCGCAGGTTGATCACCCAGGCCACCTGATATTCGTCGGTGTCAAATCCGTTGATGGATTTTTTCTGGCCGGTCGCTTTAACAGTGAAGCTGGTGTGCGCAATGTGCATGGTGCAGCCGGATTCATGCTGTGCTTCGGGAGGTTTTTCAGCGGCTTCATTCTGTTTGGCAGGTGGGCGCTTTGAAGGTTTGATGCATCCCTTCAACGGACATTCTGTGTACTCTTCCTTTTCCGTATTGAGCGACCATTCCAGATTGCGGTCTATTCGCGCTATTTTCGTTTCGGATCGCGTGCCGACCAGAAAGCTCGAGTATGTGCCGGTGCCCTTGAACGTCGATTCGTCGCGTCGCATATTGGCGCGCACATAATGCCGTTCAGTGCTTTCGAAGGGGAAGAAGCCCTTGATGCCGTTGTTGACGACCTGCCGCTCGATGACCGCCGTGGGGTTAAGCGGCGTGTCGTCGAGCACGTTAACCGGTTTTGTGGCACACCCCGCAATGCCGACCGAAATAACAATGACACCCAGAAGATTGCGCAGCATACATCCCCCCCACGTTGATCGCCAGGCTCGTATTATAGATAGAGTTAACGGGTCAGGCTATTTTTATACATAGCGACATAAATCTACTACGCGAACTGGCATCGGGGTCGCGCGGTGCTCGGCATCCGGGGCCGCGTAGCGGTAAACTGAGTTGTACACTCCGGTACCTGTGCTCCGGGCTCCCCCAATGCCAGCCCGCTCGCTACGATTTCTGTCGCCATGTATAGCGCCATTAAAAAGAGTTTCTCAACAGAATCTGCCAAAAAAGGCCACTCGGGATGGTCAGGCCATAAAATCCTTTTCCTGTAATAAAAGCTTAACCAGGTATACATAAACTTATCCTCCCGCTTCGTCGTCTATTGCCTCCGGCTCGGCTCGGCTCAAATAAACAAGGTCAAGGAGCGATATATGTCAGTTCCAACAAACCGTAGTCCACTAATTTCCGTTTACCCCCAAAACGGCATGATGGCAAATCGCACCATCACAGCGGAGAAGCTTTTGATTTATGTTGACCCGGTGCATCTGGAAACTGAAAACAACGAAATCTTTTTGCGCTTCCGTAACAATTCCTTTCTGCGCAGCATCCCCGTAGTCAAGCTTGGCAAGCCGGTCGGCCTGATCAACCGGTATAACTTCATTGACCGTTTCGCACAGCTATATCAGCGCGAGCTGCTGGGCAGCAAGCCATGCAGCCAGACCATGTACGACCAGCCGCTGCTGGTTGAAAAGAACACCACGATTCAGGAACTCAGCAAGTTGCTGGCCGAATGCGAGAGCTGCCACTTCGTCGATGGCCTCATCGTCACCGACGAGGGATACTATCTGGGGGTTGCCACCGGACAGGACCTGCTGCGCTCCATCACCCAGATGCAAATCGAGGATTTCCGCATCGCGGCCACCGCCTTCGAATCCCGGGAAGGCATGCTGATCACTGATGCCAATAGCACGATCATTCGCGTGAACAGCGCCTTTACCGATATCACCGGCTACACTGTTGAAGATGTGATCGGCAAGAGCGTGCGCATGCTCAGTTCGGGAAGACAGGACTTTGCCTTTTATGCCGCAATGTGGAAGAGCATCAGTGACACTGGTGCATGGGAAGGGGAGATATGGAACAGGCGCAAGAATAATGAAGTCTATCCAGCGCATCTGATCATAACCGCAGTGAAAGACACAAACAGCGTCGTTACGAATTATGTGGCTTCTCTTTCTGATATCACTCAGCGCAAGCAAGCAGACGAAGAGATCAGGCATCTGGCGTTCTACGACAAACTGACCGGCCTGCCCAACCGGCAGCTTCTGCTGAACCGGCTTCAACATTCACTGGCTTCCAGCGCGCGTAGCGGTAAAGAAGGCGCACTGATGTTCATTGATCTGGACAATTTCAAGACAATCAATGATACCCTCGGCCATGGCATGGGGGACTTGATGTTGCAGCAGGTCGCGCAACGCCTGACTTCCTGTATGCGTGAAGGAGACACCGTGTCCCGTGTGGGTGGCGACGAGTTCGTGGTGTTGCTGGAAGACTTGAGCGAACAGGCACATATGGCGGCTGAACAAACGAGAGTTGTTGGCGAGAAAATTCTTGCCGCCATCAATCAGCCCTACCAGCTTGCCACGCAAAAATTCCGCATCACTACCAGCATCGGCGCCGCTTTATTCAGCAACAACCCGCAGTCGATAGATGAACTGATGAAACAGGCCGACATCGCCATGTATCAGGCCAAGAAAGCCGGCCGCAACACCCTGCGCTTCTTCGATCCGCAGATGCAGGCCGCCGTCAACACCCGTGCGGCCCTCGAAAGCGACTTGCGCAAAGCGCTTGAGCATCAGCAATTTCAGTTGCATTACCAGATCCAGGTGGACAGCATGAACCGGCCACTGGGCGCAGAGACCCTGATCCGCTGGCTGCACCCCAAACGCGGTTTTGTGTCTCCCGCCCAATTCATTCCGCTGGCGGAAGAAAACGGGCTGATCCTGCCCATGGGCCTTTGGGTGCTGGAAACGGCCTGCGCCCAGCTCAAGGTATGGGAGCAGGATGCGCTCACCCGCGATCTAGCTTTGTCCGTGAACGTCAGTGCCAGGCAATTCCACCAGGCTGATTTCGCGGCTCAGGTGCAGGCTGCCGTGCAACGCCACGCCATCAATCCAAAGCTGCTCAAGCTGGAGCTGACCGAAAGCATGCTGGTGGAGGACGTCGAAAAAATCATTGTCACGATGAACACATTGAAAGAAACCGGTATCCAGTTCTCGATGGATGACTTCGGCACCGGTTATTCCTCCTTGCAATACCTCAAGCGCCTGCCGCTGGCACAGCTCAAGATCGACCGGTCGTTCATAAGAGATATGGCCGTCGATGCCAGCGACAACTCGATAGTGCAAACCATCATTGCCATGGCGAAAAGCCTTAACCTGAACGTCATTGCCGAAGGGGTGGAGACGGAAGAGCAACGGCAACTCCTCGCTTTCCATGGCTGCCAGCACTACCAGGGGTATCTGTTCGGCAAGCCGGTGCCGGTAGCGCAGTTTGAGGCGTTGCTAAAAACAGGGATGATTGCATCTGATGTGTGTGCGAATACCGAACGGCTGCTTCGGAGCAAATCGAAATTCGTGTCGGTTGCCGGGCTTCACCAGCATCTGCCATCAGATGATCTGAACTGCATGTGCGCAAATTTTCTACGATCGCTTACAGGAAGGCAATTGGCTTGAGCGATGGGCGGGATCGTGCCAAACGGCCATTTAATCACATCCTTATCGCTTGCCTGAAGAAAGTCTGATGCATGCCGGCGGCGCGCCCCTGCCGGCCGTGCCGGCAGCATTCAGCTATGTCATGGGTAACAGCGCATGGCATAGCTGCGCAGATCTGATTCAGGTCGCGGTGCCTATCCTCATCGCGGGTATCGCGTGTTGGGCGACTTTTCATATGGCCTGTCAGGCGGAAAAGAATATTCGGCAATCCACACCGGATGTTATTCCATTTCTAATTTACAAGTGCATCAATAATCCACGGCCAAGCGACGATGGATCGAACGCGTGCGATGTCGTTTTCCATTTCGCGCAGGGCGGATTCGAGATGCCTTTCAAGCGCATCGAGA
>Ga0315268_10007038_pt1 | contig 11901 bp, 9 predicted proteins | sample C1_top_MG_FD_204535 | JGI IMG/M metagenome (GOLD analysis project Ga0315268, IMG submission 204535) | Sediment microbial communities from Yellowstone Lake, YNP, Wyoming, USA - C1_top | ecosystem: Environmental > Aquatic > Freshwater > Lake > Sediment | place: USA: Wyoming | collected 2017-08-01 | reverse complement strand
TTGTGGATTCAACGGTTGACTTGGCAAAAAAAGCAGCAATTGCCTTCTTTTGCCCGGCTTCTATTTTCGCTATTCTTTTTTTCATACTTCTTTAGGAATTTTTAAGTGATTATTAGCAACTGGCAATGGAGTTAAGGTAGGGTTTTAGAATTTAGTAATTCATATAATAGAAAACTAAGTCATTTTGATCTTTGGTTTTGATATCGTAATCTCAATAGTTGAAACGCTTGATTTATGTCCTTCAAAACGAGCTACCTCTTGAGTAGCGATATTTATTCCTTTAATCTCGAGGTCCTTAATGAAGGCCCGGCGTAGCAACTCAACAGTATCCACAGCTCGACTTATTGCATGTCCTCTAGCTTTTAGCAGTACTTGTTGTGCTCCGCTATTAAAGAAGGTTAGACAGGCTACAACGTAATTCATAATTGGCTTTTTACCTATGAGGACCACGCTCTCTTGGGCTTGGCTCACTTACGAAACCTCCGAACGTCATGGTTTTCTAGGTTAAACGTGCTATTGAATCATGCTTATTCATTATGAAAATGTTTCGATGGACATTAGCTGACGAGTTTTTAACGGTGCGCTTAACACTCGTTAACCCCTTTTTGGAGGAACTAGTCCATCATCAATAATTAGTAATCTAAAATGTCATTGCATTCTTGGTACTCTACAACAGTCTTCATCCCTGTTTTTCATTGGAAGTGGCAGCCGATATGGGAGCTTCTGTTTGCGCCGAAAAATGGGAGAACCTGAGCCTATTTGCACTATCTAAAATTTGCTTCCCCACCAATAATTATGATGTCATTACAATGCCTTGGTTATCGCATTCGTGGAAACGGGCTTCTAACTATAGCGATAAATAAAAGGTTAAAACGAGCACTAGGGAATTCTCATGATTGTGGTGAAATGATGTCTTCTAAAGGTGAAGTTAAAATTCATATCGTAGATATAGAAAAGCCAGCAGACGTTCAATTCATCTGCGGTCAAGGTAACTTTAGCATTTTTAGTACAGACAACATGTTCAGAACTTTCCAGACAACTCTTCCGCCGGGAGTTAAAGTTGGCGTGGCTATGAACGAAGCTGCACCTAGATTAGTACGAGTGACCGCTAATGATACTGAACTGGAGCGGTTAGCCGCAGAAGCGGCCCTTGCTATTGGTGCTTCTCATGTTTGGGTTGCTATGATGCGCGGGGCTTTTCCAATAAATGTTCTGAATGCCTTGAAGCAAAATCTAGGTGTATGCACAGTCTTTGTGGCAACAGCTAACCCTTGCCAAATGATTGTCGCAGAAACCAAATTGGGACGTGCTGTTCTTGGAGTAGTTGATGGAACATCAGTAACCAAGATAGAAAATGAAAAAGAACGAGAAGAACGTCGGGCATTAGTCAGAAAACTCGGCTACGTATTAGGATAAACTTGACTATTTTCTAACCCGTTAGATAATTTTATTAGACAGGGGGATTTGCAGATTGGCACGAAAAGTTGAGTATCCAAAAATTTGTGTTTCTCCACCAGGTCCTAAGGCACGAGAACTTTTGAAACGTGATGAAGCCGTAGTTTCCCAATCGTTTGTACGCTACTACCCACTTGTCGCCGAATCCGGAAGTGGATGCATCATTCGGGATGTTGATGGAAACGAGTACATAGATTTTAACTCTGGAATAGCTGTATTAGCGGTGGGGCACTGTCACCCTGTAGTTGTAGAAGCCATTAAAAAGCAAGCTGAACGACTTCTCCATTATTCTTACACGGATTTCTACTACGAATCCCTTGTTAGCCTTTCCGAGAAACTTTGCGAAATTACGCCAGGAAAATTTGGTAAAAAAGTTTTTACTGGAAACAGTGGAGCCGAAGCCGTTGAGGCAGCAGTCAAACTTGCTAAATGGCATAGCCGAAAACACCAATTTATAGGCTTCATTGGAGGCTTCCATGGGCGAACGACCGGGGCACTCAGTTTTACTGCAAGTAAACCAGTTCAGCGAAGATATTTCTTTCCGCTAATGCCAGGTGTTACGCATGTGCCGTTCCCATACTGCTATAGGTGCCCTTTCAAACAGGTGCATCCTGACTGTGACTACTGGTGCGTAAACTACATCGATGAAATGGTCTTACAAAAATACGTTCCACCTGAAGAGGTTGCCGCAATAGTTTTTGAGCCTATTCAAGGAGAGGGAGGCTACGTTGTGCCCCCACCGGAATACTTCAAACGCCTTAAAAAATTGGCAGATAAGTACAACATTCTTTTAATAGACGATGAAATACAGGCTGGAATGGGTCGCACTGGCAATTGGTTTGCTATTGAACACTGGGGAATCGAACCAGACATCATATGCATTGCTAAGGCGGTAGCGTCAGGATTACCGTTAGGCGCCATGGTAACTAAAGCTGAGCTTATGGATTGGGAGGCTGGCTCCCATGCCACTACCTTTGGTGGTAACCCAGTTGCATGCGCTGCAGCACTAGCAACAATCGATGTAATTAAAAAAGAACACCTTCTAGAAAATGCGGCAAAACAAGGCAGCTATATAATGAAGCGACTCCAAGAATTACAAAAGGAATGTGAAATTATCGGCGATGTTCGAGGAAAAGGCTTGATGATTGGCGTTGAATTAATTCGAAATAAGGATACTAAAACACCGGGTCGTACTGAGGCCTACGAGGTCATGGTTAGAAGTTGGAAGCGTGGTGTTGCCATAATTACCTGTGGGGTCTCAACTTTACGGATTGCTCCACCGCTTATAATCACTCGCGATCTTGTTGATGCTGCTCTTTCAATAATAGAGGGCGTAATCAGAGAAGTTGCAAGTGAAACAAAGTAGAAGCACTCCTGCCAGATTAAGTCTTCAACAGCGTGTCTAATCGTGCTTCTTTTACAATCAACTTCATCTTATTGGTAGTTCGGTTAAATGCGGTTTTTCCAATAGCTATGATCTCCCTTCCGATTAACTCCTTACTCATCCATCGTAGTGGTGCGTTCTCATCCCTTGTTTGATTAACGATCTCTTGAGCTCTCTCAATTGACATGTTAAGAACTTCCTCAGCCTGTCTTCCAAAGAAAACCGCATTAACTACTCCAGTGCCGTCATCAAGCATAACCTCAACAATTAAATGGACAGACGGCTTGGTAACCACTCCGCAGCGGTCGCAACTCCAGTTTTCATCCAGTTTTTCAAGTTTATTTAAGCACTTAGGACACACCAGGTGAATGCATGGCTGCTGTAAAACCTCAGTAATAACCGCATGAACTTCCACATCCTCTCCTTCCCGGAGGCTCACTATCTTTTTTCTTTGAGGCTCCGCTCCTTCAATAATGAGTTGGGAACTAGGCTTAGTGGCTGAAGTTTTTGATAGAATTTCGATAGTTGTAAGCGTCCTTGAAGACAATTCTAGCTCCTCAGCAAAACCGGTTTTCACGTAGGCGTTTTTGATCTTGATTCGACTACCGACAGGAAGATCTTTTATTGAATCTGAAAGATGTCTCCACATAGAAGCCTTGATTTCGCCAGTTTGATCTCTGAGTGTAAAAGACGCAACCGGCACAGTCTCACCCTTCATTGTTACCACTTCCCTGACGAAGGGTGCATTAACAACTTCACCCTCAATAGTAACGTTAGTCATACCTTGCTTAAGTTGGGCTATTTGCATAGTTACCTCTTCTGCTTGTGGAAGAATGGCAGCTTGAGTTATTTGCGGGTTTAAGGTCAATGAACCAACTCTACCTAAGTTTAGATCTATTGCGCCAAAGCTTTCCTTTGTATACGCACCTTCGATAAGCACTGTGTCCCCAGATTTGATTTTATTAACTAACTCAGCGTGATCATCCCACAATGATAGCCTTACGTTGCTAGTTTCATCTCTGATGATTAAAGTGGCCACACGTCCAATTTCCCCGGCTTTCCTCTTAAACTCTCGAATGGGTCCAACATTAAGCACTCTAGCGAGTACGTTCACATCTGACATGTCAGTCTTCAAATCGGCAATTTTTATGAGCTTAGGTGGCGGGATCGGAAGCAAAGGTTTCTCCGTTAAGATAGTTATTTGGCTTCTCTTCTCCACATGGATCTCCAACCTTCCATTGAAACCTTTTGTAACTCGTCCACCCATAATCTGGAGGTAATCTTCCTTCTTTACTTCATTGATCTCGTCAACTTTCTCATTCCAAAACACGACCACAATTCTTCCGGTGTCATCGGCGAGCTGCAAGCGCATCACTTGCCCCGCTTGACCGGTAGGCTTACGAAAGGTGGTTGACGGAAAAATACGCCGCACACAACCAATTATGTTGACGTGGTAATCATTTTCGCTGACTTCAGCGATTTTTTTAAAAAAATCTTTAACTTCAGGAAAGTTTTCAGATTTAACACCTTGCGGATTAACAATAACATTTCCTCGCACTCCAATGTTAAGCTCAGGCTTGCCGTTCAGCCCCTCCCTTACATAACCATGCAAGAATCGAATTATTCGATTTTGAACGATCTCACCTTGGCTCACAAGATCTGTCTTATCATCCCACAATACTACATCCAACATACCCGTTCGGTCGACAATGACTAAGCGGGCAACTTTTCCAGTGGTTTCATCTTGCCTAGTAAATAACTGAACCGGGTAAACCAAAAGTACACGACCAGAAATGGACACATCGTTAACTCCTGGTACTAGATCTCGAATGTTAATCTCAGTCTTCAAAGGTTCTTCTTTCAGGTCAACACCTAGCTCTGAAGCAACAATATATGCTGCCCCCTCTTCGGTTAAGAGCCCTCCAACCGCATCCCTCTTCCTCTTAATCATCTGCTCAACCGCATCCGGTGTCAAGTCAGAGCGCTCTTCTAAAATTCTGTCGACAATAGCCCTATGTTTTAGCAAAGTTTCTCACTATACCTAATGGGAGTAGTCCATATGAACCTACTCGTCAAACTTTATAACATGAAAGACGGTAAAAAATGAACTTTTATTTAGTCCCAAAACATTCTAGTCCTAAGATAAGTTCTCTCAGCAGCTACTATATCCATGTAAAATGCTTCCTCCGTTTTATGTGATTTCCGGAGGATTCTAACAGCGGTTGTTGGACCTATCCCTCGACCTGCCATGGCTATCGCCGCCCTCCGTCCATATGTTTGTGTTAGACTTGCACTTTTCCATGCGGTTTGCCATTTTTTTTCTTCGTCGTTTGTGAGTTTCCTTTTTTTCGCTTTCTTCTCAGCAATTTTGACGAGTTCTAAATCATTTTCATATGTTACAGCAACTAGTGTAGAACTGCAGCGTGGACATCTAATCCTTTCAGGTAGCGTACGCACATGATACGTCCCCGTCCAATCACCCCGCCAAATACATACGAGTCTTACTTGTTCAGATGATAACCGTTCTTTAACTACGTCGACAAGTGCTTTTGTTGGTATGGCTGGTCTAAGGAGATCATGTGGGGCTATCTTATCCAGTATTGGGAGGGCAAGAGGAGAATATTCAGCTTTAAGTTTTATGATCGAAATTTGTATTACTCCGGTTCGAATCATCTCTATAATTGTTTTGGTCGTTTTGATATCCAACTTCTCTGTCTTAAGTTCTCTCAGTGTTTCGTGGTAAACGGGCGTGTCTCTTAGGGTCTCAACAAGCATCCTTGCACGGCTTGATCGGTAGTCTGCTTTCCGTTCAATGACTCCAAACCTCTTCGCGACGTGCCAGAGTCTCCAAGCAAACATTGATGTGTCCCCAAGCATGCCATCTAATACCATTGTTATGTCATCTGGTGTTAACTCTAGTAATTCTCTCCTCACAACCTCTGGGTCTAGATAATGTGGGGCAATAAATGCGATGCGATAGGGATCGGAGGACGCGGCAATATTTATTCCAAGTCTTGAACTTAGCACCGCTCCAAGGACTCGACTGAGCGTCTCATTAACCAAATTGCCGAAACACGCGTGAATGATAACATAATTTTCAAAACACTCAATTACTATTATGCGATCTGTTGGAACAGGGTAGCCGCACTCGATGTGTTTCCTAATAGTTTCAACCACTTTTTCAGTAGCATCTCTACCTAATGGATACTCTTTTAAAATGTCAATAAGATCCCTTTTCTCAATAAGTCCTCCAGCGATTACATCACGTAATTGACCGACAGTTTGCGCTACCTCAAACGGAACCGGGATAATTTCCCCTTCCCAACTGGGAATAGCACCAAGGCTTTGGGCGACGGGTTCAACATCTACAGTTCTTCTCTCATCGTCGAATTTTAGGATGCGCCAGCATTGACCATGCATTATGAATTCGGCGCCAGGGCGACCATTTTTAGCAACGAACTCCTGATCAAGTATACCAATTTTTCGGCGACGTGCGAAGTCGAAAACATCGTATTGTTTAACATCTGGAATCATTGACAAGTTTTCATAATAATACCGGAACGTCCTCGGTGATCGCTTTTTAATTGCGGTCCCGTCGAGTTTGATAACCCCGTTTCTTTCAAGTTGGCTGATTGTAGAGGTTAAATCTTCAGTGGCTAATGTGTGGTAGGGATATGAGCGAGTGACAACCTGATAAACCATGTTTAAACTTACTTTGCCAAGGTCGAGAGCCAGACCAGCTATTTGATGGGCAAGTACATCTAAAGCGTTTTCATGCATCTGAGGCATTTCTAATAGTTCGGCATGAGCGAATTTTGCTATTACAGCTGCCTCAAGGATATCGTCAGCCCAAGCAGCAAGTATACATCCGGTAGGTTTGGCATCAACAGCGTGGCCACTTCTGCCAACACGTTGAACCAGCTTAGTTACCTGTCTCGGTGACAAATATTGTACAACAAAGTCGACGTTTCCTATGTCGATACCTAACTCAAGGGAAGAAGTGCAAATAACAGCCCTCAGTTTACCTTCACGGAAAGCTTTCTCAGTTTCTATTCTGACTTCACGCGATAAGGATCCATGGTGAACTCCAGCTTTAAGACTCGGTTTCAACGCATGGATCCTAGAGGTTAGAGCTTCAGCATGCTCTCGTGTATTTGTGAATACCAATGTAGACTTATGGGCCTCTATCAGATCAAAAAGTCTGCGAATTCTTCCAACGCTTCCTGCGGAGATGAGAATTCTATCTGCCACTTTAGAATCTTCGGAAGTCGGTTGAGGGCTTTCTATACGTACATCTAAACCCTTCGGCGCTTCTGCCTTAATTACAACGGCTGCCTGGCCTGTTCCCACCAGAAATTTTGCAACCAACTCAGGGTTGCCAATAGTTGCTGATAATCCGATCCGTTGGAACTCACGTCCAGTTAACTCTTGAAGTCGCTCAAGTCCAATCGAGAGTTGGCATCCTCTCTTATCGGTAACTACTTCATGAACTTCGTCTACGATAACCCAGCGGACTTCCTTAAGATGTATACGCATCCTTTTACCTGGCAGAATCGCTTGCAATGTTTCTGGGGTTGTTATTAACATATTTGGCGGGTGTAGAGCTTGTAGTCTTCGAACCCTTAAGGCCGTATCACCATGCCGGACTTGGACGTTTATACCAAGGCGTTCACCTATCTCCATTAACCTTCTAAAGATATCTCGATTCAATGCCCGAAGTGGTGTAATATAGAGGATTGAAATCCCATGTAAGGGCTTCTCGCTTCTCTCTCTAAGATACAGCTCGAAAACTGGGAAGCATGCAGCCTCAGTTTTACCAGTGCCAGTCGGGGATATAATCAAAACGTTTTCCTTATTGAGGATTAGTGGAATGGCCTTGTCCTGTATGTCCGTTGCCGCTTCAAAACCTAGTTTTTTAATCTCTTCACGTAGGGACTTTGAAAAAAGTGAGAAAACAACTTGGTTAGCTGTCGCCATCTTACCTCATTTTTCCTTCTAGTTTTCGGAATAGATGAAGTAAACGCGAATATCGGTTTTTCATGCGAGTTCATTATCCTTCTCATGCGCAACTTTTATGGAATTTCTTTAACGTGTGTGGGTCGTTTGTCTATGCAGTCTACTTTTGTCCTATCGTACTTATCGTCAGTTTGATTGCCTAAAATATTTACAAATGGCAACTTCACTTAGTGGAAGTTCTCTCTTCTCTTCCATATGCTATATATAGAAATGCAAGAATAAGTGTGACAAAAGTTAAACCGATTAAGAAGTTGCAGATCAAACTGTAAAAATCTTCTACGCCCATATTGTTTTAACGCCTCAGTTAAAACTTTGCTGGTGGAATATTTAAAATGTAATCGAAATTTTTAACACTGACTGTACGTTGCCAAGAAATTAAGGGTTAGTTTTGTGCTAAGTCTATTACGAAGTTCTACAAGGTTTTTGTCGATGAACGGGCTCCTTTAAAGTACTCCCTCTTCAGTGTAAAGCTCATAAAAAGCAACTAAAGCTGTTTCAATGATATCTGGAACGAGAATATCCATCGTAAACAAGAATGTCCAATATGTTTAGGAATTTCTGAAGGCAACTCGTACTTTATCCAACTTTATCATTTTACCTTCTTTTTTCCCGTATTTCGCCACTCTGACATCAGAGTTTCGTACAAGTCATCAGACTCCTCTATCATGTCATAACGTTCCATAGCTTCAGCTAATCTTTGAGCGATGAGATGGTAACAAAAATGTACTTCCCGCTTTTCTCCAATCACGCGAAAGTAGAAATCATCACATGAGCAGAATCCTGCTGATGGGATGACTTGATAGTCTCTCTCTTTACCAACTACAATCCAGATCTCTCGTCCACTGGGCTTAAACAGATAACGCTTAACACGATTTCCCTGAAAAGCCTCCCAGCCATTCTCGAATCTTTTCCCGAATATTGTTGCTAATTGGGCAATTCGATCATCAGTAATGCGCCTATTTGATTTAGCTTCACGGCAGACTTCATCAAGTAACTTTAGCTCAGAACTTTTTTTCCCCATTGCAATGCTCCCACTTTTCAAATATTCTTTACTGCTTCAATAAAAACATCTTAAGCTTGTGGGTTTTTAGGTAGAATTTAGAAGTAGCTATTTAGGTGAGTCCTGTGATTCGTCCTGTGATTCCTTGGCCTGCACTACTTATCGATGAGGGGATGGAACGAGTTCTCGTAGTCGCTGATCTCCATTTAGGTTTCGAGCACGAACTTGTAGGTATGGGTATTAACCTTCCATCTCAAACCTCCAAAATACAAATAAAGCTTCTAGAGATACTTGAGGAGCTTCATCCATCTCGACTAGTTTTTCTAGGAGATGTGAAACATAGTGTCCCTAAAATTTCTCTTCAAGAATGGCAGGATGTGCCTGCATTCTTCGAAGCTATCCAAAAAGTAGTTCAAGACATTATCATTATTCCTGGCAATCACGATGGAGACCTTGAACCGTTAATTTCACCATCTATCCAAATAGGCCCACTGAAAGGAATTGTCATCGGGCATATTGGTTTATTTCATGGGCATGCTTGGCCGTCGCAAGAACTTTTCTCTACAGATTACTGGGTTATTGCACATAATCATCCAGTAATCCATTTTCGTGACTCACTAGGTTTTCGAACCGTCCGACAAGCTTGGATTAAGGCAGATTGTAATGGTCCAAAACTCGCTAAAGCTCTTCTTCACCATTTTGGCATTAAGCTCACAAATGACGCGGTCAAGGCATTTAGGCAAAATTTTAACATAGAAGTCAAAAGTCCTAAGTTAATCATAATGCCTGCTTTCAACGAGATGCTTGGTGGCTTACCAATTAACCTCGAGCAGCCGGAAGATTTATTGGGGCCAATTTTTCGAACCGAAGCTGTAAATGTCAATGGGGCTGAAACCTATCTTCTTGACGGAACATTTCTTGGGACAATTAGTCAACTTCGTCATTTAGTTTAATTCGCTAACTTAATATTCAACATGCATGATTTTCTTTTGGATCTTTTTGGGGGTGGAGAGACGTTTGCAGTTTGACGTAATCATCGTTGGAGCAGGTCCTGCAGGTCTTTTCGCTGCCCACGAACTTTCTGAAAGAAGTAAATTGCACATTCTCGTTATTGACCAAGGATACGATGTTTCACGCCGTAAATGTCCTATCATGACCTTATACAAGAGTTGCTCAAAATGCTCACCTTGTCAAGTAATGTGTGGCGTTGGTGGTGCTGGAACTCTCTCAAGCGGTCTCCTTAACCTTCGACCAGACATTGGCGGTAACCTCGTCCAACTTGTTAAGAGCGATAAAACTGCCTGGGGGCTTATTAATTACGTTGATCAAATGTTCCTAAAACATGGTGCACCATCCAAACTTTACACACCTAACCACGAAGACTCCGAAAAGCTTGAACGAGCCGCAGCAGCAGTAGGAGTTAAATTTATTCCTATTCCACAACGGCATATTGGCACAGATAATGCCCCCAGGGTTATAGAATCCATTGAAAATGATTTGAAAACCCGAAGTATCAAATTTCTTCTGGGCAAAAGGGTTACACAAATCGATAAGAAGACTGTTATGCTAGAAGATGGGACAGGTTTCAACAGCAAATATATCCTCGTTGCCCCAGGTCGCAGTGGGGCTAACTGGCTCGCTGAGGAAGCTAAGCGTCTAAAAATACCAACAAAATATGAGCCCGTGGACGTCGGGGTGCGGGTGGAAATTCCCTCGGTCGTAATTGAACCAATTATATCAGTAAGTCGTGATCCAAAATTTCACATATACACTGCAACATACGATGACTTCGTTCGGACTTTCTGTGTAAACCACGAAGGCTTCGTTGTCCAAGAAGTATATGACACTTTTATTGGAGTCAATGGGCACGCTATGGCTGAGCAGAAATCTGCAAACTCTAACTTTGCGTTACTAGTTAGAGTTGAATTAACACAACCACTTGAGGACACAACCGCTTACGGCCGTACAATCGCGATGCAAACTACAACATTAGGAGGCGGTCGCCCCCTGCTTCAAAGACTCGGCGATTTGGAAGGAGGGCATCGTTCAACATGGGAACGAATCGAACGTGGAAACGTACGCCCAACCTTACGCAATGTCACGCCAGGTGATATTGCCATGGCTATGCCCTATCGAATCGTCGCGGACATAGTTGAAGGCCTTGAAAAATTAAACCACGTTATTCCCGGCGTGGCTTCCACGTCGACGCTTCTCTATGCCCCAGAGGTAAAATTCTCTGCAAACCGCGTATATACCAACAGAGATTTAGAGACTCCAATTGAAAATGTCTTTGTCGCTGGAGACGGTGCTGGTTTATCCCGTGGGCTGGTTACCGCTGCTGCAACCGGAATAATCGCCGCACATGGTATTCTTAAAAAGGAAGGAATTACTCCACCAAAAATAGAGTAGCCATGGTGGGGTCGGTGGGATTTGAACCCACGATCTCGAGGGATCTCTAAACCATTACGGGTTACCCGAGCTTCTCGTTGCAGCGGTTATACTGCAATCTCGAAGCCTAGACCATGCTAGCAGACGACCCCTAGCAACTCCCCCTTAAGATACATGCACATAAATATTTCCTTGGATTAGGCATACTATAATCCTAAAGTTCCTTTGCTATATTCTGTAAAGAAAATAGCGCGTTTAAACGCGTCTTCAAGAATTTAAAATAAAGGGATAGTCCTTGGGCATCGACCTTGGCATGCACGTTCAGATTAATAATTCAAGGTCATTGGTCAAACCCTCTCCGGTTTTCGTCGATTTTATCAAATCGTTTGAACCATACCTGAAGGTTGAAGAACTTTTTATTGAATTTGACAAGAAAAGAAAAGTTTTCAAGCTTTCCACGAAACCATCCTATTCTCAACTTACTAGCATCCTTAATAAGGAATCGAAGAGAGCGAAACGGGTTTTTACAACGGGGTATTTCAAAATTTGGAGTACTTCGGTCTTAAACTTCAATAACAAAGTAGCTTTGAATGAAGAAGACTTTGTTGATGATTACTCTTTCTCATGTTTTCACAGCATGAAGAAAGAACACACTATA
>Ga0315268_10007037_pt1 | contig 11901 bp, 21 predicted proteins | sample C1_top_MG_FD_204535 | JGI IMG/M metagenome (GOLD analysis project Ga0315268, IMG submission 204535) | Sediment microbial communities from Yellowstone Lake, YNP, Wyoming, USA - C1_top | ecosystem: Environmental > Aquatic > Freshwater > Lake > Sediment | place: USA: Wyoming | collected 2017-08-01 | reverse complement strand
GATTGAACGGGTACGACTGAAACGCATGTAAGCACCTAACTATCCTTATCCGCCTACTGACGGATAATATTCCACTGGGCAACATCCAATTTATCCAGTGGACTTTCCACACCTGCCCCACCAGGTTGGAGTATGTGCAAGTAGATCATGGTAGTTTTGATATCGTTATGCCCCATCAATTCAGCAACCGTGCGAATATCATAACCAGCCAATAATAAATGCGTGGCATAGCAATGCCGAAATGTGTGTGGAGAAACGCGTTTAGTAATATCTGCCTTGATTGTGGCAGCCCGGATCGCCCTCTGCAAACCAGACTCGTATTGGTGATGTCGGCGGCGGATTTTCGTTTCAGGATCAATGCTGTAATTCGCAGCCGGAAAAACCCAGAACCAACCCCATTCACATCCAATGTTGGGATATTTTCTATTCAGCGCGTTTGGAACATAGACACCTGGCATACCGCGTTGACGATCAATATTCCAATATTGGCGCGCGATGTTCATCTGATCCATCAACGGCTTTACCAGAGTGGTAGGCAATGGGACTGTGCGATCTTTATCGCCTTTTCCTGCGCGGATTATGATCGTGCCTAAGCCATAGTCAACATCTTTGATGCGCAATTGCTGACACTCAGATAAACGCATTCCAGCGCCATAGAGTAATTGCGCCATCAGATGAAACGGATCACCATCTACATAGTTCAAAACGCGCGCGGTATCCTCACGGTTTAGAACTGTAGGCAGACGTTTCGCTTCTTTCGAACGTAATCCCTGAATGTTCTCGAAACTCATTCCAAGAATTTCGCAATACAAAAACCGCAGCGCATGAAAACATTGATTCTGAGTGGATGATGCAACGTTTGCTTTATTCGCCAAATATGACAGATACGCCTCGATCTCAGCTTTTCCCATCTCACGCGGATGTCGCTTGCCATGAAACAGGATAAAGCGACGGCTCCAAGTCACATAAGCTGTGATGGTCTTTCGGCTATAGTTTTTCATGCGAAGCTTGTCCGCAAGTTGATCAAGTAATTTTCTTTCGGTCATGCCGGCTTCTCCACATTCTCAATGCTCTTATTGAGTGGCAGGGATACACGTGCAGGAATGCCCTTTTGGATTACCAGGTCCTTATGAAATTGTTTGTAGTGTGCTCCCTTACCCTGAGGCCAGCGATAGGATACGCTGCACTCTGGCACGTCACACTGTCGCTTCTCCGGCTCACTGCTCGCAGCAGCCTTCGCACCTTTCGCAGTGCGAGTCGCACTCGTCTTTGAGTCCGTCGCACCCTTCGCAGTGCTCGCAGTCTGTCCGACGGACTGGACCGGTGCGACCGCACCCAAATGGACGCCATGGACAAGAGCGACCGCACTCATAGCCAGGTCCGCAGCTATGATCCGCCCAACCGACCACACAGCCGTCCAATAGCTACCCAATACCTGGAATAGACTCTCTGCGCCTGACATGGTCATATACACGTGCGGAGCCAATAATGCCGGCGAGATAACCAGCAGTAGGATGATCGCAGTCCAGGCTCCATAAAAGCGGATGTTCGGTGTTGACTTAACTTCATCTTTCCCGCGCACCTTCCGCTCGATCGTTGGTTTCATTTCGCTCAACTTCGAGATGACATAGACCAAACTAGCTGCAACTGTGATACCCATTGCCAAACCGGAGATCCCACCCAAGATCGGCAGAAACGCATTACGTACCCAAACACTGATCGAACCTTGCGCTTCGGTTGCCACGAATGCGCCGATCCAAATTGTGATATTCGACAATCCGCCGGTGATCAACAGGAAGATACCCAAGTCAAAACGGAACTTTATAGGCTTGTTTTTTTCAGTATTTTTCTTCGTCATTTCTTCTCTCCGTAATGAAATCCATTCTCATCTTCATAACCTTCGGGCGCGTTCCATATCTGCCATGCCCACTAAACTACCAGTGAGACCACGATTACTGCAATGAGAATTTGCATCTTTTACTTCTCCTGTTGATAGGTCCGCAGATAGTTGGGTGTCAATAGCCAGGTTGTTTTTCCATATTGAAGCATACAGCCACGCACCGCTGAAAAAGAATAAGCGGCGTTCATGTCTCGGGCGATGCCTGCGCATTTCGCTTGAGGCAGTACCACGAACCATGCACAACCAGCCATAACGATCACCAAAAGTATCAAAATTAGTTTCATGCGATTGCTCCTCCAAAATCTAGGGTTTGATGCGGTTTGTTGGCGGTTTGATGCCATATCTGTGGGTTTGATGGGGTTTGTGCGGTTTGATGGTTTGATGCCAAAACAGCCGGATTTGTCAGATCCAGAAGTTTTTGAGTGATCACTCTGGCGTTCCCTTTCTTTGGATCTTTAGCAAGCCAACCATTCTGCTCCCAAGTTTCGACCAAGTTCCGTGCTTCATTCGGACCCATCCCCCACAGCTGCAACAACCCCAAGGTCATTTTGCTATCTGCTTCGTTGATGGAACGTTGTACCAGATTGCGCTCAGCTTCCGACAGAGGCGAATAAATTGCAGACACAGATGAACTCAACCAGGCGCGTTCCATTTCATCGGTGACTAGATAGAATTGCATCGGTTGATATTGATCGATGCGGATCACGCCACGCCCAGCTGGCTTGCCCATCACCCACTTGCCCCAGCGTCGGCTGCGGAGCACGACCTGCGACGACTCTTCGTTGGCAGTCGTCAAGCCGATGCGAGTTTGCAGCATATCGTTCACTTCAGCAGAGACCACTTCCTTATGCCATTCATGACCAGCCAGGAAGATATGCAAACCCCACTTGCGACCGCGGCGCAGCAAGTCAGCCAGCTTCTTGAAGAGCTGCTTATTGCTCATGTAGGAATTGGCTTCATCAACAGATAGTAATATCCTTGGCAGATGTTTAAAAGCGCCATTGGATTTTTCAGCCAATACGTTATAGGCATCTACATCCGCGGGCGGGATGCTGCCCTGCGCAATTTGGCGGAAGAGAATGGCGCGATCTGCGATCTCTTCATAGATCCTATCCATGATCAATTCCAGATCAGCTGGCGAGCTTCCCACCGGTGCTGAAGCGATCGTGTTCCAAATATCCGGGTTGAAGGTATGCCCGTCCGGGTCACAGATATAGATCTTCCAACCCGCGGCACGCGCTTGGTGCACCAGCAACTTCTCCACGTTGCTTTTGCCAGCACCCTGATTCGCACCGATCAATACATTACCCAGCCGGCTTGCAATGGGCGCCACCTCACCACGTAAACAGACACCCAGGCGGAATTTATCAACCGTGCCAAAGCCAGGGAACTCCATCGAACGTGGCAGATTAAGCTTGCCTGATGCCAGGATCACATAACGAAAACCAGTCTTTTGAATGCAGACCACTGGCAAGCCACCGAGGGCGTTTTTGATGACGCGCAGCGTGTCTGGATGTTCGTAGGTTTTTAGATTGCGCCCGATCAGCATTGGGTCAAAGGTTGCCGTCACATAGATACGATTTTCCCGTTTGCTGATATCGTATTGATCAGGCGGAGTCAATCCCATCTGCTCACTCAAGACCTGATCGACAGTAGTGACGATCCCATTGATTATGTTCAGAATGTTATTACTCATCGTTGTTCTCCAGGAATTTCGAATCGGCTTCATCCATCACCGGTGAAAGGGTTGAGTCTTTAAGATCGTGGAAGTTGACACGGGGCGTCTGTCTGCCAAACTCAGTACCCAGCAGCTGCGGACCCTTTTGCGCATATGGCATTGGTAGAGCAGCAATGGCTTCCACGGCCTGCGTACGTCGATTGATATCCGATTGCTCGGTCTTATCCATTGGCGCATAACGGATCACTTCACCTGCACCGGTAACCTTTACGATGCCAGTTTCAAGTTGTTCAGGTCGCACCATCACAATGCCGCCATCTGATAATTCGCGGGTAAAGGTCTGAGGCCTGCCATGTTCATCGCGTGGATGGGTACGAGTCTTGACCCATGTGGCAAAACCACGACCGAATACATAAGCCAGGGCAATGATCAACGTCCAAGGCAGGAAGGCATCAAAGGTATTCTTCATCGTCTGCCGGCGCACTGAGAGAGCCACCTTTTCTGCATCACCAGCTTCCACAGTCTGCATGATACGCGCGGCTTGTAAGGTCATAATATCCATCGTCGGTTGTACCATTGCAGTTTCAACTGCCGCGGTCCCTGTGGCATTGTTTGACATCACGAATGCGCGTTCAGTTGCAGTCGCCTGGGCAATGGCGGTATTGGCAACCCTCGTACCTTCTGCGCTCTGTGTAGATTGCAGGGCGATCGCTGCTGCCTGGGATGTCATCTGATCACTATGTTGCTGAGCGACGATCCGTGCCTGTTCTGCTTCCTGTTCAGCCTGCAACTTCTTCAACTCAAATTCCTGTTGTTGTACCTGGGCAGTCATGGCATTGTTCTGGACCTGCGCAGCCTGAGTCGCTGAATAATCGAAGAAGTTCATAGTCGGTGTCCAAGCCGCGTTCGGTGTGGCTGTGCCTTGCGGGGTTGCGGTCAAGCGGAGGTTCAAGGCTGTAGCTGCCAGGGTAAGATATTCAGCAGGCGGGATCACACCCGACTCTGCATTTTGTGTAGCCCAGAACTCTGCTTGGATCTTCTGATTTACTGTCATGCCGCTACAGCCAGTGAACAACACCACCAATAGTGCGAATAAAACAGGGTTGAATTTCTTCATATTAAAACTCCAGATCGATATCATCATCAGGCATGGTGGGCCGGGTCGTTACAACTTTTGGGGTGCTCCGGTTTTCTGGCAATCTACCAGCGAGCGCTAGGAGCAGCTGATCCATGCGTGTCAGGCTTTGAACTTTCGGTTGTTGGGGTTGCCATTGTGCATTCGGACCCGGCTGCCAGCGTTTCATCTGACTATTGCGCTGCCACAGTTTGTAGTTTTTACGTAGCTCGGTAAAGATCGCTGCAGCTGTACCAGCGAATGCTGCCCCGCCGATTATCTTTAGCAGCCAGGTGGCACCCTTCTCGAGCACCTGCACCGGTGCGGCTCCGATCGATAGATCTGCCTGAGCCTGTGCTACGTTCGGCGTGATCTGGTCGGCATTCCCCTGGTACATGGCAGCACCGATCAACATAATAAACACCATAAGGAACAACAATATGGTCTTATCCATCTCAACTTCCATTCTTTTGCTTTTCAGTAACCAGGTTTGCCAGCCAAAGAATGAACCAGCCAACCGGAATAATTACCAAACAACATAATGTTTTCACAGTTCGTTCCTATTCCTAATAACTAGCGTAACGATCACAATCCTGCTCCGCCTGAAGCAAGCCATTGTCTAATGACATTGGTAAACAGATTGCAGATCCCAGCTAACACCAGCAAGATGATCGCCAGGAAAAAGAAAAATTCAGGATGGTTTATTAGACTCTTGAACATTTAGTATGCCTCTTGCTTGACTAACAAAACAGGGTGACGATATTGCGCAGGCTCGATCCTGTGGAATTGTAGGTACGCCGGCAATAACATCAGCGGGACCGTCACGACTTGCCCAGGCTCGGGCGTAGGCAGCGCTTGAACGCGCTCGAGATTCTCTTCCGGGCTCAGGGTTTCCACCACGGGCCAGTCGGTGACATGGGAATGTTGGCGGCTCATTCCGACTCCACGTCAGCCAGCTCAGCTACCGCAAACTTCACTTCAACTTCCGCATTCAAGATCCCGATCAACAGCCGTTCCACGGTGGAGGTCAGCCGGCTCTCAAGCCAGGCTTGGGTCGTCTCGTTCACGACACCGATCGTCAACACGTTACCGTCGTAACGGACCGCCTGCGTATCCTGTACCCACAGCTCAAAGGGATTGCGTGCCATCTGGAACTTCAGCTGGGCTTTTGTTGCCTGCCAGGCAACGGCAGCCACATCCACACTTCCAGAAGCCATCAGTCTTCTGCCAATCGGGAGCGCAGTGAAAACGGGCTCCTGGAAGTAGACCGGTTCAGGTTTATCTTCTTGCGGCTCATCGTCTGCTTCCGGACTCCTCAGCCCAATCGCCTCCAGGAAGTTATTCGGCAAAGTCTCAAACCATTTATCGACGGTCCATTCGGGAGGTGCTTTTTTCCATTTCAGGTTATTGCGGACCACCCCGCCCGGAGCGGTCATCGTGCGCTTCTGGGAATATACATACGCACACCAGCGCAAGACATCCAGCGGATCGTGGTTTTCCAGTCCAGAGCTCATGACCACTGCCCCATTGAACAGCAGCGGAGTTTGCGCAAGGATCTGTGTGGCGGTCGGCAGCTTCGAAGTGGGTTCGTTTGCGTCAGTGCGATTTTTCGCACTCGCTTCGCCGTTAAGAACAGGAGTAGTAGTTTCTTGAATTAATTCAGAATTAGTAGATTCTTTAACTACTACTACTATGTCACCAGTGCGGGTTTTCGCACTTTCTACATGGTCGGTGCGATTAATCGCACCCGCTTCATCCGTGACTTGAACTTGCGTTCTCACACTGGCAACGATCGAGCGGCTAAAGCTGAACTGGACGAAGCCAGGGACTGGATGAGTTGAACGAAGCCAACCTAACAGTTCCATATCAGCCTTTTGCTCAAAGTATTGCCGGCGGGAGAGCTTTAGAAATTCCATAAGCTCTTCTTCATTCAGGCGGGGAGTCTTTTCGTACTTGGCTTCCCATGCCAGGGACAAGATCCGTGTGAACGAAGCCAGGAGTGCGCGCCGTGGTTTATCAGGGGCGTAGGCTTGCTCGATCACATCGGACGGCAGTACCACATAACGTGGCGGGGTCGGCAGTGTCATCCCGCAGACTCCTGCAAGGTCATCTGCACCAAGCCAGGTGCGGAAAATCGCACGTGTGCAAGCTGATCGATCAACGAGACAATGTTCTGATCAACAATGTGGTTGTGCGGGATATGCAGCATGTCTTCATAGCCCTTTTCCAGTGGTTCAGCGCCGTCAATGCCTACCAAATATTCAAGCAGATTGTCCTGGTTGGTCAGTAGTTTTGCCAGTGCAATCCCTTCAGTATTCGCGGGCAAAATGATCAGCTGGTGACCAGGCTCGATACTCATATCGGGTTTGGTTGTGATCATCATGGCTACACCTTCACCACAACGCGCGCCGGCTTCTCCACGGCGAACTTCGACACATCCGCCTGCACCACTTCGGCGATCTCTTTCCAGCGCGGTGTGAGCTTTACAGTGGCATGCTCAGCGATTACAGTATCCGTGACACGCTGTGCCTTGGCGGCGGCTTCGTAGTCGTATTCGATACCAGGCTGGTAATAGGTTGCTTTCACGCCAGCGATCTTCTGGCTATCAGCACGCTTCAAGACTTCGGTCTGGATGGCTGATTCAAGGATCGCCAGTTTCATTTGAGTCTTGCTGTATTCCACGAATAACTCAGTCAGTTCGATATCGTTCATAGCCCTTCCTCCAGGGATCGCATCTCATACTCAAATGACTTTATGCATGCGCTGATGTATCCAATAGTCTGCGCGTTCTCTTCAGCGGCCTGCTCAGGTGTGATTCCCTTACCCGGTCCAAAGCCAGTGATCGGGAAGCGCATCACATACACACCACTATCATGAACCCACACCAACAGGGACAGCCCGTTCAGGTCCGCATGCTGCTGTAACTTTGCCGGCTGATGCTCACGCAGGTCACTCCACACCAGGTTGCGGTCGTAGATGGTCTTGACCTCGATCAACACGGAGCGCCCGTCGGGCAGCATCGCGCGGTGATCGGCGGCGACCTTCTCTCCGAAGACCACAAAAAAAACATTCTTTTGATTTCCGCTGCGCACCGGTATTAGATTTACCGGCGTCCCGATCTTCTCGATCATCTCCAGACCAAGACCATTGAGCACAGAACGGGCAGTCTTTTCACCGTCCTTACCAATCTTCTGTTCACGCTTCATCGTGCCACCTCACGTTCTTGCCGGGCATTGGCTTCCACACTCTCGAGCGCGTACTCGGGCATATCATCCACACCGATCCACATATGACTTGGCAGCACGGAGCTCCAGGGGCGCACAGTCACTTTGATCTGCTCGGGCGCTTCCACACCCTTTTCCGAGAGCTGCGTGCCGGCAAGGTCCTGCGGATGGACCAGGCAGAGAGTCGGCGCCTTCCCGTACTTCCTTCTGAAGTACAGCGCTGCCTCGATCACCTTCTCATTCATGGTTCGATCGGTGCGTGCATCGAACCACCACAGCATGCCGGTGTTCATTCGTCACCGCCCTTCTTGTCGAGTTCAGCGATCGCCAGTTTGAAGTGATAACCTTGTAAGGTCTTCATGCTTGTTTGCCTCTCAATCCAGGATCTCAATCTTCTTCACTACGACCTGCTCATGTAAACCAGCTTCGAGCGCTTCGATGGCAGACTCTGGATCATCAGCCGGAACGTCTGTGGTATGCGACTGCTGATACTTGTCCAAATAGGTGATGCGGTAGGTAGTCATCAGGACCTTCCCAGAATGATGTTCATGCGTTTCTCGATCGTCAGCCAGCCGGCTGGAATGTTGACCGGGATACGTGGCGTCGGCAGTGCCTTGATCCGCGGATCGGCATAGCGTGTGACCTTCGTCAGTCCCAGCACATCGGGCGCCGCTTCCAGCAGTTGACGATATGCACGCTTCTTCAAGATGCGAACCTTCACACTACTGAACTGCTTCTGATCAAGCATCCGAGTTGCCAGCACTTCGAGTCCTGGTTGCATGCGATACGCACGATGCCAGGGGTACAGACCTTCATTGCGGCTCACGGTTCTGGTAAACATCTTGGTACTGCGTTTCAAGCCTGCCTGGGTGTAATACTTGTAGAACGTATGAAAACTGGCATCTTCGCAAACTTCAATGATCGTGCGGACACCTACGCCGCGGATCGCTGTCAGTCTCGCCACTACAACCTTCTTAACTTTGTTCGTGTTACCTTGCATAAAATCCTCCAATTTGTTATTATGGAGGCGAAGAGTGATCCCAAATCTTTCTTCGCCCTGACCTCAGTGTTTCCGCACTGGGGTTTTCGCTTTATTCGTCCGAACCGGTCAACAAGACCTTTGCTACTTTCAAGTAGATCTCATCGATCTTCGCTGTCGCTTCTCCCAGACTCAAACAGTTATATTGCCGACTGTTCCAGAAGAAGGTAAACCCGGTCTTGGTGGTGATGATCGTTACCCGGCGGTAGGTTGCTGTGCTGGTGGCTACCATTTGCTTTTGATCTGTCATGATTGCTCCTTATAAAAATGATTTTGATTTGGTCTCTCTCGGTTTGCCTGGTCGGTTTACCGGACCGATCAGGCTCGAACCAAGGAGGGAGTAAAATCTTCTTCACGAGCGCTTGCTGCGCCCGATGAATTCACAATTGGATAGGTTTGGGATTGGTTTCGTTAGTCGCTTGGAGCGCGCGCAATTCAGCAACACGCTTGGCAATGCAATCGATCGCCGGAAGAACGTTGATCCAGCCACGCCAATCAGGTACGAATTGGTCATACCATTGTTCCCAACCAGTTGGGTCCAAGGCTTTCAATTCATCACGGACTTGGATAAAGCTGTCTTTCCGTTCATCAGCCAGCTGATCTTCCTGATCGCTAAGATAGATACGCATATCGCGCAAATCATCCGCTGCTGCTCGTCCTACCAAGAGTCCGTTTATGCTTCGTGCCATTGTGATCCCAGCTTTCTTGTGTGCCTGTTATTCGGAAATGATCTTGCCGATCTTCTCGGTCAATTCTTCGTGATCGCTGACCACGATGTGACGCCGGCACTGTTTGCAAAGAAAAACGCGCAGGGTCTGGTCTGTGCTTTTTCCATCTTCCATGATGGAAACTGTCACATCCTTTTCCTCGCGCATTTCAATGGGGTGGGGGCAATCTTTCGAAGCCCAAAAAGCGATCTGGTCGCCGATGCCACGGAAGTTCGACCGGGCGATCTTTACGATCTGCTTATGGACTTTCTCATCTACTCGGATTTGTTTGTCTGCCATTCTGTTCTCCTAGTTATTGGTCGGCTGGTTAATTATTTTCACCGACTGTCAAAATATAATACAAATGTATTCAGTTGTCAAGTGGCAATATTCCCAAACCCATTGGCACACGGGCCAGCGTGGCGAACGTCACGATCCATCGTTTTCGCCACACCTGTGCGATCCAATACCTACGCAACGGCGGCGATCCCTACACCCTGCAGAAGCTCCTGGGCCACAGCACTCTTGATATGGTCAAACGCTATCTTTCCATTGTCCAAACGGACATCGATAAGATGCACCGCCACGCCTCCCCTGTGGATAATTGGGCGCTCTGAACCAGCACCGTTTCGACCGTAACGCCCTCCGCACTATACAACAGGTGTTGTATAGTGCGGTATAATAAGACAGACGGACTTCTTGGAGAAGAGAGCTCACCGTTCAGACAGTATGTACATACGTTCCCGTAGCTTTATGCTGCACCCAGCCACTCCCGACCAGGGGAGTGGCTGTTTAAGTACCAAGTTGGAGCGCGGCCTGCGCTTTTTCCTGGAGTCGCCACGTGCCGGGTTTGCCGCGTTCATCGCGGATCCGTGAAGTTGCCCACAGAAAATCAGAGCCGTCCAGGAACACGCGCAGGTTGACGCCAGGGTGGTTGTATCCAAACTCATGCTGGCTAATTTTCACGATCATGGCGGGGAACGTCTGTTGATCTTCAAGGGCATTTCCCAAGTGCCGTCCCAGGCGCCGTTGACGTTGGATCTCTTGCACATCGTGCGCCTCGAGCGTATAGAAAACAATTTGACCCAGTTGCATAAGGACCTTTTACGCGGGCTTGTTTCTTCTCAGTTCATCTTTCGCTATTTCTAACAGATCCTGAGTGATACCCATCTTTTTATATTGTTCTAAGATCGTGTCTTTGAAATCCTTTAAGACAGTTACAAATTCCTGATTGTTTTTACTCTGGTCGCTCATCATATTTTTGACAGTCGATGCCCATAGATTATTGATTTCTAATTCACGCCCGCGCTGGGCGTTGGCCATCTGTAATTCATGCGCGCGCTGAACATCCCCAGCTTCTTTAGCGTCTGCAGTCCGTTTGACCTCCCGGTCTTTTTCAGCCTGTAAAAACATCTTAACAATCAAGATCAACGCCGCGGCCCACGGTGCATTTTTGATCATCTCAATAATTGCTTGTTCCATACTAGCCATCCTTTAGCATTTCCAGAAACAACCGGAATAAGTCAGGATCAAACAACAGACTCCGGATCTGATCGTCTACCATTTCCTGCAAGCAACTTGCCGGCGGCAGCCCTTGCTTATACCCTCGATCGTGTCCCATGGCATCGAAGGTATCGCAGATGCGAATGATCCGCGCGCCGATCGGGATCTCATTTCCCTGGATGGGGTCCGCAGGGTAGCCTGCGCCGCTGAAATCCTTATGGTGGAATTTGACAAACTCCACAACCCGTTTATTGATCGTGCCATTGGTTACCATTTCCAGCATCTCAGCGCCATAGATCACATGCAGCTGCATGGCGGTCCTTTCAGCCGGCAGGAACTTACCTTGCTGTCGGCGCACGCCTTCCGGCACGCCGACTTTCCCGATATCATGGACTAATGCGGCAGTCTTGATATCGCGCAGTAAATCCGAGCCAGACACAATGCCCGCTGCAATTGCCAGACGCTCAGCCAGCACCGCGACACGTTCTCCGTGGTCCACGCCATACGGGTCAAATTCGGAAAGTAAATACTTGAGCAGGTTTAATATTTTCATCAATGTTCATGCTCCGTGATCCTTAACTACCGTTCAACCCATAAGCCATATTTATACGCACCGGTGGATGTCATCAGTTCTTTCCAGGAATAGGGCTCCATGGCGTTGGTGTAGGGGTTGTAAATCGTACAAATTGCGTGCGTATCATCAATCACGAGCACAGACTCCAAGGCTACCCAGTGC
>Ga0315268_10007036_pt1 | contig 11905 bp, 9 predicted proteins | sample C1_top_MG_FD_204535 | JGI IMG/M metagenome (GOLD analysis project Ga0315268, IMG submission 204535) | Sediment microbial communities from Yellowstone Lake, YNP, Wyoming, USA - C1_top | ecosystem: Environmental > Aquatic > Freshwater > Lake > Sediment | place: USA: Wyoming | collected 2017-08-01 | reverse complement strand
GGGCGATGATCGCCTCGACGGCGAGCTCGCGACCGGACCGGACCTCGGGCGAGCCGGAGACGGCGGAGATCACGACGAGCCGGCTGCCCAGCCGCGCGGCCAGCTCGATGGCCTGCTCCTCGGCCGCCTGGGACGCGCGTGACGTATCCGTCGCCAGGAGGATCGTCTCGATCTGCGACATCTGGGCCCGCGGCCTCCAGGGGCTTTCCGGGACGGGGGGCGTCACGCGCCCTGGTACGCCTTCGCGACGGCACCGACCACGGCGTCGACGTCCTTGGCGGTCGGCAGGACGATGAGCGTGTTCACCATGCCGAACATGCCTTCGGTCCCTTCGACATGCGGCAGGATGTGGCAGTGGAACGCCCAGATCCCGGCATGGCCGGCGGTGATCACCGCGTCCCAGCGTTCACCCGGGTTGACGCCGAGCGTGTCACAGTCGAAGGAGGCGGTCCCGAGCGGACGCCCGTCGCGAGCCACGACGTGCATCGTGTTCCCGTGGCTGTGCCACGGGTGCATCATGATTCCCTCGTTCATGAAGCGGATCAGGACCTTCTCGCCGACGGCGGCGAGGACCGGGACGGTCGCCGGGAAGCCGTGGCCGTTGATCGTGAAGCCACCCAGCGTGTCGTTGGAGATCCAGGTGTACTCGCGGTCGTAGCCGATCCCGTACCGCTTCCTGTACGCCACCTTCGGGTCCGGGTCGTCCTTCGGGTCGACGATGAAGGCTGCCAGGAGCCCCCGCCCGACCTGGTCCGACGCGTTGTGGTGGGAGTGGTACATCATCGAGCCCGCCGGCGTGGCCGTGAACTCGTAGGAGTACGTCTCGCCCGGTCCGAACGGCTTCTGCGTCACGAACGGGACGCCATCCTGGAAGAAGTCGGTGAAGTCCACCCCGTGAAAGTGGACGCCGGTGGTCTCCTTCAGGTTGTTCGTGAAGTTGACCCTGACCTTGTCTCCCTCGGTGACGCGGATCGTGGGGCCCGGCCACTGCTTGTTGTAGCCGAGACCCGCGACGGGCGCCCTCATCTCGTCGATCTTCTGGGAGATCTCATCGATCGTCAGGTCGAAGACCTTGACGCCGCCCTGCAGGGTGGGCTTGAGCGGCGTCAGGATGTCGCTCAGGTAGACCTGCGGGACCTGGGCGAAGGCCGGGGCGGCGGAGAGCTCCGGGTAGTTGTCCGCGGCCCCCAGGATGTCGGCCAGCTTCGTGAAGATGGCCGGGCTGACCGGGTCGAAGATCCCCTTGAGGGCGGGGGCGAGCGCTCCGACGTACCGACGCACCACCTGGCGCGCGTTGATGTCGTGCACGCTCCATCCCGGCGGGAGGTTGGCGATGGGCGAGCTCGACGGGGCCGTGCTGGGGGCGGCCGTGGGCGCCATGCTCATGCCCGCGGACGGCGACGGAGCGGCGCTGGCGGCGGCCGCCGAGGCCGCCGGTGCCGGGCTGCCACTCGGGAGTGGCTTGGACGTCGCGTACTCCCATGCCTGGCTCGCCGCGGGCGCGCAGGCAGCCACGGTGGCGGCCACGAGGCCGGTCCCGGCCAGGGCGGCGCCGCGCAGGAACCCGCGCCGAGTCACCGCAGCGTCGATGAGCCCAGCCGGCCCGTCCGCGTCGATGGTGACGGACCCGGAGGTGGTGGGGGAGTCCTGCGGCGTCACGGTGTCCATGGGCCGGCATGGTACGCGGCCCAAGCGGCGTCTCGATGGGACCTTTGTCACAATCGGGCGTGCCCGAGGGGCAAAACACGTGCGCATGTGCGCACGTTGCTGCCCCGGCGGGTCGATTCGCCCGGCCTTGTCGCGCGAGCCGTCCTGCCGGCCGCGATGGTCCGACGGCGGCGACAGTCCGACGGCCGCGTCGATCCGCGCCCGGCCGACGCGGCCGCCTGAAACGGACCCGGCCGCCGCGGCCGCCGCCCTGCTACCCTCGCCGCTGTGACCGCCGCCGACCGCCGTGCCGCCGATCCCGATGGGCCGTCGCCCCGCAGGCCCGCCGGCGAGGGCGCGCCGGCGCAGCCCGTCGCTGACCAGGGGGACCTCGCCGCGGCGCTCGCTGCGGTGGCGTTCGCCGAGGAACGGCTCGCCGCGTTCGATGCCTCGATCCGCGCCATGGCGGGGGTCCTGGCCGTGGACCGCGTCCTCCAGGTGATCGTGGACCGCGTGCGCGAGCTCGTGGGCGCCGCCTACGCGGCCCTCGGGATCGTGGACGGCGAGGGGGTCATCGAGCAGTTCATCACCAGCGGGATGTCGCGCCTGGAGCGATCCCGGATCGGTCCACCCCCGCGCGGGCATGGCATCCTGGGCCTGATCATCCGCGAGAACCGGTCGTACCGGATCGCGGACGTGATGCAGGATCCCCGACGCCACGGCTTCCCGCCCCACCACCCCGTCATGCACGCCTTCCTGGGCGTGCCGGTGACGATCCGCGGCCGGACCATCGGGAACCTCTACCTGACGGAGAAGCCAGGCGGCTTCACCGGGGCCGACCAGGAGCTGGTGGAGCTCTTCGCCGGCCACGCGGCGATCGCGATGGAGAACGCCCGGCTTCACGACCAGGTCCAGCGCCTGGCGATCGTCGAGGAGCGCGAGCGGATCGGCCGCGACCTCCACGACGGCGTGATCCAGTCGATCTACGCCGTGGGCCTCTCCCTGGAGGACGTCCCGGACCTGATGGTGGAGGAGCCCGTCGAGGCGAGCCGGCGGGTGGAACGAGCCATCGAGAGCCTGGACCAGACGATCCGCGACATTCGAAACTTCATCTTCGGCCTGCGTCCCCAGCTGCTCGACGGCATCGAGCTCGTGGAGGGGCTGGCCGCGCTCGCCGACGAGTTCCGGGTCAACACGATGGTCGACGTGGAGCTGCGGGCTGGCCCCGAGGTCGACGGAATCCCGCTGGGCCCCCAGCGCACGCTCGAGGTCCTCTCGGTGGCCCGGGAGGCCCTCAGCAACATCGCGCGCCACGCGAAGGCGACGCGGGCGGAGATCCTCGTCGCGACGAGCGGCGACGGCGCGGGAATCACGCTCACGATCATCGACAACGGCATGGGGTTCGACCCGGACGCGCCGCGCGGCCTCGGCCACCTGGGGCTCGCGAACATGGACGCCCGGATGGCCGGGGTCGGCGGCACGCTCGTCGTTGAAAGCTCACAGGATCGTGGGACGCGTATCATCGTGGACGTTCCCCGGGAGCCCTTGGTCGGCGAGGCGGAGGAAGCTCCCGAGGCGTGAACTTCGAACGGAGGCCGATCCCCACCATGACGGACCAGTCCGAGTCGCGTCCCCTCCGCCTGCTCGTCGTGGACGACCACGAGGTGGTCCGCCAGGGTCTCGTGGCGTTGATCGATCGCCGCGAGAAGTTCCAGGTGGTTGCCGAGGCCGGCACGGTCGAGGAGGCCCTCGATGCCGCGCGCCGGTTCCAGCCGGACCTCGTGATCATGGACGTCCGCCTCCCGGACGGCTCCGGCATCGAGGCCTGCCGGGAGATCCGCGCAGAGCTGCCAAACACGCGCGTGGTGATGCTGACGAGCTATCCGGACGAAGAGGCGGTCCTCTCCGCGATCATCGCGGGCGCGTCCGGGTACCTGCTCAAGCAGATCCGCGCCAGGGACCTCGTGAGCGCCCTGGAGGCCGTCGGCCGCGGCGAATCGCTCCTCGACCCGGCGGTCACGGAGAAGGTCCTGGAGCGCGTCCGGCGGATCGCGTCGGGGACCTACACGGACGAGCTGGCCCAGCTCACCGCCCAGGAGCAGAAGATCCTCCAGCTCGTCGCCGAGGGGAAGACGAACAAGGAGATCGCCTCGGAGGTGTTCCTCTCCGACAAGACGGTCAAGAACTACGTCAGCTCGATCCTGTCGAAGCTGAACCTGCAGCGTCGCGCGCAGGCGGCGGCGTTCGTGGCGAAGCATCGCCTCCCCGGCTCGGGCACGTAGCGCAGGGGCCGCATCCTTTTAGGATCCGCGCTCAGCGCCGTCGGAAGAGCCCGCGGGGTTCCTCCACGCGCTTCGCCTCGCCCCGCCGCCCGGCCCGCCGCAGCAGGCCGTCGACCTCCTCCCGGTACCGGCGCCCGATCGACATCCTGTCGAGCCACTCCAGGTACGCGACGTCGACGCGGGCGATCTCGCCGAGCGACCACCCGGCATAGCGTCCGAAATCGAGCCTGCTCCCCGACGGGTTCCCGGGCGGCTGGCCGTCCGCCACGGAATCGGCATGGCGGGCGGCCGTCTCGGGCGCAGGCCGGTGCCCGCCGGCGGTGGGGGCACCGGCCTGCGCGGCGCGCCCTCGGTCGTGCTCCGCACGCCGGGCCGGATCGAGCAGGAGGTCCCGGGCCCAGTTGAGCGCAACCATCATCCCGGCCGCGTCGGGACCCGGCCCGACGTCGGGGTGGTAGCGCTGGGCGAGCTTCCGGTAGGCGGCGGCGATGATCTCCGGGTCCGCCTCGGGGTCCACTTGGAGCAGCTTGTACGGGTCGGTTGACGGCGCCATCCGGGCCATGCTGGACGGTCCCCCTCGCGTTCGTCAACCCGGAAACGTGTCCGTCGCCGGTCGCCGCGGCCGGTGGCGCGTTCAGGCGGCCCGTCCGTCAGGCGCGGACCTCCTGGCGCATGAACGCGATGTACGCGAGCGCGAAGCACACGACGGTGAGGGCGACGATCGCCAGCACCTGCGGGCCGACCACCAGGAGGCTCTGGTCGAGCGACAGGATCGAGCCCGGTGCGCCCTGCTGGGCAACCGCGACGCGCTGGTCGATCGTCAGGATCCCGGCCGTCACGTGCGGGTCCAGGATCGCCTGGGTGGCGATCTGGAACATGCCGTCCGGGCTGATCCGGGTCAGCGCGTCCTGGAGGTGGCCGTTGGCGATCACCTCGGAATTCGTGGACGACGCGCTCAGCGGCGCCAGGATCCCGACCGTCGTCGAGATCAGGAGGCTGCCGAACAGGGAGAAGACCAGCCAGGCGGAGATGGCGACCAGGGCCGACGAAGCGGCCCGCCGCATGACGACTGAGCACAGGGTGGCAAGGGCCAGCCAGAAGCCGATGTACACGATCGCGACGACGTACCAGACCACCAGCCGAGCCACGTCCTCGGCCGTGGGAACGACTCCCAGCTGGATCACGCCCCATGCGGCGATGACCACGAGCACCGCCCCGAGGGCAATGCCGATGGCGGCGAGGCCCGCCGCGAACTTGCCGTTGATCACGTCGTCGCGGTAGATCGGTTGCGCGAGGAGCCGGGGCAGCGTCCGGTCGGCCCGCTCGCGGTTCACCGCGTCGAAGCCGAATGCGATGCCCAGCAGGGGCGCCAGGAGGGAGATCAGCGCCACGAACGACGGGAGCGGCGTGTTGGCGGTCTGCTGCGTCGCCGCGGCGATGTCGGACGCGCTCAGGGTGAACAGGAGCGGGAAGAGGCTCTGGCTGGTGCTGACCCCGGCCGCCACGCTGATGATCTGCTGCGAGACGGAGTAGACCGCGGACGCCCCTGCGAGGCCCAGCACGACGAACAGGACGGCGAACCGGACGCTCCCGAGGTGATCCGCGAGCTCCTTGGCCGCCACGATCCGCCAGCCCCCCGACGGGGGGCGGTTCTCCGGCCGCGGCCGCGCACGTGCCGCACCAGCCGGGGCAGGCGTGGATGCGTTCATCGTGGTCCTCCGGCGGTGGTGCCTCTTGCTCCCGGTCCTCTCCGGGTGGTCGACCGTTCCGGTCGCGGCGGCCGCGCGGGGGTCTCTGCGGCAGCGTGGACCAGCCTCGCGTAGATCGCGTCGAGCCGTTCCTCGCGCGTCCGGAGATGGATCGGGCGGAGCCCTGCCGCGGCGAGCGCCGAGGAAAGCCCGCCCGCGACCCCGGGCGTTCCGGTGACAAGAACCCGGCCCGGCGCGTCCGGGTCCGGCGCGACGGACGCGACGCCCGGTGCGCCGCGCAGGGTTGCGCTGACGACCTCGGCGCCGGCGAGCTGGCCGTCAGGGGTCTGGGCGCCCACCTCGACCACGTCCTCGCTGCGCGAGCCCTCGGTCGCAAGGTCTCGGACGGATCCTTCGGCGATCAGGCGGCCCCGATAGAAGATCCCAACCCGGTGGCAGATCGCCTGGACCTGGTCCAGGAGATGAGACGAGAGAAGCACGGCGATCCGCCGCTCCACGGCGATCCGCTCGATGAGCGCAAGCAGCTCGACCACGCCCTCGGGGTCGAGGGACGCGGTCGGCTCATCGAGGATCAGGACGGACGGGTCCTTGAGGAGCGCGTCGGCCACCCCCAGGCGCTGGCGCATGCCCCGGGAGAACGTGTCCACCTTCTGCTCTGCGACGTCGACCAGGCCCACCTGGGCCAGCAGGTCGGTGATCCGCGCTGCTGCGATCGAGCGCGGGACGCGGTTCAGGCGTGCCGTGTAGGCCAGGTTCTCGCGCGCGCTCAACCCATCGTAGAACCCGACCGTGTCGGGCATGTATCCGACGTGCCGCTTCACCTCCAGGGGGTCGCGCATCGGGTCGACCCCGACCACCCGGGCCTCGCCGGAGGTCGGTTCGGTGAGCCCCAGGAGCATGAGCACCGTCGTGGTCTTGCCGGCCCCGTTGGGGCCGAGCAGCCCGAACACCTCGCCCGGCCGTACCTCGAAGCTGAGGTCGTCCACTGCCACGCGGGCGCCGTACCGTTTGGTCAGGTTCCGGGCTTCGATGACCGGCTCGCTGGCCGCGTCGGGGCCGCCCTCCACGGGCGGGGATGGCTGCAGGACCATCGGTCAGCGACGCCCGAACCGCCCGAAGACCCAGCTCAGGCCGACAAGCACGAGGAGGATGAGTGCCCCGCCGACGACCAGCCAGTTGAGCCCGACCTGGACGGTCACCCTGACGGTCTGGCTGGCTGACGCCCCCGGGACGCTCCCGCTGCTGGCGGCGCTCGCGTTGAAGGCGATCGTGTAGTCGCCGGCCACCGCGTTCGCGGCCGGCGTGATCGTCGCGGTCACGTTCTGGGTCTTTCCGGGAGCCAGGTTGGCGATCGAGGCTGCGTCGAACGTGACCGTCCAGCCCGCTGGCGGCGTCGCGCTGACGGTGAGATTGCTCAGCGGCCCGGAGCCGGTGTTCTGGACCACCCAGACGTACGGCTTGCCGGCGCCGGCCTGGACCGACGTCTGGAGGGTCTCGTCCGAGGTCTGCGTCAGCGAGACCGAGTAGCTCCCCGTGATCGTGACGGGGAGCATCACCGGATCCGGCTGCACGCTGCCGTCGCTTGCCGTATCCAGCTCTACCTGGTAGTCGCCGGCCGCCGCGTCAGTGGGCGCCGTGACGGTGACCGTGACGCTGCCGGTGCTCGCCGCCGCCACCTTCAGGCTGGTGGCCTGGCTGGAGCCCCCGGGCTGCGCGGCGACCTGCCAGCCGGTTGGCTGCTGGGTCGCGAACGTAAACGTCGTGTCGCGCGGCGTGTTGTTGTGGAGCGTCAGGCTGAACGAGAGCGATCCGCCGGCCGCCACCTTCTGGCCTGTCGGCGGGTCGATCGTCACGCTGCCGCCCGCGCCGCCCTCGATCCGGAGCTGCAGCGGGAGGTCCGCGGCCAGGCCTCCCGCGCTCGCGTGGACGGTCAGCGAGATGGTCCCCGTCGCGTTCTGCGGCAACGTGACGTCGAGGTTGACGGTGGCCGGCTTGCCGGATGCGGCCTGGACGCTCTCGACGGTGAAGCCTCCGCCCGTGAGCTGCGCGGCGCCGCCCTGCGGGATCCCGTCGATGGTCAGCGCGACGGTCCGGGTCGCGTCGGTCGTGATCGTGATCGGAAACGAGACGCTGGCGCCGGGCTGCACCGCCACGCTGGGATACGGCGTGGTCAGGCTCAGGGGATCCGCGGCCGCGGCCGTCGGGACCAGCACGGCGGCCGGCAGGAAGAGGGCAAGCGCAAGCGGGAGCAGCGTGACGATCGGTCCGGCGTGCCGCCGGCGGTGCGTGGCGCGGTCCATGGATCCTCCGTCCAGCCGGTCCGAGCGAAGGGGCTGGGAGCTCAATTCCGGGGAGCCTCCCGGTGGGTGACGGGCCGGACGACCCGTGGCCACGAACGCCGTTGCCGCCCGACCGCGCGGAGCATAGCGGAGCGCGGACGAGGATCGGTCAACACTCGATGGAGGTTTCGCAACCTTGCCCTGGATGGGCCACTCATGCGCGTGCCCGTGCGTCGCGCCGTAACGAGGCGGCGGGGACCAGGCGGCGGGCTTCGTGCCCGATGGGCGCGGCCTTCGGGCCGGTCGGCACAGTCGCGGCCGGGAACGGCGCTCCCAGACTGCGGTCATGAAGATCGTGTCGCCGGCCCAGGCCGTCGCCGGGGTCCGTTCCGGCGACCGGATCTACGTCCAGTGCGCGTCCGCCGCGCCCTCCGCGCTGCTCGATGCGCTGGTCGCGCGCGCGCCCGAGCTGCGGGACGTCGAGGTGGTCCATCTCCACATCGAGGGGCCGGGCCCGCACCTCGCGCCCGAGATGGCCGGCCACTTCCGCCACACGGCGCTCTTCATCGGCCCCAACGCCCGCGCCGCCGTGAACGACGGGCGAGCCGACTATGTGCCCGTGTTCCTCTCGGACGTCCCGCACCTCTTCGACGCGGGGCTGATGCCGCTCGACGCGGTCCTCTGCAATGTGTCGCTGCCCGACGCGCACGGGTACTGCTCACTCGGGACCTCGGTCGAGGCGATGCAGGCGGCGATCGGCTCGGCCAGGACGGTGATCGCCCAGCTCAACGCGGCCATGCCGCGGACGCTCGGCGAGAGCTTCATCCACGTCTCCCAGATCGACTACGCCGTGGAGGTCGACGTTCCGCCCTACCTGCGTCCCGACGGCGAGGTCGACCCCGTGGAGCGACGGATCGGCGAGTTCGTCGCCGAGATGGTCCCGGACGGCGCGACCATCCAGATGGGGATCGGGGCCATCCCGACGGCCGTCGCCCTCTGCCTTCGCGACAAGCACGACCTTGGCATCCACACCGAGCTGATGACCGACTGTGTGGTCGATCTCGTGGAAGCGGGAGCCGTGACTGGGCTGGCGAAGGAGCACAACCGCGGCAAGATCGTGGCCACGTTCATGATGGGAACGGAGAAGCTCTACCGGTTCGCCCACGACAACCCGATGGTCGAGATGCGCGCCTGCGACTTCACGAACGACACCCACGTGATCCGGAGCTTCAGCCGGATGACCGCCATCAACTCGGCCATCGCGATCGATCTGACCGGCCAGGTCTGTGCCGACTCGATCGGCTGGCGCCTCTACAGCGGTGTCGGCGGCCAGGCGGACTTCATCCGCGGCGCGGCCCTCGCGGCGGAGGGTCGGCCGATCATCGCGCTGCCCTCCACGGCGGCCGGCGGGACGATCTCGCGGATCACGCCGTTCCTCTCCGAGGGTTCGGGTGTGGTCACCACCCGTGCCCACGTCCGGACGGTCGTCACGGAGTGGGGTGTCGCGGAGCTCTACGGGAAGTCGATCCGCGAGCGCGCCGCCTCGCTCATCGCGATCGCGCACCCGGATTTCCGCGACGCGCTGACGTCCCAGGCGCGCCGAACGAACTACCTCTAGGTGAGTGCCCCGGGGGCGGCACATCCGGGCCGTGACGGGCGCCCGAAGACGCATGGTGGTGGACATCGCGCGTCCCCTGCGACGTCCACCACGCTCGGCAGTGTGGTCCGGAGATCGCGACGCTTGGCAGGGCCGAATGGCCCCCTTCTTGGGGCCGGTGCGGGGCTGCCCCGTCCGGAGGCCCGGGACGACGCTACCTGTATGTTGCAGCCCCTTCCCCAACCGGTGCGCCGGCTTCTCATCGTGAGCGACCACGTGGGCGCTTCCGATGCGCTCGCCGCTCACCTGAACCGGCACGGCTTCGCCGTCGTGGGCGAGGTCCGGTCCGCCGGCTCCGCGGCCCTTGCGGCGCGGACGTGCGCGCCCGACCTGGTCCTGGTCGACGGCGCGCTCCGGGGCGGCTGGCGCGCGGTGGCGGACGCTCTCGACGGCGTCACGCCCCGAAACCATATCGTTGTTCTCGCCGCATACCTCGGTGCCGACGAGGCCCGGGAGGCCCGGGCCGCGGGCATCGGCGCGACGATCCTGAAGCACGTTGAAGGCGGCAGTCTCGCGAGCCGTCTTCGGGCGATCGGAGGCTCTGCATGACCCTGGCTGTGAAGACGAACCAGCACCGCCTGTGCCTCGACGGCAACGAGGCGGCGGCCCGCGTGGCCTACGCGCTGAGCGAGGTGATCTCGATCTACCCGATCACGCCCGCCTCAGGCATGGCTGAGCACGCTGACGACTGGGCGGCGGCGGATCGGCCGAACCTCTGGGGCACGGTGCCGGACGTCATCGAGATGCAGTCGGAGGCGGGCGCGGCGGGCGCGATGCACGGGGCGCTCCAGAAGGGCGCGCTGGCGACCACGTTCACGGCTTCCCAGGGCCTCCTCCTGATGATCCCGAACATGTTCAAGATCGCCGGGGAGCTGACGCCGGCCGTCATCCACGTGGCGGCCCGCACGATTGCCACCCACGCCCTCTCGATCTTCGGCGACCACAGCGACGTCATGCATGCCCGGGCGACAGGCTGGGCGATGCTGGCCGCCGGCTCGGTGCAGGAGGTCCACGACCTCGCCCTCGTCGCGCACGCCGCCACGCTCCGGTCGCGGGTCCCGTTCCTCCACTTCTTCGACGGCTTCCGAACCTCGAGCGAGGTCAACAAGATCGCCCTCCTCGACGACGACGACCTGCGGGCGCTCGTGCGCGACGAGGACATCCTTGCCTTCCGGGGGCGCGGCCTGACGCCGGACGCGCCGGTCCTGCGGGGCACCGCCCAGAACCCCGACGCCTTCTTCCAGGCTCGCGAGGCGGGCAACAGCTTCTACCTGGCCGTGCCCGGGATCGTCGCGGGGGTCATGGAGGAGCTTGCCGCGCGAACTGGCCGCCGCTACGGGCTGGTGGACTACCACGGCGCCCCCGACGCCGACCGGGTCGTGTTTGTCATGGGGTCCGCCGCCGGTCCGGTCGCGGAGACCGTCGACGCGCTGGTCGCGGCGGGCGAGCGCGTCGGGATGGTGCAGGTGCGGCTCTTCCAGCCCTTCCCGGTGGACGAGATCATGGCCGCGCTGCCGTCCACGGTGCGCGCGATCGCGGTCCTGGATCGGACCAAGGAACCCGGCGCAGTGGGGGAGCCGCTCTACCTGGAGGTCGTCGCGGCGATCAGCGAGCGCATGGACAGCGACACGCCGCCCTTCGCGGTGACGCCCCGGATCATCGGCGGCCGCTACGGCCTCTCCTCGAAGGAGATGACCCCGGCGATGATCAAGCCGATCTTCGAGGAGCTCGCGGCCGACCGGCCGAAGCGGCACTTCACGGTCGGGATCTACGACGATGTCACTCACCTGAGCCTGCCGATCGACGCCGACTTCCATGCTCCCCGCCCGGCGGGCGAGATCCAGGCCCTCTTCTACGGGCTGGGCTCGGACGGCACGGTTGGCGCGAACAAGGCCTCCGTGAAGATCATCGGCGAGGGCACGGACCTCTACGCCCAAGGCTACTTCGTGTACGACTCCAAGAAGTCGGGGTCGATGACGGTGTCGCACCTGCGCTTCGGGCCGGAGCCCATCCGCTCCACCTACCTCGTCGAGGAGGCGGACTTCATCGCCTGCCACCAGTTCGGGCTGCTGGACCGGACGAAGGTCCTCGAACATGCGAAGCACGGCGCCACGTTCCTGCTGAACTCGCCGTACGGGCCCGACGAGGTCTGGGAGCACCTGTCGAGCGACATCCAGCAGCAGCTGGTCGACAAGGCCATCGATCTGTGGGTGATCGACGCGTTCGCGGTTGCCGACGAGGTCGGCATGGGGAACCGCATCAACACGATCATGCAGCCCTGCTTCTTCCACCTGGCCGGCGTGCTGCCGCCGGAAGAGGCGATCGCGCGGA
>Ga0315268_10007035_pt1 | contig 11905 bp, 7 predicted proteins | sample C1_top_MG_FD_204535 | JGI IMG/M metagenome (GOLD analysis project Ga0315268, IMG submission 204535) | Sediment microbial communities from Yellowstone Lake, YNP, Wyoming, USA - C1_top | ecosystem: Environmental > Aquatic > Freshwater > Lake > Sediment | place: USA: Wyoming | collected 2017-08-01 | reverse complement strand
AGGTCTATAAAAATGATTGTGCGGGGTGTCAGCATGTAGCACTGCATGTATCTGGCTGCCTGGTGGGACAGGCAAGAAGCGTCGAAACCGATTTATCCCAGGGGCGCCTATGCATTGGTGCCTGGAAGATTATGCTGCTGACCCACGTGATGCAGTGTTCCGACACCAGGCTACAGTGCGCCGAATATGGGTCCCTCTACGAATCCTCGGTTCGAAACCGGAGCATGTGTAGGGGACAACGCGGGGCACAACACAACCCCCAGGAGGGTCAGGGCGGCGAGATTGCGTGCGCATGCCGTGAACCGCGCTGTTACACCTGGGGGACAATCCTCTTCTGATCCTTCGATGCTCTAACGGGCGAGCCTGCCAAGCCACTTCTCCGCATCCTCGAAATGGGAGAATTCGCGCTCCCTGCGCTTGAACTCTTCAGTATGGTGCAGCCTTCGGATAGGTGAGCCCTTGGCCTCAACCAATCCGTGGAGCAGCTCATGGTATACCACGAACTCGAGCACATATCTCGGCACGCGTGCGGAATCGAGACAACAGTTCGCCGCGAGCAGGTCTAGCGGCTCGAAGTAGAATCCGAGCCTCGTCTTAGGGGATTCTCTGACCCAAGCGAGGTCAGGGACCCTCACACTCCCATTGAAATAGCACCCGTTCACGTACTCAAAGACCTCGCTGAGGTTTCTCACGGATCCCTTAGGCAGGAAGGTGAGGTTTCTGGCCCTGCTGAGATAGATGTTCTTCTTCGGGAGCCATAATTCTCTCGATCGGACATATGAAAGGTATTTCGCTGCAATGCCTTCCTCGCACTCCTTTCCATGCGCTCTGCAGAGAAGGAACCATGCAAGCGCTTCCAGCACATCGGGTGGGGCACGGTTCATGTAGTCGCTAATTCGCATGACCAACACACCATCGCTCCTTCGCCAAGTGTGTTTCAGCTCGGAGTAGGGGTAGTAAGACACGGACAGCTTGCATCCCGAAAGGCGTTCGTTCACGGCTCCGAATATCCCATCCAAGTCCACAAACGGAGTATGGCTGAATCTCTTTATATGTCTGACCGGTAATCACGCGACCACAATGGCGAGAGCGAGAGCTGACAAGGACTTCGCAGCCGTAGGCCTTTGCCGATCTAGACGGCACATTTCCAGAGTGCTGGCTGGCATATTGTTCACCTTGTCGCTGGTCATGACCACGCTCTCATGGACGGCAGAACAAGCACGGTCGGAAGACTTGAACCGGGCCGTCCTTGTATCGGGAGTATCCGGTGCCCAGATGATGGGGACAATCCAAGATCTCCAAGACATCGGGTCACGTGAGTTCCATCTGAACACGTCGCACGAGGCCGCGTCATACATACATGAGGAGTTCGAGCAACTCGGATTGGAAGTGGTCGACCAGGAATTCGCCGTCGGTGCCGTGAACTGCGTGAATGTAATAGCGACCATGCCGGGATCCGATGGCCGGAACGGCGAGCTGCTGTTTGGTGCGCACTATGATTCCCAGAACTCCGCCGCCTTCAACCTCTCTGGAGCGATGTCCCTTCCAGCTCCAGGAGCTGACGATGACGCCTCAGGGGTCGCTGCGGTCCTCGAGATCGCGCGAGCCTTTGCGGGACTACGTCTGGACAGGACCGTGGTCTTTGTTGCGTTTGGGGCTGAGGAGTACGGGTATGACCACACGGGAGGAAGGGCTGGGAGCAGCTACTTCGTGCTCGAGGAGAAGAGCGCCAATGTGACCTTCGCTGCGACGGCCATCTTCGATATGATAGGTTACCGGGCGAATGGGACGAATGTAATGGAGATGGTTCTCAACGACGCCCAGAGCTCACTAGCTTCATCAGTCAACCGGTCCGTAGACCTGTTTGACATCAATGTCACATTGGAGTCGCTGGTCAATCAGAACATCGGGTACAGCGACCACAAGTCCTTCTGGAATCTGGATTATCCCAGCGTGCTCATTGTAGAGCAGCTGTCAGCCCTCAACAACTTGCCATTGAATCCCAACTACCATACGCCAATGGACACAAAGGACACGCTCTCAGTGAGCCAGATTGAGAACATCACGAAGGCGGTTCTCGGAGGAGCCCTCCAGATGGTCGGACCCCCTGGAGCGAGAACGAGCATATGGGCAATCGTCGTCCCAATGCTGATCATCGTGGCAGCAGTCGCGATCATTCTGGCTATTTGGAACATGAGGGAGAAGACAACATGAGCGACGGCAAGAGAGAGCACTTCAGAAGGGAATACCCGGATGCCCCGTTGGTTGGCGTGGGAGCAGTCACGATCAAGGATGGCAAGATCCTGCTCGTGAAGCGGGCATTCCCTCCGGGGGAAGGCAAGTGGAGCATTCCAGGCGGCCTGGTAGAGCTCGGCGAGAAGGTCTCCGAGTGCGGTGCCAGGGAAACAGAGGAAGAGACTGGAATCAAGGTCGATATCCTCGAACTGATCAACGTGTTCGACATGGTGGAGAAGGATGAGTCAGGGCGGGTGAAGTACCATTACGTGTTGGTCGACTTCTTGGCTAAGCCTGTCGGAGGAGAGGAGCGCCTGAGCCCAGAGGTGACGGAAATCAGCTGGGTCTCACACGAGGAAGCGAAGAAAATGGACCTGACTCGTACAGCTAGGAAGGCTTTGGAGGAGCTGTTCGGTGGAGTCCTCGTGTAGCCTTGGTCATCGCGGAGCATTATCTCGGGATGGATATCGGGCCGTGTCCGGCAGACTTCTCCGCTTTCGAGGTCTTTATGATCATCACAGGCACATCGACAGTCCGGATTATTCTGTCGTAGACCGCTCCGAAGAGGGTTCTCTCGAGCGCGCTCTGAGGTCCGGCCCCCATGACCAGAAGATCGCATTCCGGGGCTCTTGCAAGGACCGAGTTCACGAGCGACTTTGACCTCTCGAGCTTCACCTCGTTCGGGACACTCACACGGCTGCACATCTTTGCCAATCGATCCGCATTTCCACGGGCCAGCTCCAACTGCTTCTCGTCGGTCACCACAGAAAGTATGACGATCTTCGCGCCGAACTCCTTGGCGATCGGAAGCGCCAGAAGAAGGGCTTTCCGGGTTTCGAAGAAGCCTCCGGAGACGACAAGAATCGTCTCGATGTTCTTGCTCAGCCGCTTGACTTTCATAATAGCTATGTCGCATGGCGCCATCCTCACGACTTCATCCAGGTTTCGGCCCAGGATTGTCCTTCCACGACGCCTCGTGCCCTTCCACCCTAGCACAAGCAGGTTCGCGGACTCGTGTCTGACCTGGTCTAGGAGGGCGCCCGCAACATCGTATGCAACCGACACGACTGGCCTCACCCTCACGGTCGATGGAGCCACCTTCACCGCCTTCTTCAGGCCCTCGGAGATCTCGTCGACATAGTCCTTGCTAATCGCCTCGAGCGGCATCGTCCTGGGAACCTCGACGATCCTGTTGACCGTTAGCTCACCTTTGAAGTACCGTGCGAACACACCAGCTGTCTCGACGAGCCTCAGGTCTCCCAGGTTCTCGAGCGCGAGGAACACCCTGTAGCGTTCGATCTGCTCCCTCGTCAGAGGCCGCTGAGGGATCCTCTTTCTTTGAACGATGGACGGAGCTTCCTCCTCGATTGGCTTGGCAAAGGACGATGAAACGAGGCCGATCGCAAGCCAGACCGCGGCAATGTACCAAGCGGAGGGCATGAAGAACCAGAGGTAGATCGCCATGCCAGACATCGAGATAAGACCTGCGACAGGAAACAGCGGGAAGAGCGGGGTCTTGAAACCGATGTCTATCTCCGTGAGCCTGCTCCTCAATTTGATCGAGGCGATGTTGGCCATGGCGAACAAGAGAAGAAACATGATGGATGTCGCTCCAATGACGACCTCCAGGTCGAAGAACACAGCCATGAACAGCATGATAAGCCCAGTGATCAAGATCGCGTTGTGTGGTATCCTGCGGGTCGTGTGGACATGCCCGAAAAGTCTCGGAAGCGACCTGTCACGGCCCATCGCGAAACTGACCCTCGAGGACGAGAACACGGTGGCGTTGAGCGCTGCCATAGCCGACAGAATCCCTCCGAAAATCACGAGGAGAGCCCCGAAGTCGGGAATGATCGCTTTGGCGGCCTCCATGACCGCTACCTTGCCCTCATTTCCAATCCACTCCCAATCGAAGTTCGCCAAGCACGCTATCGCGACGAGAAGGTAGAGGAGCGCGGCGACACCCACTGATATGAAGATGGCCCGAGGGATGTTCTTCTTCGGGTTCTTGACCTCTTCGCCGCACTGGACGATTATCTCGTACCCTTCGAAGGCTATGATCGTGAAGCCCATGACCATGAACACCTCCCCGAACCCCTTCCCAGCGGGGAAAATGGGCTCGAAGTTGTTCACGATGCTGACACCATACGAGTGCAGTCCCCAGAGGATCATGAACGAGATAAAGAAGGTCAGAATGAGGATCTGGACGACCGTGACCATACCACCTATTTTGCCAGTCGCCCCAACCCCTGCGTAGTTGACGCTCACGAAGAAAAGGATAGCTACAGCAGCGAAGAGTTTCACGAGGATTGCGTCCGTCAGGCCAGGGATATCTATTCCAAGGTATACCAGCATGGAGACCATTGCGTATCCGAAACCGAGCGAATAGTAGCTGCAGGCGACTGTGTGTCCGAACCAGGACATCCAACCAGACATGAAAGCGGCGGGATGACGGAGCGATTTCTTTGCCCAGAGATAGCCCCCACCGGCCTCAGGAAATGTAGATCCGAGCTCAGCATATGTGCCCGCAGTGAAAAGGGTCACGAACCCGTTCAATGCGAAGACCAGTAAGACTGCTGGTCCGACCTTGTCGGTGACAACGCCTATTAGCACGAATACGCTGGTCCCTATCATGGCGCCGACGCCTATCATCGTCACGTCAAAAAGGCCCAGGTCGCGTCTAAGGGTGACAGTAACGGGCTGACTGCTTATGCTGGACATCCTGGGCGGATGGGATGATATAGAGACGCTATAAGGCTTTGCGATAGAGGAGGCCAGTCATACGAATGTGCTCAGATTGACCGGAGTGAGCAGAGCCAACGCTTATTAGCAACTTCATCATCCGCCCCTTCCCTATCTGGGCTGAATACACATTTATATCGCTAAGGGCGTTCAAGGCCGAGATTCAAATGCCTGGCGTCACCTTTGACGAACTGGCGAAATCCATGACGGACGAAATCCTGAGCTGGGATCCGTCTTTCGCCACACAGCTAGGGCTTCACAGATACGACGGAATGATGATGGATCCCAGCAAGGAATCCATATCTGCACAGGCGAAAAGGCTGAGAGAGTTCGTGGAGATGCTCGAGGAGCTAAGGACAACCGATCTCTCGCCGGAAGAAGTCCTCGATAGAGACCTCGCTATCCAGATGTTCAAGATACGCATCTTCGAGCTCGAGGAGCTCAAGATGCACGAGTTGATGTCTGAAGTCGCGGAGGAGATAGGGGATTCGCTGTTCTTTCTCTTCGCGAGGGACTATCTTCCGTTCGAACTCCGGATTGAGATGATAGCATGCAGGCTTGAGAAGGTGCCGCAATTCATCGCCAGATCTAAAGAGACTCTCACGTCGCCACACAAGCTCTGGAATGAGGTGGCGTACGAGACAGGCGAAAGGCTCCCTGCGTTCCTCAAGGAAATCGAGATGGCGGCAGAGGCCAAGCTGGGCGATAGCGTGTTGACGAGGAGGCTAAAGAACGCGGCGCGCTCAGCCACCGAGGAAATCGCGCTCTACAACCAATGGCTTCGCGAAGACGTTCTCCCCAGATCTAAGTCGAAGACACCCATATCATTCGATGACTACGCGGAGTACATGGCCCTGAAAGGGTTCGGGATCACTCCTGACGAGGCAGTAGAAGTCGCTGAGAGACATCTCGAACTGGCCCGCGAGGCAAGGACGCAGCTCGCAGAGAAGATATCGCCATCGGGTAGCGTGGAAGAGGCCGTGAACGTCATGATGTTCAAGCATCCCGAGACTTTCGAGGGCGTTCTGAAGGCATACAGGAATGCAATCCTGGAATGCAGGAACTTCGTCAATTCGAAGCAGATCGTCACCTTTCCTGAGGGGGAGAAGCTGTTGGTCATCGAGACGCCGAACTTCATGCGACATGTTGCCCCATTCGCCGCCCAGTTCGAGCCTGGAAAGTACACGTCCGATCGTACTGGGCTGTTCTTGGTGACGCCGAAAGAAGGAGGTCCAGATGCGCTTAGAGACCATTCGTACGCGGCGATAGCGAACACTGCTGTGCACGAAGCGTACCCCGGGCACCATCTGCAGGGGATTTGCGGCAATATTCATCCGTCACATGTTCGCGTTCTCAGTCCCGCAACGGACTTCATCGAAGGCTGGGGGTTCTACTGCGAAGAGCTGATGATGTCCCTAGGTTTCAACAATACGAACGAGGGCAGGCTCGCGCAGACTCTGGATCTCATATTCAGAATTGTCCGGGTCATAGCTGATGTCAAGCTCATAAAGGGGGAGATGACAATCGATGATGTTGCAGACATGCTTGTAAGGGAGACGGGAATGACGAGGCAGGCTGCTCTCAACGATGCTATGACTTACTCATTCTCCCCAACCTACTACCTCTCATACTTCATCGGGAAGCTGAAGCTGATGCAACTAAGAGATGACGTAGAGCGGGTCATGGGTCAGAAGTTCTCGCTCAGGTTCTTCCACGACTCGCTGCTGTACTCCGGGACCATGCCGGTGAATTACATGCGGCGGGCTCTGGCGATCAAACTCAAGGAATCCTATGGCATAGAGCTCGGACCCCCGAGGGAATCTCTTTATGAGTTCGGCCTAAGAAGCGTTCAGGAGAGGAAGAGCTAGCTTTCTTTGTCCAGGATCTCGACCCATTCCTGCTCGCCCATGCCCTCCTCTTCGGCGGGCCATGCGCCAGGCTTGAACTCGTTGGCCATGAAGGCCTGAAGCATCTGTTCGACGCCCTTCATGGACTTGCCCATGCCGTTCCAACGCTCGATCCTTCCCTTGTAGCGCTCCTCGATATCCCTGACGAGCATGCTGAGAGACTCGAAGACCTCCTTCTTGGGCCACCCTGAATATATCATCGCGAGATACACGGACGCGCCCTTCTCAATCATGACGTTCTTGTGCCCGATCTCTAGCTTCTTGAGTCCTAGCTCGCCCTGCTGGAAAGAATCGCGGACGAACTCCTGGACCGCAGTGAACATGGCGCTCACGACGTCTTTGTCGAGATTGGTGTTCTCCTCCTTCGTCACGTGCGCTATCAGTCTGCCGTCGTTGTGTATTAGAAAGATGTTCTCTAGAGAATATGGTCTTGGCATCCTCATCGCAACGAAATAGGCGACAACACCTGCAGCGAGAAGAACCAAGGGGAAGGAATACGGCCACCCGATGAGCTGTGCATTTGTCTTGGAGACACCAAGTCTGAAGGTCACGGAGTTGGAGTCGGCTCCATCTGGGTCTCGCGCGTAGATCGTTACAGTGATTACGTCTACCCCGTTCGGGAGGCTATAATACAGCATACCACCGATAACCTGGACGGCGTCCACGTTTGAGACGACCACAAGCTCCCTTACTGGGGTCTCACTGTCGTACAAGTACTCCAGGATCGAGAAGTGCGAGCTTCGCGGCCCCCCCCTGATTATCCTGTCCGAGATCTGCATCAGGACAGGTGGATCATTCACCGGAATCACAAAGATCGTGGCTGCCCACATCGCGTGCGCCATGTGCGGATCTGTTGCGGTGAACACTACAGATTCGGTGCCTGACCAGTTCGTCTTCGCTGTGAAGTTGACTAGCCCAGAGGTCGATATCGTGATGATCACATTGGAATTCCCTGTGACATCGAATGATAGTACCGCATCATCCTGGTCCTCGAAGAGAAGGTTGAGGTTCAAGGAGCCGTTCAACCATGAATCCTCGGGATAGGAGAATATGTTGTAGTATGGTAGCGGGAAACGAACAGCGGGGACATAGTTGTCGCTTACAACGACCGTGAAGTTCGCTGTGTTGTTCCCTCCTAGAGGGTCTCTGACAGTGAGGCTGACAGAGGCGATGTAAGGAGAAGTAAAAACCGGGCCTACAAGGCTTGGTGGGAACAAGAAGATGAGATGCTGAGCTTCGTAGGTGACATATGAGCAGTTCACACTGAAAGTCAGCTCGTCAAGCGCATGATCTGGATCGTGGACGATCAGGCTCGCGTCCAGGTAGGTGGGCACATCGTATCGGACATGGACCGAAGTGAGGCTAATCTCGGGAGGATCGTTGACAGCTTCGACGATGACTGTCACAATATCTGTCTTCAGAGCGCCCGTTGAGTCGCTTGCCGAGAACACTCCGGTTGTGCTTCCTGACCACTCGGTCGGTGAGCTTATGTACACCGAGTGGTTCGCCCTAATGTCAATCACGATATTCTGGAAATCCTTCGTGAAGTAGAGCACATCGTTATCCGGATCCGAGAAGTAATTGTCCAATTTGAACGCATAGTGGTTCATCTCCCCCTCAAGAAGGACCACAGGATCATCCAGTGGATGGTCGAGAACCGGCGGAGTGTCGTCCGTGACCCACACGACAATAGACAGAGTATCTGAATTGGAGGGCAGGATTGCGGTGACGCTTGAAGCATCCGAAACCGTGAGCTTCACGATCTGGAAGTAGTTGTCCCTCTCCGTCGGATAGTTGAAGGTGGCGATCAGACCGTCGAACCCGATGCGGCCAGTGGCATCTGAGGTCATGATCAGATTCTCTTTGAGAGTGTCGACATCGTTGACATAGTAGGAAAAGTCGAAAACGTAGTCCAGACCGAACTTAACATAGAGCTCAGTTGGGGGGTTGTTCACGAATAGGGGTCTATCGTTCACCGCTTGGATACTTACGGTGACATCCTGGTACGTGGAGAATCCGTCCGGGCCTCTTACCCAGAGGCGGAACACATCGTTGCCGAACTTGTCAGGCTGAGTCAGAAACTTCACATTCGACTGAGTCATTGGATCGCGCAATATGATGTAGAGGGAGGAATCGACATCGTCAGTGTACCACATAAGTCCAGCAGTCCCATTGACGTGATGCCAATATGTGGAAAGGCTGAGTATCCAGTTGCTGTCCTCCATGTAAATCTGCGCGGGTATGGTGCTCAGCCAAGGTCCGTTCTGCGCGTTTATGACTGTAATTTGCACGGAATCACTCACGCCCCACATGATAACATTCACGACTCCGCGCTCAGGGACGAAGCCCGCTGTGAATACAGCTGAGGACCCAACACCGGATATCTCGCCGGAAGTGTTTGTGCTCCAGATCGCAGAGTTGATGTCAACGGTGTTGCCTTCCGAATCGTATCCTTTTGCAGTGAGCGCAACAGTCTTTCCCTCTCTCAAGGTAATCGGACCAGAAGGCGAGATCACGATCCTGGAGAGCTCTCCGGCGATGACAGTCACGTTTGTGATGGCAGATGCGCCCGTGGCTAGGTTTGCGCATTCCACTCGTCCAGTGCCCACTGTTACGGCGTTGAAGGTGACCGCGAGACCGGCACCAGCAATGGTGCCTATCCCGCCGCTTGTAGACCATGTCGGGGTCCAGGTTGTGTTGATTCTGCGAAGTGCATCTCTGCCTTCAGCAGTAAATGGGATGGATGTGCCCGATCTATTTGATACATCCCCTGAGGGGGTGAGCCTAATGGATACCACCGGACCGCTAAGGACTACGATCGTAGAACTCCATCCCGAATGAGAGCCAGACGACACCCTGAGCACGATCGTCTCCTCGGCAAAGTCATAGGCTTCATTCGCTACTGTGTGCACCCCTCCGTCGGCCAGCGTGAAGTTGGCAGATTTAACGGAGAGATTGCCGGCTCCATGGGTAACCATGTCCACTTTGTAGCTGTCAATCGATACGAGCCCTATCCAGTCAGTGATAATTGCCCCGGTCTCGTTCAGGGCGGATATAGTCATCGAGAATTGCGTGCCATCCGTGATTGTCGAAGGAACGCCGACACTGAAATGGTCGACCGCCACAATGGTGAGAGTGCAATTGAGCCAGGACGGCAGTCCCTGAGGATCCTCTGCGTAGATTGTGATTCTGTAGTCACCTTTCGCAAGCCCCGGGAGTCCCAGAGAGAATAGCTTCCAGTAGGGATTGACCGATGGATCCATTGTGTTCAACGACATCGAAGTCAAAGGAAGAACCACAGTTCCATTGCCAATGAAAGCGACTGTGGCATAGGCATTGAGAATCTCGTAAGCGCCGAAGGGATCAGATATGTTTCCCAGAAGAGTGACCTGTTCGCCATCTGAGAACAGAATCCTGGCCGATCCCGCAGAATCCTCGGTCCACATAGCGTCGACTGTGATGAAATTCACGCATTGGATCGTCACATAGGAGTCGAAGTAGGAGTCGTCGTAGATTACCAGAAGTCCGTCATTTACCGAATCGCCCCTTTGTAAAGTGAGCACCATGAAATGGCCTGCTTGAAGAACGTAGTCTACGCCCGTAACATTGAAGCTGTACGGTTTGAAGGCCGAGTAGACTGGCCCTGTCAACGGGGTCGTGTCGGTTCCTATCAACGTCCACGAATCGGGAAAGTTCCACTGCCCGGGAGCGATATCCGAGAAACGGATCGTTATCTGCGAGCCGGATTCGTTGTCTCTGGAACCAGCCCATATGCGGGCGGAGAAGTCCCCCTGCAGGTGGATATCTGAACCGGCTTCAGGGTCAAGGACCCAGAAGTGCCGCCACTTCTGAGACGGAAGATTCTTCTTGATCGTGACGCCAAGCAGGCCGTCACTGTCAAAATCAAGGTTTCCTGGGTTGTTCGGACCTGAGGAGTTCAGCCAATCGTAGGAGCTGCTCGACAGCGTCGCGCCGTCGTGCATGTAGAACCGTTTTTCCAAGTTCGGAAATGAATCGGCTGCCACGTTCGTCGTTGCGTCTCCGAGAAGACCAAGCAAGGGGGAAAATGGAAGAGAGGCAGTCAGCAGGACAGCTGCAATCCTTCCCAGCATTCGGGCACGTCTGATACTCGACGCTATGATACCCTTGTTCATCTGCAGCCCCTGCTGCCTTGCATTTTTGCAGGGATTTCATAGCCTATGCTGGGGTTATAAGCATTCTCAGGTCGTTATCAATGTTGGGAACGGTTACTGGCCTGCCTACTTCCCGCCCATCTTCTCGGCCATGCTTAGGCCGAGGGCCTTGAATAGGTTCTCGACATTCTGGCCTGTCTTGGCGCTCGTCATGAAGGCCTTGGCCTTGTACTTCAACGCCAGCTCCTGCAGCTCCTGCTCCTTAACGATCCTCTCGTTCTCCAGGTCCGCCTTGTTCCCGGCAAAGACGATTGGGACGTCGCCAGCAACATCCGTCAGAGCCTTGATCCAGTACCTCAGCTCTTCGAGGGTCTCCTTGTTCGTCAGGTCGCACACCGCTATGGCCCCATGTGCTCCGAAGAAATAGGCCTCCCTCAGCAGCTCCCTGAAGCCCTTCTGGCCCATGATGTCCCAAACAAGCATCATAACCTTGACCGAAGACCCCTTCTCCTGGACTTCAACGATCTTCTTGGTGACCTTCGTGCCGATGGTCGCGATGTATCTGTCGTCGAAGACGTCCAGGACGAATCTCTTGATAAGGCTGGTCTTGCCTACTCCCGCGTCTCCTATAAAGCAAACCTTGACTTTCATCAGGTCGTCTTCGTTCATTAGAGTGCCCTCCAACTGGGGGTTCCCAAGCGCGCCTTCAGGTAGATAAACTCGAGCCTTTTTAAGCCTTTGGTAATCGTCTGGCACATTCTGGTTGAGGTCTTCACGTGATTCTCACGCTTGAGATGAATATGAGGAGTCCAGCAGTCGGGCTGGTGCCCGAATCAACGCACCCGATGAACGGACCGATTCGTCCGATGGTTATTTGTCTGTGATTCG
>Ga0315268_10007034_pt1 | contig 11905 bp, 12 predicted proteins | sample C1_top_MG_FD_204535 | JGI IMG/M metagenome (GOLD analysis project Ga0315268, IMG submission 204535) | Sediment microbial communities from Yellowstone Lake, YNP, Wyoming, USA - C1_top | ecosystem: Environmental > Aquatic > Freshwater > Lake > Sediment | place: USA: Wyoming | collected 2017-08-01 | reverse complement strand
ACCTTTGTCAAGCAACATTTCAGCGCCTTTCACATGGTCTTCGCCTGTTAAAAGTTTCAACTCGTGTTCGTTTGGAAAAACGATGTGGCATCGTTCGATTATCGGCTTTAAGAGCATCAAGCCTTTTTCGGCGTACAGGTCGCCTGGGTCTAGGCTTATTTTCACGTTCGTTGACAGTGCGGTTATCAGTTTTTTCTGGACTTGGAAGGCTTTTTCGCCCACGAACGAGGTAACGTGCATAAAGGCAGTGTTATTCGCGTATTCGGTGTTGATTTCGTCGAGGGTTATTGTGCTGTTGACGCCCGCGTCTATGTACAGCGCTCTTTCGCCCTTCTTGTCGACGAAGCCCATGACAACACCGCTTCGCCCGTTTTCGGCTGTCACTATTCCATGGATGTCGACTTTTTCGTTCTTAAAGTCTCCAAGCAAGAGTCGACCTTCGCGGTCTCGGGCTACTTTGCCAATGTAACCCGTCTTCAGTCCTAATCTGGCTAAGCCCACTATGGTGTTCGCCGCTGAGCCGCCGCAAGCTTCTGCAAAGTCTATGATAGAGCTTTCTTCGTCTTCTCTGGCGATTTGCTCCACCATGAAGAGTTTGTCCACGTTAAGAGCGCCGATGCCTACTACGTCGAACTTCATGGAAACAACTCTCTCAGGCTTATTTTGTACTTGCCGAGTTTTCCGTCATAATTGCCCGCAGAAATCCTAACAACGCCATTCACGCGGCTTGCGGCTTCGATTCCCCCTCTCATGGCTTTTTTCACAGCGTCCAAAGAGACACCGTCTATGACAATCTCAGGAATATACCTAACGCCTTCAGGAACACGCGACTCTTTGCCCAGTTTCTTCTTCAATGAGGGACAGTATAAGTGATTCGTAGTGGGACCTATCAACGGAAACTTGGTTTCAGCCTTAGAACCCGCAGAGCAAACATCAAACGGTGTGATAACTCCTTCAACTTTGCCTATGGCTTCAAGCGCTTTCCTTCCAGATTCATAAAAGGCTTTTTTGGTTTTGCACATAATCCAAAAATTGGCGCCCGAAACGCCACGCGAGTAGCCAGGGTAACGCTCAATTTGGAAGTCTGGAACCATAATAGGCACTGTTATCATTTGGCGCCCGAAGCGTTTTTCTATCCATTCGTAACCGTCGCCGCAGTGACCGACTCTTTCCATCATATCGAGCTTCCCTTCTGCCTTGGGAAGCGCGTCAAACAAGGCTGTAAAGGGTTTTACGAGTATGTCTTGGCGAATTCGATACGACAATTCTTTTTCAAAGCGTTCCAAAGATTTTTCGAAGGGCTTGTCCTCGTCGATTTTGCTCCAGAACTGCAGCAAGGCGCCGATTCGTTTGTCGGGGGTTTCATTTTTGCCCAAATATTTTTCTATGCCGCCTTCGGTTCTTCCGATGACAACCGAGGGTGTTGAAGTGGCGTCTTCAGCGGCTTTATGGAGAGTTTCTTTGTCGTCTGCTGTTATGATTACCCTGCAGTACAAGCCTTCAAAAGCCTCTGCATAAGTGTCCTCAACTTTGACTTTCATTCGCATCATCCGCAGGCGAATAGAGATTTTCAAACGTTCAGCTTAAGAACATTTGCCCTTAACCGAGTCGAGCAATGGCTTCGCCACGCACTCTTTTCCTAAAAGCAACGCTTTCTTTAATGATTTCTTCAAGGTTGTCGCTCGTTATTGTCGTCACTTTTGGAAGACTATTTGAATACAACTGGCTAATTTGCCTCAACAAAGCGGGACTTGTCTCGAAGCGTTTTAACGCGGAAAAACTCCACTCGTTCGCCAATTGCAGCAGAGAATCTTTGCTAAATCGGGAAAAGACATCTGCGAGAATCGACGTGACTATGGTGTTTTCCGATATCACGGCGATTTGGGCTTCCCTAACCGCGTACTCGTTGCCGTTGAAAGAGACAGTTAAACCTCCGCCATTCCTCACCAGTCGAAAACATTCTACGTCAGTTATGCTGTCGCCAACATAAAGCACACAGTCGACGCCACAGCCACGTTTTGCAACAATCTGTTTAACCGCGGTTGCCTTTTCTCTCCCGCCCACAGGATTCACATCGTCAAAAATTTTGCCCAGTGACATTTTGGGGATTTGGCTCCAAAAAATCTCGTCTAGTCGTTTTATCGTGGCTTGGTCTTTGAGGGAAAAATCGTTTAATGATTTGGCGTTTTTTGGGATTTCGATTATGGGCATTTTCGCGATTTCTTTAGCAATCTGCTTAAGCGTTTCTTTCTCTTCGGGCTTTATGGAGTATTTGTCGAGGTTGACTTTGGTGCTGTAAGTGTTCTCGGCAGGAAAGTCTATCGCCTTGCACAAGGCAGAAATGTAATGCTCATAGCTGGTGCTCACGATGAAGGAAGGCATTGCTTTTTGAACGAAGTGCATGGTGTCCTTGGCGTCGGCGACTAGCAAGATGTCTTTGACTGAGAAGTCAATCATTTTCTGGTCAGTGACATCATAGGCTTTCAAGAAGGGTAGAATAAGCTTTAAAGTGTCGCCCGCCTTGTAGCCCTTCCTCTTGAGCACGTCGGCTAAAACGTCGTCGTACTTGCTTATCAAAGCATAGAATTTGTTGCCTTCGGGAATGTAACGCGATGTTAATTCGTAGGCGTTGTCATTCTTGGAGATTGGGCCTTCACAGTCGGTGACAAAAATCCTTTGCTGTTGGCGATTAGTCAACGTGCTGTGCCTCTTAATCGTTGCATGTGTTGAACACTTTTGTTTAGGTGTTCTTTCGAGGCTATGTCGTTTCGATTCCACAAACCGCCGCCCTTTATTGCATGTATGCCTTCGAGAGAAATTTCTCTGGCTGCTTGAACATTGTCACCCATTCCCACAACGCAGACGGCTCTCGAACGCAAAGCAAAAACTTGATTATCCTTCAATTCCATAGAGGCAGGGTAAACGCGAATGTTATCACCATATTTCGCGGTCAATTTTTGGGCTGCATTCAAGTCAACTGGCGTGTCGACTTCGCTCTGTTTAACTCTGTCCCCGAAGACGTCCATGTAGCCTCCGTAAGTCGGCGGAACCTTGTACGTCACCACCGAAGCTTTCTTCTCAAGCGCTACTTTGGTCAGGCTGCCTTCAATCATTCTGAAACACACATCAATGAAGTCGTCTTTCAGCAGGGGTAGTATGTTGATTATTTCAGGGTCGCCCGGTCGACTGTTGTTTTCGAGGATTTTTGGTCCGTCTTTGGTATGAATAAACGCCATATAGAACGGTACGCCTAACAACGCGGCGTTTCTGGCGGTTATTCCTTTCATTTCTTGGAAGATTTTGTTCACGATTTGAACTTCTGCTTCACGGTTCTGGCTCGTCATGAAGGGAAGTACGTCGCCAACATCTTCATACGAACCCATTCCACCCGTGTTTGGTCCCTTGTCATCGTCGAAAGCTCGTTTGTAATCACGCGTTTCTGGTAGAGGTACAAGGTGTTTTCCGTCGCAGAAAGCCTGAAAACTCGACTCTTCGCCTTCCACCTTTTCCTCAACAATAACCGCGCCTTGTTTAAAATTCGCCAGAAAATGGTCTAGTAACTCCTCTCGTGTAGTGAAGTGATCACCCCACACACCCACGCCCTTGCCTGCTGCAGGTGTATCGGGTTTTACGGCTACCTGATTACCCACCTCATCAAGCCAACTGAACAATTCACGCTTAACAGCCTCTTCACTGCGTAGCTTTTCGGGATAGAAAACTTTGAATCTCGGGTTCACTTCGGGCACGACTTTCTCGAAGAGTTGTCTTTGTGCGACTTTGCTCTTTTCTATGGCGTATTCTTTTGTGGGACAAATTATGGGAATATTGTTTTCTTTTTCTATAAGGTCGCGTATGCCGTCGATTATGGGTTTTTCTGGTCCAACTATGCCGAAATCTATTTCGTCTTTGTGTTTCTTGGCGAATCTGCAGATTTCGTTTACGTTTAAATCTGAAATTATGGTATGCTCTGTGGCTTTTTGCAGGTTGAACGGGTTTTTTTGTTTGTCGGCGACATACATCTTGACCCGATAATTTGTGCTTCGGCTTAGAGCGTCGATTATCGCCGTTTCTCTTGCTCCATACGCGACTACGAGAACGCTAACTGTTTCCATACGTTAAGCCCTGCCCGAATTTATGAAGGTGAACACTATTTCTAATTTGTCACTAGAAAGGTTTTTCCACAAGGTCGGCTAATTCGTAAAGCCTTCCTATCTCCTTATAGCCCTTGTCGAATTGTTCCCGCATCCTTTTGGCAAGCCTGTCAGCAAGAGGAGTCGGATAGTTTCCAGCCGCACAACCAAAGCACAATTCATCTCGCCTAAAGCCAGTGGCTTTGACAAAACCTTCGAACGACTGGTAATTCACTGAATCCGCACCTATTTCCTCGGCAATTTCTTCAGGACTACGTGTGGCGCCGATTAGTTCACTGTACGTCGCCATGTCAATCCCATACGGGCATGGTCCAATGATGCGTGGGAAAGTTATGAACATGTGAATCTCTTTAACCCCGATTTTTCTCAGTTTCTCGACTACGACTCTCGTGGTGTCGCCTCTGACTATGCTGTCATCGACCACGATGATTTTTTTACCGTTCAATTTATGACCGAGTATGTTAATTTTCTTGTCAATCGTGGCGAATCTCTCCTGCGGTAGAAGAATGAAGGCCCTCTCGCTCACATAACGATGCCTTCTGATCGCTCGCTCCCAGCGCAAGTCTGTTTCTTCATGCAATCCAAAAGCTGCGTCGTCGCTGGTTTCTGGCAATGAGATGATTAAGTCGCATCTTTTCGCGATGTCTGCGTATTCTCTTCCCAGATTTCTTCCGAAGGCTTCTCTGACTTCGTACACGTACTTGCCGTTCATCCTCGAATCGGGTCTCGCAAAATACGCAAATTCAAAGGCGCACAGTGCTTTCTTGCCGCTATCGACCAGTTGCTCACGTTTGAACTCATTCTTTGCGGCGAGCACCAGCTCGCCTGGATTCAACTCAAAACTGTGGTCAATATCGTTGATGTCCAAGCCGACGGTTTCAGAAGAAAAAGCACACACTTTTTGAGCCTGGCTACAGCCGCTGCATAAGGGGCGAATGCCCTGTGGGTCTTTGAAGGCGAATAACTCGCCATGGTTGGTGACTCCAACGATTGAAAACGCACCTTCCACTTCTTCCATGCAGGTCTTTACAGCCGAAGCCAAGTCATTTGTTCTTTTCAGTCCCATGATTAGTTTATGACTGATTAGTTCTAAATCACATTCGTAGAAAAAATTTGGAAACGCTATACGAATGTCCTTAGTCAGCTGGACCGTGTTGACCACATTGCCATTAAAAGACAATGCAATTTTGTGGTTGCCATTTTCGGCGGTGAAGGGTTGCGTGCCACGTATTAGGGATTCCTCGTCTCTCCCACCCGAGGTTGTATATCTGACGTTTGCTATGCCCATGCTTCCAGGAAGCCTGTCAAGCCAGCTGTCAATCTCATTTCTCTTTATTTTTGGAATGAGATCCAAACCCTTGTAAAGATTGAATTGCCCGTTACATGTTAAGAAGCCATACGACTGGTGCCCGCGGTGATTCTGTGCCCGCATCCCCCAGTAAAGAGTGGGAAATATATCCTTGCCTGAGAAATCGACTGCGCCGAACGCGCCACACCACATTTTTAAATAATCATCCATATTTTCAACATGCAGTATGTCCATATTTAATTGTTTTTGTACAGATTCAAGTCAAAATTTAACTCAATACGCGATGATAAAGAATGATATTTTCGGAGTGGGCTCATGAATTAATAAGCCCGTTTTTCATGTTTATTTCTGTTTTATGCGGGGGTATTTCTCTCTTATTTTTGCGTCGGCTATTTTCGCTATCATAGCGTTTGATATGAGTACGTACTCGACCCCTGTGAGTTCTGCCAGCTCGGCTGGTTTTGGATCCTGTGTTACGAGTAGCAGATTATTGTTCTTCGCGTATTCGACGATGTCCTTATCCTTGGCGGCTTTCAGACCCGCGTCTTGAACGGTCTGCACTTCCCAGCCTAGTGTTTCAAAGTATTCCTTGAGCCCAGCGTACATCTCATCGAGCAACAGTTTCATCGATTCACCTTTTTCGTTTGTTTATTTAAGTATGTTAAGACATTTAAAGTGTTTTTAAGACTGTTTTTAAAAGGTCGGAGCAAATCTACTAAACCCTAAAAGGCTATGCACTGAACCTGAAAAAATCTAATTTTGCTCGGTACATCGCCACGCATCAGGGTTCTGAAACCTGACCTCGGGGTTCTCACGTGCCCATATAGCACGCCACAACGACTGAAATTCTTCAGACGAAAGTCGTTTATAGCTCAACTTAACTCCCTCAATTATCTTATAGAGGTTTTTTCTAGATTTAAAACATCCTTCCTCTCGAAGAATATATCGATAAATAAAATATCCCTATCTCTTAACAGAGCTGGAGCTAAGTTGTGAATCGTTTGAAAAAATATACGCCGTTTAGAGTTTGTTAGCAGGTTTTTAAAAAAAGACTATTTTTGTCATGCGAGGCATTGAATCATTTTTTGGCAGATCAAGCACTCATCCGGGATGGGTGTGCCCTTGGGTCGTTTTTTCAAGTATCCAAAACCGTGAGAACACCTGGCTTCGTTTGTTTCTTTCTTTTCGGTTCTTTCTTGTTCTTTCTCCAGCGCTGCCTTTATTTTCAGCGATGCCAGCGTGTTTTTTGTTGATTTTTCTTCTTCCGGTAGATCTATTCTGCTCATGCAGTACGGACATGCTTGATAAGTTTCAACCGGGTTGCTGGATAAAACGGTTAGTTGTACGGGGTGGTCAAAATTTTTTCCACACTCGTCGTTGGGACAAGTGCATGATTCATGGTTGAGTGTTTCGTTTTTCTTTAATGAAGTCAAGCTTGAACTAGCCTCCAATGATGCTTCTGCATACATGACAAACGTGTCGACACATATAAGTCTTATATCGCGATATTTAATAAACATTTCGCACTCAGAAAACATAATATTCATACATAATTAGGTCGAATTTTCTGAAAATCATATATTCGACTGGCTGGGATAATTAAAATATGGAAGGCTGTGGGCGCGAAGTTGCATAAGGAATCGTTGGAAAACCTTCTACTTTCCAAGACAGTAAACCCCGTGCTTAGATCGGCTATATCGAGATTTGATCAAGATTGTCCCGAGGACGGAAGCCTGTTGCTTAATTCGCTGAAACACTATCTCGGTGCGGACGTTAAGCTGTGCGGCAGATGCGCAACTCTGAGCAGGAGAGTGGCAAAACCCTTTTATGAAGTGGGCATGCGAGCCTTTCGTGTAAAGAAAGACTTCCTCCAGAGACAATTCATAAACTCACCCTACGGCGAGGCCTGGCTCAGAGGCTTTGGGTTGATGATGGGGGGCATACGCAAATACGGCATACGTATTCCCTTCACTCCCGCGGGACCTTTCGAAATTGTTTGGAACTTCACGTACACCTGTAACCTGCGTTGCAAGCACTGTTACGAGGACGCTGGAGAAAAGCGCCCCGAATTGTCCACTGGCGAAGCGTTCGAAGTGTTAGATACGCTTTCCAAAACCGCCGGGATAGGGCTTCCTGCTTTGTCTTTTTCTGGTGGAGAACCGTTGATGCGGAAAGATTTTTTCGAAGTGGCAGCTTACGCCAAGAAGAAGATTCCGTATCTGAGCATTGCGACTAACGCGACTTTGTTGACCAAAGACAACGCGAAGAGAGTGAAGGACATCGGGATAGATTACGTGGAAATTAGCCTTGATGGTGCAAGCAGGGAAGTTCATGAAGGTTTCAGGCGTGTGCCTGGTTGTTTTGAGAAAACCATGAAGGGAATACATAACTCCATCGAGGCGGGCTTGGACACATGTATAGCCACAACGATACAAAAAGAGAATCTTGGTGAAGTTGAAAAAATAGTTAACACGGCTGAAGAGTTGGGCATTAGGTTCATGCATTTCAATTATATTCCCACGGGTCGTGCGAAGGCTTTTGTGGAGTTGGATTTGACGCCTAAAGAGCGTTTGGGCATATTGGAATTGATTGGGCACAGGATATTCGATTTGTACTTGCGTTCTCAGGAAGAAGAGCAGAAGACGGCAAAGTCAGAGATAGCGGTTGACAAGTATTTCAGCACTTGTCCTCAGTATGCGAGTGTGGTTAAGAAGTTAGCAGTGGAGAAGGGCGAGAATTACAGGGTTACGGCGCATTATGCCGCCATGAAGGGTGTGGAGAACGTTGCTAACTTTCTCGGAGGTTGCGGTGCTGGTAGGCTTTATATGTGTTTGGAGCCGAACGGTGACATGAAGCCTTGTGTTTTCTTCGCGTCTGGTAGACGCACGGTTTTGGGCAATATTTTGAGGGATGATTTTGAGCGGGTTTGGGATTCGCATCCGTTTTTGTGGGCGCTACGTTCTCGGGAAAAGCTTGAGGATTACGATATTGATGGGCGTGTTGTGGGCTGTGGAAAATGTCCTGACAAGTACATTTGTGGAGGTTGTAGGGCGCGGGCGTTTAGTTATTTTGGTGGTGATCTAAACGCGCCTGATATTGGCTGCATCGATAATGAGCCGCTTTGGGAAAGAATCGTGAAGACTTTACGCTAGAAAAATGTAGATTTTAGGCTGTGCCTTCTCATTCTCTGCGTGTGCACACGCTTCTTCTAGTATAGGTAGTTTTTCAGCGAGAGAATCTGCTCTGTGCTTCTCTAGACCCTCTTCCATATATGATCCAACTAGGATCCAAATATGAGCCAAATATGAACAGAGAACCAGAGGTTAGACGTGTTTTTGCCAGTTGACGCCCTGAGACGTCGTTGAATGTGTCTTGTCGATGTCCACGTTTTTTGACGCTAAGGAATATTGGCGTTGGCTTCTGCGAGAGAAAGTTTATATAAAGTGTGAATTACTCTCGGTAGTTAGCCTTCAATATTTAAGCGGAAGGTTATCCATTGTCCAAAGAATTCAGACATATTGTCCGAATAACCGAAACAGACTTGGCAGGCACTGAAAAGGTAGCCTTCGCCCTGTCGCACATTAAAGGCTTAGGCGTTAGTTTAGCCTATGCAGTTTTACGCAAAGCAGGAATTAACCCCGAAACTCGAATAGGCAACCTGAACGAAGCCGACATAGACCGTATTGAAGACATCATCAGAAGCCCAGACAAATACGCGCTACCAGCGTGGATGTTCAACAGACGCAAAGACTTTGAAACAGGCCAAAGCCTACACATAATAGGCTCCGACCTTGTACTCCGCCAAAAACTCGACATTGACCAGATGAAAACCATCAAATCATGGCGCGGCTACAGACACTCATACGGCTTAAAAGTGCGCGGACAACGAACCAAAACCACGGGAAGAAGCGGCAAAGCCATGGGCGTCAAGAAGAAAGCCCTGATGCAGGCAGCGAGAAGAGCTGAAGCAGGCGGAGGCAAAGAGTAATGGGCGACCCGAGGCGACAGAAGAAAAAATTCGAAACTCCGCGTTTTCCTTGGCGCACCGATACGCTGCAGGCTGAGCTTCAACTTTTGGGGCAATATGGTTTACGCAATAAGCATGAACTCTGGAGGCACAGAACCATGCTGTCAAAGTACAGAGGAACGGCGCGTTCTCTCCTGGGCATGACCACCCAACAGCGTGAGGTTTTGGAAAGACAACTGCTTGCTAGGCTTAATCGTTTAGGTATTCTGCCAGAAACCGCCGTTCTCGACAATGTGCTGGACATGAGCCTAGAAGACATACTGGAACGACGCCTGCAGACGCTGGTTTTCCGCAAAGGCATGGCAAAATCAGTCCATCAAGCCCGCCAACTCGTCACTCATGGGCACGTAGCAATCTCTAATAGGCGGGTTCTTTCGCCCAGCTACCTCGTGCTGAGAGATGAAGAAGCAAACATAACCTTCGCACCCACGAGCCCAGCGGTTAATCCTGAACACCCACTGCGCCAAATGGCAACGGCAGAACCGAAAGCGGCACCAAGACCTGCAAGACGCCGAGAAGGGGGGCCTGAATCACAATGAGCAAAAGAACTGACAGGTGGGGAGTAGTTCACATTTTCAGCAGTTATAACAACACGTTAATTCATATAACCGACATTTCAGGCGCAGAAACCATAGCCCGCACGTCAGGCGGCATGTTCGTCAAAGCCGACCGTCTCGAATCCTCACCATACGCGGCCATGCGCGCAGCCAACGCCGCGGCAACCGTAGCCAAAGACAAGGGCATAACCGCAGTGCACATCAAAGTACGCGCGCCAGGCGGCTCAGGAGCCAGAACACCAGGACCAGGTGCACAGGCAGCCATCCGAGCCATCGCGAGAGCGGGTTTCCGCATTGGGCGTATTGAGGAAGTTACGCCTGTTCCTCATGATGGCACCAGAAGAGCGGGTGGACGCAGAGGACGCAGAGTCTAGGCCGTTTTGCTAACAGAAAAATTGAAATAATGCCCCATTCTCCTATTGAGAGACAAGGTATCCTATTCGTGCTCATCTAGGAGCTATAACTGAATGAATGTTGAAATACTCGAAAAAACCGACACGAACATTAAGTTCATTATCAGAGACGCTGACTCGGCTTTCGTCAACGCGCTGCGAAGAATAGTCCTCTCCGAAGTCCCATGCATGGCGATAGACGAAATCGTGGTTTTAGAAAACTCTTCCATGCTCCATGACGAAATACTCGCACACAGGCTCGGGCTTTTGCCGATTAAAACCGACCTAAAGGCTTACAACTTACCAGAAGAGTGCAAATGCAAGAGTGAATTTGGCTGCCCCGAGTGCAGAGTTTCGCTAACTTTAGACGCGGAAGCGGTAGACGCCACAAAAACCGTCTACTCGAGCAGCATAAGCTCAGAAAACCCCGACATAGTGCCAGTGAATGGTAACATTCTGCTCGTTAAACTTGCACCTGGACAAAAGATAAAACTCGAAGCCTACGCGCGTCTGGGCAAGGGCAAAGATCATGCTAAGTGGCAGCCCACGACCGTATGCGCTTACAAAAACATGCCTCTCGTGAAGATTAACCCTAAAGCATGCGACGCCTGCACCGAATGCGTCAAAGTCTGCTCCAAAAACGTACTTGGCGTAAAAGATGGGAAACTCGAAGTGCTAAACATCAACAACTGCACTCTCTGCATGGACTGCATGGACGCCTGCCCTAAAGAACAAAAAGCCATTGAAATCACATGGGAAGAAAACACGTTCATATTCAACATCGAATCCTCGGGCGTGTTGCCGCCAGAACGCATTATGCAAGAAGCCATAAAAATCCTAGACAAAAAAACAACCAGCTTTCTCGAAGAACTGGCCAACGTGAAAGGTGAAAAAGAAGATGAAAAAAGCTAATCCCACCAACCCAGAACTCGTCTACGCCGTTCGCTTCTTAAAGAAGAGCGCCAAACAAAACGACGCCAAAATCTGGCGCAAAATCGCCGAGGCGCTCTCGCGGACCAGACGCAAAAGAATTGCTGTTAATCTGAGCAGAGTAAACCGCTACACGAAAGACAGCGAAACAGTCGTTGTTCCAGGCAAAGTCTTAGCCGCGGGCGAGATTGACCATCCCGTCACTGTTACGGCTTTTGCCTTTTCTCAGAAAGCCATGACAAAGATAGAGAAAGCAAAGGGAAAGTGCCTATCATACGCGGAGCTTGTGAAGAAAAATCCAAAAGGCTCCGGCGTGAGAATAATTGGGTGAACACAAATTGGAAACAGAAACTAAATCGCCTTTCGTACTTGACGCAACTGGACTCGTACTAGGACGCATGGGCGGCGTCGTCTCTAAACGATTGCTTCAGGGCGAACGCGTGATAATAGTGAACGCAGAAAAGGCGATTATCAGCGGCAGGAGAGTAAGCCATGTCCAAGAAGCGAGATTATTCTTAGAAGCTGGTCACCCCGGACAC
>Ga0315268_10007033_pt1 | contig 11907 bp, 10 predicted proteins | sample C1_top_MG_FD_204535 | JGI IMG/M metagenome (GOLD analysis project Ga0315268, IMG submission 204535) | Sediment microbial communities from Yellowstone Lake, YNP, Wyoming, USA - C1_top | ecosystem: Environmental > Aquatic > Freshwater > Lake > Sediment | place: USA: Wyoming | collected 2017-08-01 | reverse complement strand
GCCGAAAGGTTTTATGTTCCATCTTGACGGGTGCAGCGGAAATTGCGACCAGTGTTTTCAGCGTGATTACTGCGACACCTTTACGGAAATAGAAAGAAGGGAAAGTGGCGGCGGGTCAGAAGTTTGAAATATACATAACGGTGTAAACCCCATGACAACCAGTCATTCCCGCAAACCTTGTCCCCGGCAGAGATCGGGAAACGGGAATCCAGTAAAAATATGGATTCCGGGTCAAGCCCGGAATGACAAAACGCACAAGGCACATGGCGTTGTGTATAGTAACAGTCAATTATAAAAACCAGCAGGTGAAATATGTCAGAGATCATCAAAAAAATCATCGCCCTCAAAGATGCCGAACGAAAGATACTGGTGGGCGACATCATGGAAAGCGAAAAGGGGCTTAAAGAGGCCTTCTGCAAAATGCTGAACATGGCCGGGGAGCCCCTGCAGGAAAAGTTCTATAAAAGCCTGCCCCAGGGCTGGGACGGTTTTATCAAGGAGCAGGCCAAGGGCGAAATCACTATCAGCCCCCAGAAAGAGGAAAAGGCCCTGGAAGAGATCTCCAAAATGATGGCGGGCATCGGGACCACGATGGAGAAGCTGGAGAAGAACACCATCAAGGCCAGGAAGCAGACCCTGAAGTTCCGCGAGACGATGAAGGCCGGGTTCATAAAGCTGGAGAAGGTGATCTCGGACCAGACCAAGGGGCTGGAGCGCGGGTCGCTGCAGAAGGAATGCCCCAAGGATGCCGAGGTCATAGAACTGCCCAAGCCGGACAAATCCGTTTTAAAGAAATCAGACATCTTCGACTGCATAGGCGATCGCCAGAGCCGCCGCAAGTACACCGACGATCCGCTGACCTTGGAGGAGCTGTCCTATCTTTTATGGGCCACCCAGGGGATAAAAAAGCTGATGGCCAACGGCAAGGTCGGCCTTCGCACAGTTCCCTCCGGCGGATGCATGCACCCGTTTGAGACATACCTGGCCGTCAACAATGTCAAAGGTTTGAAAAAGGGAATGTACCGCTACCAGCCGGTGGATCACAAGCTGGTGAAACTTTTCACCGTACCGTCGATGCCCAGGAAACTGACCAAGGCGTCCCTGGGACAGACATACGTGGGCAACTGCGCGGTGACCTTCATCTGGAGCGCGGTGCCCTACAAGACGGAATGGCGCTATTCGCTGGAAGCCAAGAAGATAATTCTGCAGGATTCCGGGCACCTTTGCCAGAACCTGTATCTGGCCTGCGAGTCCATTGGTTGCGGGACATGCGCCATCGGGGCTTATAACCAGAAGCTGTTTGACAAGCTGTGCCGGCTGGACGGTAAGGACGAGTTCGTGGTCTACGTGGCGCCGGTGGGGCGGGTAACCGCCCAAACAGTTTGAAATTGTTTGCCACCGCCGTCGGCGGGGTATCGCCAAAGGCGACAAAACGTTGGAAACGTTTGAAATGGTTGATGAAGATGAATAAAAGTAAAAGGTCCATCTTTCTTTTTCTGCTGCTAAGCCTGGCTGCTTCATCCTTTGCCAAGGACAAGCCCGGGACCAAAGCCGCGCCATCGACGGTCTATTACACCAGTGACATCTCGGGCCAGGGGGTGCTGAAGGTCTTTGAGAAGATACGTTCCAATGTCAAAGGCCAGGCGGCGGTCAAGACCCATTTCGGCGAAGAAGGCAACCAGAACTACCTTAAACCGGAGTTGGTGGAGCCTCTGGTCAAGGCCCTGGGCGCCACTTTGGTCGAGACCAACGTGCTGTACTCCGGCCCGCGGCAGAAGACGGAGTCGCACATCAAACTGGCCAAAGAACACGGCTTCGGCTTCGCGCCGATAGACATTTTGGATTCCGAAGGCGACAAGGCCTACGCCTGCAGCACCGGGTGCTACACCCGGGTGATTACAGGCAGCCATATCACCAGGTACCAGACCATCGTGATGCTGACCCATTTCAAGGGCCACGGGCTGGCGGGATTTGGCGGGGCCATCAAGAACGTGGCCATGGGCCTGGCCGCCCGGGCCGGCAAGTTGGCCATGCACGCCAACTATGTGCCTGGATACGACAACTCCAAATGCATCAATTGCGGGGCCTGCGCCAAGCAGTGCCCGGCCGGGGCCATCACCCTGAACCCGGTGAAGATAGATCCCCGCAAGTGCATCGGCTGCGGCCAGTGCAAACAGGTCTGTCCGGCCAACGTTTTTGAAACGGATAAGGGCCGGGTAAGCCCGGAGCTTTTTAATAAGCGTCTGGTGGAATATGCCAAGGTGCTGGCCGACAGCAATCGTCTGTTATACATCAACGTGCTGGTGAACATCTCGCCGGACTGCGACTGCGCGGCCCGGGCCCGAAAGCCTTTCGCCAGGGACATCGGGATCCTGGCCTCCACCGACATCGTGGCCATAGAGCAGGCCAGCCTGGACCTGGTGAACAAGGCCCACAAGTGCAAAGATGCCTTTCTCAAGGAAGGCGGCCGCAGCGGCAACAGCCAGATAGACTACGCAGAAAAGCTGGGGATGGGAAACAGAAGATACAAACTTGTCAAGGTTGATTGAATCATGAACCAAATCTTAGAAACCATAAAGTCCCGGCGCAGCATCCGCCAGTTCAAGACGGAGCCGCTCAAAGAAACCGACCTGGCGGCCATCATAGAGGCCGGGTGCTATGCGCCCAGCGCCATGAACGGGCAGAGCTGGCACTTTACCGTGGTCCGCAACCAGGAACTGCTGGACCGGATGAGCGTTCAGGTGCGGGACCTGTATAAGGACATCGACAGCCCCCGGATCAAAGAGCGGCTGAAGGACCCCAATTGGCAGGCCTTTTACCGGGCCCCGGCCATGGTGGTGGTCTCGGGCCAACGGGAGGCCAAGTTCCACCAGACCGACTGCGCCGCCGCCACCCAGAACATGCTGCTGGCTGCGGCCTCGCTGGGCATCGGGTCCTGCTGGATAGGGATCATCGCCCAGCTGCTGGACAGCCCGCAGGGGGAAAAGTTCGCCCGTGAGCTGAAGATACAAGAAGGATATAAGCCGCTGTATGCCGTGGCCCTGGGCTACCCGGATGGAGAGCCGCCGCAGGCCGCACCCAGGAAAGAGGATGCGGTGAGGTATATAGGGTAACCAGTCACCAGTCACTGCGAGAATTGCTTGATAAGGCGGCAGACGAAGCAGTCTAACTGTTGGATCGCTTCGTTTGCAAAGCACGATGCCGTCCCTTCGTATGCAAAACAATTAGTATTCCTCGGGACATGTCTCGCGATGACGATGAAGGAAGAAGTGCATATGCTTAAAACAATAACAGCCCCACCCTGGCCGTCGTTGCCTCCCCGATACGACCGGGCTTTGCGCCTGGCGGTAAGTTACATCCAAAAAAGGTTCAAGCCGACCGCCATCATTGCCTCCGGCACCATTATCCGAGGGAAGCCGCACGCCAACAGCGATCTGGACCTGTACGTCATCCACCGGAAGCCATTCATGCAAAGGGTGCAGAAGCGTTTTAACGGAGTGCCGGCCGAGATCTTTGTCAACACTCCTGCTACGGTCATCAAACATCTCATGTCTCAAAGGGAGATGAGGCGTCCCATAACCGCCCACATGATCTCCACCGGTTTTGTGTTGCTGAACAATGAACCGTTGCTGCCGAAGTTGACAGCCAAGGCCAAACAGATCCTGAAAAAGGGGCCGACGAAACCGGCCAAGCTGGACATCGTGCATGAACGCTATTTTGCCGGGTCGTTATATGAAGATTCTCTGGACATAGCTCAGCACGACCCAGCCACTGCTGATATGATCCTTTCCCAGGCGGTCAAACAGATGCTGTTAATGGCAGTAATGCTGGCGGGCAGGTATGAACCCCGTGATAAGGACCTTTTACAAACAATAAAAGAGATCGATCCGACGCTGGCCGCTTGGGCCAGATCGTTTTACACTGCGGCAACGCTGAAGACAAAAATTGGCCTGGCGGAACGAATCGCTGACCGAACCATCAAATGCCGGGGATTCATTGAATGGGAAAGCAAACCGGTAAAGGTTAGTGTGCGCCTGTGAAACAGGGATTAGAGGTAAATTAAAAGAGTAATATTAAAATATGATAAAAGAAAAATTAAACATCATTACTCCAGTATTGAAATATTGGGGTTTAAGGGAACATCCTTTCGAAGATTACGTGCTTAAAGGAGAAACGCTAAGGCTTTTTACGGGGCGGGACTATGAACTAAATAAGTTAGTAAACGCACTCACCAACAGATTGAATGGTCTGTATGGCGCCCGAGGCGTTGGCAAAAGTTCATTCTTACATAAATTTGAAAAAACAGTTATTCAAGACGGCCTGCCTGTGGTGTATGTGAGTATGTCTGGAATAACAGAAAAAGCATTATATCGGGAAATACTGGCAGAATTATTAAAAGCAATTCAAAAAGAACAGATTAAGATTAATCGAAAGTATAAAGTAAATGCAAAAGATGAATTGGAGAGATTAGAAAACAGTATTAAGGAAACCAACGAATCTGAGGTGGGCGGACAACTTGTTTTTAAAGGGGGAAAGAAAGAGGCCAAGGAAAAAAGTTTAAGAATACACGATGAAGAATCTGCCGTAAAATTAATTCACAATATAATAAACAACTCTCAAACAGCTTTTGTTGTTATTGTTGACGACCTGGAGAGAGTGGAGCATATTATTGACAATGATAATGCCTATGTACGGTTTATATCCGGTGTGGCAAGAACGATAGACGAATCATTTAGCCGCCAGGGGATAGCATTTGTTGTTTCTTTAGATGAGAAATTTGCCGAAAAAGTAAAACAAGACTTACATAATGGGGAAGGGGCTTTTTCATTTGGAACATTAGTGGGGTTGCCAAGCTTCAACCCTCAAGAAACCATAAAATTAATTGGTGTACGGCTTAGGGATAAGAAATGGAGTAAAAACATTGCAGAGTTTATCGACGAAGATGCATTTTGGCTGTTGATGTTGTCTACAAGTGGGCATCCAAGAAAAATGTTCGCTCTCTTACGCAATTCTATGGAATATGTTGAATTTAAGAAAAAGAAGTTAAAATTGGATTTAGAAATTATAAAACATAATTTAGATGAACCAACTAAAGATTATGACGACAAGGATTTGGAGATATTAAAATACTTATCTGATAAAGGTGCTGCATCAGCCTCGGATATTGCTTTTCAAAGGAAAGTAGGCCTTAGCCGAAAACCATTGGCAGAACGCTTGAAGACCCTGAAAGATAAATTGCAGTTAAATTGTAATAAACAGGCAATCGGGAACACGGTCAAAGACATCTACTCGCTTCCGACTGTCGAATTTAACGACTAAAAAAATGTGCTGATTGCGTTGGTTGCGCTGGTCGCGCTGGTTGCGCTGGTCGCGTTGGTTGCGCTGGTCGCGTTGATGATTATGATGATGATGGCTGTAATAATGGGGATAACATCATCATGATAATGTTCGCAAAACATTTTTAAAGTTGTAAATACCATGATTAATAAATTAAAAACCTGGTCCCAAACACAAACCATCCGCCGGCAGGCCAAAGCCGCAGGCCGGAAGGTGGCCTTCACCAACGGGGTGTTCGACATCCTGCACCGGGGGCACGTGGAGTACCTGCAAAAAGCGCGGGAGCTGGGAGATCTCCTGATCATTGGCCTGAACTCCGACTCCTCGGTCCGGCGCATCAAAGGCCCCCAGCGGCCGCTGTGCAGCCAGGAAGACCGGGCCGTGGTGCTTTCCGCGCTGGCCTGCGTGGACCACATCGTGCTGTTTGACGAGGACACCCCGCAGAAACTGATCGAAGCATTGCTCCCCGACATTCTAGTCAAGGGCGCGGATTACAGCGTGGAACAGATCGTGGGGGCGGATGTCGTCTTAAAGAACGGGGGCCAGGTTTTGCCGATAGCGCTGACGCCGGGAAAGTCCACCAGCGGGCTCATCAAGAAGATACTGGGTTCTAATTCAAAATGAAAACATGTCCTGAGAAAAACATACTTGGCAGACAACCGAATGGAATGCAAATTGTAAATAGAATATTTTAGGAGGCTACTTAATTGCTCTGGAGTAAAGCGTTCATACCCACGTTAAAGGAGGTCCCGGCCGAGGCCGAGATGATCAGCCACCAGCTTATGCTGCGGGCCGGCCTGGTCCGCCAGCTGACCGCCGGGGTCTACGAATACCTGCCCCTGGGCTGGAAGGTGATGCTGAAGGTGATGAAGATCGTGCGCGAAGAGATGGACAAGGCCGGGGCCCAGGAGATCTATCTTCCCGCATTATGCCCGGCCGAGATCTGGCAGGAGAGCGGCCGCTGGGAAAGCTTCGGCGACGAGATGTTCCGCTTAAAGGACCGCAAGAAGCGGGAATACGCCCTGTGCCCCACCCACGAGGAGGTGATCACCGACCTGGCCCGGGCCCAGCGCTTCAGCTACCGCGACCTGCCCCAGAACTGGTACCAGATGCAGGTGAAGTTCCGGGACGAGCCCCGGCCCCGGGCCGGAGTGATAAGGGTGCGGCACTTCACCATGAAAGACGCCTACAGCATGGACCGCGACCAAAACGGGCTGGACCAGTCGTACCTGGCCATGCGCGAGGCCTATAAACGGATATTCTCCCGCTGCGGCTTAAAATACTTCATCGTGGGCGCCTCCTCCGGATTGATGGGCGGCAGCGGCTCCCAGGAGTTCATGGTCCCCTCGCCCTCGGGCGAGGACACCTGCGCGGTCTGCGAGGCCTGCGGCTACGCCGCCAACATCCAGATCGCCTCCTCCAAACTCCAGGCGCCGAAGTATCAGGACATTCCGCTGCTGGAGGTCTCCACCCCGGAAAAAAGGACGGTGGAAGAGGTCTCCCAGTTCCTGAAGGTCCCCGCCTCCCAGCTGATGAAGAGCCTGCTCTACATCGCCGATGACAAGCCGGTGTTCATCTTAGTGCGGGGCGACGACGAGGCCAACGAGGACAAACTGCAGAAGGCCATAGGCACCGCCACCTTCCGCCCGGCCACCCCGGAGGAAGTGCTCAAGCACACCGGGGCCAATGTGGGCTTCATCTCGCCGGTAGGGGTCAAGGGGGTCAGGATCATCGCAGATCATCTTTTAAGGGACGCCACCGGGCTGGTCTCCGGGGCCTGCAAGGACCACTTCCACTGCCAGGGCATCAGCGTCAACCGGGACCTCAAGGTCGACGAGTACGCCGACATCCGGACCATCAAGAACGGCGAGCCCTGCCCCGAGTGCGGCCAGCCGCTGGGCCTGACCCAGGCCATAGAGCTGGGACACATCTTCAAGCTGGGCCTCAAATATTCCCAGGCCCTCAACGCCAACTTCACCGACGAGGACGGCACCCAAAAACCCCTGGTGATGGGCAGCTACGGCATCGGCATCGACCGGATAGCGGCCTGCGTCATCGAACAGAGCCACGACAAGGACGGGATCATCTGGCCGGCGGCGGTGGCCCCCTACCAGGTGCTGATCACCCTGTTGGGCGAGCCGTCGTCCGAGGCGGGCCGGCTGGCCCTGAAGATCCACGACGACCTGATCCAGGCCGGCTTCGACGTGCTTTTGGACGACCGCCCGGAGCGGCCCGGCTTCAAGTTCAAGGACGCCGACCTGACCGGCATCCCTGTCCGGATCAACGTCGGGGAGAAGGGCCTGCGGGAGGGAATGGTGGAGATCCGGCAGCGTAAGGATGGGCAGGTAAGCAAGGTCCGGCCCGAGGAGATCAAGCTCAAACTGCAGGAACTGACCGCCGCCCAGATCTGGCCGGGCCGGTAAGAAGGAGCGTTTATCCATCCGCAGATTACACAGATTTTCGCAGATTCTTCATTTATTTTCTCTAAACATGGAAGATCTAATTGCAATAACTATTATTGCTTGACAAAATCCCAATAAATGATTATATTTATTTAACGGGAAACCTGGCAAAATCTACCACGCCTGCGTGCCGAAACTACTACGGCGTGCAGGCACGGAAACACGGAAAGGAGGATCCTATCGAGAAGGTCGTTTTCATTCAGTGTTTCCGGTTTTCAGTGGTTCCGTGGTAAAAAGATCGTTGTTTCCCAAACTCAAGGAGACGTTAAGTGACCGAGGAAAACAAGGGCCGAACAATGTACCGCAAGCTCAGGGGCCGGTTGAAGGAGCTGATGGGGCAGTCCACCCTCTACCGCCAGATGGCCGACGAGAACTTTGACAAGTATTTAAGGGCCATGGCCGACCTGGACAACTTCCGCAAGCGCACCGCCAAGGAATACCTGGAGAAGGAGGGCGAGGCCAACCGCAACCTGGTGGCCAAGATCCTGCCGGTGCTGGACAATCTGGACCGGGCCCTGACCTCCTCCAAGTCATTATGCGACCGGGACGAGAGCTTCCGATCTTTCTACTTGGGCGTTCAGATGATAGACCAGCAGATCCACAAGATCCTGGAGGCCGAGGGCTTATCAATCCTGAAAAGCGAGGGCCAGCCCTTTGATCCCACCAGGCACGAGGCGGTGCTTTCGGTGGAGAGCCGGGAGCACCAGCCCGGCACAGTGCTAAACGAAGTGGAGAAGGGATTCCTGTTCCGGGAGAAGATCCTGAGACCAGCCCGGGTCACCGTTTCCAAGCTTCCGTCAGAACCGGAAACAAAGGAGGAGGAACCACCCAGCGATCAGAATAACGAGCAGTAAAGCAACTTTCTAGAGATAAAAGTATTTTTAATAATAGGAGACAAAGAAAAATGGGTAAAGTAATAGGCATTGACCTGGGAACCACCAATTCCTGCGTGGCGGTGATGGAGGGCGGAAGCCCGGTGGTGATCCCCAACCAGGACGGGATGAGGACCACGCCCTCGGTGGTCGGTTTTTTGAAGACCGGCGAAGAAGTGGTGGGAATGGTGGCCAAACGGCAGGCCATCACCAATCCCGAAAATACCGTCTATTCCATCAAGCGCTTCATGGGTCGCCGCTATAACGAAGTGGATTCCGAGCTGAAGCTGGTGCCCTACCAGGTTTCGGAAGGCCCCCACGGGGACGCCCGGGTCAAGATCGGCGACAAGGTCTATTCCCCGCCGGAGATCTCGGCCAAGATCCTGCGCTATCTTAAGGAAGCGGCCGAAGCCTATCTGGGCGAAAAAGTGACCCAGGCGGTGATCACCGTCCCGGCCTATTTCAACGACGCCCAGCGCCAGGCCACCAAGGACGCCGGCCAGATCGCCGGACTGGAGGTCCTGCGCATCATCAACGAGCCCACCGCCGCCAGCCTGGCCTACGGCATGGACAAGGAAAAGGCCCACAAGATCGCGGTCTATGACCTGGGCGGCGGCACTTTCGACGTCTCCATCCTGGAGCTGGGCGAAGGCGTGTTCGAGGTCCGCTCCACCAACGGCGACACCCACCTGGGCGGCGACGACTTTGACCAGAAGATCATCGACTGGCTGGTGGAGGAATTCAAGAAGGCCCAGGGCATCGACCTCAAGGGCGACAAGATGGCCCTGCAGCGCCTGAAGGAGGCAGCCGAGAAGGCCAAGTGCGAGCTGTCCTCCACCATGCAGACCAACATCAACCTGCCTTTCATCACCGCCGACGCCTCCGGGGCCAAGCACCTGGACCTGACCCTGACCCGGGCCAAGCTGGAACAGCTGGTGGACGACCTGATCCAGCGGACCATCGGACCCTGCCGCCGGGCCATCGAGGACGCCGGGCTTAAGGTCACCGACATCAACGAAGTTGTTTTGGTGGGCGGCATGACCCGGATGCCCAAGGTCCAGGACATAGTCAAACAGGTGTTCAACAAGGAACCCCACCGCGGCGTCAACCCCGACGAGGTGGTGGCGCTGGGCGCCGGAATTCAGGGCGGCGTGCTGGTGGGCGACGTCAAGGACGTGCTGCTGTTGGACGTGACCCCGCTTTCCCTGGGCATCGAGACCCTGGGCGGAGTGATGACCCGGCTGATCGAGCGCAACACCACCATCCCCACCCGTAAGAGCCAGGTGTTCTCCACCGCCACCGACAACCAGCCGGCGGTGAGCATCCACGTGCTGCAGGGCGAACGGGAGATGGCGACGGACAACCGGACCCTGGGCCGCTTTGACCTGGTGGGCATCCCGCCGGCCCCCCGGGGCGTGCCCCAGGTGGAGGTCTCGTTCGACATCGACGCCAACGGCATCCTCCACGTCTCGGCCAAGGACCTGGGAACCGGCAAGGCCCAGAGCATCAAGATCACCTCTTCCTCCGGATTGAGCAAGGAGGAGATAGACAAGATGGCCAAGGACGCTTTGGCCCACTCGGCCGAGGACCAGAAGAAGCGGGACGAGATAGAGACCCGCAACAAGGCCGACGGCCTGATCTACAATACCGAGCGGATGATGCGGGAGTACGGCTCGCAGATCTCGGCCGACGACCGCAAGCGGATCGAGGACGGCATCTCGCGCCTGCGCAACACCCTGGGCCGCGAGGATATAGAGGCCATCAAGAGCGCCACCGAGGAGCTGAACGTGGCCTCCTACAAGATCGGCGAAGCGGTGTACGCCAAGGCCAAGGAGCAGGGAGCCCAGCCGGCCGGCGGCCCGGGTCCCGAAGCGGCCCCCGGACCGGAAGCAGGGCAGGCCAAGCCCGAAGGCCCGGAGGACGCGGATTATAAAGTGGTAGACGACGAGAAGAAATAACGGCCCGGTAAATTTAAAACGCAACGGGGGAGATAAGCCTTGTCAAAAAGGCTTCTCCCCTATTTGCGTATTTATGAGGATGTTGTCTGGGGCTTTAAACCACCAAGGCACAAAGACACAAAAGGTATTGATGGAGTTAAAATGAATAAATTTATATTTATCATTTTGCTGTTCATGGGGACTATGCTTAGTGCCCAACAAAATGAGTATCCGAAGTTTGCGGAGCAGGACTATGATACTACATATTACAAGGTTTCAATACATACTTATGCACACGGTGAATTGGCAGTTAAAGTGATTAATGTATTAAACAAGAAATACCGTAATAGTAGCGATAAGGCTTGGCTTGATGTCTACAAAAATAAGAAAAAGGTTTTTGGTGAATATTTTGACGAAGGAGACCTTGATGCTTTAGGCTATTATGGTGGCTTGTATGCTCCCCAACCAAAAACGCAACAATCGTGGTTTGCTGTTGTTAAACTTGGCGGTTACGACGGGCAACTATATTTAATAGGCAAAAATGGTTTAGTGATAAAATTACTGGGTGGGTGTTACTTTATAACAAAAGATGCAAGGTATTTATTTAGTGAATATCGGTCAGATTTAGCTGGCGTTGCGGTTTTTGACCTACAGGAGGCTAAGCAAATATTTTCGTCAACCTGGAGTACACCTCGCATAAGCCAATGGTATAGCCGGGATGGAGAATATTTCTTTACTGAGGCAGTATATAACGATACCACCAGAGAATGGCATGAAAATATTAAAGAAATTCACGTGTTTAGTTTTGTGAAAAATATGTTTATTGTAAAGGAAATAACCCAGGAAACAATCAAAAACTCCCATAAAATAACGTACAACTTTGATCCCAAAAGAGATATCAAGTAATTTATGACCCCCACTAAAAACGACTACTACGACATACTGGGCATTCCCAAGAATGCCACTGATGACCAGGTAAAGCAGGCCTACCGCGCTCTGGCCAAAAAGCACCATCCCGACATGAACCGGGAGAATCCCAAGGCGGCCGAGGAGAAGTTCAAGGAACTCTCGGAGGCCTACGAGGTGCTGATGGATAAGGATAAGCGGGCCAAGTACGACCAGTACGGCCACGCCGGCGTTGACCCGTCGTTTGGCGCGGGCGGGTTCGACTTTCGCCGAGACTTCTCCCACAGCGAGGACATCCAGGACATCTTCGGCTCCATGTTCGGCGGCGGGGGTGGCGGGAATTCCATCTTCGACATGTTCTTCGGCGGGCAGGGCCAGGGCCAGCGCAAACGG
>Ga0315268_10007031_pt1 | contig 11908 bp, 10 predicted proteins | sample C1_top_MG_FD_204535 | JGI IMG/M metagenome (GOLD analysis project Ga0315268, IMG submission 204535) | Sediment microbial communities from Yellowstone Lake, YNP, Wyoming, USA - C1_top | ecosystem: Environmental > Aquatic > Freshwater > Lake > Sediment | place: USA: Wyoming | collected 2017-08-01 | reverse complement strand
AGTCCTAAACCCTGAAGACCTTCAGCGGTGATCCTGTAAGGTCCTTTCTCCACTAGAGGGGTCCTCCGACTGAATGTTGCACAGACAGTAGACAAGAACGCATAATAAGTTGTTTCCTTTCACCTTGCATACTTGCAACGCGGTATTTCGATGGCCGCCACAAAAAGTAGTCTCGTGTGCTGTTTCATCAATGCCAAGAGCATTTTGTATTCCATATTCGGATTCTTATTCACTCCGCCCTGCCATAGTATACTTCACATTGTATTCATCCGGAGCTTGTAAGAGCTCCTGTGAAATCGAGGTGAAGCCGTTTCCTCCAGCGTCTAAAGAGTTGACAACCGAGGTGTAGGCCGACGACATCTCAGACAAGCGCATCCGAGACATTCGAAGTAGTGTTTGAACCCTACGGCAAGAGGGTTGTGGCACAGAGAGGTTCTACCATACTGGATGCAGCCCAAGCTGCAGGACTAGACTTACGCAGCACCTGTGGGGGCAGAGGAGAGTGTGGGAAATGTAGAGTCATCATCGAGAAGGGCGCGATCAAACCGTCGCAGTTTCATGATGAGAGGTTTCTCTCTTCCCAGGAACGGCTGCAGGGATATCACATCGCGTGCAAGACCAAGATACTCGGCGCGCTCTTGGTTGATGTGCCTCTGGAAACCCGGCTTGAGAATCAGCGGATATTATCAGACGCGGTGATTCCGAAGATCGATCTCTATCCGAGGGTCGTCAAAGTGTTCCTAGAGCCTGAAATGTCGGGCGAAAGCGGGGAAGAGTCGCTGGATATTGTTAAGGCATTTAAAAAGAAGGTTCCGTACGCCGTGCAGGTCATAGATTCCACCGATCGCAGGATCGCAGGTTTACCAGACATCCGTCGGGGATTGACGGTGACGACGGTCGGGGAAGACGATGTGATGAGGATAGTTCAAGTCGAACCGGGAGACGTGTCAGAGGGTGTCTACGGTGTGGCGGCCGATATCGGTACCACAAAGGTCGTGGCATACCTGGTCAACCTCACTAACGGTTCAATCATCGACGTAGCCTCGGATTACAATGCCCAGCTTCCCTACGGTGAAGACCTCATCTCTAGGATCGACTATGCAGTCTCAAAGAAGGATGGTTTGAAGATTCTGCAGAAAGCCGTTGTGAACACGATAAACGGTTTAGTAAACTTGGTTGCGCAGCGAAATCAAATAGCCACTTCCGAGATTAGAGACTTCTGTGTCGCAGGAAACACGGTCATGACATACCTGCTCGCCGGGCTAGATCCAAAACCTCTCAATTATAGCCGCACGGTGGTCTCCCAAACACCTGTCTCGGTTGAAGCAGAAGAGTTTGATATCAAAGCCGGCAGAGACGCGAGAGTCTATTGTATGCCCAGCGTAAGCAGGTGGCTTGGAGGGGATACCGTTGCCAATGTATTGGCTGCCGGCCTCTTTGAATCCGAGAAGATTTCAATCCTAATAGACATGGGAACAAACGGCGAAATTGTCGTAGGTAGTAGAGGATGGCTATTCTCTACATCCTGCGCTTCTGGACCTGCTTTTGAAGGTTACGAGATTAGGTTTGGGATGCGCTCTGTTGAAGGAGCGATAGAGAAAGTCAGAATAGAGCCAACCAGTCTGAAAGCAGAGTGCTCCATAATAGGCGGACCCGAAAAGAAACCGCGAGGCATATGCGGTTCGGGAATCATAGACCTTGCGGCAGAGATGTTTACTAGCGGAATCCTGAGCTCAGGGGGAGAGATCCAAGAGATCGATTGCCCGTTCGTCAGAAGCGGGCCGGATGGCATGGAGTATGTTGTCGTTCCAGCTTGCGAGACAGATCTCCGGAAGGACATAACTATTGCGCAGAGAGATATTGACAAGTTCCTCGACTCGAAGGCCGCTACCTGTGCAGCAATATCGGTACTGATGCGAAAGGTTGGGTTAACCATATCAGACGTAGAGGTTCTCTATCTTTCAGGAGCCTTTGGACACTACATAGACACGGAGAGAGCTGTTACCATCGGTGTATTTCCAGAGTTCCCGAGGGCAAACATCGTCAGGCTCGGGAACGGCTCCGTTGCCGGAGCTTACCTAGGCCTTCTATCCTTGAGGCAAAGGGCGAAAGCGGTTGAAATAGCCAAAACGATGACTTACTGGGATCTAGTAGATGACCCACTCTTCACAGACGAATACTTCGAGGCGCTCAGGCTTCCCGGCAAGGTCGAGCTCTTTCCAACTGTGACCAAGAAGATGTTCTCAAGGAGACTGTGACCACTACGAACTTATCCGAGAGAGGCAACCGCTGGTGTCTTCGAAGCTGCATCAACACCTACTGAGGCTTTGCTGCCAGAAGAAACTTGTTGGCCGTCGTGACGACAGTTCTAAGCGTGTCCAAGTGCATATGACTGTCCGCCGTCGAATCGAAAAGGACGGACAATCTAGCTGAGAATTCTTCGTCAGCAGCCCACAGCACATACACTATCGGGATCTTGGGCAGTACCGGAAGCTGGAATGAAGCATCTCCTAGCTCCAAGCTTTTTCCTCCAAGTGAGAGCGCAGTGTTTTTGAATTGTTCCGGTCTCTTGCCGAAAACCTTGACCAAGGGGTCTAACTCTAAGCGATGTGTACCTCGGAAGAAGAATTCTCCCGCCTTGAGCTGAGCTCCAGAAACCAATCGTCCACTGAGAGACATCTCCTTACAATTCGCTAGATAGTCCAATACCATGATGCGGAACTCAAGTCCGAGATCTGCGACACTAGCATCCTTTCTTCCTGCAGGCATAACCGCTCTGTCCTCTAGCATCACATCGTAGTCGATTGTCAATACTCTCAGAATATATTTTCGAGATTCATGATCGTAGGTGGCCAAGCTTCTCCTGCATACCTCTGACGGATCGAGCTGAAGCAAGTCTCTCCAACCTTTTTCCTCACCTGGGGCACTAGGCGTTTTTCCAGCCATCCAAGTTCAACCCGTCTGGGCCTTCAAGACCACGTGAATCTGGATCTTGTGTGAAATCAGTGTTGCGTCCGCGTCGTTCTTACTCATTGGTCGACACTACTGCAAGCCACTTTGCCCTAGATTAGACCCAGTACAGGGTTGCCAGATATTTCGTTTGGGGCGAATGGGTGAAAGAGCTTCTGGTGATGCCTGAATCTGGAAGGATACGCTGGGGGATTCATAGGCTCGCAAAGAACGATCGTTTGCGAGCGCAGGTCTTCCGGTGGGCTGACATCACTCTGATTTTCTGTGGGTTCTGGGTACAAGCACGTCTCGCTGGGTCAAGCCGGTTTTCTGCAGTCTCTGCGCCCTTTGTCGGAACGGGGAATCGACACGACAAACCTCCCCTACTCCCTGGCGAGCTTGCCTCTCCAATGCCCTAGAGCGCAAGCATAAGTAATAGTAGGTTGAGAATCTCACATTATTGGCCAGTTGATACCGTTGTCTGACAGAAGGCTGCCGATGACGAGACTGGTTACACTAGTGAGCGCCCTCGCCGCACTTGATATCGTTCTCGCCGCCATCCCGTTGATTCCCTACGGCCCCTCTGCAGGCGCACTTGTGAAACCATCAGAGGGAATCTTCTTGGGACCTTGGGGAGGAATCCTCGCCGCGTTCATTGGAGGAATTGTTTCGAGCGTGATATGGCCCTCAACAGCAGTCTTGGGCCTTGCGACCTGGATACCGGGGGTCGTTGGCGCGTTCGCTGCGGGAATGCTGCTCAAAGGCAGATGGAAACCGGTGGCAATACTGTTGCTCTTGATTCTTGTCGGCTTTCTTGTTCATCCTTTCGGACCACAGGTTTTCTTGTACGCAAACTGGGACAAAGCAGTCGCCTTGGTTCTCGTGTACCCAGTCTTCAGGCTTGCGAATCGTGGCCTACGTGAACGAGGCAGTGTAAAGGCACTGATACCTGCAATAGGCTTCATTTCCTTCATTTCAACCGAGATGGACGCCGCTACAGGCAACCTCATCTTCTTGCTTGAGGCACAGCCAATCTTCGGCTTAACGGGAGAGATGCTCCCACCACTGTTCATCCCCTACACGCTCCTTGACCCAGCTGTTCGCATTCTTGTCGGGATCATGTGCGCGCTGGTGCTCCCCCCCGTCCTTGTTGCTGCTGAGAAAGCTAACCTCCTAAAGTGGCCACTCACGTAGCCGTGGAGCCGAGCCCGACATCAAGGAAAGCCCATGTCCGCCGGTTTCCCTGCCTTCTGAAGTCCATCCTTGCTGAATGCGGATCGCTTCATCCGGAGTCACTAAAGAAAGATGTCGAAGACGAGAGCGAAGGGAAGGCGACATCGAGACTTCTGACGGACTATTCTTATGGGCCCCGAAGACCTCATTTTCAATCGTTCTGTCCATGTCGCCTAGAATCTCAAAGATCCGATTATCAGCTAGGGAATAGGCTAGCAGCCATCTGGGGTTATAGAGGCGAGTTCTTGGCCGAACTGATAAATACCTAATCGAGAGTAACTGCTCGTAAGTGTTCTCTATGTCCAAGTCATCGGTTGGAGTCGGAGTCATAGGAGTCGGATTCGTGGGTGGACAGGCCCATGCACCTGCTTTCAGGAAGATACCGAATTCCAAGCTTGTGGGGCTGGCTGACATCGTGGAGGCAAAGGTCAAGCCGCTGGCCGAGAAGTATGGCGTCAGATACTTCCTAGATTACATGGAGCTTGTGAAGAACCCGGAGGTAGATGCCGTCGTCGTGGCAAATCCCACGCCTTTTCACTACAAGACCGCGAAGGCAGCGATTGAGAACGGTAAGCACGTCATGTGCGAGATGCCTGTTGCCCCAACTGTTGAGGAAATCAAGGATCTCGGCAAGTTGGCCGAGAAAGCAGGCGTTCTATTGATGCCCGACCTCAACTTCCGTTTCACGCCGAACTACGTCAAGGCGAAGGAGCTCATTGACTCAGGCGCCATCGGTGACCCCGTAGCCGTATCCTTCCGGGAGTTCATACCTGCAAAGGATCAGGCTGCTCAATGGCCGGCTGGGTCTTGGGCATGGGACAAGAAGCAGAGTGGCGGTCTTCCAGATTACACCCTCTCGGTCTGGTCTCTCGATCTCCTAAGGTGGCTCTTCAATGCGGAATATGGCGAGGTGGAATGGAAGAGCAACTATGCTCGGTTGGACCAATTTGGGGGGACGCTGGGCTACAGCACTATGGGACTATTGAAGATGACAAATGGAGTCGTGGGAGCTGTGCACTATGGTTCTGTGGCGCCGCCAAACGCGGGAACAAGTTGGCTCGAGGTATTCGGCAAGAAGACATTCTTCCTGCACGCCGATTGGAACAATCTGCTCACGCTCGTAGGGGAAGAAGGCGCGAAACAGGAATGGAAGTTCACCGAGACGGGCACAAAGGTCTGGGGACACTACCAAATAGATGAGAACTTCATCATGTGCGCGCGCGGAGAAGCGAAACCCCGGGCGACTGTAGACGACGCGGTGAAAGCCCAGGAAACAGCGGCAAAGATGGTGAAATAGGCGTCCTCCTGCTTCTGCCTAGGCAGGAGTTGGGGGCAAGGGAATGCCGGCGGATAGGACTGCAGATGGGCGCCCTGGAGTCGTTGTTCAGATCTGGCACAGGTCAAGGAAGGAGCTCAAGCCTCAGATGGTCACACGAATTGGACAATGCATCTTGACATGCCCAACGAGCGCTGTCGACGCAATGGGCACAGTCGAGGGCGTCGTCCTGAGTCCCCCGGGAGGAATCTGTCGCTCGGGACCCAAGGTCGGATCGATGAAGTACAAGCTTCCAGCGTCGACAAATCACCCCTTCTGCCCGCTGCTTAGAAGCACGCTCTCAGACTCCAAAGTCCTGTCGACGGTGCAGAGCGTGTACGAGCTTGTCTTCAACGGAATCGACACGGATACTTTCAAGAAAGCGATGGGCATTGATGTTGCACCCGCTGCGAAAGTCCCTGGTGTCGCAAAGATCACTGCGGTGGATTCCGGCGGAAAACTTGGTCCGCACCGGATCTCGCTTGTGGAATCTTTGAAGTTGGTTTCCTAGTTCGCCTATCAACGGCAGATCGATTGCACCGAGGTGCGGGTCTAATTCTGATGTCGCGAAACGAGGCTTAGCCGTTTTGGATACTTGTGGGCCTCGCCAGGCGAGCCGGCAAGGACCGACGATTTGTGTCCCTGAGCTCTGAAGGGCGCCCAATCAGGCGCCACGACTAGGACTCTTGTTCTTGCGGAGGGTACGGTCACAGCCTTCCCATTACAAAACACATTAATATTTACTAGTCGTGTTTTCATATTCTGAGCTGAACTCTTATGATGCTAATCGTGCGCCTGTTTCCCAAAGAGGACTTGGAGGACTGCTGGCATAGGACCCTCAACAGCTTTGAGGAGATGCATGACGAGAATTGCACGCCACTCTACATTTCGCGGCAGGAAGAGAAGGACTTCATGAGCATAATGTACGATGTCAAAGACGTCGATTCTTTCGCCGACGTTCTTGTGAGAAAGATTCCGTCCGCTGCGAACTCGGAGAAGACACGAACAATCACCCTTCTGAAGCCGGTCTTCTTCCCCGCACCTAAGGAAAGGCCTGAACAGCTTGAGAGATACCAAGTTGCTATGCGCGTTGCCTCAGATGAGTTGGATGACGTGTTCAACCATGTCATTCACTTGGACTATTCAGTGGATTTGTTTCCAACGTATGCTGCCTACTCTTTCGGAGAAGACGACATACTCATGTCGATGCTTTCCATCAGTAGGGACAAGTTGAGAGCATTTGTCAAGGAGAAGATAGAATCTCAGAAAGGAGTGCTGAGTGCAGACGTCGCGCGTATTGACATGTCAAAGAGACTTGCGCCGTTGGAAATGTGGAGACGCTACAGAGAGGAGAAGTATCTCTTCAAGCCTTACGACGGCTTTGAGGATTACGATTTCACTGAGCAGGCCTTGCTTTCTGGCGCGTTTGAGAAAGACCTCTAGTAGTGCTAGATTCTAGTAAAGGAGCGCTACAGTCTCTTCCGCACACGCCGCTGCCACACAATTTCTGCCCGGCTCGAGGCGGGATATTGCTGCTTGTACTCGAATAGTTAGAGTAGACTCGGATCTCGTGCCCCCGGGATCAATACTATTCCTGAACTCACAGCGTTCGTAGTGTTGAAATGCACATTGGAATGCTTATCTCGTCTTGAAATGCAAAGAAAGGTCGAAGTAGTTCAAGCACGGAATGGACCTCGCCCTCGTTTGCGCGTAAGAGAGCCGGGAGAAGGTAGCTCCAAGTCGAAGTCTAGCCGCCATCTCAAATCCACTATGGTATCCGCTCTCCGCCATCGTTCTTGCACATTTCAGTCACGTGGAAGATTGCTTGGCAGCTGCCGCCTCCGGTCAGAACTCTCGCCGCTATCTAAGCTAAGACGGCCCATTTCCAATCGAGCCTCGAGTAAATCCCCTAGGGCTCACGTCTATCTAGAGCGTTGCCAGATGAAGCACCAGTCGAGGGCTAGACCATGTGCAACTCCTTCCCCGTACAGCAAGCTTTCGTCTGAGGTGCGATTGCTGATGTCGTACGGGGTTTGCGTCCCAGGTTTCAGCTGGACGTAGAAGTGATTTGCCGGCCCCTGGTCAGCGTTAGCACGTAGTTTACGCCTCCAATAAGAGCGCCCAAAAGTCCGATAGCGACGAAGACCCCGATGGGGTCGATGAAGTTCGCCAAAAAGGGGTGTACTTGCTCCGTGGGGATTTGTGCGATGAACATCCTCCCTGCGACGAAACCTGCATAGTAGAGCAGCCCAAGGGCGATGAGCGTTCCCGCCTCCATCATGACCAGTTGCGCGCCCGCAAGTTTCCAGCTGTATACATCACGTCCGAGAGCCTGACCGATCAAGTAGTAGGCGGCACCGCAGAGGAAGACCACGCATACACCAACGATCAGGAAGAGAAAGTAGCCGACCGTAAGCCAGGTTCCAGCTCCCCCTCCAGCTATGACCTTTGCCATCTGAAGTTCCGGTACCCCCGGAATGATGCTCCCGCTTACCAACACTGGAACCGTCATAGCGATAGCAATGAACCCGTTTAGCACAGCCGTGATCGAGAAATACTTGAACCACACATTGTTCGAGTACAAAGATAATCTTGCGCTTGCATCAGTCAAGTCTGCTCAAGGGCACTTAACGCCGTTAAGTCACTATATAACAGTTATCATACCTCGGCTTGACTGTTCTAGCTACCAACATGTGTCAGTGATAAAAAGAGACTGGATCATTGGGACAAGTCAGGGTAGTATCCGTGGATGGAACTATGAACGGCCGCATCAAGGGATTCGTTATCTCCATCCCGCTGACGTATACTTCCATGACAGATGTGGGTAGTTAGAGCAATACCTCGGCTTGACCGCGGACAAGCAACGTTAATAGGTTAACGCCGCTAACTTTGACAGACCAACTTTGCCGTTGCGCTGCCACCCGTTGCGCTGCGAGGCGATGGCGCAGACCTTCTTGCCGGTCTTTCGCTCTTTGCTAGCTAGCCAACTGGTCGAGAAGTATGGCTTCTCGCAGGTCGAGGTGGCGGTGAGGCTCGGGATCACAGAAGCTGCGGTGAGCCAATACCTGCACGAGAAGAGGGCGAGGAGACATCTTCAGCAACAAGGTCTCAGGCGTAGGGTTGAGAGAATGGCGAGGAGGGCGGCTTTGCAGATCTCCCAAAATAGGATCTCCTCAGATGACGCTATGAAAATGGCTTGCCAGCTTTGCGCCCAAATGACCGCCTGAGGCCCCACCTAGATTGGACTGGTACCGGAACGCGAGCCGGCCCTGACTTTGAGTTCGCACATTAGAAGATGTTCTTTCCCGGGCGAAATTGATTATCCGCCGCTTGCTCCGCCTATTAAGGCGCGATCTCAATTGATTGACCACAGTTGGCTGCTCAACATTCTCATTCTCGTTCACTGGCAGAGGACTATTCTTTTGAGATCCAAGCCTACGTTTTCAGTCCTTCCGTTGATATCCCCTGCAGTCTCAAGAACCGGATTGTTCGACAACAGACGCAAGGCTGGTGGCCACTTGGGGTCATTCTACAACCATCATGGTCAAGGTTGACCTAGCGTTGTTGAGGCTGCGAACTTTCTTAACTATGATATCCTTAAGTTTGTCCGAGTTGTCGGCTTCAATCCTTGCGACAACGTCATATATCCCGTAGGTCAAGCAAGCCTCCTTCACGTGCTCAATCTTCTTCAATTCATTTAGAACATCGGCTTCTCTGCCCACCTCCGCGGTCATCATGACGAAGGCTAGAGGCATTGCAGAACCTCGTGTGGGTTGATGTTCTTCGACTAACTCCGAGTCCTTCTCGGGACGCTGCTTGAGTTCTTCGTCGAAGTAGAGTGCTTGCAACATCTTTCCATGACATTGCACGTCCGCCAACATCTTCTTGAAGCTCTCTCTCATCGATTCGAGGACTTCAATGTGGGCCCTAAGGTCTGGGATAATCTCGGATAAAGTTGACCTCACCTTCTCATCATCAGTCCTATTGATCAGTTTCGTGTAGCTGTCTATGATGTCTTCCTCCACAGCCCACCAATAGGAAATGTTCTCCTCTATGAGGCTATGATATCCCGACTCAACATCCCTCACTACCTTCATAGCCTGACCTAAGTTTTCGATATCTGGGATAATTCGATGCGACAAGATTTTTCCCAGCCGTTTGCTTTCCCAACAATCTCGACTCTTATGTGGGATGCGGATGGCTGATTCGTGTAACCTTGGCGGTGCACGCAGCCCCTACTATGCCGCAATGAATACACTGGAAATGTGAAACCAACAGGAGAGGCCACCAATCGAAGGGTCTACTAGGATCCGTCCAGACGCACCGACTGATGCTAACAGGGTTCCTGCGCCCGCGAGCCGCGTGAGCGCTTGAATCACATTTACTGCTTACGCCACAATCTATGAATTTGGCAGAGTCAAGCGAAGGGTGTCCTTAGAAACACTCTTGCCCCCGCACGTTGTCACTACTAGAGGAACTATCAAGATCGCTGCTCCGACAGCGACAATTGCCGTGATCGCATGGTCGCAAGCTGCCCCGTTTATTCCTTCAGGCCCGCTTTGGACTAGCAAGGACACGCGCAAAATGGCGGCCGAAACAAACTCTCGGAAATACTTTTCTTTGCGATAGATTCCCTTACACGTTCATGATCACCGATCCCGAGTCTCTCGTTCCTGAACTCAGACGGCTCCGCGGAGTCAAGGATGTCGAGATCGTAGGATTCCCGTCGGGAAAGGAGCTCTGGGTGGTCTTGGGAGACCCGATTGACACTGATGGCCTCCACAGGGCCTCAGCGAGTCTCGGCTACGCCGTCCTAAGGTCAGGGTCGTTGGCCTCCAAGCTCCCTCGGAGCCTAGCCGAGATGATCTGGGATGGCACCACACACGTCGTCACAAAACACCCACACGGCTGGAAGAAGCTCATATCCACTCTTGGCTTGCGGCCGGTGGTCAAGATTGCGAGGGATCTAGCGACAGGAGACACCGTTTACAACATCAACGACAGTGACGGACTTGCGATCCTGCGCGAGTATCTGAAAGCCACATTCCACCAAGAAGAATCGTGAGCGCAGAAGCCTCGTCAGGCCTCAAGTGGAAATCAAGAGCTGCATTCACGCCCTCCTAGACAAGTACGACCACTCGTACGGGTTTACGAACCTATTCGGCAAAGAAGCTCTATGATGGCCCCGCAACCTAAACCTCACAAGCATAGACCAACAGATCCTACGATCCAACCTGTAGATCCTAGAGGCGTTCAACATAGAGATCAAGTTCGTAACGTTCTTGGCTGGGTTGCAAGAGAGAAACGAGATACAAGATCGCAATTCCGATTGTCACGAACGGGGTCTTGGTGGACAGCGATGTCTTTGAAACTCTCAATGGCTCTATTGTTATGTCTGCAGAGCCGAGCCTAGACTCGGTGAACCCGGAATCCAATGATCGTTTTCGAGACCCTAACGGCGCCTTAGGAGACTCTCGAAGTCTTGGAGATCTGTTCAGAAGCAAGGATACTCACACCCGTCGCATCCACCGTGACGGATCTCAACTTCGAGAGTCAAGATGCGGTATTCCTCTCCTCGAGGTAGTTAAGGGCAAGACAGCGTAGACAAGGCAAGTCAGCCGTATCGATATGAAATGCCTGTCCCACCTTTTGGATTGACCCATTCAACAAATGGGCAGGCTATTCTGCACGTCCCACACTCGACACAGTTCTCATATGCTATGAACACTTTTGGCTCCACGTACGAGTAGACGTTCGCGGGACACACATCGAGGCAGATTCTGTCAGCGCATCTCGTACAGGCTTCCTCATCTACCTTGATGTGTGACTTCTCATCCACTACATGTCTCAGCAGGTACAGCTTCTCTTCAAGTCTCACATCAGCTTCCTCCCGAACACGTAGATATCCTTCATGATCCCGGTGATTCTGCGCTTCGAAGTGGCGAAGGACCTGATTTTCCTGAACTTTTCAGCTCGTGTGGATCCATCAACCTTGAACCAGATGCCAAGTGCGGCATTGACTACCTCGGGATAAGTGCTCATGATCTCGGGATTCTCCTCGATATACTTCAGCAGTCCTGCCTGTTTTTTCATATCTCTGACTGCGAATGAACTGGAGAGTAGTCGCTGATACTGCACTAGTGTCCTTGAGGTGTAATCGCCTCTCATATGCGCTTGTATGGCGACTTCGCCTGCCAGTCTCCCTGACAGTATTGCTAAGTCTGCACCCTCTCCTGTGACGGGGTTGGCTAGCATTGCCGAGTCTCCAACAACGAGAACTCCGTCCGAATACAGCCTAGGCATTCCCATGTACCCCGCCTCGGGTATCATGTGAGCCTGATATTCCTTGACGACGCCGTCACGCAGGAATGGTTCGACTGACGGCTCTTGCTTGAATTTCTCCATCAAATC
>Ga0315268_10007030_pt1 | contig 11910 bp, 11 predicted proteins | sample C1_top_MG_FD_204535 | JGI IMG/M metagenome (GOLD analysis project Ga0315268, IMG submission 204535) | Sediment microbial communities from Yellowstone Lake, YNP, Wyoming, USA - C1_top | ecosystem: Environmental > Aquatic > Freshwater > Lake > Sediment | place: USA: Wyoming | collected 2017-08-01 | reverse complement strand
TTCAGGGCAATAACCTAATTCCACGCATGAAGGTCCAGCGTTTTCGAACAGTGCAGGTGCTGCCTTTTTTGCTTGTCTAAACATTTCTGTTGCGGTCTCTCTGATTTCCCATTGTGCACGTGCGCAGCATCTTAGGTTGAAAAAGTGGCGTAGTTCACGAGCGTTCATAGTCACCATTATGTTTGTTTTTGCAGCGTTGGGCAAGACAAAACGGCTGTCCTCTTTTGGAATGCCGATTTTGAGGAGTTTTTGATAGGTTTCGGAGATTTTGTCCAGTGTTTCGTCATATATTTTTTTTGCTTCTTTGTTTTCAGCGATGTTTTTTGGTGTCACGTAGTTTTCTGAGGTGTCATAAGCGACATATCTTTGGCTTTGCTGAGTATAGGATGCAATGCGGTGTCTGACGAGTTCATGTGTCATGGCTCTGGATACGCCTTCAATGCTGAATGTGAAAGAGGCATGCTCAATCACTGAAGCATGTCCATAACCAGTGACTTGCTTGATCACTCGTTTGGCTGTTTCTAAATCCATTTTCTTGAGATTTTCTGAAGGGCTTCCGCTTTTTGTCGAGGTGAATGCTGCAGCTCCACACAGAAGTTCTGCGTCTTTAGTGTAGCGTAAGAGTTTGATCTTCAAGTTGGGACCTCACACTCTCTTGCGTGTTTATAGTAAATCTGTTTTGCGTAAAAAGCTGCATTTGCTTTTAGACGTGAGTGTAGACTCTGTCGGCTGTGTATTTTCCACTTTGCATTTCTTGGTCTATTTCCTGCAGTAGCAATATGCGTTTGAATGTTGGCGGGTGCGTTGAAAACCACGAGTTTATTGTTTTCCACGTGGATTTGGCTTCTTTTTCCATGGCAAGCTCCAGTTCATGCTCATCCAGCACACCGTCGTGATCCAAATCGTACTCATCTTTCTTTTCCATTATCTCTGCGACTTCTTCTTTAGCCATTGATGGATCTCCAATGTAGAACGCCCTCACACCTGATGGTTCTTTTGGCGAGAGCGACAAACCATACGTGATTTTGGCCAAACCGCTTTCCAAGCTTCTCGGCGAACCTGTCAGGTAGGCTGAGTACGCATCTGAATAATGTTCGCGTAATCTGCTGAGTCGCATTACGCACAGCAAAGCTATGACGTAGACTACGTAAGAGACTACTCCTGCGGCGAGAAGCGCGGCTCTGGCGTTTCCTCCTTCTTTTCTTGATGAGCGAGAGAATGCTGCTGCTGTCCAGGTTGTCCTAGCAATGATGTACGCCACTAAGGGCAAGGCTGCCACAACAGTCATGACAATGTAGTCCCTGTGTTTAATGTGGCCTAACTCGTGACCGATTACGGCTTTGATTTCGTTCTCGTTGAGACTTTTTAAGAGTCCTTCATGAACGGCGAGCGTAGCGTCACTGCTGCTTTTGCCGAAAACAAACGCGTTCGGAGTGTTGTCTGGCACTGTTGCCAGTTTGGGCATGGACACTCCACTTTTCTCTGCCAACTCCTTCACGGTTGATTCGAGCCAGGGATTTTCGCCTTCTTTCAGGTATTGCAGATGTGTTGAGGCTCTGACGATGGCTGGTCCGATAAGATATTGAAAAAGCACGAAGAGTGCTGTAAAGAACAGCATGATTACAAGTCCGAAGATCAAGTCGAAATTGATGAAGAATGTGTCTATAACGAACATTAATGCGGATAGGAACAAGGCAAAAATGAAAGCCAGTAGGAATATCGATGTTCCCATGGCAAATTTCAGCTGAGCAAGTCCGGCCATTGTTTTCCCAACCTTTAAGCATATGAAAAATGGGCTGAATTAAACTTTTCCACGAGGTTGATTCATCTCTTTTCTGGGATCATTTCTAGTATTTGACGCTTAGATAAAGGAGAACGACCAGTGCGCCAAGTGTGAACAGATCTGGCAATAAGGCGAACGGTCCGAGACCGAATGGTCGAAAGCCAAAAGCCCATATCACCACGGGGTTTGATGCAAGAGCGTTCAAGAGGAAGACCGCGGAGAATATTATCAGCCCAATCGTGAATTCTGACTGTGTCTTTCTGTAAATGCTGATGTAAGTGATTAGCAGAAACAACGAAAGCGTCACATTGATTGTAGAGACCACGGCTTTTGCTGTGTAGAAGAATTCTATGTCTCCGGGGATGTCATATGGAGTTGGTCCGTGATGCTCCCAGGGTGCAGGGAAGTACCAAAATGTGGATGTGGCCCAAAGTGCGGTCAGAATCGCTACTACTATCAGGCTTATGAGTATTAGCCACGTTTTCTCGTTCCTATTCATATGCTGGTCCATTTGTTTTACTTCCTTTTCTACTTTTTCCAGATTTTGTTCGTAATCTCTTCAAACAGTGCGTAGTTTTCCTCCATTACTGGAGACAAGAAATATGTTGTGCCGTACCCTTCTCCAGCAGATGTAATTATTCGGTTTTTTTCAAGGACGTTAAGATGATGCCTTATCGTTCTGTAATCCATTTGAAGCAACTTCGCCAGTTGGTTTGCATTTTGAGGGGTCTCTTTCAAAGTCGTGATTATCTTCGCGCGGGTAGCGCCACCTCTTGTCCCTGCAATCAACCATCCAAGCAAATACTTCAACGGACGAGCGCTGCCAGACATATATCTTGCTCCGCATAGTCTGAGGAGTTTTTGCTAAACCTATTTGAACTAAAGTAATAAATGTGTCTCTCAGTTTTGGAGCAGTCACCTCCAGAGAGAATATGTGTAAATTAGGAATAAAATAGGGTCCAATTCTGAAAAACCCCTTAATAACTCGCGGTTGTTGATGGATTTTGGAGGTTGAGAGCAAGGCGGTGACGATCTATCCTCCGAAGAGTCCGGGAAGGTCCCAGAAAAGTTGAAGATTACTTTTCTCCTCCTTTTCCTTTCTCCCTTCGGCTCCTCTGGGACCTACCGAAAAACTATAGAAATTTTGTGAGATGGCTAGTGGGAGATGGGAACGGTCATAGATAATCTCCCCTCAAGTTATTGGCTGTATTGAAAAAGGCTCAGACACTATGTGATTTGACCTATTTGTGGATGATTATTATTGGGGACAGATTTTGGTATAATTCTGAAAAACAGTTTAATAGTATGCACCGTTCTGGGTCAAATCCAGAGCTTATTTGAACGGTGAAGGGTTTGGGTGCTTTAACGAGAGCAGTCAGAAATATCTCAAGAAGAAAAATGAGAGCATTGTTGGTAATTATTGCTTTGAGTTTTTCCATGGCAATCATGGTTTCTGTTCCTGCAGGGATCACGGCGAACCAAGAAGCCACGCAGAGTATAACTGCAAACTTCAACAGTACGCTAAGTAATATGCAGGCGGAAATAAACGAAACGACAACGTTAATACAAGTTCAAACTAGCTCTGGACGAAACTTCGAATTCGGTAGGCCTCCAAGCACATCACCAGACATGTCCTCGGGTCCACCATCATTTGGATCTGAGGGAGAGAGTTACATGAATGAAACCGTTGTGAATGAAATTTCTTCTATTGGTGGTGTCAAAGATGTTGTGGAATTCCTTGAAGCTCCATCTAAAGAAACAATTTCGGAAACTATTAGTACACCATTTGGAAGAACTTTTAATATCTCCAGAGCTGTCTACACGATTACGGGGGTTTCTCTGAATTCTTCTTTAATCGACAATTATTCCGTACTGCCTACAAATATCACTAAAGGAGAATCTCTACAGGAAGGGGATAGTGGAGTTGTTATCCTGACTTCAAATCTCACAGACTACTTTGGGGTAGGATTGGGTGACAAAGTGGAAATTTACGGGAAGTATTTTGAAGTGAAAGGGATCTATGAACCATCGGGTTCAGATAGTACGGGAGCAAGAGCGTTATACATGAACATTACTGACACTCAGACTATAACTGATAATGCAGGAAACGTAAGTAGGCTTGATTTGTACGCAGAAAATGCTTCCATGGTAAATGATATAGCCGATGTGATAAAAGTGGCGTATTCAGACCTTACTGTGACTACGTATCAAGATCGATTGTCAAACCTTGAGACCCTGCAGCAGAGATATAAGGACAATTTAAGTAGCGCTCAATCAACCCTCAGCCAAACACAGGCAACTGCCACCCAAGAGATCATAATAGCCGTAGTTGCGACAAGCTTGATTGTTTTGTTCATGATGCTATATACTGTGCGCGAAAGAACAAAGGAAATCGGCACATTTAAAGCAATAGGCTTCAGCAACTTGAACGTTATGACTCAATTCTTGCTCGAAGGGGTGCTTTTGAGCCTGATGGCAGGAGTAGTTGGCATAGCAATAGGATACATTGCAGCACCCACTTTATCTTCAATTCTCCTTCCCAACGTGTTTAGTAGTAGCTCATCATCCGGCGGCTTTCAACCTACAGGTTCCTCTCTATTTGGTGTAACAACTAGCACTGCTACGCTAACTCCTGAGCTTATGTTGTTGGCATTTGGCGCAGCCATATTGCTGGGAGCATTGGGCAGCTTGTATCCTGCTTGGAGAGCCGCCAAAATAAAACCTGCAGAGGCGATGAGATATGAGTGAGCTTACCCAAAAAATAGAAGAGCCCACTCCAAAAACGAGTGAGCCCGTCTTGAAAATAGAAAAATTGATCAAGAACTATTCAATGGGCAAGCGGAACGTCTCAGCTCTCAATGGCATAGATCTCAAAGTGAATAAAGGAGACTTCATCGCGATTATGGGGCCTTCTGGTTCAGGCAAGACGACATTATTGAATGTGCTGGGTTGCCTTGATACTCCAACTAGTGGAATGATGGCATTAAATGGCAAAGATGTTGCGAAATTGCCTGAGAAAAAGCTCTACAGCATTAGGAGAAACGAGCTTGGGTTTATCTTTCAGACTTTTAACCTCTTTCCGTACTTGAATGCCAGAGAAAACGTGGAGCTTCCTATGGAAAGCACGAAGAAGTCAAAGGAAGAAAGAAGAAAAAGAGCCAAAGAACTATTGGAGATGGTAGGATTGTCAGGTCGAGAAGAACATAGACCGCACAGATTGAGCGCTGGAGAACAGCAAAGAGTGGCTATTGCGAGAGCACTGGCGAATGACCCAGCTATAGTTTTGGCAGATGAGCCTACTGGAAACTTGGACACAAAGAACAAGCACGAAATTGTAAGGCTTCTGGGTAGATTGAACTTGGATCAAGGAACCACGATTATAATGGTGACGCATGATAGCCAAGTGGCTTCGCATGCTGAAAGAATTCTCTTCCTCAGTGATGGAAAAATTACGGAGGAAAAGCGAGGGCTTCATCTGGTAAAAAAGAAGCTCATGTGCCCCCATTGTGGGAGCAGGATTCAACCTAGTGATGAAAGATGTCCTTCTTGCAAGAAAAAACTATGAAAGGAGAATGATAATTGGAGACCAATCAAAAACCAAGAACAACCCGTCTCTCAACGACCCTCGTAGTAGTGATCATAGTGGTGAGCCTGCTTGCTGGGGGATTGCTGGGTTATTCAATAAGCAACTTGGCTATTTCCGAAAGCATGAGCAACCTTGAAGATCAACTGTTGACCCTTCAGCAACAATTAGCGAATCTTCAGGCAACACAGGATATCATAAACCAGAACAACACTTTCTTTCTGGAGGGCAATGTTTCGCTTTCACAGCTGTACCAGCAAGTCAAAGACTCCATCGTAATAATACGAGCGATAAGTGTGACATACGATGTCTTCCGACGCCCGTACTACACGCAGGTTCAAGGATCAGGCTTCATTTACAACTATACGGGAACGATGGTGGTCGTTACTAACTATCACGTTGTCCAAGATACAATCAACATTACTGTAACCCTCGTAAATGGGAACGGATATGCAGCCGAATTGCTGGGTTCGGATCCATATGCGGATCTCGCGGTGCTTTCGACAAATGCATCGGAAACCGAGTTCAAACCTCTTGAAGTTGTCAGCATATCATCCTTGAAGGTTGGAGATCCAGTGATAGCAGTTGGCAATCCATATGGATTGGCAGGGTCAATGACGACAGGCATTACGAGCGCGCTGGGTAGAACAATCACTGAGGAAATGACAGGCAGTTATCCGATTGCGAATGTTATACAAACTAGCGCTCCCATAAATCCTGGCAACTCTGGAGGGCCTCTTCTGAATTATCAGGGGCAGGTCATTGGCATAACCACAGCCATCGTCACTGACTCTCAGGGCTTGGGTTTTGCAATTCCTTCGAGCACGATACTTCGGGAAATCGGATCATTGGTGACAACGGGCTCCTATAATCTGCATCCGTGGTTAGGCGCAGCAGGGACAGATATGACTTATGAGATTGCGAGTGTGATGAACGTGAATGTGACTTACGGGTGGCTAATCACTCAAGTTACGAGTGGTGGGCCTGCTTACGATGCTGGTTTGCGAGGTGGAACCAAGACAGCCTCAGTTGCAGGTGAGTCTGTGACGATTGGTGGCGACGTCATAATAGCATTGAATGGTACGAGAATCACTAACATGGATGATCTCTCGACTTATCTGGAAGAGAATACTTCACCGAACCAGACAGTCATTGCGACAATAGTGAGAAGCGACAACGAAACAATGTCTGTGCCGATCAAACTCGGAACACGACCAGCACTAACATAAGCAACAACAGATTTTTCGCTGACAAATTCTATTTCTAACTGCTCCAATTAGCTTGGGCTGCTATAGACCCAGTTTGCCTTCTGAATAGATACGCTAGGTTTATAATTTGAAAGATTTCAATCTAGATATGGTGAGAACATCATGGGTCAATATGAGAATACCCTGAAAGACATTAAGAAAACTCTGGGCGTGGTACCGGGCTTCATGAAGGCTATTCCAAAAGATGTGCTGACACAAGACTGGCCTCTTATGAAAAAATATCAAGGCGGAGAATCCGAGATTCCAGCCAAGTACAGGGAGTTCATCGGGCTTGCAATATCAGCTAACATCAAATGTCCCTACTGTGCGCTCATGCACACTGCGATGGCGACGCTAAATGGTGCGACAGATAAGGAAATGGCTGAAGTCGCCTTTCTCGCTAGTTTCACGGCAAGATGGAGTGCGATGCTGCACGCTTTGCAATACAACTACGACACTTTTGTCAAAGAGATACATCAAATAGGGGAGTACGCAAAGAAGGCCAAAAAGAAAAATTAGAGTCGAACAAAACAGGCATACTCCACTTTTTTTCTCTGTTTCCTCCCAAATCTTTGGAATTCGCATTTCTAGCTTTTCTAGCAAAAGCAAGCCAGAAACACGTCCTGAATGTGAGTGCTTCGTTCGGGATCAGGACACGATTTTACCAGCGAAGATATGCTTATCGTATATCAGTAAGGATTTTATTGAGAGTGTTTGGCACGCGTTATTTGATAATGCCGTTGAGCTTTGGCTCGATTACCGCAGTCTTTCATGTCGCACCACTTGCGACTGCGATTCCGACTCATATCGAGAAACAACCAGCCACAGTTCTCTCCTTGGCACTCGCAGACTCTGTCCAGCTTGTCAGAGGTTAGCAGTTCAGTCGCTGAATGAATGATAAACCAAAGCATTCGATCGAGTTTCACGTCTTCGAAAGTGTACTTCCACGGGTCTGTGACACCCATAGGCTTGAGGTGCATTTGCGCCATTGCTATAGACATTTCCATATTCAGTGTGTTTATGTTGGCAGCGCTTGGCGGGTGATGATTAGCAATTGCGGAGAAAATTTGGTAAAGGGCTTCTCTTATCGTGATAGCTCTTTCGAGGATTATTTTTGCGTTTGCTGGGTGAAGAGTTGCTTCTCGGAGCATGTCTCTGGCTTCATCCTCGGTTAAGATATTGGCATGTTGACTCCATGAGACGAGACCTTGATATGTAGAGAGATTCTCACGTAAATGGTCACTGTTCCGACAGTCCACGGTGTTGATAAAATCGAGGCAAAGCCATCCGCCTATCAGTTTCAGGCTACTTGAATCAGGTTCTGTCATGTTACTCTAACCGTCTAATAGAGCATCGGAGGTTATAAGTTTATATCTAACCTCGACATCTAACCTACTTAAGCCCATTAAGGTGGTTAAAAAATGCGTGGAAAAAGCGGAATCACATCTGTTGATACGTACCCTGAAGAACTGTTGCACCATTTGGCAGAACATGGCTATCAGGGACGCATCGTGTCTATCCAGCGCCTTCCAGAATTGCAGGAAGAAATCAAAGGGCGTTTCACTCAAGGATTATTTGACGAAGAGTTTTACCAGCTACGTCTTACTTTCTTTAAATTTGAGGTTCTTGAAACTCTGCCCAATGCTAAATCCATAATTGTAGTTGCTGTCCCTCGTCCACAAGCCCAAGCCACTTTCACTTTCAAAGGCAAAAGAAAGATGCTTATTCTTCCACCAACTTATGTTGCCTATGAACGAACGGCAAATAGCGTTGCAGATTTCTTGACTGGAATCTTGAAGGAAAAAGGATACAAAATAGCTAGAACCACGTTGCCTCTGAAGATATTGGCAGTTCGAAGCGGATTGGCTGAATATGGAAGGAACAATATTACCTATATTTCAGATATGGGAAGCTTCTTTCAACTCGTAGCCTTTTACTCTGACCTGCCTTGCTATAAAGATGCGTGGCGAGAAGCACGCATGATGGAAAAATGTGAAAAATGTCAGGCTTGCCTGCGATCTTGTCCTACAGGCGCTGTCTCTTCTGACCGATTTCTGCTCCATGGTGAACGGTGCATTTCATTTCTTAATGAGAGAAAAGGTGACGTCCCATTTCCAAGTTGGATCGACCCATCATGGCACAATTGCCTGTATGGCTGTCTTCACTGTCAGAGAGTGTGCCCCGAAGACAAGCGTTTCATGAACTGGATTGTGGAAAAAGAGGAATTTTCACAAGACGAGACTGAACTTCTTCTTGAAGGACAGCAGAATGCCCATTTGCCAAGGGTGCTCTTGGAGAAACTGAAGAATCTTGACCTTTCAGACCCCGATTCTCTGAACAGTCTACCACGTAACCTACGCGTCTTTTTGAATCGAAAGAAAACTGAATCCGGGGCTTCTGAAAAACAGTGCAGAGTGACTTAGATCATTCTTTACAAGCTTTTAGGCTATTGAAGTCCAAATTCACGCATGTTGTTTGCACAGAATCATAAACTTGCAGAGATCCAAAATGTGCTTCGGCCAGCGTTGAAACACCTTTTACCGGCAAAACATCCTCGATAATGCCTGGAGTCAGATCGTTCCAGACTATCATTCGTCTTGGTTCTAGTCCTTATGGCAAAGTAGAAAAGTCTAGTCGGTCCTTGTATGTTAATCATGGGCGAGGACACGGTATATTTCGCGAGAAAATCTACCCCGCGGATACTTGTTTCCTTTATCTTAGTGTTCGTTGCCATATTCGTAGTCATCATAGGATTTCCTTGGGTCCTCAATGATGGAGGGATATTGGTATTGTTTGCTGTGCTCTTCGGACTTCTATTCGTACACGTTGGCTTGGAATATCATAAGTCCAAAGGTCTCGCGAAAGGTGAGGTGGAGAATGTGTCTATTTCGGACTTGACGAAGGCGATTTCGTGGCTTAGTCGAGTTAGCGAAGGGAAAATCATATCGAGGATGGGAAGCGGTGGAGACGCCTGGGTGAATGTTGGCAGAGTTGCTGATCGTTTGGGTGGAGATTTCAGGTCAAGATGGCTCACTATCGTTCAGAATCACAAGATGCCCATGAGGACGAGATATCTCTTTTTTATGATGTTCGTAGGATTCTTGCCGATGTATGCAATGGTCGCCATACTGGTTGTCACCAGCGGGCTTCTTCAACTCGTGGCTTTAATAGCACTTGCGCTTCTGACTATACCCGCTCTTTCGTGGCTTTTAAAAGGGCCAGAGAAGGAGCGAATCTGAATGTATTCTGGAATGAAGAAGTTGGGTGCACGGCTCGTATTCTGCTCGAGCAATTAATATCTTGGGTAGTCGAGAGAACAGAAAGACCGATTACCGTTGTTCTCTCTAGCAGCAATTACAAACATGTGAGAGTGGTGGGTGCGGCATGGGGCAGTATCATAGGAGAAATAGAACCTGCCGGTGCGGAGACAAAGGAGGAAAGAGAATTCTCTGCATCGCTTTCGGGAGAACATCGCCGTAGATTAGCCTCACGAAAGAGATGGCGGATAGCCACCATTCTTGCACATGTTTTTGTTGGCTTTGTAACAGTTTACCTTGCCTTCTTTGTGGGGCAGAAGATTTTTCTTGGAACTGCGGATCGGCTTGACACTGGGTCCTTTGGTTTGCTCGTACTGCTTGTTGGATTTGGACAATATTTCGTCTACATCTCGGTTCCTATGATGAAGATTTTCTTCACAGGTGGAGAAGTTATGAGCGCGGACTTGCACTCAATGGTCAAAAGAGTTCCAGCGAATCTATTGAGAAACATGAACGAACCAATCTTCTTTGAGCGAATTGACTTTCTCAGAAACTTCGGTCAGCAGGAAGCTTTGAATTTCTCAGAGCTGGCAGATTCAACCAAGCTCTGGCTGAGAGATGAGCAAAACGAACCTTTTGAAGAACGTTGTTTCAATGTGGAGCAGGGGAAGGTAACTCTAACGCCAAGAGGCCGAGAACTTCTTAAACTTGTCAAAGACAAGATTGAGTAAATACGATTGTTGCTATGTTTTAAAGGTGCCCAAATCAAGCCTTTCTAAGTAACAAGTCGTAAGTTTGATTCGTATGGTGCTCCGGCCGGGATTTGGACCCGGGTCCGCGACTTTCTTCCGCCTTGTTGCGGCGTCGAGAGGCCGCTATACGTAGTCCCTTGGCAAGATATCTTAGCAGGGTTTGACCGGACTATACTACCGGAGCATCGGATACTGTGATGCTTGCTTTTGATTTAAGCGTATTTCCCTTTGCTAGTCAAAAGTTCTTCTATGGCACTTGTAGATGTACGTAGCATGCCAAGCCTTTAATCTAAGAAACTGTGCAGTTGCTTCGAAGGTGATGAATGTGTCATATGAGAAATTGGCTGGAATAGTAGTTAAAGACTGTTTGAACATTGATGCAAGCGATGTTGTCGCAATCACAACTTGGGATCACACCATCGACGTTGCTAACGCGTTTGCAGTTGAGTGTTTCAAGCAGGGTGCTGACGCCATCATTGTCCTTTGGACTGACGAGTACTATTATGGGCTGCTGAGAGAATTGTCTGAGGAAAGTCTGGGCGAGCATTCAAAGATATGCGAAGCATTCACCGAAATGGAAACAGCAACCATCAACATGTTCGGTCCCAAAAACCCCGAAGGCTTAAAGACAATACCTCCAGCAAAAGTCAATGCTTGGGGCGAAGGAGAAAGAAAATCCCATTACCCAAGAAACATTGAGAGAAAAATCAGAAACGTAGGACTTCCACTTGGGCTAGCAACTCCTGAAAGAGCAAAGGTCTACGGCTTCAACCATGAAAAATGGAAAAACGTAATGAACAATGCCATAACGATGGATCTGAAGAAGATAGCGCAAAACGGGCGAGCGGTTGCCTCGTTGCTTGAGAAAGCCCGCAAAATTCACGTAACAGCTCCGAACGGAACCGATCTCACTTTCGAATTGAACAAACGACCAATACACGTTGATGATGGCATAATCGACAAGGAAGACATAGCGAAAGACACTTTGGACGCAACGTTGCCTGCTGGATCAGTGTTGACAAGTATTGTTGAAACGAGCGGTAATGGGAAAGTGGCTTTTGATCAGCCGCTTCAGCAAATGGGCTTTAACGTGCTGGGCATCGAGTGGAAATTTAAAGATGGAAAACTGACTTCCATGACAGCCAAGAAGAACCTTGAACCCATTTCAAAACAGTATGACAAGGCTTCTGGCGACAAGAACAAAATAAGCTTCATCCAGATAGGCTTGAACCCGAAAGCGGAATATGGCTTTCTGATGGACTACATTGTTGAAGGCGCCAGAAGCCTT
>Ga0315268_10007029_pt1 | contig 11912 bp, 9 predicted proteins | sample C1_top_MG_FD_204535 | JGI IMG/M metagenome (GOLD analysis project Ga0315268, IMG submission 204535) | Sediment microbial communities from Yellowstone Lake, YNP, Wyoming, USA - C1_top | ecosystem: Environmental > Aquatic > Freshwater > Lake > Sediment | place: USA: Wyoming | collected 2017-08-01 | reverse complement strand
CGTCCTCACGCGCCTCTGGGAGGCCGGGCGCAAGTGGACGGACGAGGACGAGCAGGCCACACGCCAACTGACGTTGAACCGGCTGACGCAGGGGCTGATCCGCCGCTGCCGCAAAAGAATCTACCTGGCGTTCAGCACGCTCAACGAGCAGGGCTTTGAGGAGCGCGGCCCGCTGTTGATGATGGTCCAGCAAATCCTGCGTCGCTTGCCGCCCCCACCCCTACCCTCGCCCGTATCCGACGAGGAAGGGCGAGGGAGGGGGTGAACCATGTTCAAGCCCAGACCTGCACAAGAAGAAATCCTCAAATACGCTAGTGGACGGATGGGCGTCTCCGCTGTGCCGGGCAGCGGCAAGACACATACGCTTGCCTACCTGGCCGCCGAACTGGTCAAGGAGCACGTCCGCGACGACCAGGAAGTGCTCATCGTCACCTTTACCAATTCGGGCGTGGACAACTTTTACCGGCGCATCCGCGAGTTCTTGAAGCGCGAACAGGGTCTGATTCCCGACGTGGGCTATCGCGTCCGCACGCTGCACGGGCTGGCGAACGATATTATTCACGAGCGCCCTGCCCTGCTCGGCCTGTCGGAAGACTTTCAGATTGCCGACGAGCGCGAGTCCAATCAGATTCTGGATGATATCGTGGCGGTTTGGGTCCGCAGCAATCCACAGGCTCTGGAAGAATTCATTGCAGAAGACACGTCGGAGGACAAGCGCCGCTGGATCGAGCGCGAACGCTGGCCAGAGTTGGTGCGCTCCATCGCCGCAAGTTTCATCCGCCGCGCCAAAGATTTGCAGGCCACGCCCGCCGACCTGCGGCAGAGGCTCCCGGACTGGCACGGTGACTGGCGGCTGGCGCGGATGGGGCTAGAGATTTACGAAGACTATCAACGTGCGCTGGCGTATCGCGGCCAGGTGGACTTTGACGACCTGGTGCGGTTGGCGTTGGAAGCGCTGCAAATTGACGCCGGCCTGACCGCGCGGCTGCAGGCGCGCTGGCCATACATCCTGGAAGACGAGGCGCAAGATAGCAGCGAACTGCAAGAAAGAATCTTGCGCATCCTAACGCTCCCTACCCTGTCCTCGACGGGGGAGGGCCGGGGCGAGGGTAACTGGGTGCGCGTCGGCGACCCGAACCAGTCCATCAACACCACCTTCACCACATCCGACATCCGCTTTCTCAATCGTTTCCTGGACGAAGAAGGCGTGGTCGCCCGCCCGCTCTATGACTCGGGTCGCTCGACGCAACGCATCATCAACCTGGCGAATTATCTCGTAGATTGGACGAAGAGTTCACATCCGCATACTGTCGTGCGTGAAGACGCATTCCGCCGCCAATTTATCCAGCCTACGCCGCCTGACGATCCACAGCCCAATCCACTCGATAGCGCCGACCTCACAGTCACGTTTTATCACAAGCCGCTCTCGCCTGACAAGGAACTGGACTTGGTCGTGAATTCACTGGAACGCTGGCTGCCCGATCACGCCGACCAGACCGTCGCCGTGCTCGTGCCGGATAACAACCGGGGCTATAAACTCGTCGAGCGATTGGAGCACAAGAAAATCCCGCATGACGATCATCTGAACACGACCGCGCCCACGCGCAAGGCCGCAGAGGTGATCGGCAGCGTGCTGCACTACCTGGCCTCGCCGTTGAACGGCTCGCTGCTTGCAAACGTCTACAAGAACTGGGCCGGGGAAGAAAGTGATAACGAACAGCGGAAAGCCATTCTCACCGCGCTGCGCCGCTGCGATGAGGTGGAGGCGTTCCTCTGGCCGCGCCCGGACCATGACTGGCTGGCTGATCAGATAGAGGCGATTCGCGAATCGCCCCTACAGCAATTCAGGGAACTAATCCGCCGCTGGCTGGATGCCTCGACGCTGCCGATTGACCAGCTTGTGCTGACGCTGGCCCAAGACCTCTACCGCGACCCGGCCGACCTGGCGTTAGCACACAAGATCGCCGTCGTCTTGCGCGGGTTGAGCCAGAGCCATCCCGAATGGCGGCTGTCTGACCTGGCCAACGAGCTGACGCAAATCGCGCGGAACAAGCAGCGCTTTGCCGGCTTTAGCGACGACGACGTGAGCTTTACGCCCAAGCGTGGCCGCGTCACAATCACGACGATGCACAAGGCCAAGGGGCTGGAATGGGATCGCGTCTACCTGGTGGGTGTGAACAACTATGACTTTCCGTCGGTCGAGCCGCATGACACCTACCGGGGCGAAGTACGGTTCGTCCGCAGCGGGCTGAACCTGGAGGCCGAGGCCATCGCGCAATTGGAGGCGCTCAAGGACACCGACCCGTTCAAGGTTGCACAGTATGTAGCGGGCCCCGCTACCCACCAGGCGCGGCTTGAGTACACCGAAGAACGCCTGCGGCTGCTTTACGTGGGCATCACGCGCGCCAAGAAGGAACTCGTCGTCACGTGGAACGTGGGCGGATTCGAGAACGCGCCCAAGCAGGCGGCTGCACCATTTTTGGCGTTGTACACACATCTGACAGAGACGAACCCAGGAGGATGAAAACTACAGGGCCTGGGAGGAATGTTGACTTAGCCTGTCACTAGCAGTAAAATGTACGTGTAACGCTGCCCGCTATCACATCATTCTACCAACGAGGAAATCAATGAAAGTCATGACGCTATCCGAAGCGATTCGCACCCTTGTTCACGACGGCGATTGTGTCTATGCCGCCGGGTTCACGCACCTTATCCCGTTCGCCGCTGCGCACGAGATGATTCGCCAGCGCAAGCGCGACCTGGTGCTGGCCCGCGCCACGCCCGACCTGATCTATGACATGATGGTCGGCGCCGGCTGCGCCCGCAAGCTCGTCTTTTCCTGGGGCGGCAATCCCGGCGTCGGGATGCTCCGGACCGTCCGCGCTGCCGTCGAGTCCGGCAAACTGGAGATCGAAGAATATAGTCACTTTGCCATGATCACCCGCCTCACGGCGGGCGCGTCGGGTCTGCCTTTCCTGCCCATCAAGTCCACCGCCACACGCGACCTGCCCGCAGCTAACCCCCAATACAGGACCGTGACCTGCCCCTACACCGGAGAGGTGCTGACGACGGTCCCGGCGCTGAACCCGGATGTGGCCATCATTCACGCGCAGCGCGCGGATGCAAACGGCAACACCCACATCTGGGGCATCATCGGCGAGCAGAAGGAAGCGGCGTTTGCGTCCAAGCGCGTCATCGTCACCTGCGAAGAGATTGTGGATGAGTCTGTCATCCGCAGCGACCCGAACCGGACGATGATCCCTGACTTTATCGTTCACGCCGTGTGCCAGGTGCCGCACTGCTGCCACCCCTCGTACGCGCAAGGTTATTATGACCGCGATAACCCCTTTTACCTCGAATGGGATCAGATCACGACCGATCCGGCGGCCACGACCAAGTGGCTGGACGAGTGGGTGTACGGCGTCAAGGATCGCGACGAATATTGGCAAAAGCTGGGCAAAGAAACCCTTCAGCGGTTGGCGGTGCGGTCCAGATGCAGCCAGCCAGTGAATTATGGGGAAGTAGAATCATCGTGACGCGATAAGTGATATGCTAAAGGGGGGACAAGATGAGCACGCAGTCGACACCGATTCGTGTAGGCTTGCTGATGGGCGTCGGTGGTCTGGGCGACCAGTCATTCAATGACTCGGCTTACCTGGGCCTGTTGGCCGCCCAAGGCCAGTACGACCTCCAATTCTCCAGCGACACCTGGGGGATGTTGAATCAGAACCTTGCCACGCTGCGCAAGTGGGCCGACGCGAGCTATGACTTGATCATTGCCCTGGGCTATGGCCACGGCCCGGCCATCGCGCAGGTGGCCGCCGAGCGCCCCCAGCAGCGCTTTGCCATCGTGGACACGGTCGTCGAAGCGCCCAACGTCTGGTCTATTATATTCCGCGAGTACGAAGGCGACTTTGTGGTGGGCGTGCTGGCGGGCCTTGTCACGCAGACGCAGCGCGTGGGGTTCGTCGGCGGCGGCACGACGCCGGTCGTGCGGCGCATCGAGGCCGGGTATGCCCAGGGCCTCGCCCACATCAACCCACACATCGGCCTCCTGGCGGACTATGTCGGCGTGTTCGACGACCCGGCGCGCGGGCGACTCTTGGCCGAAACGCAGTATGCCTCCGGGGCTGACGTGATCTTTCAGGCCGCCGGCCGGTGCGGGCTGGGCGCGATCGAAGCCGCTAAATCATTCGGGAAATACATTATCAGCACCGGCGCCGACCACAGCGAGCTGGCGCCCTCCTCCGTCCTGACCAGCCGCGTCAAGCGCGTGGACAACGCAGTCTACGACGTGATTGACGCCATGGCGCAGGGCAAGTTCCAGGGCGGCACCGTCCACAGTTACGGATTTGCCGAAGACGGGTTGACCTTGGCCCCCTTCCGCGCGGAAGTGGCGGAAGTCATCACGCCAGAGCTTCAGGCGCGTCTCCGGCAGATCCAAGCAGATGTATCTTCGGGCAAGATTCAGGTCAAGGTAGACCAGGCCTAGTTCAGACCTCCGAGGCTTTGGCAGCCTCGGAGTCTTTTTTGAGACCAGAGCAATGCCCAAATCGAAATCACGCACTCTATTCGTCTGCCAGCAGTGTGGGAGCACGCAGCCCAAGTGGATGGGCCGCTGCCCGGATTGCGGCGAGTGGAACAGCTTTGTCGAAGTCGTCGAGCCGGCCAAGGCCCGTGAACGGAGCGCCTCCAGCGCGCCGCGCACCCGCCCTCAGCGGCTTACCGAAGTGACGCTGGGTGACATGGCGCGCCTGCCGATGGAGATGAAAGAGTTCGAGCGCGTGATGGGCGGCGGCATCGTGCCCGGTTCGCTCACACTCGTCGGCGGCGATCCCGGCATCGGCAAATCCACACTGCTCATGCAGCTCGCCGCCAGCCTGGCGATGCCCGATTGCTCTGTGCTCTACGCTTCCGGAGAAGAGTCCGTCCAGCAATTAAAGATGCGCGCCGACCGGCTGGGCATGTCCACTGATCACCTGTTCCTCGTCACCGAAACCGACCTCGACGTCATCCTGGGCCACGTCGCCGAAATCTCGCCGCGCCTGGTCGTGGTGGATTCGATCCAGACCATGTACCTGGACGAACTCACCTCGGCGGCCGGCAGCATCAGCCAGGTGAGGGAATGTGCTGCCCGGATGCAAAACATGGCCAAGTCGTCCGGCGTGGCGGTGATGCTAGTGGGCCACGTGACCAAAGCCGGCGCGCTGGCGGGGCCCAAGGTACTCGAGCACATCGTGGACACGGTGCTTTACCTCGAGGGCGACCGTTTTCACACGTATCGCCTGCTGCGCAGCGTCAAGAACCGCTTTGGCGCCACAAGCGAAGTGGGCGTGTTCGAGATGCGCGGCGATGGCATGGTCGAAGTGACCAATCCCTCGGAGGCGTTCCTGGCCGAGCGGTTGGCCGCCGCGCCGGGCAGCGCGATTGCAGTGACGATGGAAGGGACGCGCCCGCTGCTCGTGGAGGTACAGGCGCTCTCGTCCACCACATCGTTCGGCCTGCCGCGCCGCACGGCTAACGGCGTTGACTTTAACCGGCTGTTGCTCCTGGTCGCCGTTCTGCAAAAGCGCATCGGGCTCAAGCTGGGCGATCAGGACGTATTCGTCAACGTTATTGGAGGACTAAAGATCGGCGAGCCAGCCGCCGACCTGGCGATTGCAGTTGCCATCGCCTCTTCGATGCGGGATATGCCCGTCGCGCCCGACCTGGCGATCATTGGCGAAGTCGGCCTTTCGGGCGAGCTGCGCGCGGTGGGGCAGCTCGGCGCCCGGCTGAACGAAGCGGCCAAGCTCGGCTTCCGGCGCTGCCTGGTACCCAAGGGTCTCCGCAAGCCGCGCATCGAAAGCGCCCCGGCGGGATTAGACGTCATCGGCGCACGCAGTTTGGGCGAGGCGATTGAAGTGGCGCTAGCTGGTGGCCGATAGGATCCGATGTCACGTTATGCGCTCGTAGTGGATGATGTCCGCGTCGCCGCGGCAACCATCGCGCAGGAGCTCGAGCTGCTGGGCTATGAGACGGAAATCGCCTACGGCTCGCGCCCGGCACTCGAAAGCCTGGCCCGCCGCATCCCAGACGTCATCCTGCTTGACATCAACATGCCCGGCGTGGACGGCGTGGAGGTCTGCCGTCACCTTCGCCGCGAGCCGAGCACGGCCAAGGTCCCCATTATCGCCATATCTTCCGAAGTCCAGGAAGACACGATCGCCCTGGTGCGCCAGGCCGGGGCGAATGTCTTTTTGCCCAAGCCAATCGAGATCGAAGCTCTGGAGCGGACACTCGAGGGTTTCTTTCCGGGCCAGACGCACGCCGCATAATCACGATCGCACATCCGCAGGAGGACAATCGTGCAACACCTTTCACTCAGTCTCCGGCTCCTGATCGTCCTATTCATCTTGCTGGCATTTGTGACGCCGACAGGCGCCAAAGATACCTCGTACCAGACCGGTTTCACCCGCTGGCGCGCTGCCGACAGCGGATTTCATACCTGGCAGCGCAATGGCACTCGCGTGGCCTGCGACGGCACACTCCGGCTCGATCCCGCGACCGCGCACACTGAAAATGACCCCTATCCACCTGGCGGCTACAATGGGCGCAACTTTTACAACGGCGGCAGCTTCCTGGTCGGCGAAGCGCTCGGCCCGGTGGTGCCCACGTCCTTCAGCTTCAAAGAGGCCATTGCCTCGTGGAATGCCGAGACCCCGGCGGGCACGTGGATCGAGACGCAAATCCGTGCGCAACTGGGCAGCCGCTGGACCAAGTGGTACAACCTGGGCGTCTGGGCCGCCGATAACGCGACCGTCGCCCGCCACTCGGTCAACCAGCAAAGCGACGCGGACGGGAACGTGGCTGTAGACACGCTGGTGGTGACCAATAAAAAGTCACCTGCGAACGCCTTCCAGTTAAAAGTGCGGCTTTTCAGCGCTGGTGGCAAAGCAGTCCCCACCGTGCGTAACGTCTCAGTCGCGTTCTCGATGACTGCCGTCAAGCCCGGCACGCTTGCGCCCGGCAACCCGGCACGGTGGAATCGAACGCTAGCGGTCCCCGGATGCTCGCAAATGGTCTATCCCGATGGCGGCAACGTCTGGTGCAGCCCGACCTCGACCTCGATGGTGTTGGCGTACTGGACGAAAGACAGCGGCCCGTGCGAACCGCGTGTGCGCGCCGCCGTCGCCGGCACCTATGACTGGCTGTTCGATGGTAACGGGAACTGGCCGTTCAACACCGCCTATGCCGCCACTTTCAGCATGGAAGGTTATGTGGCGCGCTTCACCACGCTGGCCCAGGCCGAAGAGTGGATCGCCGCCGGTGTTCCGGTCATTATGAGTATAGCTTGGGGCAAAAATGAATTGACCGGAGCGGCGATTCCATCCAGCGACGGGCACTTGATGGTGTTGGTCGGCTTTGATGCCAGCGGCAACCCGGTGGTGAACGACCCGGCGGCTGCAACCGACGCACAAGTTCAGCGGACGTACATCCGGGCGGAATTTGAGTCGCTCTGGCTGGCAAGCTCGGGAGGCACCGTCTATCTGATCTATCCGGCTGGGTGGACAGTGCCAAGCCTTTGAGAGGTGCTGGCTGGGGGAGTGTCTTGGTTAACGTGGCGTACCTTGCCATGACCACATGCGGCTGAAGCGCAGGCCGTCGGGCGACCTTTGTCCAGAGTAAGATGGTAAACTATATGAAGCAATCTCTTGTACCGAAATCTTTCGTAGCAATTGTCCTGTTACTGCTTTTGATTGCCTGCAGTCAGGCTATACAGTCCAACCCTTCTACTGGTACGATCATACCTGTACTTACCCCGACCCCTCCTCAGGTACGGGTAACCCAGGCGTTGATCCCAAGCGCCATGCCTACAACCCAGCCCTCAAACACCCGTTCGCCGACGCCTGCTTCCACACCTCGTCCATTGCTTCTACATGCCTGTACGATTCCAGGCAGCGCACATAGCTTGAACGCAGAGCCAGAGTTGCCCATAAGCGCAAACTTGATCTCTGCTCTTACTACACGTCCTGCACCTACTCCAACCCCTCCTATTGCCACACCGGCGCCACGTATTTCCAACCACGCTATTACCGCTGGTAATGTTCGTCAGCTAGAGCCCCTGGTAGTTATCTTTCCCCAGATACGTCTCTATAATCTGGTTTTCGCCGACGCCGATACCTTCATCACCGTGGGAGGACAAAGCCGGGTCTCTTGGTGGGACATCCACACCGGCATGGAGATCAAGGGGTTCGGAGACAAAGGGGCAGAAGGACTATATATCCTCAGTGTAGCTATCAGCCCGGATGGGTCACTGGTCGCCACGGGCATGGGCGCGTCGGACAATCGGGTGCTCCTCTGGAATACGACTACCGGCAACGTGCAAGAACTGGGCCGTCACCAAAGTATCGTCACCAGCGTTGCTTTCAACCCTTCTGGCACCCTGCTGGCCAGCGGCGATAACGGCAACGAGGTCTGGATTCAGGACCTAAAGAATCCCTCGGCCATCACCGTATATAAAGGGGACGTTCCCAATCGTCTTCAGAACTTTACAAATCTATATTGGCTGGATGATCAAACAATACTGGCAGCCGGGACATATGCGATTTACACCTGGGATACATCCACCAAACGATTACTGAAACGGCTAGCCATTCCGGACAAGGCCCCCTTTTTCGTTGATGCTGCATTTGACCAGGGGGGCAACCGCATTGCCGCCGCAGCCCAGGATAACGTTGTGTACGTCTGGGATCAAACAACTGCCGCCTGGAGCACCTGGCCAGCACTCCCCACCAGCAAGTTGGCGAAAGTAGCGTTCAGTTCAGATGGGCAGTTACTGGCAGCCGGCACCCAGGAGGGCAATTTATTGCTTTGGGATACAACGCAAGACAAGTTGCTCGTAGAATGTAGCGGACCGACTGATAGTATCGTCGCCCTCCGCTTTAGCCCGGACAACCACTACATTGCCGCGGTTGGGTGGGATGCGACGATTTGGCTATGGGGAATACCCTAGTGCCCTTGGCCTAACGTGGACGGACCTGCGTATCACGAATCTGGGAGGACCCAAGTCGGTCACAGGCGTGGCCGTGGCAGTGCGTGTGGAATAACGGCAAGTGCACGTATACATCGTTTTCGCTCATCCAAGCATAAAGTCATTCACCTGGGAGGTCCTCAATGCCTTCAAATGTGGCCTCCAGGATGCCGGGCACTCGTTCGAGATAGGCGACCTCTACGAGATAAACTTTCAATCGGATATGGACCTGGCGCAATACGAAAGAGAGACTGGGATGGACCCTGATGCCCCTGCGCCTGATGACGTAAGACTGGAGCAGTCCAAGATTGACAGGGCAGATGCGCTAGCCTTTGTGTACCCGGTCTGGTGGAGCGATTGCCCCGCCAAGCTCAAAGGGTGGTTTGACCGGGTGCTCACCTACGGTTATGCCTACTCCTATACAAATGGTCAACACGTGACTTCCAAGATCAGAATCGTCAAAGCTTTGGCCTTGTGTCCAGCCGGCCACACCGTCGAACACCTTGAAGAGATCGGAATCGCAGAGAGCATGCGCCGCGTCATGCTGGGCGACCGTCTGCTCGGCGTGGGCGTCGGGGAAGCTAGAATGGAAATCCTAGGCGGCATGATGGGGAACGACGAGGTCGTCCGCAAGAGGAATCTGGAGAGAGCATACCAACTCGGCAGGGGGTTTTGAAACCATATCAGGAGGAATCTAATGCCAAGCGGAAGGGCTTTTGTCCAATCATCTCAAGGCGGGCTGACGGCGACTGCATACCCCAGCGGCGGATCAGTGCTGTTGTCCTTTAACCTGGACGGGCAACCGGGCGACGATTTCGCCGGATTTGCGGTCAAGTGCACCCCACCCCGCAGCAGACCTTATTATCTCGTCAATCGCCTCAGCTTTGAGACGCCCATCACCAGCGCGACCAAGCCTGCGCAGCGTCGATGGACGCCCTCGAATCTTGCGCCGTTTCAAAAATTCCGATGGGTTGAATTCCCGGCCGTTATCGAGCCAGGTGATTATACGTACGAGATTACCACCATGCACTTTAAAGTCGGCGCCAGTTTGAAACCGGGTGCGTCTGTCCAGCTCTCCTTTGAAATGACGCCGGAAAAGTTTAAAGACTTTGACCTCGGGTTCACTCGTGGCTATCTCTCATCCCAGGCATATGCAGTCAAGTTCAACGACGCCCCCTTCCGCCCCGCCGGGAAAAAGACGATTGATTTTGACACATCGCCCTACCAGAAGCAGTACGAATGGCTGGGCTTTTACGCACGTAAGATGGTCTTTGACTTTATGCGAGAGGCCATTGCCGACCCATCTATCACAGTGGACGTGTTTGCCTACGATCTGGATGAGCCGGACGTCATCCGCAGTCTCGCCAAGCTCGGAAGCCGGCTCAGGCTATTCCTGGATAACTCGGCGGGGCACGTCGAGCAGGGGGCTCCCGAGATACAAGCGCTGGCGGTCCTCACTCAATCAGCCGGGGCAGACCGTGTCAAGACGGGGCACTTTAAACGATTTGCCCACAACAAGGTGTTCATTCAAAAAAGGAACGGCGATCCGATCAAGGTGTTGACCGGCTCGGCAAACTTTTCAGTCCGAGGGCTGTACGTTCAAGCCAACAACGTTCTGGTCTTGTCCGATCCGCACGTCGCATCGCTCTACGAGCAAGCATTCAACCAGGCCTTCAATGACCCGACCAAAACCCAGTCCGGTTTTGCCAGGTCTGAGATTGCGAGCGGCTATTTTGAAATCCAGGGCGCCGAGCTGCCCCAAGGCTCTGTGGCGTTTTCCCCCCATGCGAACCCGCTGATTTCGCTCCAGCCGGTTGCCGATGCGATTGACGCCGCAGATAGCTCGGTCATGTTTGCGGTCATGGAGCTGGGTGGCACTGGTCCCGTTCTCGACCGCATCCGGCATCTGGACAAACAAAAAATCTTTACCTACGGTGTGACCCAGTCGGCCAAGAATCTAGGCCTGTTCAAGCCCGGTAGCAACCGCGCCCGGGTGCTTCCGTTCGCATTCCTGGAAGAAAAGGTGCCGCCGCCATTCAAAAAAGAGTGGAGCGGTGGGCCGGGGCAGGTGGTGCACCACAAATTTGTGGTCGTCGACTTTAATGACTCGGACCCCGTTCTCTTTACCGGGTCGTCGAATCTGGCGGCGGGCGGCGAGAACGAGAACGGCGACAACCTCATCGCGATCTTGGATCGAGGCATTGCCGCCGCTTATGCCGTCGAGGCAGTGCGGCTGTTGGATCACTATGACTTTCGCCACAAGATGCAGAGCGCCACGAAGGTACAACCGCTGAGGCTCAAAGGCCCCGACGACAAGCCCAGGTGGTGGGCGCCATACTTTGACCCGAACCATATCAAGTTTAAGGACCGGTTGTTATTCAGCAAGTCAGTATGACTGATTTCAAGTCCAGTTTAGGCAAACTCGTTCCGCGTACCGTGGTCGCCGTCGGGATACCGCTGGACGAGAACTCTTCCTTCATGCGAGGCCCTGCCCTGGCGCCGCCTCGCATTCGCGAGGCGCTTCACTCCGGTGCATCGAATCTCTGCGCCGAGAATGGCCTGGACTTGGGCGCAGACTTGCACTGGCAAGACATTGGCGACCTGGCGCTCTCTTCTGGCACAGAGGCGCTAGCGCAGGTTGAGCAAGCTCTGGATCAACTGCTGGCGCGGGATGTGAGCGTGCTGTCCCTGGGCGGCGACCACTCGATCACCTACCCTATCCTGCGAGCATACGCTAAAAAGCATCCCAAGCTGAATATCCTCCACATGGACGCACACCCCGACCTCTATGACGAATTTGAGGGCAATCGTTACTCTCACGCCTGTCCATTTGCCCGCATCATGGAAGAACATCTGGCCGCCCGCCTGGTCCAAGTCGGCATTCGGACGATGAATCCTC
>Ga0315268_10007028_pt1 | contig 11913 bp, 12 predicted proteins | sample C1_top_MG_FD_204535 | JGI IMG/M metagenome (GOLD analysis project Ga0315268, IMG submission 204535) | Sediment microbial communities from Yellowstone Lake, YNP, Wyoming, USA - C1_top | ecosystem: Environmental > Aquatic > Freshwater > Lake > Sediment | place: USA: Wyoming | collected 2017-08-01 | reverse complement strand
CACTGCGCGTTTTCGTGACACCCAAAGGCAGAGAGCCGGTTCCGCTCTCGGTAGAGAACGGGCAAACCTCGTTTGAGGTGTATGGACCATCCGGCTCAAACGCCATGTTTGACTGGCGGATTGTGGCCAATCGCAAGGGCTTCCAGAATCAGCGGTTTGAGCCGCACGAGCGGCCCGCAGACCGGAAGGGCAAGCCGGAAAAGACGCCGATCGAACTCGAACCCGACGTCAAGAAGACCCCGTACTCTCAGTAATGAGAAGCACTAACCCTGTGAAAGGGGGAGGATATGAATAGATTGAGAATAGCTCTGCCCTCCGTGCTTCTCCTGGTTGCTGCCGTTGCTTCGGCGGACCCCAATTACTCGCTGCCCTGGAATTCCTTCAACTACGGCGGTATTCCTATTACGAGTACGAGCTACGCACTCAACGGCTCCCTGGCCCAACCGGTTCAGGGCACCAGCAGTTCGACCAGCTACGCGGGTTACTGGGGTTTCTGGTATGGCGTCGGCCCGAGCGGCGCAGCGCCCACGCAACCCGGCTGGATGAGGAGGGTAGACATGCCGGCCGGACCCAAGAATAAGAACGTCAAGGACGGCGGCTGCATCGCCTACAAACCCGACTCGACCGGTGAATACGTGTATGCCCTCAAGGGCAACGGGCGCTACGAGTTCTACCGCTACGACGTCACCGCAAACACGTGGACAGCGAAGGAATCTATCCCGGCTATCGGTCGGACGGGCAAGAAGAAAGCGGTCAAGAAGGGTGCGGCGATGACAGCTTCGCCGCGGAGGATCCACACGATCGTGGATAGTGCTTGCTACCCGATCCCCTGCGTCAAGGGCAACAACACTCTCGAGTTCTGGCAGTACGATCCTCGGCTCTCGGGGACGCCAACATACCCCTGGCGGCAGCTTGCCGGTGTTCCGCCGGGCGCCAAAGCGGTGAAAGAGGGTGCTGGCATGGTCCGGATCCCGGTCCACGATTCGATGTTCGTTTACCTGCTCAAGGGTTCGGGCACGCAGGAATTCCACCGCTACAACCGTTTCCTCGATGCTTGGGAACGCATGGTGGACGCTCCGCTCGGAGCTTCCGGCAAACCCTGGAAGAGCGGTTCGTGCATCGCCTACGACAGCATCAACAAGACCATCTATGCCCTGAAAGGCTCCTACAACGAACTCTATGCCTACGACATAGCCACCAACACTTGGACCGCGAAAGCCTCGCTGCCGCTGATGGGCAGCCTGGGCAAGAAGAAGAAGGCGAAAGACGGCGCGGGTATGGCCTGGCTAAACGGCAAACTCTACGCCCAGAAGGGCAACGGAACGCTCGAGTTCTGGAGCTACAGTCCTGCTACCGACGCATGGACCCAGACTGAAGATATGCCGGTGGGCGCCGGCAAGGCAGTTAAGGGCGGTGGCGCCGTGACGGCCTCCAGCACGTCGGTCTTTTCCCTCAAAGGCAACAACACGCTCGAATTCTACTCGTACACCCCTGCCGTTTTCAACTCAACGCCGGCCGGCGGCACAAACACGGAGCTTGCCTCTCTCAATCATCCAAACGTATATGCCTTGTCGGTTGCTCCTAATCCGCTTTCCCGTTCGACCGAGGTCAACTACTCCCTATCCGGAGCGGGTAACGTCGAACTCCGGCTCTATGACGTATCCGGTGCTCTCGTCAAGACGCTCATGTCCGGCCGCGTCAGTGCCGGCAGCCACGCCACGCGCCTTGACGCCACCAAGCTCGCCCACGGCATCTACTTCCTGAAGCTGGTAGCCGACGGCTACCACGCAACCAACAAACTGATTATCGAATAGCAACAACCCTGACTTAGCGGGAAAGAGCCGCACGCGTCGAGCCCCCGTAGCGGGGACTCGACGCGGCCTTTGTTCTCGAATTCGGGGACGCTTCCCGTATTTCCAGAGGGGGCTAGCTGTCAGTTGACGCGGGTGCGGCGATGGGATGTGGAGCGCGGGGGGATTGCATCGTGGATTGACTCTGCGTGCATCGGCGGTTTCTTCTCCGCAGAAGGTCCTTCCGGCAACTCGGCCAGCACCTGGAACAGGAACTCGACGTCACCGGCGGTGCCTCTGCTGCCGTCCTCCCGAATCACCGGCATGTAGCTCTCGGTTTCCTTTTCCAGCCGCTCGCAGAGGCCCTTGAGTCGACTCTCCAGGTGCGGACGGTCGAGCTCAACCGTCTTGAATGCCCACCACTCGTCGCAGAGCTTGAGCAGCCGGGCGCGCGCGTCGCCGGGTTTCTTCTTGAAGAGAAGCATCGTTGCCTGCTAGGCTAGCCCGCACTCTCCTGAAGTCAAGCGGCACCGGATCCGGTCCCTCTATACACGCTCGATTCGACCGGCCTGCGGCGCGGGACGAAGGGAACGCGCAGGCTGCGCTGAGGTCCATCGTCTTCATGGTCATCTATCAGGTGGCAGGATACGCCGGCGCAGTAGAAGCCCACCTTCCCGCCGCCCGACTGGCTGTTCGCTCTGGCCTGAACTCGGTCCGCGTTGCCCGTCCGCGCGGACGCCTACAGAAGCGTGGGACGAGGCCCGCGCAGGGTCCGCCCCTTCCAGGTCGTTCCGCCGGTCAGTGTGAGCCAGATTGACCGGAAGCCGATGTAGGTCGAGACGCCGATGATCACCGGGTAGAGCAGGAACAGATGGCCGGGCAGCCCTGACTTCCAGGAGGCCAGCATCCATAGCAGCGCAGCTACAAGAATCGCCATGACCGAGAGCAGCAGTCCCGACTCGGGACGATCCCGGCCCAGCGCCAACCCGATTGTAACCAGCGGCCACCACGTTATCGCATTCAGCCAGACCCAGACAAACAACGCCAGCAGCAGCCGGTAGTCGAATATCGCGAAGTAGTTCTTCGTGAATCCGTCCCTGGCCTCGGCAAAGCCGTGATACATCCGCGAGGTAACGAGCCCCACGGCGTCGAACAGCCGCCACCGGTAACCTTGCTTCTTCACGAGTCGGGTGAGCGCCAGGTCCTCGACCGCATGGTCGCGCAGCGCGCCATGGCCGCCGATTTCCTGATAGACCCGGCGCCGAATCATCAGGAACTTGCCGTTGCCGGCCGAGAACGCCGCCGACCTGGGCAGGATGTTGGCAATCGCCAGCGGCAGCAGGGTCAGGACGCTCCACACCGGGAACGGCACGGTCAACTGCTCGCCCAGCGTGACCGCTCGGCTCCGGACAATCGCGGTCAGCAGGTCAACTCCGCCTTCCTCCAGCGCTGCCAGCGCGCTGGACACGGTGTTCGGGGCATGGACGGTATCCGCATCGGTGAAGAGCAGCACGTCCCCGGTCGCCTCCTCGGCAAGCTGTGCGCAAGCCCATGACTTGCCGAGCCAGCAGTCCGGTAGCGGGCGCCCAGTCATGATGCGCAGGCGTTCCGAGGCAATGCTGTCGAGTTTCGCTCGCGTCCGGTCCCGCGAACCGTCGTCAAGAACGATGACTTCCATGTTCGCGTGGTCCTGTTCCAGCAGCGAGCGCACGCAGGCTTCGATGCTGTCCTCCTCATCGCGTGCCGGAATCAGGACTGAGACTCTCGTGGCAGATGTTTGGAGCAAGTTGCTCGAGCCGGGCCGCGTCACACGGCGCAACGGCAGGCGCTTCATAAGAATCATGTTGGTGACCGTGATGAGCAGTTGGACCAGCAGGAAGACCAGAACCCGGGGTGAATCCAGAAGTGTGAATGATGCCATTGTCCTCAGGCTGGGTTTACACCGGTCTTGCCCCAGGCCGGCCGCGCAGCTCATACCGGTGCTTGGCCAGCAGAACTGCCAGGTTCAGCAGAAAGACGGCAATGAGCACTGGCGCGGGCCTCCGGACAAGCACAAAGACCAGCAGGCATGCCATGCCGAGCATTACGCTCCGCGCATCGTTACGGACTCGGAGCACGAACTTGAGCAGCACAAGGGCGAGCCCGAGCACGACCGGCGCCTCCCAGAGCATCAGGCCAGACCAGACGCCGAACGTGACGTTCACCGCCTTGCCGCCCTGAAATCGGTGAAACAAGGAAAATGCATGACCGAGCACCGGAGCCATGGCAACCGGAACAAGCCAGGGTGAGCCCAGTCCATAGAGGCGGACAAACCAGAATACCGGCACGAATCCTTTCAGAAAATCGAGCAGCAGCGCCGCGACCCCGAGCTTCCAGCCCGCGGCCCGGAAGACATTCACTGCCCCGGGATTGCCGTCGCCAAGGATCCGGATGTCTTGTCCCACGGCCCGGCCCAGCCAGTAGGAGAACATCACGGAGCCGAGCAGGTAGCCGAGGACCGCAAACAGAATGCCGACCGGCGCGATCATCTTCAGGGCCTCTGCTCCAACTCAAAGAAGCCGTCCCCAAGCCCTCGATTGAACCGGTAGTCCGAATACTCCTCGTCCACACTGATGTGACGTCGGATGACGGCCACCAGCAGGTCTAGGCGAACATCAACTGACATTTGGAACCGGAACGGCAGCCAGTAACTCCCGGTCTCGGCATAGTCCAGAACAATCCCCATCGCCGAGACCATGAACGGCACCGAAGCCGGTCTGAACTCCAGTCGCACGACGTTGCCGTCCTCGCGCCGGACCAGGGCCGCGCCCTGGAGGTATCCTTCGCCGCGGCGATTCGGCTCGAACCCCAGCCGCCAGACCGGCGTGCCCTCCCAGTTCTCTTCGCCCAGCAGCGCGTAGCGATAGCTGCCGCGCAGCGCGGGCATGAACGGCATCCTGGTCTTCTTGAGCATCAGCTCCTGCACGCGCCACTCCAGCAGTTCCCCTCTCATCTCTGGTTCGGTCAACTCGCGCCCGCTCACCGCCATCCGAACGAACCGATGCTTCTGCTGCTTGAAACCCCGCATGGAGACCTCCCGCTCCGTTTCGATCGTCTTGCCCGGGCGTCCGGTCTCGTCCGTCTCCTTGTAGTGGTAGCTTGCCCGGAATGTCGCATCTTGGATTTCGCGCTCCATTCGTGCCTGCTGGGCGAATACAGTGGCCACAATGCTATCTAGTTCCGTGGCTTCAGTCCTGAGACACAGAACCGCAAGCAGCGCTGCAAGCCGGATTGCCCCGGGGTAGCGATCGAGGGTGGTTGCAGTGCTGCGTCTTTCTCTTGCTTCTTCTATTCAATAGTAAACTGCAAACCCGCAGCCGAGTCAAGACTGGAGCTGTCCGGCCCCAGTCTTTGACTGGCACCGGCTCGCTCGCGCAACAGTTGAATCGGGAACAGGGTTGCACCAATCTAATGTATCAGCGCATCATGGTTACTATCGTTAGTGCAGACTGAGGAGGAGTAAATGAAAGAACACCACAAGCTGGTCGGTGTACTGGCCCTGAGCGCGGCTATGCTGCTCTCGTTGCCGCGTGCGGCCGGTGCGACGTTTCTGAACAACCCGCAGAATCCCTACCAGTTCATCGCCGGCACCGAGATTGGATTCCTGGGCGTGGCCGCCCACACCATCCAGTTCGGCCAGAACGGAACGCCGTTCGACTATGTCAGGTACGGCGGGCAGGACAATTTGTTCCTGTTCGAACGCCTGACCGCCGAGCTTCATATCAATGACCGGCACGAGATTGTCTTTCTCTACCAGCCGCTCGACGTTCGGACCCAGGCACCGCTCGAGGAAACCCTGCGCGTCTACGACCAGGTCTTTCCCACCGGCACGCCGATGGACTTCCGCTACGGCTTCGACTTCTATCGCCTGAGCTACATGTATGACTTCCTTAAGGACCCGGACAAGGAGCTGGCAGTCGGTCTGTCCGGCCAGATTCGAAACGCGACCATCACCTTCTCGTCGCAGAATGGCGAGTACTCGCGCCGCAACGCCAATATTGGTCCGGTGCCGATTATCAAAGTCCGGGGCCGGCTGCCGCTGGACAGCTACTCCTGGCTCGGGGCTGAGGTTGACGGCTTCTATGCTTCCAGCAAGCTCTTCAACGGCGCGAACTTCGACTTCACCGGCTCGATTCTTGATGCCTCGCTGCGCTATGGACTCCGCCTCAACGAGTCGCTGGACGGCTTCCTGAATCTTCGCTTCCTGGGTGGCAGCGCCAAGGGCCAGTCGCAGTACCGCGCCGGTCTGGGCGACGACGGCTACACCGACAACAGCCTGAATACAGTTACGCTTTCGCTCGGGTTCTACCTGAAGTAGGACCTACTCCGCAACCCGCCGTAGTATATGGAGGGAGTCGGCGCATGAAACTGCTTCCTGATGCCGTTCTCCAGGACCCGTACGACGTAGTCGTCATCGGCTCGGGCCTGGGCGGGCTTACCGCTGCAGCCCTTGTCGCCAGGCGCGGGCTGCGCACGCTGCTGCTCGAGCATCACTACCTGCCCGGCGGCATGTGCACTACCCTGCGCCGCCAGGGCATCTCGTTCGATACCGGCACCGCCCTGATGTATGGGTTCGGCGAGAAGGGGTTCAACGCCCACAACTCGGTGATGAACGAACTCGAACAGGACATCGACATCATCAGCCATAAGTCGCTTTTGCGCATCACCTTCGAGGGCCGAAAGATAACGTTCTGGCCAGACTACGACCGGTTCCTGGACGAAATCACCGCTGCATTCCCTAACCAGGCAGAGGAACTGCGCGCCCTGTATGCGTACCTGTACGACATCTACACCAAGGTCATCGCCCGGGAGCCGGTCATCGTGCCGCCCACCGACATGCCACCGGAGCAGAATCTCCGCGCCCTGTTCCGCCACCCGCTGGCCCTGCTCACCACTGTCCGCATGCTCAACACCAGTACCGAGAGCATCCTGCGCCGGTTCATCACTGACCCGGACCTGCTCGCGTTCTTCGACAAACTGACCTCGACCTACTGCTACTGCACGATCCGGGAAACACCCGCCATCTTGGCTGCTACGATGTTCGTGGACAACCACATCGGCGGCGCCTACTATCCGGCCCGCTCACCCCAGATTCTGGCCAGCACCCTTGAGAAGGCACTGGAGGAATCAGGCGGCCAGATCCTGTATCGCCGCCGGGCTAAGGAGATCATCATCGAACAGGGCACGGCACGGGCTGTTCGTCTTTCGGATGACACCGTCGTGCGCGCACATCGCATCGTGGCCAATGTCACGGTTTGGAACCTGTACGGCAGACTCATCAAACCCGAACATATCAAACCCCGGCGCCTAGAGTGGGCGGCGAAGCTCGTCCCAACATATGGCGCGACCGTGCTCTATCTCGGGGTTGACGCCGCGGCGATTCCACCTGATACCCACCCGGTCGAGATGCTCGTTGCGGACAAGCGCGGTGTCAACAGCGGCGACGTCACGGTCTATACTTCATCGCTCGACGATCCATCAATCTGTCCGCTCGGGATGCACGCAATGACTGTCATCGCGCCTTCCTTGCGCAAGTGGCCCAGTCCCTGGGAGAATGCCTACCATTCACCGGAGTACAAGCAGCAGAAACAGGCAGAGACAGAAAGGGTACTGGACCAGCTCGAGGGGGCGTTCCCGGGCCTGCGCAAACACATCCGTGTGCTCGACGTTGGCACCCCGGCCACAATTGAACGCTACACCCTTAAGAACTGGGGCGCAGTAGGCGGGCCGAAGCAGTCCATCGGCCAGGAGATGCTCAAGCGCCTCCACGCGGTCAGCGAGTGGAGGAACCTGTACCTGTGCGGTGACTCCACGGTCATGGGTATGGGCACACCCGCCGTCACGGTCTCCGGCGTCGGCGCCGCGAACCGGGTCCTGCGCGATGCCGGACTTGAGGAGTATCGGCCACGCAGGTTTGAGAAGCAGTACGTTCACCTGGTCAAGGGCGGTCCGCTCCCGCCCTTGCCCGGGCCGAGTGAACCGGTCAGTGCGGCCAATGCCCGGCGCCTGGCCCGGGAGTGCGAATACTGCGAGAATCCCGGCTGCACCGCGGCCTGCCCGGCGCATATCGACATCGCCAATGTCATGCGCCGCATCGAGGCCGGCAACTTTGCGGGCGCAGCCCGCAGCCTGCGCGAGATGAATCCGCTGTCCGAGACGTGCGGCCATCTATGCTCGCCCAATCCACCCTGCCAACTACGGTGCAACCGGCTCAGCTTCTCGGACCATCCGGTGCGCATCGCCGACCTCCAGACTTGGGTCTGTCACGAGGCCGGTGCAGCCGGCTGGAGCAGAGGAACGGTCGCGTCTGGCGGCCGAAAGGTTGCGGTCATTGGCGCCGGCCCGGCCGGACTCACCTGCGCCTACTTTCTGGCCCGGGTCGGTCATCAGGCCGACGTCTACGACCTGGCAGACATGCCAGGCGGCGGACTGAAGCCAAGCGCCGACAGCAGTGTGTCGGAGCAGGTCCGAACCGCAGTTGAGCAGGAAATCGCGGGCATGCTCATTCCCGGCATTCGATTTCTGCGCAGTCAGGAGTTCGGCGCGGGACTCCGTTTCTCTGAAATCGTCCGCGAACACTCCGCTGTCTACTTCGCCACCGGCGAAGCATCGCGGGAGCTGGTTGCTCGCGAACTCGGCGTATCCCAGGCGAGCTTGAGTTCGGCCGAACTGCAAGTCTCGGGTCGGCCCGGGGTCTGGGCCGGCGGTGCGCTCAAGCGCGGCCGGTGCAGCACCGTGCAGGCGGTCACCGATGGACGGCAGGCTGCGCTGAGCATAAACACCCTGCTCGGCCCGGTCTGAAACTGCTGCCGCGCCCTGGAGTCTTTGTGACTCGGCAGTACCAGCTCAGCTTCCCGAAATTTCGCGGATATTATGCGCGAAATTCCGGGGACATCATGCAGAACTCAGTCTGGTGCGGGAAGGATAGCGCAGTGATGCCCGCCATCGCAACTGGCATGTGAGAGCGCGGCACGCAGTTCAAGCGGTAAGAGGGGGCGTAAAGCAAAGCGCAAAGTGAAGAGCAAAGCGGCGAGCAAGGCCGAGCGTAATGCCGGAAGCAAAGCCGGGAGATGAACCAACAGCAATGCCGGGCGTAATACCGGCAGCAACGCAGGCAGCAAAGCGCGCCGCAAAATCGGGCGCAATGTGGGCAGCAAGAGAGGATGCAAAGCCCGAAATTGAAAGGCGAAGTGACAGAGGAGCTCATAGGCGAGTTACAGAGAGAACTGAGGGGGAAGCAGAGCAGGGAACTCAGCGGGAAGCTGAACCGGAAGCTGATTCAAGAGCTGAATCCGGAGCTCAAGCCGGAGCTGCGCGGCGAGCTGTTCTGGAAGCTGAACCGGTAGCTGCCGAGGTAGCTGAATCCGGAGCTGCGAGGATAGCTGGATGGGAAGCTGCTCTGGCAGCTGATTGGTGAGCTGGTAGGGGAGCTACTCCGGGAGGCATACCCCCTGTTTTGAGGTAATCTGGCTTAACATCCTATGACTCAGCAGGTTAGAACGAAAAGAGGCTTGAAATCCATGTTACAGACTGGTAACATTTTGCATGAAATCTTTACCCCGGAAATGGGAACAAGACTCAGGGAAATCCGGCTGAAAGTCGGACTATCGCAGGATGCTGTTGCTGAGCGAATGGGCCTTGTCGGGAAGGGGCGCAGCAACTTCATCAGTGCGCAGTTGCAGGGCGGCATTGTCGAGCGGCATCTGTCCTGAGATTTCCAGGATTCTGAGAATCGGCGCAATCGGTGGATAGATTCCCCTGTACCGGCCTGCACAGGATTGAACCGGGCGGGACATTCGGTTTGGCTCAACGCCGACCCGGACAAGCGGAAACCCGGCCTGGCATGAGCCGTGCACAGAAACCAGGCATGAAGCATCCATTAACCCTGCTGACCCTGCTGGCAATCGCATTCCTGGCACTGTTGCCGACCGCGTGCCAGTTGCAGCGCCAGAATGACGAAGAGGATATCCGCACTGTGCTCGGAACGAGCGACTACACGAACGACGACCATTCGGGCGCGACTGATGATGGAACCAGTAACCCGAAACGCGACTTCCTGGGTCCGGACGGAGTCGTGTTCCCGATGAACGAGACCCTGCCGTTTGTGCGTTTTGCCCGGATGATTGACCGGCCGGTGACGCGCTCAATCACAATCCAGATACCGGCCCCGGGCCAGACCAGCGACACCACGGCCTTGGCGACCATCACCGCCGACCCGACCGGCACATTCTACGTCCACAACGACCGCACCAGCCACATCGCCTGGGCCAAAGACCTGGCCGATGAGGGCGTGCGTAAGGTCTATCTGACCAGGCACAACAGGCGCTGGCTCATCCGCGGAATGACGCCCTGGAACATGGGCACGCTCAACGCGCCTTATGCCATCACGATTTCTTCAATCCGGATAGACGCCCGGCCCAGCGGCCTGAGCTATGAGTACACTTCTCCGGACTCGATGCTGACCAAAGAGCAGTTGCCGGTATTTCTGCCCAGCGATACCGTGAAAGTCACCGTTACCGTCACGAGCGATTCGGCAAACTGGGCATTCCTGCACCGGGGCCGCGAGGGTCATCATGTCCGCGACGCCTTCTACCGGAGCAGCGCCAACGTTTTTGAACGCGAGTGGACGATACCCGACGATTCAATCCCGCAGCGGCCGTGTGTGCGCCCGACCGCGGTAGATATCATCGGCTATCTCGCGCTCTTCGGTGACAGCCTTTCGCTCTACAACTCCCGAGCCTGGACTCTCCCGTACATTGTGATGGACCGGCTAGACGCAGTAAGACCGCAATAGTCTCCTCGACGCATCCATAACCCGAGACGCCCGCAAGGGCGTCTCCTCTTTATCCGAACGGCTCCGGTTCTCTTGGTTGACTCGGCAGATCGAGGGGCACTTCCCTATTTTCCAGATGGGGTAAGGGAGGGCTGAAATGCTGCCCGTGCTCTTGCCTTGGCTTAGCTCCCGCGGTCTCTCGCCGAGATTGCGCGGCTGATGAGGGCTTCTCATAATCTCGACATCCGGAACGGAGGGTAGCTGCTGGACTTGACAATATTGCTGTTGTACATACAATGTATTCATGGCGGACTTGACCTTCGTCCGGGACGAAGGCAGGAATCGGCTGAACCGGCGCAAACATGGCATCGCATTTGGGGAAGCCCGGACCGTCTTCTACGATGAGAATGCCCGGGAGTATGCCGACCCCGACCATTCGAATACCGAGGACCGTTTCATCCTGCTGGGATTGAGTCATCGCCTCCGAGTTCTTGTGGTCTGCCACTGCTGCCGGGAGAGCGAATCGGTGACACGGACAGTCTCGGCCCGCAAGGCGAATCGGAACGAGGAGGCCGAGTACTGGAGTTGATATTATGAGAGCACATTATGATTTCGCCCGAATGAAAGCAAGGAAGAACCCTTACGCCAAGCGGCTGAAGAAATCGGTCACCATCCGGTTCGACCGCGACCTGATCGCTTACTTCAGAGGGTTGGCTGTCGAAACCGGCCTGCCCTACCAGAGTTTGATCAACCTGTACCTTCGGGACTGTGCCGCGCACGGTCGGAAGCTGACTTTGACTTGGACGGCGGGCAAGACCACCAACTAGCCTGCCGTTCCTGGAGAAATGAGGGACAGCGACTATTCTGGAGTGCGCCGAAAGTTCAAGCTCGCGGCCGATAGACTTGGAACCTGCAACAACGGGAGGCGCGTGGCGACCGAATCGGGCCAGGCATCGGGACGCGCTCTGGATTGACCGATGCTGTTGAGTGACGGAACCGAGTTGACATTTCGGCTCCGGGAGCATGCCCGCGTGAAGGTAGTGCGCATCGCGGCGTCGCGCCAAGCCGGTATGGTCGTCACTATCCCGCGCGGGTTCGACCGCAGCCGGATTCCGGCGATTCTGGACCGCAAACGGGCCTGGATTGAAGAAGCGCTGCGCCGGTATCCGATGAAACCTGCGCCGTACCAGCCGCCGCAACACATCGCGCTGTTGGCATTCGGCGAGGAGTGGACCGTTCAGTACGAGACCGGAAACCCCAAGCACGTGACTTTGAGCCGGCGCGGCGACCGACTGATGCACGTCACGGGCG
>Ga0315268_10007027_pt1 | contig 11913 bp, 9 predicted proteins | sample C1_top_MG_FD_204535 | JGI IMG/M metagenome (GOLD analysis project Ga0315268, IMG submission 204535) | Sediment microbial communities from Yellowstone Lake, YNP, Wyoming, USA - C1_top | ecosystem: Environmental > Aquatic > Freshwater > Lake > Sediment | place: USA: Wyoming | collected 2017-08-01 | reverse complement strand
ACGACCTGGTCGCCCGGGGCAACTTCGCCACCTTCAGGGACGGGCTCATCGTCGACCGCCGCGCCGGCCGCATCCCCACCGAAGAGAACGCCAGGATCTGCGCCTTCGTCAACGCCAACCTGCCCCGGCATGAGGACGTCGCGGTCAGTGTCTTCCCCGGCAAGGAGCACCGTTTCGTGGCCCGCTTCACCGCGCCCGGCCTCTCGGACGCCCTGAGCGACGCCGACCCGCAGAAGGAAGGACGGCCTCCCATCGGCGCCTCCGCCGAGAAGGCCGAGGCCGAGAAAGCGGCCCGTCTGGTCAACCGCTTCCTCGAAGAGGTCACGGTGTTGCTCCGGTCGGAGCCCAAAGCCAACACGGCGCTCCTGCGGGGCTTCTCGAAATTCCCGTCCGTCCCTACCATGCGGGAACTCTTCCAGCTCCGGCCGGCGGCGATAGCCAATTACCCGATGTACAAGGGGCTGGCCCGCCTGCTGGGCATGGACGTTCTGGAAGTGGGCGGCTCCCCCGCCGAGCTCTTCGACGCCCTGGAGAAGAACTTCGACCAGCACGACTTCTTCTACGTCCATTACAAGCGGACGGACTCGGCGGGCGAAGACGGCGACTTCGCGGCCAAGGTGGCCGCCATCGAGGAGGTCGACGCCTACATCCCCAGGTTGTTCGCGCTCGAGCCCGACGTCCTGGTCATCACCGCCGACCACTCGACGCCCAGCCTGCTCAAGGCCCATTCCTGGCACCCCAACCCCTTCGTTCTCGTCTCGAGGAACGCGGGCCGGGACGACGTCAGGTCGTTCAGCGAGCTGGCCTGCAGCCGCGGCCTGCTCGGCCGCTTCCGCTCGCTCTACGCCATGCCGCTCATGCTGGCCCACAGCCTCAAGCTGCAGAAATTCGGCGCGTAGGCGGCGGCCCGCCGGTTGGACAAGGCCGGCCTTTTCTTATAAAATCTGGCTGAATTGACGCTGAGAAACGCCGCCCGCCTCCTTATCCTGGCCCTCCCGCTCCTCGTCTCTCGTGCCCCTGCCGCCGGCCAGCAGGACCGCCGGGCCGCGGTCGTCAATGTCAGGCATCACGTCCATCCCGAGTTCGCGAGGATCGTCATCGACCTCGAGAAGCTGCGCGAATACACCCACGGCCAAGTCCAGGAAAAAGGACTTATTTTCGTTGACATACTCCAGGCCCGGGTCGGCGCAAGCCTGAAGTTGCCCAGGGCCAAGGTCGGCACGGAATACCTCAAGAGCTACGCGCTGGCGGCCAAAAGCCAGTCGACGGTCCGGCTGACGGCCGAAGTCGACCCGGTCAAGGTCAAATCCTACCGGGTGTATCACCTGCAGGACCCTTTCAGGATCATCATCGATATATATCCGAAGGGGACCGCGGCGGCGGAGGCGGCCCCGCCGGCTGGCACAGGCGCGGCCGGGGGACCGGCCCAGCCTCTGCCGTCCGGCTATTCCATGGCCCGCCAGCTCGGCCTCGGCGTCGGCACCATCGTCCTCGACCCCGGCCACGGCGGCAGCCAGCCGGGCTGCATCGGCAAGAGCGGCCTCCAGGAAAAGACCCTGACCCTGGACCTGGCCCTGGCCCTGCAGAAAAAGCTCGCGGCCGACGGCTACACGGTGCTGCTGACCAGGACCGCTGACGCGACCATGTCGCTCGAAGCCCGGACGGCCTTCGCCAACCAGAAAAAGGCCGACCTGTACGTCTCCATCCACGTCAACGCCCAGCGCAACAGGGACCGCCGCGGCGTCGAGACGTTTTACCTCAACTTCAGCCCCGACCCGGACGTCATCGCCACGGCCGCGATGGAGAACGCCTCTTCTTCGAGGGGCGTCGGCCAGATGGCCGAGATCATCAAGAGGATCGTCCAGAACACCAAGGTCGAGGAATCCCGCGCGCTCGCTGCCATGATCCAGCGGAATCTGGTAAAATCGGTATCTAGGCAGCAGCCCGGCGTCCGGGACATCGGAGTCAAAGGCGGACCTTTCTGGGTGCTCATCGGCGGCCAGATGCCGTCGGTCCTGGTGGAGGTCGCCCACCTGAGCAACCCGCTGGAGGAGAAGCTGCTCCAGACCGAGGCCTACCGCGCGCTTATCGTGGAAGGCCTCTATAACGGTATCATGGAATACATAAAGTCTCTGGGCAAAGGATGAGAGCCATGGAAAGAAGGCGTTTCCTGCGCGAACTGGCGGTAGGCGGCCTGGCCGCCGGGCTCGGCACACGTTTCCTGGCCGGACAAGCCGGACCGGCCGCCGGACAGCCCCTGCTCGCCGTCGTCGAAGGCGACTCCCCGGCGGCCATCACCAAAGAGGCGGTGGCCGCCCTGGGCGGCATGAAGCGCTTCGTTTCCAGGGGCGACCGGGTCGTCATCAAGCCGAACATCGGCTGGGACAGGACCCCGGAAATGGCCGCCTGCACCAACCCCGATGTCGTCAGGACGCTCGTGGAGCTCACCCTCGAGGCCGGGGCCAAGGAGGCCGTCGTCATCGACAACTCCACCAACCAGGCCCGGCGCTGCTACGTCCGCTCCGGCATCATGGAAGCGGCCAAACAGGCCGGCGGCAAGGTGCTCTACCCGGACGAGAACCGCGTCCGCAAGGCCGCCCTCAAGGGCGAGTGGCTCAAGGAATGGGACGTCATGCTCGACGTCGTCGAAGCCGACAAGGTCATCAACGTGCCCATCGCCAAGCACCATTCGCTGTCGCGGCTGACGATGGGCATGAAGAACTGGCTGGGCGCCTGCGCCGGCGCCAGGAACCAGCTCCACCAGAAGCTCGACTACGCCATGGTCGACCTGGCCGCGTTCTTCAAGCCGGCGCTGACCGTGCTCGACTGCTACCGCATCCTGGTCCGCAACGGGCCGCAGGGCGGCCGCCTCTCCGACACCAAGCTCACCAAGACCGTGCTCGCCGGCGCCGACCCGGTGGCCGTCGACGCCTACGGCGCGACTTTCTTCGACATGCAGCCGGCCGAGCTCCTTTACCTGCGCCTGGCCCAGGAGCGAGGCCTCGGCACGTACGACCTGCAGAAGGTGCGCCTTGAAAAAAGGAACGTCTAAGAAATACCGTCTCGTCCGCGGCCTGCGGGTCGCCAGCCAATCCGTCTTCGTCCTCGTCTTCCTGTGGCTTTTCATCGGCGCCCGCTACACCGGTGAGGATTACATCGGCTCGACCGTCCAGCGCTTCTTCCATTTCGACCCGCTGCTCGCCTTGGTGACCGTCGTCTCCGCCCGGATGGTTTACGCCTGGTTCGCCTTCTCGCTCCTCACGGTCGCGCTGACACTCGTCCTGGGCCGCTTCTTCTGCGGCTGGGTCTGCCCCTTCGGCTCCGTCCACCAGTTCTCCTCGTTCCTGGCCAAGAAGACCGGCTTCCTCAAGCCGCCGCGGGAAGAAAAGGCCGGCCTGGCGTCGAAATATTACATACTGTTCCTGATCCTGGCCGCCGCGCTTTTCGGCCTCGACCTGGCCGGCTGGCTGGACCCCTTCTCCTTCCTGACCAGGAGCCTGGCCGTGGCCGTGTTCCCGGCCCTGGCCCACGCCATGTCGAACCTGAGCGGCCTCGCCTACGGCGTCGGCTGGATGGCCTTCGGACGCGCGGTCTCCAACCTGGCCAGGAACTGGAGCCTCAACCCGACCTTCACCCAGGGCTTCGGCGTCGGCCTGCTCTTCCTGGCCGCCGTCGGCCTCAACGCCCGGAAGGAGCGGTTCTGGTGCCGCTACCTGTGCCCCACCGGCGCCCTGCTCGGCCTGCTTTCGCGCTGGAACGCGCTCAAGCTGCGGATAGACGACGCGGCCTGCGTCAAGTGCGGCCTCTGCACCCAGCACTGCGAGACCCAGGCCAGGCCCTATCCCAACGACAAGTGGCGCAGCGGCGAGTGCGTCTACTGCTTCACCTGCGCCGCGATCTGCCCGACCTCGGCCATCCGCTTTCCCCTGCGGCTCAGCCCGGAGAAGGCCGGCAACGTTTCCGACGCCGCCATCGGCCGGCGCAGGCTCGTCTTGAGCACGCTTCTGGGCGTCGTCGCCGTCCCCTTCTTCCGCCTGACGCCTGCCGCCAAACGGGCCTCGGCCAAGCTCATCCGGCCGCCCGGGTCATTGCCCGAGGAAAAGTTCCTGGCCAAGTGCGTCAAATGCGGCCAGTGCATGAGGGCCTGCCCCACCAACGGCCTGCAGCCGGCCCTGGGCCAGGCCGGCCCGGAAGGCGTCTGGACGCCGGTGCTCGTGCCGCGGGTCGGCTACTGCGAATACTACTGCTCGCTCTGCACCCAGGTCTGCCCGACCGGAGCCATCCGCAAGCTGACCATAGAGCAAAAAAACGCCGTCAAGATCGGCACGGCCTGGGTCAACCGGAGCCGCTGCATCCCTCACGTGCTCGGCAAGCCCTGCATCGTCTGCGAAGAGCACTGCCCGGTCTCGCCCAAGGCCATCCGGCTCGTGGAGGTGGAAACGCGGCTGCCGTCGGGAGAAACCGTGGTCCAGAAGGCGCCGTTCGTCGACGTCGAGACCTGCATCGGCTGCGGCATCTGCGAGAACAAGTGTCCGGTCGTCGATGAGCCGGCTATCTTCGTGACGAGCGTCGGCGAGTCGCGCTCCGCCCGGAACAGGCTGCTGCTGGAGATAACGGGACCGGACGCGCCCGGAGAGGGACAGGGCCGCTGAACCTCCGTCGCCGGCCCCGGACGACCCGGCTTTAATAAGGGCGGCCGGATAATTGAGGCGCTCTTCCCTCCCCTTCATGCCCAACGATTTGCGCCGCCCCAAGCTTGCGTGTCAAGAGCGCGGAGAGCGGAAAAGCAGCGCTTGCCCGCCGATGACGGCGGACTTGAGCCCGCAACCGGGTCTTAATCGGCAAGGGATGCTCCTGCCCGCGCGGAGCCACGGCGGAAAGGATTTCAGGCGCCCGCGCGGGTCCGGAGCCGAATTACAGGGCGGGGAATCCTCACGCGAGCGGAGCGCTTCCCGGCTACCGGCCGCTGAATCTCCTGAGCAGGAGAGAGGCGTTGGTCCCCCCGAACCCGAAGGAGTTGCTCAGGGCGTGCGTGACTTCGGCCGGACGGGCCTTGTTGGGGACGTAGTCCAGGTCGCATTCCGGGTCGGGGAATTCGTAATTCGTGGTCGGCGGCAGGACCTGGTGGAACAGGGCCAGGGCCGTCAGGCCTATCTCGACACCGCCGGCCGCGCCGAGCATGTGGCCGGTCATGCTCTTCGTGGAGCTCACGGCCAGCCGAAAGGCGTGCGGCCCGAAAGCCTTCTTGATGGCCAGGGTTTCGACCTTGTCATTGTAGGGAGTGGAGGTCCCGTGGGCGTTTATGTACTGCACGTCTTCGGGCGCGACGCCGGCGTCTGCCATGGCCCGGCGCATCACCCGCTCCGGGCCGCCGCCCTCCGGGTCCGGGGCCGTAGCGTGGTAGGCGTCGCCGGTCATGCCGTAGCCGATAACCTCGGCGTAAATCCTGGCGTCCCGCCGCAGCGCGGACCCGAGTTCCTCCAGGATCAATATGCCGGAGCCCTCGCTCATCACGAAGCCGTCGCGACGGGCGTCGAACGGCCGGGAGGCCCTTTCGGGCTCGTCGTTCCGCACGGACAGCGCCTTGATGGCGTTGAAGCCGGCGACGCTCAGCGGGGTCAGGGGGGCCTCGGCCCCGCCGGCGATCATGATGTCGGCCTCCCCGCGGACGATCATGCGGAACGAATCGCCGACGGCGTGGGCGCTCGTGCTGCAGGCGGTGGCCGTCGCGGAATTGGGCCCCTGTGCCCCGAAGCGGATGGAGATCTGGCCGGAGGCCTCGTTTATGATGGTCTGGATCAGGAAGAAGGGCGATACCCGGTCGGGGCCCTTCTCCAGGAGGACCTTGTGCGTTTCCTCGATGGAGCCCAGGCCGCCTATCCCCGAACCCACATACACACCGGTCCGCTCCCCGGCCAGCAGCCCGGCTGCGAGGCCCGCGTCGGCCGCAGCCAGCTCGGCGGCGGCCAGGGCGAACTGGATGAAGCGGTCCATCTTGCGGACCTCTTTGCGGTCGATGAAGGCCAGCGGGTCGAAGTCGCGCACCTCGCCGCCGAAGCGCGTCGCGTGTTTCGAGGCATCGAACCGGGTGATCGGCCCGATGCCGCTCCGGCCGGCCAGGATGCCGGACCAGGTCCTGTCCGTGCCGACGCCGAGCGGGGTCACCAGGCCGATGCCGGTTATGACGACGCGCCGCCCCGGGCGGGGTCCGACGTGCATGTTGAATGACCTCTTTTGTCGCCGCGACGTATCGTTATTTCTTGTGGGACAGGATGTAGTCCAGAGCCTTGCCGACTGTCGTCAGCTTCTCGGCCTCGTCGTCGGGGATGTTGAGGCCGAACTCGTCCTCCAGCGCCATCACCAGCTCCACGGTGTCCAGGGAGTCTGCGCCGAGGTCTTCCATGAAAGAGGCGTCTTCGGTGATCTGCTCTTCGCTGATGCTGAGCTTGTCCGCGACGATCTCCCGGACCTTCTTCATCAGTTCTTCTCTTTCCATAGCATCCTCCTAAGTTAAATGTTTTTAAGCTGATATGATAGCGGGCGGCTCAAGTATACATGCCTCCGTTGACGCTGATGACCTGGCCCGTGATGTAGGCGGCCTCGTCTGAAAGGAGGAATTTTACCGCAAAAGCCACGTCTTTGGGAAGCCCGAACTTTTTCATGGGGATGAGCTCGAGGAAGGCCTTCTTGACCTCCTCGGGAAGCCTCTCGGTCATGGAAGTCGCGATGTAGCCCGGCGCCACGCAGTTGACGGTGATGCCGCGGCCGGCCACCTCCCGGGCGAGGGACTTGGCGAAGGCGATCAGTCCGGCCTTGGAAGCGGCGTAATTGGCCTGGCCGGCGTTGCCCATCAGCCCGACGACCGAGGCGATGTTGACGATGCGGCCGTAGCGGGCCGAGACCATCGTCCTCAGGACGGCCTTGGAGAAGTTGAAGGCGCCTTTCAGGTTGACCCGGATGACGGCGTCCCATTCTTCTTCCTTCATCCGCAGCAGGAGGTTGTCTCGGGCGATGCCGGCGTTGTTGACCAGGTGGTCGACCCGGCCGTGCCGGCGGACGACCTCTTCCACGACCGCCAAGGCCCGGCCGAGGTCCGAGACGTCGGCCTGGAAATACTCGGCCCGGCCGCCTTCCGCCATGATGGTGCCGGCGACCTCGGCCAGCTTGTCCTCCAGGATGTCCACCAGGATGACCCGGGCGCCTGCCCGGGCCAGCTCGCGGGCGATGGCTTCGCCTATGCCCTGGGAGGCGCCCGTGACGATGGAAACCCGGTCCGCGAACGAGCTCATGTGTCCGCTCCTTTCAGGCTCGGCCCGCAGGAAAGGATGGCTTGCCGGAGCCTCTCCTGGGCCCGCCTCTGGACGAAGTCCTTGGCCCTTAAAACGGCGCTGCGGACGGCGGTCGCGTTGGAGCGGCCGTGGCCGATGACGCAGACGCCGTTCACGCCCAGCAGCTGGGCGCCGCCGTATTCGGAATAGTCCACCCGCTTGTAGAGCTTCCTGAGGTGCCGCCGCAGGAGCAGGAAGCCGAGCCGGGCGAAGACATTCCGGGTGAGTTCGTGCCTGGCCATGCGCAGGACGTTCTCCACCACGCCTTCGGCGGCCTTGAGGGCCACGTTGCCGGTGAAGCCGTCGCTGACGATCACGTCCGCCAGCCCGGAGAAGATATCCTTGCTCTCCACGTTGCCGATGAAGTTGACCGGCCCGGCCTGGAGCCGGCCGTAGGCCTCGCGGACCAGGTCGTTGCCCTTGCCGCGCTCCTCGCCGATGCTCATCAGGCCGACCCGCGGCTCGGCTACGCCCATGACGCTCTCCATGAAAACCCTGCCCATGACCGCGAACTGGAAAAGGTTGTGCGGCTGGCAGTTGGCGTTGGCGCCGACGTCTATGAGCAGGGTGGGGCGGCCCGAGGCGCTCGGCACGAGCAGCGCCAGGGCCGGCCGGTCGACGCCGGGCATGGCGCCCAGGATCGTTTTCGAGATATAGACGACCGCGGCCGTGTTGCCCATGGAGACCAGGCCGTCGGCCCGGCCGTCCCTGACCAGGCAGGCGGCGACGGCGATGGAGGAGTGTTTCTTCTTCCTGAAAGAGAGGATGCCCTCGCCCATGCCGATGGCTTCGGCGGCGTGGACGACGCTGACGCCGTCCGCCGCGCCGCCGGCCCGGGCGAGCTCCCGGCTGACGCCCGGCTCTCTGCCGACCAGGATGACTTCGACCCCGAACTCCCGGCCGGCCTGGACGGCGCCCGGGACCACGACCGCGGGCCCATAGTCACCGCCCATCGCATCCACGGCGATCTTCATGGCTTAGCGCCCGGCTCAGTCTTCTGTCCCCGCGATGACTTGCCGTCCCTTGTAGTAGCCGCAGGCCGGGCAGGCCCGGTGCGGAAGCTTGGGATTGCCGCAGTTCGGGCAGAGCGCGAACGAAGGCAGGGCCAGTCCGTCATGGGACCGGCGTTTCCCCTTCCTCGCCGGCGAGTGTCTTCTTTTCGGGTTTGGCATTTAGGTCTTGTCTCTCACCAGTATTTTAAGCTTTTCGAAGCGCGGGCCGGTCTCTTTGACCAGGCAGGAACAGCGACCGTCGCGGATGAGCTCGCCGCAGACGGCGCACAGGCCTTCACAGGCCGGGGAGCAGAGCGGCTTGGCCGGGAAGGTCAGGTTGAGCTGCTCGAGGACGAGCTCCCGTAAGTCGAGCCGGCGCTCGCGGTAGAACATGCGGTCGATGTCGTCGTCGCCCAGCCCCTCGCCGGCCGGGGCGAGATCCTCCGGCAGATAGACCAGGTCGAAGCGGCTCCGGACAGGGAACTCGAACGGCGCCAGGCAGCGGGAGCAGACCAGGCTGAGGCGGGTGCTGAGCTCGCCCTGCACATAGACCTCGTCGCCGACGAGCCGGACGAAGACCTCGACGTGCGTCGGCTCCAGGAAGACCGCGCTCTCTTCCACCAGGTCCGGCGTGAAGAAATCCAGGTCGCGCTCCAGGCGCAGCCCTTCCCTGGGCATGCGGTCAATCTCGATGATCAGCTGTTCTTCCAAGTTGTCCGTCCTTGAATTTGTCTGATTATTATATCAGCGGGCCTTGCTTTGTCAAATTGAGGCGGGCCCCATGACGAAAAGTGTGGACAGCGGGGGAAAACTAGGGACAGGTACCGACTGCGTGCCAACCGCTGCCGGTTGGTACCTGCCCCTGGTATTCCCCATCAGCCCATGAACTCTGAGCGGGGCAGGGGGAAGAGGACCCATCCACGCTTTCCGTCATCGGGCCAGGGAGGCCACGGCGGCGCTAAAAAACCCTTGAAACGGGACTCGCGAAGTGCTATGATTTGCCCGCCTTCCCCACCCAAGACGACCTGGGGCGGGGTTTTCCACAGATGTGGATAAATCTGTGGAAAAATAAGATATGACCATGGAACCGGAAGAAAAACAAAATCCTTGGGAAACGCTGCTCGAGGCGGTCGGCCCCCGGGTCGACCGGGCCAGCTTCGAGACCTGGTTCCAGCCCACGGCCTTCATCGGCCGCGACGGCGATTCTCTCTACGTAAAAGTGCCTAACGCCTACTTCCGCGACTGGCTGGCTTTTCATTTTTCCCGGGTCCTCAACGAGTGCGCGACCGAGCTGTTCGGCAGGCCGCTCGACATCCGGTACATCGTGGACGATTCGCCGCCGACCTTCATGAGAAAGTCGCCGGAAGAGCGCCGCGCTAAGCAGGAAGACTTTATCAGCGCCAACTTGAACCCCAACTACACGTTCGAGAACTTCGTGGTCGGGGCCTGCAATCAGTTCGCCCACGCCGCCGCCAGCGCCGTGGCCAAGACCCCCGCCAAGACCTATAACCCGCTTTACATCTACGGCGGGGCCGGCCTCGGCAAGACCCACCTGATGAACGCCATCGGCCATCACGCCCTGCAGCTCAACAGCCGCTTCAAGGTCCTATACGTCACCACCGAGAAATTCATGAATGACCTGGTCAACCATCTCCAGAACGGCAAAATCCTGGACTTCCGGCAGAAATACCGCAGCGTCGACCTTCTCCTCATGGACGACATTCACTACCTTTCCGGCCGCGAGCGCACCAAGGAGGAGTTTTTCCACACCTTCAACCATCTTTATGACAGCCAGAAGCAGATCGTCATCTCGAGCGACTGCCCCCCTAAGGACATCCCTCACCTCGAAGAGCGCTTCCGCTCCCGCTTCGAGTGGGGCCTGATCGCCGACCTCAAGCCGCCCGACATCGAAACGCGAATCGCCATCCTGCGCAAGAAAGCCGAGAATGAGAACGTTTCCCTGCCTGAAACCGTAGCCCTTTACATCGCCGACAAGGTCCAGTCGAACATCCGGGAGCTCGAAGGCTATCTCAGGCGGGTCATCGCCTACTCGTCCCTCAAGGGCGAGAGCATCGACCTGGACCTGACCAAGGAAGCCCTGAAAGGACTTTTCGACACCTCGGCGTCGATAGTAACTGTGGAAAAGATCCAGAAGATCGTCTGCCACCGGTTCAAAATAAAGCCGTCGCAGCTTAAATCCAAGAACAACTCGCCGCAGATCTCCTTCCCCCGCCAGATAGCCATGTATCTCGCTAAAGAATTGACCAAGTCCTCCCTGCCTGAGATCGGCAAGAAATTCGGTGGAAAACATCACACGACGGTCATCCACAGCATCAGGAAAATCGAGAAGCTCCGGGCCGAAGACCCGGAATTCAACAACGAAATCAACAGCATGATAAGCTTCATCCAATGAAGAAAATCAAGACGTTAGCCGCTTTTTCCACAAAATTCGGTCCTTTTATTCTTCTTCTTCTTGAACTATGTAATAGAAATGGAATAAAAGATAATAAGAATAAAGAGGAAGGTATCAGATGAGAATATCACTGACAAGGGAAGCGCTGCTCGAGGAGCTTCAGATCCTTCAGGGTATCGTGGAGAAGAGGAACACCATGCCTATCCTGGCCAACATCCTGGTCGAAGTGTCGGACAAGGCCGTGGAGCTGATGGGCACGGACCTGGAGGTCGGCCTAAAGACCGGCCTGGAGGCCGAAATATCAAGGAGCGGTTCGTTGACCGTCAACGGCAAGAAGTTCTTCGAGATCGTCCGGGCCATACCGGAGGGCGAGAAAGTCGTCCTCGACCAGAAGAACGACAAGATAGAGATAAAGGCCGGCAACGCCGAGTTCAAGCTCAACTGCCAATCGCGCGAGGACTTCCCGGCCATCCAGGAATCGGCTTTCGAGAGAAGACTCTCTTTTTCTCTGGAAGGCTTCCAGAAGATGATCGACCGGGTCTTTTACGCGATAACACAGGAGCAGAGGTATTACCTGAACGGAGCGCTCCTTTCCCTGAAGGACGGGGAGCTCGAGCTTGTCAGCACCGACGGTCACAGACTCTCATACACAAAGAAGGCGGAGCCGGGCGTCAAAGGCCGGGAAGCCGCGAGCTACATAGTCGCCAAGAAGAGCCTGAACGAACTGCGCAAGATGAGCGGAGAGACAATCGATTTCGACTACGACGAAAACAACCTCTTCTTCCGGGTCGGCGGCAGGATGCTCATCTCGCGTATAATTGACAGCAAATTTCCCAACTATCAGGCCGTCATCCCCAAGGACAACCCGAATATCCTGACTGTCGCCAGGGCCGGGGTGGCGGACGCCCTCCGGCGCGTAGCCCTGCTTTCTTCTGAGAGGTCGAAAGGCGTCAAGCTCAGCCTGGAGAAATCCCGGGTCAAGCTGTTCTCCTCCAATCCGGAGATCGGCGAGGCCAAGGACGAGGTGGGCGCCGAATACAAGGGGCAGAACCTGGACATCGGCTTCAACGCCCAGTATCTGCTCGATTTCCTGGCCGCCGGCGATTCGGAGAAAGTCGTCTTCGAGATCAAGGATGAGAACAGGGCCGTCCTGATCAGGCCGGAAGCCGAGGACGACGTC
>Ga0315268_10007026_pt1 | contig 11913 bp, 10 predicted proteins | sample C1_top_MG_FD_204535 | JGI IMG/M metagenome (GOLD analysis project Ga0315268, IMG submission 204535) | Sediment microbial communities from Yellowstone Lake, YNP, Wyoming, USA - C1_top | ecosystem: Environmental > Aquatic > Freshwater > Lake > Sediment | place: USA: Wyoming | collected 2017-08-01 | reverse complement strand
CGTACGTTTCGCGGGGATCGCCTGCGCCGCGAAGAACACCGGGATCGGCAACGGCCTGACCGAGTACGGCCGGGCGATCCTGCGACCTGAGGCCGACGGGACGTTGACGCTGTACCACTCGTGGACGGAGATGGGCCAGGGCGCCCACACCGTCTTCCAGCAGATCGCCTGCGCCGAGCTCGGCCTCCCACCAGAACGGGTCCGCGTCGTCGTCGACACCGAGCGCGAGCTCGACACCGGCGAGACGACCGCCTCGCGGGCCACGATGCTCGGCGGGCGAGCGGTCATCAAGGCCGCCCGGGACCTGCAGGCGGCGCTCAACGGGCCGCCGCTCCGGACACTCACCGACCTCGCCGGGCGCGAGTTCTACGGCGAGGTCGTGGTCGACTGGACGACGCCGCTCGAAGCCACCACCGAGGAACCGATCACCCACTTCGCGTACGGCTGGGCGACGCAGGTCGTCGTGCTCGACGACGGGGGCGGGATCGAGCGTGTGGTGGCGGCCCACGACGTCGGCAAGGTGCTCAACCGGTCGATCCTCGAGGGCCAGGTCGAGGGCGGGGTCCACATGGGTCTTGGCCAGGCGCTCAGCGAGGAGTTCGTTGTCGAGGGTGGCATCCCGGTCACCGACACGCTGAAGTCGCTCGGCATCATCCCGGCCGCCGGCATGCCGTCCGTCGAGGCCATCTTCATCGAGGAGCCACAGCCTGAGGGTCCCTACGGCGCGAAGGGCATGGGCGAGGCCGTCCTCGTCCCGACGGCCGCCGCCGTTGCCGGCGCGCTCTACCGGTTCGACGGGATCCGTCGGACCAGCCTGCCGATGCGTGACTCGGCAGCCGCCCGGGTCGCCGTCCCGCGCCTCGCCCGGTGCGCGACGCCGTAACCGGGAGAGGGCTGCGCCTACCCGTCGGCTGCGTCGAGGATGATGCGCCGCAGGATCCGGCCGGTCACCGCTCGTCGGTACTCGGCACTCGAGCGCACGTCGTCGATCGGGCTGATCTCCGCCTGGATCGTCGTGGCGGCGCATTCGGCGGCTTCAGGCCTCGGTCTGCCGCCCTCAAGGACGGCCTCGGTCGCGCGCGCCCGGATCGGGCGCTCGGCGACCGACCCGAGGCCGATCCGTACGTCGCGCCAGGCGATGCCGTTGTCCCGCCAGGCCACGGCCATGATGACCTTCGAGATCGCCTGCGCCCGACGTGTCCCGACCTTGCGGTAGCGGACCTGTCGGCCCGGGACGAGCGGAATCCGAATCCGGGTCAAGAGCTCGTCGACCGCCCGGGCAGTCCGGCGATACCCGATCCAGAACGCGTCCGCGGCGACGATTCGCGCGCCGCGCCGACTGACGAGCTCGAACGAGGCATCGGTCGCCAGGAGCACCGGCAGCATGTCGCCGGCGGGCGACGCGTTGACGATGTTGCCACCGATCGTGCCGCGGTTCTGGATCTGGAGCGCCCCGATCGTGGCCGCGGCCTCAGCAAGCACAGGGAGCGCGCCGGCGACCAGCGATGAGCGGCGGAGCTCCGCGTACGTCGTGAGGGCCCCGAGAGACAGATGATCGCCGTCGACGACGATCCCGCGCAGCTCGTCCAGGCCGCGGATGTCGATGAACCGCTGGCCATCGACCGGCGACGCTGCAGCCAGCGCGACCATGAGGTCGGTGCCTCCGGCGATCGGCTGGGGAGCACCCGGCTCGGCCAGCGATTCGAGCGCCTCGTCCAGCGAGTGCGGCGCCAGGACGATTGGGCCCGCGCCCGGCGGCGCGACTGTCCGGCGCGTGGTCCCGGTCGCGCTCCGGTCGCGATCGGACGATCCGAGCCGCGAGGCGAGCGCGATCGCCTCGATGATCTTCGTGTAGCCGGTGCAACGGCACAGGTTCCCGGCGATCGCCTCGCGGATCCGCTCCTCTGTCGGCTCCTCGCCGGAGTCGAGGAGCGCGCGTGCCGCCATGAGGATCCCCGGCGTGCAGAAACCGCACTGGGCACCGCCCGTCGTGAGGAACGCCTCCTGGAGCGGATCCAGCCGGCCGTCGACCGCGAGCCCTTCGACCGTCCGGATGTCGCACCCGGCCGCCTGGACGACCGGGATCAGGCAGCTCAGGACGACCTCACCGTCGACGACGACCGTGCACGCGCCGCACTCTCCCTCGCCGCAGCCTTGCTTCACCATCGGCGGGCGCAACGGCTGGGTGGCCGCCTATCTGATGCTCACGGCGATTTCCCAGCTTCCGCAGCGCTGGCCCACAGGCCGGCGCGACAGCATGGGAGACGTCGGAAATCGGCTCCGACCAGCGCAGATCCGCTCGCCAAAGGAGCAACCATGCGAAAGCAGCTCACCCTGGTCCTCGCCGCCGGTGTCCGTCGGAATGTCACCGCCCGCACGCTGGCCATCACGCTGGCGCTCACGGTCGGATTGGCCGCCTGCTCTGGCGGTTCGAGCACCCAGCCGAGCATCGCCTCGCTCGCCTCGACGGCGCCAAGTGCCCCCGCTTCGAGCGACTCGTCCTCGATTGCTGATTCGCAACAGGCCCTGCTCGACTGGGCCCAGTGCATGCGCGAGCAGGGTTTCGACGTGAAGGATCCGCAGTTCGGGTCGGACGGCCTGCCGATCTTTGGCTCGCTCTTCGCCGGCGTCGACACGGGCAGCGCGGAATTCACAGCTGCCCAGGACACCTGCAGCCACTTCCGTCAGGGGGTCAGTTTCATCACCGACCCGGCGCAGAAGACGGAGATGGCGGCGCGGCAGCTCGCCTTCGCCCAGTGCATGCGGGCGCACGGGATCGACATCCCGGATCCCGATCCCAACGCCACGGGACCGGGCAGCCGCGGGCTGTTCGGAGGGACCAACGTCGACGTCAACTCGCCCGCCTACCAGGCCGCCTACCAGGCCTGTCAGTCCACCCTGACCACCCCGAGCGCCACGGCAGCGCCCTGATGCGTCAGCCAACGAAGGTCGCGGCTGGCCTCGCCGGCGCCGCGCTCCTGGCGATCGGCGGGCTCGCCTATGCCCTCAGCGCCGCTCCCGCGCCCGACATCGTCGCGGCCACGACCGCGAAGCCAGCGACCGCGGAGGTCGTGCGGACCACCGTGCGGTCGGTCCAGGACCTCGACGGGACGCTCGGTTACGCCGACGCCTACTCGATCACCAACGCGCTGGCGACAACCGGCTGGGTCGATCCGCTGACGGCGGCCCAAACGTACGCCGCGGCCAGGGCGCAGTACAACACGGCCGTGAACAACCGGGCCAACCTCAGTAGCCCGCCCAGCCCGGACGTGACCCGGGCGCAGGCGAGCCTGAACCAGGCGCAGGCCGCCCTGGTGGCGGCCGAGCAGACCGCCGCGGGGCCGACCGACCAGCAGGTGGCTCAGGCCCAGGCCGCGCTCGCCTCGGCGGAGGCCCAGCTCGCCAACGCCCAGGCGGCAACGGCCGGGCCGACCGCCTCCGAGCTCGCCTCGGCTCAGGCCGCGCTCGCCTCGGCCCAGGCTCAGCTCGTGGGCGCCCAGCAGGTGGCCGCCGGGCCGACGGCCGCGCAGCTCGCGGCCGCGCAGGCGGCGGTGGCCTCCGCGAGCGCCACGGTCGCCACCGACGAGGCGCAACTCGGCGCGGCCCGGGCCGCGATCGCGGCCTGCACGGCACCCGCCCCGGTGCCGTCCGCGTCGGACGAGTCCACACCCACACCGGCGCCGTCCGCGACCTGCAACCCGGCGAACCTCGCGCTGTCCGTCGAGGAGGCGCAGAACCGCCTGACGGCCGCCCAGGCCCAGCTCAGCTCGGCCCAGGCGGCGCTCGACGCCTTGACGGCGCCCGATGCGCAGGCCAGGGCGCAGGCCAATCTCACGGCGGCCCAGACTGCCTTCAATGCCGCCCAGGCGAAACTCGACGACCTCACCGCGGGCTCTTCGCTGCAGACGCAGGCGACCCTGGCCGCGGCCCAGGCGGGGGTGCAGGCCGCCCAGGCCACGCTCGCCGCGCTCGGCGACAACACTGATCAGGCGCGGGCCAATCTCACAGCGGCGCAGGCGCAGGTGCGCTCCGCCGGCGCCGCGCTGGACGCCGTGCTGCATCCGACCAAGGCGCAGCGCGGGGCCGCGGACGACGCGGTGAAGGTCGCGCAGGCCCAGCTCAACGTCGCGGCGGGGACGCTCGCGCGACCACGGGGCCTGGTGACCGAGCTGCCGACCGACGGAACGGTCCTCCAGGCTGGCGGGGTCCTGTACACGCTCGATGGGACCCACCCCGTGGTCCTGATGATCGGCGAAGTGCCGGCCTGGCGCGAATTGAAGGCCGGCGTCCCCGACGGGGCGGACGTGAAGCAGCTCGAGGCGAACCTGACAGCGCTCGGCTTCGGCTCCTCCAAGCTCGTCGTCGACGGGCACTGGGACGCCGAGACGACCGCGACCGTGAAGCGTTGGGAGGCGTCACTCGGGCTGCCCAGGGACGAAATCGTCGCCCTCGGCGAGATCGTCTTCGAGCCCGGGCCGATCCGGGTGACGACCGTCCGGGCGACGCTTGGCGATCTGGTCCAGGCCGGGGCGCGGATGTTCGACGCCACCTCCACCAGCCGCCAGGTGACCATGGCGCTCGACGCCGACCAACAGGACATCGTGACCCTCGGTGCCGCCGTCACGATCAAGCTCGCTGATGGCAGCACGACGAACGGCACGATCGCCGACATCGGGACGGTGGCCGTCGCGCCCAAGGAGGGCGCCACGCCCCAGATCACGGTCACGATCGGTCTCGACAACCCGGCCGCGACGGGCACCCTCGACGGCTCCCCGGTGACGGTCGAGGTCGTCCGCGACCGTCACGAGAACGTGCTGGCGGTTCCGATCGAGGCGCTCCTCGCGCTGAGCGAGGGCGGCTACGGGGTGGAGGTCGTCGATCCCTCCGGCGCGACCCATCTCGTCGGTGTCCAAACCGGCTTGTTCGAGAACGACTTGGTCGAAGTCACCTCCGCGGAGCTCAAGGCGGGCGACCGCGTGGTGGTGCCGGGATGATCGACGCGAGCCCGGTCGCCACCGGCGGCCTTCCGACGTCCAGCGCCCCTCCGGCGCCGCACCGCGAGCGGCCGGACGGCGCGGTGGTCCTTCGACTCGCTGGCGTCACGAAGAGCTACCCGGGCGAGCCGCCGGTGGAGGTCCTGCACGGGATCGACCTTACGGTGCGCCGGGGCGAGCTCGTCGCGATCGTGGGGAAGTCGGGCTCGGGCAAGTCGACGCTGCTCCACATCCTGGGCACGCTCGACACCCCGACCTCCGGCACGGCGATGATCGCCGGGCTCGAGGTCTCGCGGCTGTCGGATTCCGACCTCTCCGGTCTGCGCGCGCGGCGGATCGGCTTCGTGTTCCAGCAGTTCTTCCTGCTCGACGGCCAGTCCGCCCTCGACAACGTCGCCAACGGCCTCCTCTACGCCGGGATCGCGCCAGCCGAGCGCCGGCGGCGGGCCATCGAGGCGCTTGGGCGCGTAGGGCTGCCCGACCACTTGATCGAGCACCCCCCGCAGAAGCTCTCGGGCGGCGAGCGCCAGCGCGTGGCGATCGCGCGGGCGTTCGTGTCGCGGCCAGCGATCATCCTCGCCGACGAGCCGACCGGCGACCTCGACTCGGCGGCCGGACGCGAGATCATCGATCTCCTGCTCGGGTTCAACCGCGACGAGGGCACCACGTTCATCATCATCACCCATGACCTCGAGATCGCGGCCCGCCTGCCGCGACAGATCGAGATTCTGGACGGGCGCATATCCCACGATTCCTGCCCGGAGGTGCAGGCGTGACCGCCCGGCTGCGCCGGATCGTGCGGCCCATCCGAAGCGAACCCGTGCCGGGGCCGCGTGTCGAGCCGAGCCGCCTCCACCCGATCGACCTCCTCGGGATCGGGACGATCGGGCTGCGGTTGCGCCGGGGCCGCTCGCTGCTGACAGTGGTCAGCATCGCGATCGGCATCGCGGCGATGGTGGGCATCCTGACCATCTCCGAGTCCAGCCGGGCCGACCTGATGGCCTCGCTCGACCGGCTGGGCACGAACCTGCTCACGGTCGCGCCGGGCCAGACGTTCAGGGGCGAGAAGGCGACGTTGCCCGAGGAAGCGGCGGCGATGATCGCGCGGATCGGCCCGGTCGAGGCCGTGTCGGCGGTTGGCGCGGTCGAGGCGTCCGTGCGCCGGACCGACGCCATCGCCGCGGAAGTGACGAGCGGCATCGGCGTCGTGGCGGCGGACCTCCGCCTCCTTGACACGCTCCACGGATCGGTCGCGACCGGGACGTTTCTCAACGCGGCCACGGCGCAGTATCCGGCGGTCGTGCTCGGGGCGACGGCGGCCAGGCGCCTGGGGATCGATCGGGTGGATGTCACGGTCTGGCTCGGCAACGGCTGGTTCACGGTCGTCGGGATCCTGGAGCCGCTCGAGCTCACCCCGAACCTGGATGTGGACGCCATGATCGGCTATCCGATCGCCGGTTCGCTCTTCGGCCAGGACGGCACGGCGAGCACGATCTACGTTCGGGCCGACCCCGCTGCCGTGACCGACGTGTGGGCCGTCCTGGCCCAGACGGCGAACCCGGCCAATCCGAGCGAGGCGGACGTGGCGCGGCCATCGGACGCGCTGGCGGCGCGCGCGGCCGCGGCCGACGCCTACACGGCGCTGCTCCTGGGACTCGGGGCGGTCGCCCTCTTCGTGGCCGGGGTCGGGATCGCCAACGTGATGCTGATGGCGGTGCTCGAGCGTCGCTCCGAGATCGGCCTGCGCCGCGCGCTCGGCGCGACCCGCCGGCATATCGCCCTCCAGTTCGTGGCCGAAGCCATGACCCTCGCCTTCCTGGGCGGCCTGCTCGGGGTCGTGGTCGGTGTCGTCGTGGCGGTCGGGTACGCCCTCGTTCAGGACTGGACCGTCGTCGTCCCGCCGTTCGCGCTTGGCGGTGGGCTGGCAGCGGCGCTCGTCGTGGGCGCGATCGCGGGCTTCTACCCGGCCGCCCGGGCGGCGCGGGTGAGCCCGACGGACGCGCTGCGGGGCGTCTGAAGGTTCGCGCTCCTCACAGTGGCGCGCAGCGCGGGCGCGCCGCCCTTCACGGCGATTTCCCGGCTGCCCCAGCGCCGGCCCACAGGCCGGCGCGCCAGCATGGAAGGCGTCGGAGATCGGCTCCGACCAGCGCAGATCCGCTCACGAAAGGAGCAGTCCATGCGAAAGCAGCTCGCCCTCGCCCTCGCCGCCGCCGGCATCGGCATCGGCGCCGTGGCCCTGGCGCTCGGCGGCACGCCCGTCCTGGCGGTATCGCCGACGAGCGCGCCGAGCGCCAGCGCCCTGCCCGCCCCGCCTGCCGGCAGCCCGCTCGCCACGCTGGTCGCCAACGGCACGCTCTCGGGGGCGCAGGCGGCGGCCGTCCAGAACGCGCTCGTCGGCTACATGCGTGAGCAATGGCCGCCGGTCACCGGCTGGTCCAACGGCACGCCGCCGGTCCTCGCGTCGGACGGGCCGCTCGCCATGGTCCTCAGTGGACTCGTGCAGGACGACACCCTTACCCAGGCCCAGGCGACCGCGCTCCAGAACGCGGTGACCCAGCTGGTCGAGAGCCGCGTCGCCGGCGGCGTCGGTCCCTGGGGCGCCCGGAGCGGTGGCCCCTTCGGCGGACCCCGCGGTGCGCCCCTGTGGAGCGACAAGTCGTCGTCCTAGCATTCGGCCCTGGCCACCCTCTGCGCTCCGCCCCTTCGGCGGAGCGCAGAAGCGTGTCCGGGTCACACCGCATCAGCACGGCTCACCCACAGGCGTTCCACAGTCTGGCGGCTTACTCTACAGGGCGACACACTCCACCCGAGGATGTTTCGATGGCCGAACCCACGCGCGTGCTGGTTGTCGACGACGAAGTCGCGATCGCTGATCTCGTCGGGATGGCCCTGCGCTACGAGGGCTTCGAGGTGCGCGCCGCTGGATCCGGACGCGACGCGCTCGCGGCGGTGGCCGAGTTCCGGCCCGCCGTCATCGTGCTCGACGTCGTGCTGCCCGACCTCGACGGCTTCGAGGTCGCTCGACGCCTCTCGCGCGAGAGGGAACGGGTCCCGATCATCTTCCTGACCGCGCGCGATGGCACCGAGGATAGAGTGCGCGGCCTCACGATCGGCGGCGACGACTATGTGACCAAGCCCTTCAGCCTCGACGAGCTGGTCGCCCGCATCCGGGCCGTCCTGCGCCGCGCGAACCCAGGTGGTGCGCAGGCGGCGCGCCTCTCGTTCGCCGACCTCGAGCTCGACGAGGAGCGCCACGAGGTGCGGCGGGCGGGCGCACCGGTGACGCTCACTCCCACCGAGTTCAAGCTGCTGCGCTACTTCCTGGCCAACCCTCGGATCGTGCTCTCGGCGGCCCAGATCCTCGACCACGTCTGGAGCTACGACTTCGGTGGCGACCCGAACGTCGTGCAGCTGTACGTGGGTTATCTGCGCAAGAAGCTCGACCCGCTTGGGCACCCACTGATCCAGACCGTGCGTGGCGTGGGCTACGTCCTGCGTCAGACGGCGGGGTGAGGGTGTGGCGCTCCGCCTGCGGCTTCTTCTCGCGCTCGTCGTGCTGGTGGTGGCCGGTCTGCTGACGGCGAACCTGGCGACCTACGGGGCGCTGCGCGCGTTCCTGGTCGACCGGCTCGACGCCCAGCTGCGCAGCGCGGCCACCCCGGTGGCGCGGATGCTCACCCTCGGCAGCCCGCCGGGCATGCTCGGCGCGGGCGGCCTCGGCCCGAGCGCGCTGCTCCCGCCGGGGACCTTCGCGGAGCTGCGCGACGCGAGTGGCGCCGTCGTCGCCAGCGCGACGTTCTCGTTCGAGAGCATGACAGCGCCCGCACCGCCGCTGCCGACCGCGCTCCCCGGCTCGGGCGTAGCCCAGACGACCGCGGCGCTTTTCACCACGTCCGCCGCATCCGGGGCGCCTGGCTACCGGGTCCTCGCCGAACCGCTCAAGGCCGGCGGAACGGTCATCGTCGGAATCCCGCTCTCGGACGTTGACGGGACGCTGGCCCAGCTCGCCACGATCGAGCTGCTGGCGAGCTTGGCGGTGCTCGTGCTCCTGGGCCTCGCGACCTGGTGGATCGTGCGCCGCGCGCTGCGGCCGTTGGAGCGCATGGGCGAGACGGCCGGGCTCATCGCCGCGGGCGATCTCGCCCGCCGGGTCGCGGTCGACGATCCGCGCAGCGAGGTCGGGCGGCTGGGCACCGCGCTGAACGCCATGCTCGAGCGCCTCGAGGCGGCCTTCGCCCGACAGGCCGCGACCGAGGAGCGCCTGCGTCGCTTCCTCGCCGATGCTTCCCATGAACTGCGGACTCCGCTCACCTCGATCCGCGGCTACGCGGAGCTGTTCCGCCGCGGGGCGGACCGCCGGCCCGCGGACCTCGCGGCCGCGATGCGGCGGATCGAGGATGAAGCGGCCCGCATGGGCCGCATGGTCGAAGACCTCCTGCTGCTCGCCCGCCTCGACGAGGACCGCGCGCTCGAGCGGGTGCCGGTCGACCTCGCTCGGGTGGCTGCCGACGCCGCCGCCGACGCCCGCGTGGCCGATCCTGCCCGGCCGGTCACGCTCGAAGCGCAGCAGCCTGTCGTCGTCATCGGAGATGACGCCCGCCTGCGGCAGGTCGTCGCCAATCTCGTCACGAACGCGCTCGGTCACACACCGGCCGGGACGCCGATCCTCGTCCGGGCCGCGCTTCGCGACGGACGCGGGGTGCTCGAGGTGGTCGACCAGGGGCCTGGTCTCGGGCCCTCGGAGGCCGCCCGCGTCTTCGAGCCCTTCTTCCAGGCCGATCCGCCCCGCAGCAGCTCGTCGGGGGGCGCGGGGCTTGGGCTCGCGATCGTAGCCGCTATCGCCGCTGCGCACGGCGGTACCGCCAGCGTCGACACAGCACCGGGAGTGGGCGCCACCTTCCGGGTGTCGATCCCCGCGACGCCGAGGCCCGCGAAGGCTCCAGACGGCTCGTAGGCGGCGCGCAGGGGCGTGATCTCGCGCGCGGGGCGAGTCGTAGGGGCGCCAGCTCGGGATCCGGTGCAGAACCGCCGCTGGTGGACACGGGCCCGTGCTTCGAGCTACCTCTCTGTGGAGGCGCTCTTCGGCCGACCCCACGCACGGCCTCGGCTGCAGCTTGGCCTGGAACCAGTCGGCCGTGAGGGTGATGGCAGTACGGAAGTTGGCTGCGACTTCCGAATCGCGACGCGAGGACGTCGCCAGGGACCGCAGATCCGGCATAGCCCGATGACGACTTCGGGTGCGCCGCCGGTCGACATCTCACGGCGAACGAAGGAGCCACCCGCGACGCGGCGCAGTCCGTGCAGACGACCTCGAGGGCGGGCGGGCGGAGCCCCCAGGGCAGGCGGCCGTGGTCGTTCGACGCGTAGCGGAAGCCGACCGGCCGCGACGAGCCGGACCGGCGGGTGACCGGCGCCAGGCCGGCTTCGGCAAGGAGGCTTCCGGGCGCGAGGAACCGTGACCGGTCCTCGCCGATCTCGGCGAGCAGCGTTGCTGTCGTGATCGACCCCGTCCCGGGAAAGCTCGCGAACAGCGCGGCATTCGGATGGCGCCCGAGCACGCCGGCGATCGCCGTCACGTGGTCGTCGAGGACCCCGCGAACTTGCTCGAGGAGGTCGACGAGGGCGAGCATCGCCCTGGCGCGGGTGGCGTCAACGCCACTGCTGCGCAGCCCACCCGGGACGCTGATCGTCCGGTGCTCATGGCACGTCCCCCTCGGGATGCGTTGACGGCGGGAAGCTTGTCACGTATAATGACTGAGGACTCACTCATTCAACGCTGGACCGACGAGATGATCGATCAGGAGACCATATGAGTATCGCCGCGCCCGCCGACTCGCCCGGTCGGCGAGCATCAGAACCCGAGCACAAGGTGGAGCAAGGTCCGCCGCTCGCCATCGAGATCAGCCGGCTGTCCAAGCACTATGGACATGTGCGCGCGGTCGAGGATCTGGACCTCCGCGTCCCCATGGGCGTCGTCGCCGGGTTCGTCGGCCCGAACGGATCGGGCAAGACGACGACGATCCGCATGCTGCTCGGGCTCGTGCGCCCATCGTCGGGTACCGCACGAGTGCTCGGCCAACCGATCGACTCCCCCGAGCGGTACCTCGGTCGCGTGGGCGCCATGGTCGAGGGCCCGGCGTTCACCGGCTCCCTGACGGGTAGGCGCAACCTGCGAGCGCTCTCGATCCTCGGGGGCCACGATCCGAGCCGGGTGCAGGAGACGCTCGAGTTGGTCGGGCTCGCGGACCGAGCCGACGACCCGGTCCGCTCCTACTCGCTGGGGATGAAGCAGCGGCTCGGGATTGCGGCCGCGCTGCTCGGAGCTCCCGACCTGCTCGTGCTCGACGAACCGACGAACGGTCTCGACCCTGCCGGCATCCGCGAGATCCGCCAACTCCTTCGTGACCTCGCGGACGGCGGCGTCACGGTCTTCGTCTCAAGCCACCTCCTCGCGGAGATCGAGCAGATCTGCGACTGGCTGGTGATGATCAATCGCGGCTCGGTGCGCTTCGAGGGGACGGTCGCCGCCGCGATCGCGGCCCAACGGGCGCATCTCGTCGTGACGGCCGAGCGCCAGGCGGATGCCCTCCCGGTACTGATCGACATCTGCTCCGAGCACGGATACGCCGCCGAGCCGGACCCGGATGGGAACCTGGTCGTCCAGTCACCCCCCGACTTCGCCGCCGTCATCAATCGGGAGGCGATGGCGCGGGGGATCACCCTGGTCGAGCTGCGCTATCAACGTCCGAACCTCGAGGAGGCGTTCTTCAGGATGCTCTCGGAGGAGTCAGCATGATCCGGTCCTTTGCCTCCGAGCTGGTGCGGCTCCAACGGCGCTCGATCCTGCTCGGGTGGACCGGTGCCGTCGTCGGCTTCACGCTGCTCGCTACCCTGCTCACCCTGCAGCGGGCCGGAGGCG
>Ga0315268_10007025_pt1 | contig 11914 bp, 11 predicted proteins | sample C1_top_MG_FD_204535 | JGI IMG/M metagenome (GOLD analysis project Ga0315268, IMG submission 204535) | Sediment microbial communities from Yellowstone Lake, YNP, Wyoming, USA - C1_top | ecosystem: Environmental > Aquatic > Freshwater > Lake > Sediment | place: USA: Wyoming | collected 2017-08-01 | reverse complement strand
GGCAAAACTTTAAGGACAGTGGCCTTTCTTTTATATGATCACATCGGCGGCATCAACACGATTTTCTATACTTTGGCCAATGCTGGATGCTTGGTCACCTTGGAAGAGCGCAGCGCCGACAGTGTCTCAAGGGCAGTGGAAAAATACCAGGTGGAGTTGCTGCCAACTTCCCCTACTTTTATAAACTTAATTCTGTTAAGTGAGGCTTACAAAAGACACGACCTAAGTAGCCTGAAACTAGTATCTTATGGGACGGAACCGATGCCGGAGAGTACTTTGAAGCGATTTCACCAATTATTTCCTCAAATTGAGTTGCGGCAGACTTACGGACTCTCCGAAGTTGGCATACTCCGTTCCCACTCCAAAGAGGCTGATTCCCTTTGGGTAAAAATTGGGGGCGAAGGCTTTCAAACCCGGGTGGTGCAGGGTATTCTGCAAATTAAAGCCAAATCGGCCATGCTGGGATATCTTAACGCCCCGAGCCCTTTTACTGAGGATGGTTGGTTTATCACCGGCGACGCGGTGGAAGTGGATGGCGAATATCTGAAAATTTTGGGGCGCAAATCCGAGATTATTAATGTGGGAGGTCAAAAAGTTTATCCGGCGGAAGTTGAGAGTGTTATTCAAGAGGCCGGCAATGTTCTGGAAGTCACCGTTTATGGCGAAAAAAATCCCATCATAGGCAACATTGTCTGCGCCAAGGTAAGATTGCTAAGAGACGAAAACCCCAGGGAGTTCTCCCTGCGGTTAAAGAAATACTGCCAGGAGAAATTACCAGATTATCAGGTTCCCATTAAAATAATTGTGGTACTTGAACAGCAACATAGCGACAGATTTAAAAAAATGAGACCATTATTGATGGACTCAACCGATCAAGCCCTAGCCTCTTAAAGGGGAGTTCTTATGGAAAAATTTATCTCACTCTTGTGTGAGATCTTGGAGTTGCGGGCTGATGCTTTGAGCCCGGAAACCGAACTCCATAAGATTAAAACCTGGGACTCCGTCGCCATGGTCCATTTTTTAGCTATGGCTGATATGGAATACCACAGAAACATAATCATCGAAGATTTGGTGGCGGCTGACACTATAAAAGATCTCTTTACTTTAACGGGCTCCTGAAGATGCTGGTCACCATTCCCAATATTTCCGTGCGTTCTATTGCCGCCGCCTTTCCTAAGGCGCCCGTGGATCTGTCCGCACTGGCGGAGATTTTTGGCGTCCAAGAAGTTCAGCGCATCATCAAAGACACCGGCATCTCGAAGGTCAGGCTGGCCGAGGCGGGAATATGCGCTTCGGATCTGTGCGAACGAGCGGCCGCAAAAGTATTAGCGGAAACAGATAGCGCGGTGGGAGGGATTGTTTTTGTTTCTCAAACCCCGGATTACCTTTTGCCGGCTACCAGCCTTATCCTGCAACATCGGTTAGGGCTGGCCAAGGATGTGGTGGCTTTCGATATTAACTACGGCTGCTCCGGATATGTTTATGGCTTATATCAAGCCGCCTTATTGATAAATTCGGGGAGTTGCAATGCGGTTTTGTTATGCGTCGGTGATGTGATCAGCAGGTTCATCAGCCCTGCTGACCGATCTCTGCGGATGTTAATCGGCGATGCGGGCAGTGCCACGATTGTGGAGAAAGGCGGGGGTCAGTTAACTTTCAAAATCGTGTCAGATGGTTCAGGGGCTCATTACTTGAGGATTCCCGCCGGGGGCTCGCGCTACCCCAGAAATGAGAAATCCCGGCAAGTGAGCGAGCGTGAATATGGTAACTGGCGCTCAGATGAAAATCTTTTTATGGACGGGATGGAAATAATGAAATTTGCTTTACGGGATGTGCCCAAAGTAATTGAGGATTTATTAGCCGACCGCGGCTGGCAATTATCGGAAGTGGATGTTGTTGGATTTCATCAGGCCAATAAGTTTATTATTGAATATTTAAGAAAGAAACTGCAACTTCCCAAGGAAACCGTTCCCATTGCCATGGGGGAGACCGGAAACACCGGGCCGGCGTCCATTCCGCTGATGCTGGCCCTTGAGTGGCCGCGGCTCTCAGCGGAAAAGAGGCTGGAAAGGGCAGTCCTGTGTGGATTTGGCAGCGGACTGTCATGCGCCGCCGTGGCCCTCACTTTGTCCCAGACAAAGGTCTTGGGTCCCATAGAGGTATAATATGGTTGGGGAATTTTTTAAGATATGCCACTACGATAAATCTTTTTGGCAAAACGCCCTGTTGGGAACGATTTATGAGGGGGTGTCGCCATAAATGTTGACTGTAAGAAAAGCTTATGCCGAAGATTTTGAGAAAATTTATCCACTTCTTTTAGAGATTAACAATAAGCGGATAACCAAAGCGGGTTGGCAACGAATTTTTAGAAATCACTGGAATGCTGAAGAGGATTATTTTGGGTATGTTTTGGTAGATCAACAAGAAATCTTGGGATTTATGTCAACAATTTTTAGCAAAAGAGTAATCGATGGCCAACTTCACAATTTTTGTAACCTTTCTACCTGGATTGTCAAAGAAGAGGCCCGCAATAAAAGTCTCTTACTGGTATCACCTATTTTGCAATTAACCAATTATACTTTCACGATGTTTACTCTTGCCGGTAAGCTCGAGGTAATCTGGGAAAAATTTGGCTTTAAAAGACTTAATTCTTCCTATAAATTACTGCTGCCTCTTCCCAGCATAACCGGGAGTTTTTTAGCAAAGAAAGGTCTTATAACATTTGACCACAGAGTTATAGAAAGACATTTAACTGCTACCGAATTGGCAATTTTCCATGATCATGCCCGATATAACTGTGCGTTTAGCTTTATAAGGTCGGATAACGGCAACTGTTTAATAATTTTGAGAAGAATCATTCGCAAAGGGTTGCCTTTTGTCTACATTCATTATCTCAGCAATAAAGAGGTTTTTAGTAGATACATAAATGTTTTGAGGTTAACAATCATGCGACAATTGAAAGTCCTGGGCATAGCCGTCCAGGAGAGACATCTGGCCAACAACATTAATATTCCCCATACAATAAGCCTATCTTCTGACCAATGTTATAATGAATATTATAAATCAGACCGGTTAGCGCCCCACCAGATTGACGACCTGTATTCAGAGCTATTTCTACTGGATGTTTAAAAAAGAGATAAATCTGAATAGCAGGCGAGGTTTTTTGGAAAGGAATAGATCCCATCTCAGGTGATTCAGGTTATTGCCTTCCGGTGGAAGCTTGAGGTTCTCTTACGGCCCAGGCGGGCCGGGGTTGATTACGGGAAGGACTCTAAAGCCTCAGGCAGGCACGGTCGCGAGAGTGCCTCGGGGCGCGCCCAGACCGGCCAGGAGTTCGGCGGCCACCTCATACACCATGGCCACGGGCAGGGCGGCCATGCACGAGGGGTCAGGACAGCCGGGGAACCGGCCGAAGGGGTAGCACGGGCTGCACGGCGCCGGGCTCTGGAGGGCCAGGCGATGGGGACCGGCAGGGAACAGGGCCTCGGCCGCGGTGGGGCCGAACAGCGCCAGCACCGGGGTCCGGAGCGCCACTGCCAGGTGCATGGGGGCAGAGTCATTGGCGATGAGCAGGTCCAGGTGGCTGATAACCGCCGCCAGGTCCCGGAGGCTGGTGCGGCCTTTCAAATTGAGGACCTGCAACCCCATGGCTTCAAGGGACCGGGCGATCCCGTCCACCTGGACGTCCTGGCGGTCGCCCAGGAGCACTGCGGTAATTGGCGAAGCCGAGGCCAGTTGCTCCAGCAACTGCGTATAGTGAGAAGCCGGCCAATGTTTGACGGCGATCTGCTCCAGGGGATTCTGGCCGCCCCCCGGCGCCAGGCCCACCAACCAGCGCCCCCGGGGGGCGGCCGCCAAAAGCCGGGCCCCGGCCGCCAGTTCACCGGTGCTGAGGAAGATCTCCGGTTCCGCCTTCCCGGCGGGCAAACCGAGAGCCCGCACCAGGTCCAGGTTCACCTCTCCCAAGTAGCGGCGCCCCTGAAGGTCAAGCCTCACCCGGTGAGTCAGGGAAATCCCGGAACCGTCGGTGTCAAAACCCACCCGCACCGGGGCGCCGAGAAGCCAGCCCCAGAGGTGGAGGAGGGGTGAGGCGTGGAACAGGATGAGCATTTCCTTGGGTAGACGCCGATAGGAGCGCGTCAGTTGCCAGATTTTGGCCCACTGGCGTTTGAACCACCAGACTTCCGGGAAGGAGAGGATGGCATCGAGATGGGGGTTTCCTTCCAGCACCGGACGCGATTTGTCGCCCACCACCATGGTCAGCCGAGCCCGGGGCCATGCCTGTTTCAGGGCGCGCAGCACCGGGGTGGTGAGCAGGACGTCCCCGATGGCGTGGGTGCGCACCAGGAAGATATGCTCGGGAGGACGCCGGCCCGCCAGAATCGGTGCATCTCCAGCCAGCAAACGGCATCCTTGCTGAATCAGACTCCAGCCGGCGGCCCGGAGCCGAGATTGTCCGATCCCAGGGTTAACGGCGGTCATGGGGTTTATCTTGCCGGGGATCAGGGGCGGTGGGGACCGGTGGGCGCCGGTCAGGCTGGGGATGCCGTCGGGCGCCCCTTCCGGCCGGGACCTCACCGGGAGCATGGGGGGCCGTCTCGGCTCGCGGAGAGGTGGAGGCGGTGGGGGGGCGACGCGGCCCGAGGCTCGCCCCGGCTTCCAGGGCCCATTCGTCCCAAAAATGCCACTGACCCGGCGCCTGGGCCAGATAAGGCTCGAGCCAGGAGATAAACTGCTGCTGGGCGTCTTCAGGGTCGCCGGGGGTGGCCCGGAACGGCTGAATGACGAGGCGGTACCACCCACAGCGCTGACGCAGGGCAATGACCGTCAAAATGGGGGACCGGTGCGCGCCCGCCAACCGGTAGGGACCCAGGGGCATTTCGAAGTGGTGGCCCAAAAGGCGCGCCGGGTGGAATTTGCCGATGCGGCGTCCGGCCCCGGTGCCGTCGCCGGCGGTCATGAGGATGTGCCCCTGCCCCAGCCAGCGCAGCACCGGCCTGAGATAGTCGTTGGCATAGAAGTGGGTCACCGGCATCAGGTGTTCCAACCGCAGGCGCAGCCGTTGGGTGGCCTGGCCGATGGCGCTGGTCTCCCCCGGCTCGCGCAGTCCCATCTGGGCAATGCGATAACCCTTGTAACCCAGGTAGATCAAGGGCAATTGGCTGATGCCGAAATGGGCGTGCACCAGCACCACTCCCCGCCCCAGCGCCAGGGCCCGGCGCAGATGCTCCTCGCCTTCCAGGCAGGCCAGCCCGTCGATGCGACGGGCGTCCAGGTCCGGCAAGAGATTGATGAGAAAGCGGTCGGCAAAGTAGTTGCGGAAACTCTCCCGGATGGCGGTCTGGCGTTGAGCGGGGCTTAGCCCGGGAAGCGCGAGGCCCAAGCGCCGGTCCAGAAGGGCGCGTTTTTCCCCGAAGCGGGCAAAGGCCAGATCGCCGCAAGCCTCAAAGAGCTTCATCTTGGCTGGCAGGGGCAGCGTCCGGGTGAGCCAGCGGCAGGGGTACCAGACCACCAGACGACCGAGATCTTGGAGCAGGCTTTCTTGGGCCAGGTTCATTGAGAAACCGGGGTTAATACCATTTTTATGGGAGCGCGTCCAGGCGGGTGTCCCAAATGGGCGGACCCGGGTGGTCTGTTTGACCACCTGGATTGCTGAGGACGATGGCCCTTCAGTTGGAACCTTCCATGGTCAGCAACACCCAAACGGTCCGCAGAATTATCTTGAGGTCCATGACGACGGACTGATGGTCGATGTAATACATGTCGTAGAAAATCCTATCCGGATAGACAATCTTGTTTCTACCGGAAACCTGCCAGTAGCCTGTCAGTCCCGGCTTGACGGTAAGCAGCTTCTGGCCGTAGCTGCCATATTTCTTAATTTCCTGGGGGACAATGGGCCTGGGCCCGACAATGCTCATGTCTCCCTTCAGGACATTAATCAATTGCGGCAGTTCATCCAGGCTGGTTTTTCGCATGATGCGTCCCCACAGCGGGATCAGCAAGCTTTGGGAACAGGGAATCTTGAAGTTCTGGGCGTACATCCTGGCAAACTCCGGGGCGGAGTGCACGATGTGCGTGGCGTTGACCAACATGGTCCGGAATTTCCAGATTTTGAAGATCCTGCCGCCTATCCCCAAGCGATCCTGGGTAAAAAAAATGGGGGGGCCCAATTGCCAGTAAGTCATCAGCATGCAAAAAATGAACACCGGCGACGCCACGGTCAGGCCCCCCATGGCGAGAACGATGTCGATAATCCTTTTTAGATAGTACATCAGGTTTAGGTGAAACATCGTGATCTCGAAGGGCCGCGAGGGCGCAAGTTGCCAAGCATCCCTAAAGTCACTCCCAGAAATTGCGCGGCCGAGCGCAATATGAGGAAGCCGGGAGACAGACAGCCAATGAGGATATCCTTCTTGAGCGCCTTGACCACAAAGGGGATGGTGGTGAGAAGCGCCACCAAGAATCCGGCAAAACTAATCTTGGAAAACCACGGAGCCGCGAAAGCCGACAATATTGAGGCAAGCAGGGCCGGGAACAGAGCCAACTGCACTTTCATGAACTGGGGGGTGTGCGAGTCTGCCAGAATTTTATTGGGGTTTTTTTTCACACTCAGCACCCGCCAATAAGCAAACTTGAATTTCTTCTTGAGATAGGCCCCGATACTGTCGGGGTGCCGATGCATAACTTGGGCTTTGGGGTTAAAGAGCATTTTGCAGCCGAGGTTGGCCAGGCGATAAGAGAGTTCCACGTCCTCGGCGCAAGCCACCGGAAATTCCTGGTCGAACCCCCCCGCCGCCAGAAACGCCTGCCGCCGGTATCCCGCCGAATACGTGTCAATAAAATCAATATACCGTTGGGAGGCTAATTTATCGTATTTATCCTCGTATTCGATCTGTACGAAGCGGGCCGTCAAGGACCGCTGTCGGGTGATGTAGGCCCCTTTGATGCCGATGAGGTCCGGGAACTGCTGGAAAGGGGCCAGCATCTCCTCCAACCAATTGTCCAAGGGGAGGCAATCGCCATCCGTAAAAAGGATGATCTCCCCCGTCGCCTCCAGGGCCCCCCGGTTCCTGGCGGCCGCCGGTCCCTGCCGATTCTGCCTGAGAAGACGGACCCCCGGAAACCTCTGGACCAGGTCCGGGGTCTGGTCAGTGGAGCCGTCGTCCACCACGATGATCTCCACTCCCGGGCGTTGCTCCGCCTGGCGCACCAGACTGGCCAGGCCATCGCCCAGCGTCTGCGCTTCGTTATAGGCGGGGATAATGACAGAGGCAATCATGTCGTGACCTTGTGCGTCAACCTTTAGGGCCGGTCGGCCCGGGGCCGGGTCTCTTAGGAAGGGGGAACGCTCCCCCAAAACCAACCGGCCCCATCGTGGCACTTCTTAATTCTTCTCGCCGCCCCTCTTCAACAACGCTCGGTAGAGGGCCCCTTGAACAGATGCCTGGACAAAGACCACGCCCCCTTGATGAGCCGCTTGCATTCATGCGGATCGGTGAAGCTCTGGAGGAGTTTTCGCCCTACGTAAGCCGGGCGCAGGTAAAACTCCCGCCGAGCCCGGTCGCAAAATTCCACCAGGTCCCGATTGCTCAGGTCCGGCCGGCTGACCACACAATGGTGCAACCCCTCCGGCGTGACCCATTGGCGGAAGTCCTGGGTGACCAGGCAATTTTCTGCCTGGGCCCACCGGTAGGCCTCGGTGCCGGGATAGACCATGAGGGGAAAGAACTGGGCGGTGTCCGGGTTCAGTTCCTTGGCCAAGGCCAGGGTCTGATTCATGGTGTCCCGGGTTTCTCCCGGCAGACCCACCAGAAAGCAGCCATGGATCAGGATGCCGGCCTGGCGGGCGTCTCGAAAAAATTGTCGAATGCGCTCCACCCGGAGATTCTTGCGCATCCGGTCCAGGATGGCCTGATTGCCGCTTTCGATGCCCACGCAAAACAGGCGGGCCCCGGCCCGCTTCAAGAGCTGCATGGTTTCGAGATCGACCTCGGCCCGGGAGTTGGCCGACCAGGTGAATTTCAGGCGCCGCCGGAGGATCTCCTCGGCCAGGGCCAGGCAGCGCTCCTTGTTCAGGGTCAGGGTGTCGTCTTCAAACATGATTTCCCGAACATCGGGAAATTCCTTGAGAATGTAAGCAATTTCCTCCACCACGTTCTCGATGCCGCGGTAACGGAGCCGCCGGCCGCTGAAGGTCTGGGGATAGACGCAGTAGGTGCAATGGTGCGGGCAACCCCGGCCGGTAATGGTGACGACAATGGGATAGCGGCTGTGGGCATAGAAATAGTTCCGATAGTTGAGGTGCCGCTTGTAGGCCGCACTGACGAAAGGCAGGGCGTCCAGGTCGGCGGTCAGGCGCCGGGGCGGCGTCCGCACCGCGCCGCCGTCGCTCCTGAGACACAGCCCCGGAACCTCCCGGGGGGAGGTGTGGTTCTGAAGCGCGCCGGCCAGGTCCACCAGGGTGTGCTCATACTCCCGGAGGGCCACGCCATCCACTGACCGGCTGCACTGCAGGGTCTCTTCAGGCAGAGCCGACACGTGGGTGCCCACCAGCAGGACAAAAGTGGAGGGTGACAGCCGCTTGATCAGGTCCCCGGCCTCCAGGTCGCTGGCGATGCTGGGGGTGCTGGTGTCCAGGACCACCAGGGGCGGCCGCTCACGACGAATAAAATCTTCCACCCGGGAAAAGGGGATCTGCTCCGCCGGGCAGTCCCACAGGGTGACCTCATAGCCATGCTGTTCCAGGAGGCCGGCGGCGTAAGCCAACCACATGGGGTAGTATAGAGTGCCGCTCTTGGTAATGGCGGGACTCCGTTGGGACCGGGAGAACTTCCCGTATTCCTCTAAAAAGGGCGGGTTTAGTAACAATACCTGCATGGCACCGCCTGACCGGCAAAGACCGACGCGACCCTGCCCCGTCAGGGCATGGTCACCAGGATCTTGCCGTCGATGCGGGCGGCGGAGCGCTCCAGGGCCGCCAGGGCTTCATCAAAAGGGAACCGAGAGGTGATCATGGGGCGCGGGTCCAGCCTCCCGGTGGCAATAAGCCGGATGATATTATTGAAAATGCCGTAGCCCGAGTGGCCCCGGGCCCCGACGATCTTCTGGGCGCCGGACACCAGGCCGTCCAGAGACATGGGGGTGGAGCGTTCGGCCCGGCCCAGGTAAACGATGCGGCCGTTGGGGGCCGTGGACCGCTCCATCTCCGGGATGGTGTGGGGCGCATCCCCGGCTGCCTCGATCTGCACGTCGGCCCCCACCCCGCCGGTCAGCTCCAGGACCTCCCGGCTGGCCGGGGAAGGGTTGCCTTTCGGGGCGATGCCGAACACGTAGTCGGCCCCCATGATCCTGGCCAGTTCCCGTCGGCTCTCCAGGCGTTCGAAGCCAATGATGCGGCTCGCCCCGGAAAGCCGGGCCAGGGCGATGGCGGCCAGGCCGATGGGGCCGGCCCCGTAAACCACCGCGGTCTCCCCGGGCCTGAGGCCCCCGCCGCTGATGAACATGCCGTTGTAAGCGCAGCCGATGGGTTCGATCAGGGCCCCAATGGCAAACGTTTCGGCCTCGGAGTAACGCTCCAGCAAGCTATTAATCTTCCAGCAATATTTTGCCTTGACCGCGGCAAATTCCGCCAGGGCGCCATGGGTGCTCAAACCCAGGAGCTCAATATTTTGGCACTGGTTGGGGGCGCCGCTCCGGCAGGGAGTGCAATACCCGCACCACTGGATGCTCTCCATGGCCACCAGGTCTCCGGGGGCCAGCTCCCGCACCAGTTTGCCGGTTTTCTCCACCACCCCGGAGAATTCGTGCCCCAGGACGCACGGCAGTCTCACCAGTCCGGAAAAAATGATGTATCCGTCCCGGTCCGTCTCGTAAACGTGGGTGTCAGAACCGCAGATGCCCACCGCCCGCACGCGGATCAAGACTTCGTCGTCTGCGACCTGGGGCATGGGGAGGTCCTGGATGGCGAATCGGGGATGCCTCCAGACCTGGCTGCCGCTGAGAGCCCGCTGTTTTTGGATTTCTGCGGCAGAGACCGGGTATCCCGGGCGGGGTTGCCATTCCCCTTCCGCCATCAATGCCCTCATGCTTCCTCCCCCATCAGCGCTTTCTTGTTAATCTTGCCGCTGCCGATCTTGGGCAAGGAGTCCCGATATTCGATGATTTTCGGCAGTTTGTAATGGGCCAGGTTCTCCTGGCAGAACTGCATCAGGTCTTTTTTATCCAGCTCTATTGAGTCTTTCAGGACCACGAAGGCCTTGGGCACTTCCCCGCGCATGGCGTCATTGAAGGCGATTACCGCGGCTTCTTTGACCGCGGGGTGGCGAGCCAAGGTGACTTCGATCTCCAGGGGGAATACCCGGTGGCCCGCCACCTTGAGCATCCCGGTTCTTCTTTCCACGAAATAAAAATTGCCGTGTTCGTCGCGTCGGCCCAGATCGCCGCTGCAATACCACCCATCCCGGAAACAATTATTATAGCCGGCATTTGCCTCAAAATAACCGCTTACCACGCCCGGGCCCCGGAAAACCATCTCCCCTACTTCCTGGGGAGGCAGGTCCCGGCCGTCTTCGGAGACGATCTTGACTTCGTAATGCTGGCACGGCCTGCCCACCGAGCCGTAGGCCCGGGGTTCGCCCGGGCGGGTGGCTATGGCAATCCCGGTGGTTTCCGTGCTCCCCCACACAGGCAGGATGGGCACCCCCATGGTTCTTTCAAACTCGCGAATCAGCTCCACCCGGGTATGCATGCCGCCGCTCTCCGGGATCCTGAGGGAGGAGAGGTCAAAAATGTGGGAACGCGCCATCTCCATCAGCATGAAGAAAAAGGGCACCAGTCCCATGAAACAGGTGACCCGGTGCGCCATGATGCTCCTGGCAATGGTCCTGGGGCGGATGGTGTCTACCAGCACCATGGCTCCTCCCAGGTAGAGGGGCCGGGCAAACAGCTCGTGGGGATGGGCAAAGGGGGCAAAGAGACATAGATGGACGTCCTCCCGGGTAAGCCCCAGGGTCTCCACCGATGCCCTGGTGTTCCAGTAGATATGGGCGTGGGTGGTGAGGGCGCCCTTAGGCTGGCCGGTGGTCCCGGAGGTGTAATTCAAATAGACCACCTCGTCTAAACTCACCGGCAGACCGGGATTGGCGTCGCTTGCCCCCCGGAGGAGTTCGTCCCATGGGATCCCGGGGCCTGCCTGGGGGGGCCCGACCACGATGAGGGTGGTCTGGCTGTCGGGCGGCAGCGAGCGGACCGCCAGATCGAAAAAGGAGGTGTGCACCACCAGGAATCGGGGGCGGAGGCGGTGCAGCAGGGTCATGGTTTGGGGGGCGGGCTCCTCAAAGTTTACCGGGGCGATCAGACCCCGGGCCTTGGCCACCGCCAGGAAGGTAATGACCAACTCCGGCACCCGGGGGAGCATGAAGCACACCAGATCTCCCGGGGCCAGGCCCCGGTGCAGCAGGGCCGCCGCCACCCGGTTGACGACACTGTTCAACTGCCGGTAAGTAAGGGTTTCCTCCCGAAAGATGACGGCCGCCTGCTCCGGAATTTCCCGGGCCTGTTTTTCCAGGATTTCCACCAGGGTCATGGCAACGCCTCCCCCCGGAGGACCAGGTCCAGCCCCAGATCCCGCAGGGACTCGGCCTGGGGGGTGCCGGTGGCCACGTCCCAGCGGTGGAGGCGATAGTATTCGTCCAGCATCCGATTAAAGGCCTCCCGGTCGAGCTTTTCTCCTTTGAACTGCCCGGATTCCATAGGTTCCTCGAAATAGCGCTCTGGAAGCGTATCCCAGGAGCGGTCCACTCCTTCCCGTCCAAGAAACAGCCGTTCCAGGGTGACGATGCGTTCACCTATCTGCATTAGTTCATCGGCTGAGACCCCCCAACCGGTTACAAAAAAAATCAGGCGGGCGAATTCT
>Ga0315268_10007023_pt1 | contig 11916 bp, 11 predicted proteins | sample C1_top_MG_FD_204535 | JGI IMG/M metagenome (GOLD analysis project Ga0315268, IMG submission 204535) | Sediment microbial communities from Yellowstone Lake, YNP, Wyoming, USA - C1_top | ecosystem: Environmental > Aquatic > Freshwater > Lake > Sediment | place: USA: Wyoming | collected 2017-08-01 | reverse complement strand
ATTTTCTTTTGGAACTTCTTCTGAAAATTCGTTAATTAACAAATTGCTAATATCTTCGTCCTTTGATCCGATCAGGGCAATAGGTGCATTAATTTTAACAACTGTTCCTTGCTCCACCAATACCTTTCTTAATATTCCACTAAACCCAGATTCAACTTCAACAGTTGCTTTATCAGTTTCAATCTCAGCAATGACCTCACCTTTTGTAACTTTTTCCCCATCATGTTTAACCCAGCGAACCAGGTTCCCTTCTTTCATGTCAAATCCCAGTTTCGGCATTCTAACGATATCAGCCATTAGACCACCTCCATAACTGCAGAGACAATATCTGCCACTTGAGGTAAGGCGCTTTGCTCCAAATTTCTATTGTAAGGCAGAGGCACTTCTTTTTGAGCGACACGTTTTATAGGTGCATCCACATAGTCGAACGCTTCTTCGTAAATCCGCGCACTAACTTCTGCTCCAACTCCAAAACTCTTCCAACCTTCCTCGACGACAACTGCCCTATTTGTCTTTTTGAAGGATGCCAGGACTGGTCCCATATCAAGAGGACGCAGGGTTCTCAAGTCAATAACTTCTGCATCTATTTCATTTTTTGCCAACTCTTCAGCCGCTTGTAAGGAAAGCTCCAAACCTTTGGAATAAGAGATTATTGTCACATCCTTTCCTGATCTTTGAATCTTTGAGACCCCGATAGGAATAGTGTAATCGCCTTCAGGTACTTCTCCGCGTAGCTGGTACATTGTGGCGTGCTCAATGAATAATACAGGGTCGTTACTGAGTATGGAAGACTTTAGCAATCCTTTCGCATCCTCAGGAGTGCCTGGTGCGACGACTTTCAGACCTGGAAAATGTGCAAAAATTGCGTCGGGAGTCTGTGAGTGAGTTGCTCCAAGTTGCCGGCCTCCCCCACTGACAGTTCGGATAACCATGGGTAACACGAATTGCTCGCCAAACATATAATGTAATTTGGCAGCTTGATTTACTATATGGTCCATGGCGGAAAATGCAAAATTGATGGTCATCAATTCTGCAACGGGTCGTAATCCAACCAACGCTGCTCCAATCGCTGCCCCTACTATCACTGACTCCGCGATCGGAGTGTCTTTCACTCTTTCAGCCCCGAAATGATCATAAAATCCTTTAGTGACAGCGTAAGTTCCACCCCATATACCTACTTCTTCGCCCATAATGAAAACAGAAGGATCTTTCTCCATTTCTTCCCAAAGAGCCTGGGAAATTGCCTCACGCATGGTCATTTTTATCATCAAGTACTTTCCTTTTTGTTGCTCACAAATATTTGATTACATTTATTCCACATAGATCCCATCCATGAGCGTATTAAGATCAGGTTCCGGGCATGCTTTTGCAAATTCAACAGCTTTGATGACATCATTTTCAGCTCTTATTTCCAATTCATTCAATTCATCCTGGTTTGCGATGTTGTTGTTAATCAAGAAAGCATGGAAAATACCTATCGGGTCATGTTCCTGCCATTTCTTAATTTCTTCTTGTTTTCGGTATCGTTCTGGATCACCCATTGAGTGGCCTCTGAACCTGTAGGACATGACCTCCATCATTCTAGGCCCATCTCCTGCTCTGATCTTATCCAATGCTTTTTTTGAAGCCTGATAGACAGCCATTAAATCCATTCCATCGACCCGCTCGTTAGGGATGCCATAACCTTCGGCTTTTTGGCGGATCTCGGATACCGCGGATGCATATTCGACTTTTGTACCCATACCGTACAGATTGTTTTCACATACCCAAAGAACGGGTAATTTCCAAACTTTAGAAAGGTTCAAAGCTTCATGAAAATAACCAATGTTGGTTGCTCCTTCACCAAACATGCAGATAGTTACTGAATCACGATGAGCATATTGATCACCCAATGCAAGCCCTGCTGCGATCGGCAAATGTGAGCCTACAATGGCATGTCCTCCCCAGAAATTGTGGGTAACATCCGCCATATGCATCGATCCGCCGCGGCCTTTTGACACACCTGTCGCCTTACCGAGAAGCTCTGCCATGATCGCATTTATTGGGAGCCCGCAATTTATAGCTACTCCATGGTCTCGGTAAGCGGTGATAACCCGATCACCCGGTCGACGGGCATTGATCAACCCGGTGCTTACAGCTTCCTGACCTATGTAAAGATGAAGAAATCCACCGATCAACCCCTGTTGATATAATTCAGCAGCTTGTTCTTCTGTCCTGCGAATGAGAACCAATTGGAAATATAAATCGAGGTGTTTTGCCTTGGACAATTTCATGTTTTCCCATCAACTCTCTGATTAATAATTTTTTTTGATCAGCATTCAAGCAAGAAGTGTTGGTAGATTATATTCTATAAATTAATCCAATCCAGTAGATAATCTGGGAAATTTATCCTATAAAATTAAAAGACCTCCAGCCAGATTATCTTTGCTGAAGGTCATTAGGGTTTATCCGCCGCCTATCACTGCCAGGACTTTTACAATATCTCCATCTTGAATTATGTAATCTTTGGATTTATTTTCACCATCAATTACCACCAATGCGATCAATTCGGGTTTTATATTTAGACTAATCAGTGTTTCCCGAACGGTTCTACCTGCTTCTACGACAGCCTCATCCTTATTTCCTATATAAATTCTCAATGCACTGGTCGGGCGAATAATAGCAGTCATGTTAGACCAAAAATTCTGCCAAACCCAGAAGTTTCAATTTTTCAGGACCTGGCAAACCGTTTTCATCCCAGCCGCGTTGTTCATAATACATGTCCAATAATGTATTAACATCTTCGAATTTTGTGATCTGCCCTTTTGTCGCACCTGATGAAGGTGCATCTTCATAAAACCTGGGTGCAGGTAAATCCCAATTCCGGTCAAAACCGGGGTTTTCTCTCATCCAGAAAAGGCGTGTTAAATTCCAAATGCGCTCACCCACCTTCTCTAAATCTTCCCAAGTTCGGTGGATGCCTGTGATCGCATCGAGCGCAGGTATATACAATTCCCGATCGATGCCCAATTCCACCCATTGCAAGCGACAACCACCTAAAACATCGAACATTGGGCGAAAATTCTGGAGCCAGATCACCCGAGCGACTTTTTCGGGAACAATAAGGTCCCGTCCAACCTGTAAATCGTAGGTGATCGCCCAAGAACGGTTATGGTGAGCACCTACATCACAGGTCATATAAGCCAGTAACATAGCTGTTGCGTTGTGCGTTGCATAAGCAGATTGCTCCATACCTTTTACATGAATGGCGAACTTTTCAGAACCTTTACCGATTTTCTTGGAAGCTTTTTTCACTCCTTCAGCCAACAATGCCCCCAAACCTTCTTTTCGGGCGATCTTCCCGATCAATTCAAAAGTTGCATCGACATTTCCGAATTTTAGATCCAGCCCATCGGTATCTGACTTACGAAGAATACCCTTTTCATAACATTCCATTGCCCATCCGATGGCATTACCAGTACTGATTGAATCTATTCCCAGGTCATCGGCAAGTAAATTTGCATGGGCAACAGCTTCAATATCAGAAATTCCGAGGTTTGAGCCCATCAACCCGATCGTTTCATACTCAGGGCCTTCAACGTAGGATCCATATTTCTTGGATCGGCTGTATTTACCACACGGAGAAGGGCAGCCAAAACAGCCTTTATCTGTGATTACAATCTTTTCCCGCATGACAGGTCCGTATAAATCCTTCCCATCTTCGAATGACCCCGCACTGAAATTACGAGTGGGAAGCGCTCCAACTTCATCACACCAACTTGTAACCACGGTTGTCCCATAACGGGTCCACTCCCGAAGAAAACTAGCTTCTTTGCATGCTTTATACAAGGCTTTGCCTGCAGCTTGAAAAGCCTTGACATCGGCCACAGGAATGGATCTGGTGCCATGAATGACGATGGCTTTTACTTTTTTCGCTCCCATTACAGTCCCCACTCCGCCACGACCTGCCTGTCGTCCGAAATCATGATTGATACACGCATAATGAACCAGATTTTCTCCCCCAGGACCAATCAGTGCCACCTGGAATTCCTCCCCAAATTTTTCCTTTATCTCTTTTTCAACTGCGATTGTTCCTTTGCCCCAGTATTCAGCAGCATCCCTCAATTCAATCTTTTCATTATCAATCAGAATATACACCGGTTTGGGGCTAATCCCATCCAAGATGATACTATCGACACCTGCATACTTCATTTCAGCAGTAAAATGACCACCCATTGAAGCGGAGGCATACCCTCCTGTTAAAGGCGATTTGGTCGTAAAATCGCATTTTCCCGCTCCAGGAATCATTAAACCAGAAATTGGACCACTTGAAATAATCAATTTATTTTCCGGGCCAAGTGGATCTGCTCCACGAGGAATTTCCTTAATTAAATAATAAGCTCCAAAACCTCTTCCGCCAATGAAATCACGAGCAAGTTCAACTGGCGTGGGTTTCCTGGAAATATTTCCTGTTGTCAGATTTATACGTACGATACTGCCACCATATCCATTCATTTCAGTCTCCTAAACTCCCACCGATTCTTTTTCAGCGATCCATAAAGCACTGGTACCACAAACTTCGACGCAATCACCACACAAATCACATTTCCAAGCTGTATTTGCCAGCTCTGTTCGTACAAACATAACATTTTCTGGGCAAACAGGGACACACGCTTCACATAAACTGCATTGAGAATAATCGACGTACCAAGCACCTTTATTGTTTTTCTTGATCGCATCTTCTGGGCAGACAGCTGCACAATCTCCACATTGCGTGCATACTTTTACATCATAAACTCCTGGAGAAGGAAAATGGGGTTGAATAACGATAGCTGATTTTTTAGGATTGTTCTCCCCAAAAAGATTTATCGAGCATGCAACCCTGCAAGCATTACAGCCAGAGCACTTTGCGCTATCAACATACAATCTCATGGTTCTTCTCCTTCGGTAGATAGATACATTGCTTATCCTTATAACATTATCTCAAAACCTATTATTTGAAAAGCGACATCTGTCCTATTTCAAATAGTATAGATTCCTGTCATATAGACCCTTATTCCTTTCCAACTTTAGGTAATAATTCGCTTAATCCTTTTATTAAAACTTCCAAATCATCGATTGAATTGTATCCTTGCACGGATATCCTTACAAACTGACGACCATTCCATTGAATAAAAGGAACTTCAACCTTATATTGGTCATATAATTCTGATTTTAATTTGATTAGATCCGAAATCGGTATGGGAGCAATGCCCATTTGGCTAAAATACTTGGAATCAAGCGAATATAAAGGTTCCATTTGGACCAAATCACAAATATTCGAAATAGCTATACGCAATATGTCGTGACATTTTATTCGCACTTCATCCCAATGATGTTCGCCCATGAATTCTATCGCGGCAGGAACGCTCAATGATGCTGCTGGATCTCGAGTTCCTGTCCATTGCAAATTGTCAATGAATCTTGAACCTGTGGTAGTTTCCGTAGTTGGATGACTACCCCAACTCACTACAAGAGGTTTTATTGAATTCTGTAATTCATTTCTGACGAAAAGAAAAGCAGCACCTTTTGGGCAAAGCATCCATTTATGGCAATTTCCGAATACAATATCAGCATTTAATTTTTCCAGGTCCATATTTATCTGACCAGGAGCATGAGCTGCATCGATCACCGTTGTTATTCCAAATTCTTTCGCCCGCGCACAAATCTCCTCTATAGGCAACCTAATAGCTGTTGGGGAGGTGATCATACTCAGATAAATTATCCTTGTCCGCTCATCGACTCCCTGCCAAAATTCCTCAACAATCTGTTCATCAGAAACTAGCGGCAGGCTAATCTTCTGCCTTCTGAATTCCACCCCAGCTTGATTACAAACAAATTCCCAGGCATATTCACAAGCACCGTATTCGTGATCAGTGGTTAAAATAACATCGCCTTGTGCCAAGTTTAATGAGCGAGCAATTATATTGACTCCATGTGTAGCGTTTGGAATGAAAACCAGATCGTTAGGGGAGGCATGCAGATATTCGCCTAATTTTTCCCGAGCTATAAATAACAATCCGTCCAGCTCTCTACCTAAAAAAAGGACAGGTTGTTTTTCCAACCTTGCTTGCCACGATTGATAAGTTGAAAAAACGGGTTTTGGCGATGCACCAAACGATCCATGATTAAGGAATATGATGCCAGGGTCGATGCTGAAGAATTCTTTAAGATTATCCATTTTTAATCACAGCTTCTCCGATCGATTATATATTATTCGGTTTATATATCCTCAAAGTTCAATCAATGTAAATCATTCATACACTGCAACCTATTGTTCATCAAACAATCCATTCTCTCGTAATCACCTATTTTTAGTTGACACACCTCTTTATCTACGTTATGCTTGCAGCGTCCGGGTGGGTCCGGCGCGGCAGAACCTTGCGAACTCCGTCAGATCCGAGAGGAAGCAGCGGTAAGGAGGAGCTTCTGGGTGCCGCCGATAAACCTGCCCGGATATTTTAATTATATGGGTCCTACTCTAATAATGGAATTTGTGGCAAAATACATCCATGAATAGATGGATTAAGTTCTTTCTTGTCATCATTCTTGGAATGATCCTTGGAATGGTTTATGGCTGGGTTCTCCATCCCGGAGCGAATCGAGATACATCCCTTGTTTCGCTGCGTTATGATTATCGCACCGATTTTGTGCTCATGGTCGCAGAAACATATAGTTCAGAAGGGAACACAGCTCAAGCAGTTCGACAAATCGCACAACTTGGACCTGAATCGCCGGTGAACTATGTAATTCAAGCTCTGGCTTATGCTGCACAAATGAGGTATTCCTCGGTTGATTTGATTTTGATCCAAAACCTGTCGAATGCGCTTCAGACCTGGTCGCCAATGCCTGAAGGATTTGTTCCGTGACAAGGGAACGAAGGCGAACCAGGAAGGACAACAATACAGACACAGGCAATGGGAATCTCTATTTATTAACAGGTCTGATCATTGGTTTATTATTAGGACTGGTGATATCCTGGGTAATCGCACCAATCAAATTTGTAGATACTGCGCCGAATTCATTACGGTCAAGTTTAAAGGATGAGTACCGCCTGCTTATAGCGACAGCATACCATAGTAATGACAACCTACCACGAGCTCTGGCTCGGCTGGAACTACTGGGTGACCCAAGTCCGATCCTGGCATTGACAACACAAGCACAGGTTCTCCTAAAATCAGGTGATATTAACGGAAAAGCCTTTTATTTGGCTTTCCTGATTGATGCTATAAAAAATGCGTCAGTTTCCCAATCTGGAACAACATCAAGCTTGATTGAATTGCCTACCGATAATAATACAGGAACAATAGATGGAGCTTTTACCAAAACTCCGTTATTAGATTCTACAATTACACCTTTTTCTCATCTTTCTGATACTCCATCAGCAACCCAAATTCCAAAAATTATTCTAAAATCTCAACAGAACATATGTGATTCCCCTGAAGAAGCACTTTTATTGATGATAGATGTATTTGATGCATCCAATCAACCCATCCCCGGTGTTGAAATCATCATATCATGGGCAAACGGCGAAGAACATATTTTCACTGGTCTACAACCCGAAAATGGTGTAGGATATGCTGATTACCTGATGTCTCCAAAAATTAATTATGGAATTCGATTCGTATCAGGAGGAGTTTCAATTGCCAATCTGGCAGCTCCCGATTGTCCAAACAGCCAGGGAGCCACAAGAATGGGTGGATTGAAATTGGTATTTCAGCAACCCTAAATTTGCATTGTTTGAATCTAATTAATAAAAAACCCGGAAGCCACATGTAAGAGACTTCCGGGTTTTATTTAGTATTTTTATTATGGCATGGGATTCCTAATAGCCCAATCATCCCCGATAATGATGTCCACATCCGTTGGCGACGCTGGATCGAATTTGGTTCTAACCTGAGATGGACCAATATTCATAATTTCCATTAAATATTTTAACAGGTAAGGTTTCCCGGTATGGTCCACGAGCAATGTAACGTTGACTTTATCACCCGAATTGCCGGATTCGGTAACATTCATTCCGATCGATTTAAAATAATCCATCGTCTTTCCAGCAATCCCTTCGGTATATGTACCATTCAGCACTGCCACTTTCGCATTTTCAGAAAGCATTAATTTTTTTGAGTCTCCGCTTGCCAGGGGGCTGAGCGTACCACCGGATGTAAATATTTGATCTCGTAGTAGTCGAATCTGATCTGGTATCGGTCTTAGTATGTCTGCGGTACCTCCGCCATCCGGCAAGGTTATCGTGATAGGACGTACCATACTAAAATCTATAACGCCTTTACTGATATTGTTCAATGGTACCTCACGTGCTAATAACGCGAGACGAATCCCATCCTCCAATGACATATTCATATGGATGCCAGCTGACAATTCCTGATATAGTGGATAAATCTTGGGCACCAGTTGGGGCCAATAATTCATCATACGTTCACGGATACCAAAAATCACATCCTGCTGCCGTTTTGCCCGATCAACATCTCCGTCCTTGGTATATCGGTTTCTGGCATAAGCCAACGCAAGTTCCCCCGGTAAAGCATATGTAACACCTGCTTCTAAAGTTACGTTATTGTTATCGGCTCCCAAAGGATCAAGAACAACCGTTTGCGCGGGGGTAATACGTACTCCACCTATCTCGTCGATTACTCTTTCAAAGGTCAAAAAATCTATCTGGGCATAGTATTGGATCTGTATTCCCAAAAAATCCTCTACAGTTCTAACTGCCAGACCTGGTCCTCCGCCTGGAAGCTTCCAATTTTCTCCAAGTGAATATGCTGTATTTATCCGGTTGTATCCAAAATCAGGTATATTTACCCACATATCACGAGGGATTGATAACATTCCTGCGGTTTTGGTTACCGGGTCGATAGTCAATAGCATCATCGTATCAGATCTTGGGGCGCCAGACCCTGCTTCCCAATCGCGATAATCGAGACCTATAATCAGAACCGTCACCCTTGTTGCACCATCCCAGGCTGGAGGTAATTCAACCATTGGAGCGCTAAGTGTCGGTGTAATTAACAATGAAGATGAGTTTGGATTGCCACCTGACCCGCCCGTTCCTGCCTGTTCTGTAGATTGCGAACTAGTACCGCTGCTTAATGCACATTTTTGCGGAAGGATCCCGGGTAACGATGTTAAAGTCCAGCATGCAGTGAGATTTCGAACAAATAATCCCAATCCAATCGCAGCAATAAGACTGACAACCAACAAGACCAATTGGAAACTATTGAGGCTGAACCCTTTGATAAACATCCTGAATTTTTCGAATTTCATTTTAAATATTTTCTCTCATTCCGGTTTTAAATAAACCATTCCCAACCCAAGTCGTTCCAATCCTTCTTCCGCCCAGTGATTGATCATAATTGAATCCTCGTCCAATCCAGCCATCAATACGGGGATCGCACGTGGATCTTCAATGCACGCAATCGCCCGCATTGCCTCAATTCTGGCGATATCTGTTAAATTTGGAAATACTGTTAATAATTCAGGTATTGATCCATTGCCGATGGAAATGAGGGCACTCGCTGCCAGGTGACACGTCAATGATTCAGTTTTGGCAATAATATTTAATAATTCCGGAACTGCACTTTCTACTGGGTGATGACAGATTGCAAGTATTGCACATTGTTGCACTTCTGCTGATGTATCGGTGAGACTTCGAAGCAGGAGCTCTGATGGAGGCTGGTTCATTTGTGCCAGTGTGCGCATTGCCCACCAACGGGTGTCAGGTTCCTCTGATTCGAGCGTTCGCCGCACTGCTGGCTCCACACTTTCACCATATTCTGCCAATTGAATTGCGGCAAATTCAGCCCGGGAATCGTCTCCACAGACCAGTTCTTCCAACAACGTCTCAATGCCTAATGACATATCTACTTCATTGGAGGTGGAGGATTGGGCAAATCTTTCTCTGCGATGTGAATCCACTTATCTCCTTCATCGATCAACATGACCGGGATCTCATCGAAGATAGGATATTTTCTGTCGCAATCCTGGCAGATCAGCCAGTTATCCTGGTAAACCTTCAATAAACCCTCTTTTTCACGGACGCAATTTGGGCATCGTAAAATTTCCAATAATTCTTTACTGATCATTTGTTTCTCCGTTGATAACTTTACCGTAATTTTACCATGCCTAAGGGGCCTGGCATTTGTTTTCTGAAGCAGCTTTGGCTTTTGGATCCGTCACACCAATTCCATACTGGCAGATCGCCTGCCAGGGTGAGTAGACGGTCACAAGGGGATTATCCACAAAATAAACCTGTCCATTTTTATATACTGTCCTGTTAATCGTGATCCTGGCACCGTCTGCAGCCCAATCGATCTGTTTTAATTCGTAGAGACCCAGATCTGGATTTTGCTCGAAAAGGGCTTCCGGAGCTGGGATGACATTTTGCAATCCGCTTGAAGTCCAGGAAATTGTCCGCCCTTCACCTGTTGAATAAAATTTCCAGGTCAGTTGATTATTGTTATAAACATATGTTTCCATCAACAACCAATAGGGAGAATCGTTGGTAAATTTAAAATCAACCAGAGGTACATAGACAGTAGCATCCAATCCAGCCATACTTGAGTCATGTGCTCCAGAAGATGTCTGTTCGTAGTATCCCACCCGGTAGGCATGAGGATGACGCTCAACAATTGGATACCCACCAAAAAATACGGTCCTAAAAAGAGTTGTGCTTACCTGGCAGACACCACCACCCACTCCCTTGATCGTACGATTATCATAAATGATCAATGCTTCAGCGTACCCATTTTCCAGACTGACATCACCAAGCGCATTCCCCATAGAAAAAGTCTCTCCAGGTGCAATCAATAATCCTTTGAACTGACTGGATGCGGTTTTAATATTCTGGATGCGTTCAGGAGATGAGCCATAAAAATAAGTACTTTGCATGGAGACCAATTCGGTAATCCCAAGAGATTGGGCAGTTGCATTATCCCCCACTAGAGGGGATTCGGTATTTACAGAAACTGTAATAGAATGTTCTCCTTTTAGTACTAATTCATTTAGGGTCTGGAGCGTGGAATCAATATTTATAGAACTTCCAATAACTGCTGGTTGGAACAGATCAATTTGCCTTGTTTCATCATTAAAGATGAACCTGGCATTCTGAGGATTTTTTTTAACTTCTGAATCAATTCCGTTGAGGATCTTATTTAAACCGGTTTGATCGAATTCAATGGTAAATTCAGTATTAGCTTCGATAATCTCTTTCTTTATCACCAGCATATTTACCAGCTCTTCAGGTTGGATAACCCAAGGACCTGGATCGCCCGGAATTGAACTAGGTAAAGATAATACCAAGGCGGAACTCAGGATGTTTCGCAAATTATTTGCCTGGTCACTCACATTCAGAATGGAGGGTTTGAACTCGTTTATGTCCAATTGAATCTCACCATCACTGAAGGATTTTAATTGCGCGATCAATTTCCTCATGGTGGAATCAACATCCAATAATCGACCAGTCTGTCCATTATGGGCAATGACTTCAACTCCATTCAGGCTCAAATCAGCTTCGATAACAGGTTTATCAACTTCACGGGCAATATTTTGAAGGTATGTATATGCCACCCGCTCGTCAAGAATAATTTGAGGAGACAAGTTTAATCCCTGCTGCCATGATCTTATTTGAATAGTAAAACCTTTGATCATTCCCCCCGATCTTCCCAAATTAAAAGCTTCCTGGACGGTTCCCCCTGCATTAAAGATCATTCCCAATTCTGAGGGCGAAGCCACCCAGATTTTATTTCCATCTTTAAATATAATTTTCCCTGTTGCCGGAAAGGTCATATTCTGGCTTAATTTTATTGATGCTTCAGCTGGTAAAAGACCTGAGATATCCACTCCTGCGACAGAAATACCTGGCAATATTCTACCCGCATACATCAG
>Ga0315268_10007022_pt1 | contig 11917 bp, 14 predicted proteins | sample C1_top_MG_FD_204535 | JGI IMG/M metagenome (GOLD analysis project Ga0315268, IMG submission 204535) | Sediment microbial communities from Yellowstone Lake, YNP, Wyoming, USA - C1_top | ecosystem: Environmental > Aquatic > Freshwater > Lake > Sediment | place: USA: Wyoming | collected 2017-08-01 | reverse complement strand
TAATCGAGAAATACCTCCGGCTCTGGGAGCCTGTGAGATTCGTCACCCAATCCCAGGTCGAGAACATAGTGAGGGATACGGTTGAGGACATCAGCCTGAAAAAACAGGAAAGCGAGGCTCTTCCCGTCAGAAAATAGCAAACCTCATGGCTTTCTTCTCCTTTATTAGAAAACTTTAAAAACTTCTCCTCTTAATGTAGACCAAAAGAGGGTTTAAATGGGACTTTTCGACACATCATCAAAAAAGAGCGATCCTTTGGGCTCGATACAGATGCCTGCGCTGACAACCGTGCCTATCGAGCAGGTCACATCCATGAAGCAGCAGGGCATGAGCGATTCTATCATAATCCAGACGCTGCAACGGGACGGCTACAAGACCCACCAGATATTCGACGCCATGAACCAGGCAGAGCTGGTCTCAGGCTCGCCCAGGAATATCGGCGACCTCCAGCAGGAGAACATGCCGGGTGGCCCCCAGATATTCGTAAATCCGCCCTCTCCCGCCCCGCCCTCCATCCAGCAGATGGACCAGTCCCAGGAGCAGATGATGCCTCCCATGCCCCAGCAGCAGGCTTACCAGCCCGAGCCAGAGCCCGCATTTCCCTCTTATCCCCCTCAGTCCCCGATGCCACAGGGCGAGATAATAACCCTCGACCAGGTCGAGGAGATTGCAGAATCCATCATCGAGGAGAAATGGGATGAGCTCGCGAGAGGCGTGGGCAAGATTGTGGAATGGAAGGAAAGGACAGATGCCAGACTCAATGAGATGGAGGCCAGTCTCAACCAGCTCCAGCAAGGCTTTGGGGAGCTCCACCAGGGAGTGCTTGGCAAGCTTTCCGACTACGACAGGAACATGGGCAGCGTGGGCACAGACATAAAGGCCATGCAGAAGGTCTTCCAGCAGATGCTTCCAGCATTCACAGAGAATGTCAATGAGCTCTCAAGGCTCACCAGGAACATGAAGACAAAAGGGCCGTAGGCAAATATAGCGCTTTAGTTCTTATCACTTTAATACTTATCCTTTAATTCTTATCTTATTATAATTTATACTTTTACCATCCTTCTTTAACTGCAGGTATATAGTGCCTAATCAGAAAACCGCTGACTCACTTCGGCGCCGAGACCGTGCTCAGCATCTTTATCGCCATCAGCATGATGAACAGCACAAGGACCGCTCCAAGCACCTTCGGGTGGTAGATTGTGTTGAGCACGTTGGACTGCCAGTTGCCGGTCTGGGTGCTTCCTGGGCTGCTGTCCACGCTTCCGCCTGTTGTTGTGCTGTTGGTGTTGCCGCCAGGCGTGACCTCAGGCCCTATCACAGAACCCAGAGACACAAGAAGTATTCCTATGATGGTTATGAATATCCACCACCCTGCAGAAGCGCTTCCGCCAAGCACCTTGAACAGGGTCTCGTCCCCCTTATCCCCGAACATGAACCTCATCGCAAGCAGCATGAACATGATCACTATCATCATCAGCCCAATCCAGGGCACCATCCCCTGGACTATCTGGCTCGGTTTTGAGGCAAGAGCCATGAAAAGCGCGAAGCAGAACGCCACAATCGCATTTATGCCCTTGTTCTCAGCCCCCAGCACCTTCGTGAGGCCAAGCACGGCATAGGTTATGGCAAAGATCATTATGAACAGGAATAGCCCTGAGAAATGCTCCAGCAAACTCATATCAAGCGGTGTTGCCATTTTTGTCTCTTTTGTCGATTATCACTAGGATTATTAAACTTTGCCCCTATTTGGGCTTCTCCATAGAGTCTCCAATCCAATTCTTCAGGAACTCGCCAACTGATCTCTTCTTCTTCTCTTCCTCAGACTTCTCCTCCTGGGTTATGAAAGCCACAATCAGCCCGAATATCAGGAGCACGACTATTATCATGAGTGTGTCTGAGTCATTCATGAATCCCAGCCAGCTCGGCCAGCTAAACCCGCGAGCAAACCAGCCCGCGCTGCTTCCGAATATGAACAGCACTATCAGGAGGGCCAAGATAGCCACAACGCCGCCCAGTTTTCCCTTCTCCAGGTTGAATTTCACCCCGAACACGCCTATCAGTATCATCATCATCACAATTGCGATGATTACTGCGGACACATTGGGTATCGAGCTGTTTATGATCTCCACCACATCCCCATTAGGAGGATATGTGCCAGTCACGTGAGGAACAACAACCAGGAGCGCGATGCAGAGCGCCACAATTATGCTTATGTTCCTGTTCTTGTCCCCAAACAGATGGACTGTCTCAAGTATCGCGAATATGACTGCGAATATCAGTATGAAGGGCAGCAGCACATCTGTCAGTCCCAATGCCTCAAGCCTCTGGAAAACCGTCACAAAACTTGCCATTTTTTCTCCTCTTCTATCACTTCATTATCTTGCCAAATTCCTTAAACACATTTTGCAGGCCTTTGCCAAGCCTGGAGCCGGCTCCGCTATTGCTGTCTCCGGTGATAAATGAGATTATAGCCACAAACATGAGTATGACCAGGAGGACTGAAACCGTCTCTGAGTTATTCAGGAAACCCAACCAGTTGGGAAACTGCCCTCCTCCAAACCAGCCTGCGCTGCTGCCAAAGATGTAAAACACAGCGCCAAGAGCCAGCAGCCCCACAATCGGCCCTATCCAGTCGCTCTTGGTGATATCTATGGGAATGCCAAATACCCCCATCAGTATCAGGAACATCAGCACAGCGATGATGATGACCGAAACATTAGGTATCGAGGTGTTGATTATCTCCACCACATCCTTTCCTGGGGGATACCCGCCAGTCACATGTGGCACCACAACCAGGAGCGCCATCACAAGCGCCACAACCACATTGATATTCTTCTTGTTAGGGAATATATTTATGGTGCCGAGTATCGCGAATATGATTGCGAAAATCAGGGTGAACGGGAGCACGACATCTGTGAGACCCATCCCTTCCAATGTCTGAAAAACCTCTGTGAAACTCAGCATGTAAAACCTCTTTTATCCAATCATCTCTATGTTATCGCCTGCCTAAGTGGAAGGCGGATTAGCTTTATTATCCTTCGGGCTCTTAACCACAAACGCCATGACAGCCACTATCGTGCCCAGGAGTATCACGCTCGCCACAAGCTCATTGGACCAGTGGAGACTAAGGAAATTATAGACAGTGTCTATCCACCCCAGCGCGTTGAAAAATATCAGCAGTATGCCTATCAGGCATGCGATCATGAACCCAGTCTGCCATGGACCCTTTGGCAAAGACACACCCTTTTCATTCTGCTCCATGAACACGCCGATAAGCGCCATGAACAGCACTATCGCGAACAGCAGTATCACAACCTGGGAAGACACCTTCATTATGACCTCGACCAGCTGGGCAGAGGCCACCACGAAAAAGGCTATGCAGAACGCCACGATGGCATTGATGCTCTTCTTAGGATAATTTACCTTGTCGATAACCTCATAGCCCAGCACCCTGGTCTTGTCCAGGATGGCGAAGACTATCGAGAACACCAGCAGGAACGGAAGTATGACATCGTATATGCCCAGATCCACAAAAAAATTCAGGACTCCTCTAAATGCCGAGACTTCTGCCATATGCCCCAACTTTCATCAAGGGATTATTTAAATCTTTCGGATACAGGGTATATGAAATAAAACATTAATACTATCATAATGTCATGAACAACCTTTGATAATTCTGGAACACCGCATTTGCCACCTCTATCCCGTCCATCCCCTTCACTTCCGCAATCACCCTGATGCTCTCTACCACAAACGCAGGCTCATTCCTCTTCTCCCTAAACGGGCTCAGATAAGGCGCATCTGTTTCAGTAAGAATCTTTGACATAGGAGAAAGCTCGGCAATCTTCCTGAGCTGCTCGCTCCTCACTATATTGGTCGGCAGCGAGAAATACCACCCGTTCTTCACAATCCTCTTAACCAGGTGCAGCCTGCCGCCAAAGCAGTGCATCACCACATTCTTCTGGCCCACCTCCTCAAGAATCTCCACCGCCCTAAGCTCTGCGGCCCGGGAATGCACAATCACCGGCTTCTCAATCCTTCTCGCTAGTTCCAGAAGCTTACGAAACACACTCTCCTGTTCCTTCTTCTCATCCTCGCTGGCCTTCGTGAAATCAAGCCCGATCTCCCCGATGGCCACTATCCTCTCTTTATGGGATTCGATAAACCTTAGCTCTTCATCAACGTCGAACGGCTTCCACTTCATAGGATACTCATCTGACTCTAGCTCCCGCTTCAGCGCATCCATGGGATATATCCCCAGCGCCGCCTTGACAGCCTTGTGCTTTGCAGCCAGCTCAAGAGTCTCCCTGTTGGTCTCGGGATTGATGCCATTCGTGATGATGGCCCTCACCCCTGCCTCTTCCGCATTCCTCAGCACCTCATCTAGCCTTTCCTTCAGCTCCCAATGGTCCAGATGGCAGTGCACGTCTACCAGAATCATAGCTCAGACGAGACTTGGACACTATTTATATTGTTTTGGAAAATTGAGATTTTCCAAGACCCAAAAAAGCCTTGCTTTTTGTTGGTTTTGGGAAAAATAACAAACAATCTTATACTCTAAGCCAATCCTCCCAATCATGGAGAGGATTCGCGCGATAGGGATTATAATCAAAGAAGGTAAGATCCTGCTGCTAAAGAGGTCTGTGAAAGACAAGGGAGTGTATTATACCTTCCCTGGCGGAGGTGTCGAGGAAGGCGAGACACCGGAGCATGCGGTAATTAGGGAAATCAAGGAAGAGACCAACCTTGACATTGAGATTGAGGAACTCCTCTGGGATTTTAAGGATATGTATCATCACGGGCTCTATTTCCTCGCGAAGAACCCCAGAGGGGAGATGGAGCTTGGAGAAGGGCCTGAAAAAAAGAAACAGTCTGCTGATGACAATCATGAGCCCTTGTGGGTGCCGCTCAAAGACATCACAATGCTGCTTCTCTATCCAGAAAAGATAAAAAACCGGGTAATAGAGAAATTTGTCAGGAAATAGCAAATATATTTATTCTGATTTTGTTGGGCAGAGATTATGAGACCCCTCAAGAAAGAAGTCCGCATCTTAGGTATAGATGACTCTGCCTTTGACAAGTTCAATGACAGGACTGTGCTTGTGGTTGGTGTGCTCTTTAGGGGAGGCGAATTTCTCGATGGAGTCCTTACCACTAGGGTATCAGTCGATGGCAGCAACTCCACCAAAAAGCTCGCAGACCTGATCACAAAGACCAAATTCAGGCCGCAGATCCAGTGCATCATGATAGACGGTATCGCATTTGGGGGCTTCAACATAATAGACATAGTGAGGCTCCACGATGCGACAGGAATCCCAGTGATAATCGTGATGAGGGATTATCCTGACATCCCCAAGATAAAGCGCATCCTAAAAAAGATAGGCATGGGCCCAAAAGCCAGGCTGCTTGAGAAGGCTGGCGAGATAATCCCTGTTTATCCCAAAAGCCCCAAAGACCCAGAGAAAAATGTCCACATACAATTCTATGGCACAACCAGGGAGCGGGCGCTCGAGTTTGTTAGGCTCTCCACAAAAAGGGGAAACATCCCTGAGCCCCTGAGGGTCGCCCACCTGATAGGCCAGGGGATAATTCTCGGAGAAAGCAGGGGAAAAGCCTGAAAATATAGAAGACCACCCTCTGACTATACCGCAGCTCCGTTCCTGAGCAGGGTCATGTAAGTCTGCACGATTATGAAAAACAGGTACAGCATTATCAGCGAGAGGCCCTCCTTCCAGCTTATGCCCCTCTCAGACTCCCCGAATGTGATGAACACGAACGCGATTATCACCAGGAACAGCGCGCTCGTGAAAAACAAGAACACGTCTGTCTGGATAGGGTGTATCAGCGCGCTCACGCCAAGCACCAGTGTCGAATTTGTGATCACGCTGCCGAGCGTGTCTCCGACCGCAAGCTCCTGATGCTTCTCAATCACCGCCCTTGTGTCAAGTATGAGCTCAGGCAGGCTTGTGCCCAGAGCCAGGAGTATGAGCCCAATCAGGATTGCAGGTATATTCATATCCACAGAAAGCTTTGTGGCGAAAATCACCACGAAATTCGCGCTCACCATGAGCACGACCAGGCTGATTAGCCCTATAAGGACCTGCCTGCCAACCTCTTTCTTATGGACGAAATCAATCCTCTTCCTGAACCTGTGCTCCTGCCTTATCATCTGCCAGATATACAGCACGAAAATCGCTATAAGGATAAGCCCGTCATACCACTGCAGCGCCTTGTCCCACATCAGGAGAAGCGGCACCATGATGATCGCGACCATATAGATGAAATCCTTCTTGATGACCTTGCTCCTTATCCTTATCCCTTTCGCAAGAAGTGCCGCAATCCCTATTATCAGGGTGAGATTGATTATGTTTGCGCCTATCACGTTTCCCAGCGCAAGCTCATTGTTGCCGGAAAACGCAGAAGTCACGCCCACGAACAGCTCAGGCAGCGAGGTAGAGACTGCGACGACTATGAAACCCACCGCAAACTCATTTATCCTGAAGTACTCAGCTATCCTGCTGAGCGACCTTACCACGAACGTGCTGCTCTGCACCAGCACCAGGCATGACAGCACGAAAAACAGCAGATTCAACCAGAGCATGTGGTAATCCGGTGAAACCCGCTTTATATATTTCTTTCGATTTTCAGAAAAACACTCTCTTCAGCCGGATGATTTCTTATTCAGCCTGTAGACAAAAACCTTCTTGTAGACAGCGCCCACCTTTGCGGTGTGGTTCTTGAACGAGACCAGCTTGGCCTTCCTTAGTCTCCTCAGGCATGCCAGCACAGAGCCCACAGACACGTTAAGTTTTTTAGAGATCTCATTAGCATTGAACCACTTATTACCCTCTTTTTTCAGGAAACTGATTATATCGCTTTGTCCCATCCCCAGATGTATCCCTTGATTCCACCTTATATAAACCTTTTGCTGCCCGGAGCAGCTCGCGATTCAGGCCGGCATCAATCTTATAATCCCCCTAAAATTCATTATAATCCACTTATAACCCAATACCAAAAAGTATAAAAGCATAGCAGGCCAGCTACCTTCTGTAATCAAAAATAATTGGAGGCATTCACAATGGCAGTCAAATACGCTATATACAAATGTGAGATCTGCGGAAACATAGTGACCGTAGTTGAGGACGGCGGGGGCGAGCTCATCTGCTGCGGCCAGGAGATGACACTCCTGAAAGAGAAAACCGTCAATGAGGAAGGCAAGGAAAAGCACGTGCCTGTCGTAGAGATAAACGGCAACAAGGTGACCGTGACTGTGGGAAGTGTGCACCACCCGATGGAACCCAACCACTACATCATGCTCATCCAGCTTATGGACGGCGACAAGATTCTGTTTGAGAAATGGCTCCAGCCAGGCCAGCAGCCTGTGGCTGAATTCCTGGTGGACAAGGCAGAGAATCTGAAAGCCAGGGAATACTGCAACATGCACGGATTGTGGAAGAACTAGAAACTTTTGTCTTTTCTGATTTCTTATCCTTTCTGATTATTCATCTTTTTAGCTTATCATCCCAAGCGCCACTCTCAGCTCCTTGAGCTCCTTCTTCCGCAGCTCCCTGAACTTGCCCTCGCTTATCCCCCTCAGCGTCAGAGGGCCTATCCTCGTCCTCGCAAGATCAAGGACCTTGAATCCCACTGCCTCAACCATCCTCCTTATCTGCCTCTTCCTGCCCTCATGGATCTTCATAGAAAGCTCAGTTGTCTGGAACCTCCTGGTAAGCACTTTAACATCGGATGGCGCGGTGAGGCCGTCGCTCAGCTTCACCCCTTTCCTCAGCTCCTCAAGCTTATCGTAAGGGATGATTCCCCTCACCTTAACATAATACACCTTGTCAATCACATACCTAGGATGCATAACCCTGTTTGCCATCTCCCCATCATTCGTGAGGAAAACCAAGCCTCGGCTGTCCACATCCAGCCTTCCGGCCGGGATAAGCCGCTCCCTCATCCTGACCATATCAACCACAGTCGGCTTATGGCTCTCGCTCTTCAGCGTGGTCTCCACCCCGACCGGCTTGTTGAGGATCACATACACCCTCTGGGGATGCCTCAGCCTCACACCATCCACCATTATCACATCCTTCTCAGAATCCGCAGAATCCCCAATCCTCACCGGCTTGCCGTTCACGCTCACCTTGAAATCCCTTATCAGCTGCTCAGCCTTCCGCCTAGAGCAGACACCATTGTTAGCGATCAGTTTCTGGACTCTTCCGTACATATATATCGCCTAATCCAGCCCATTATAAAAAGATTGCGATAGGCAAAGCTCTGTCCTGAATCTGTGCGGCTGGCCCATACCCGTGCCTTTCCCAGCCCGCCCGCCCACCGCCATCCATCCCAGTGCTGGCCAAGCCCTAAGGCCAAACCCACGCTCTCAGGACAGAGCCGATAGGTAAAGCGGTTTTCAAGAATTGCTGTACAGCGCAGATCTCCAGGCCTCAATCCTGCCCGCCTGGTCCCTTCTATTTGCGCCGCTAGACGAGGGGAGAATCACTGTCTCAAACCCTCTTTCTCTCAGCAGATACTCGGATTTCCCGGCCTCTTTCCCATTGAAACACACAAGCCTTACAGAGGGGTATTGCTCTCTTATCTTATCAAAATCATTCATCACAGAGGAGGTGATGTCAGAATCCATGCTGCCCTCCCTCTCGCAGGAGTAGTACACATCCCAAAGTCCGATACGATGCTCAAGAAGCAGCCTTGTCTTCTCACCATAGTCCTGCCCAACAAGCGCCTCATCCAGCACAGAGCCCATAATCTTCCAGAAATCATTGCCTGGATTCGCATAATACTGCCCTTTGCTTATAGAAATATCGCTGGGCAGAGAGCCAAGTATCATGATCTTTGTGTTGCTGTCCACCAGAGGCGGAAGACCATTTTTGCCCATTAGACATTACCCCCTTATCTCTAGATACCTAAACAGCGCCGGATTTGCGCATGCTACGGCTCTGGAAGAACCATATTTGCCTTATAATGATTTCGGCAGGCCAAAACCAAAAAATATATATTGTGTCCTCATGCCGGATAATGCTGTGAAAAAAAGAGGTAGCAGTTCTATATGGGGCGCAGCAGGAAAAAAAGCCCAGATCACCCTATTTATCATCATAGCGCTGATTCTTATCGCCGGCGCCCTGTCATACATCTATCTGACCAGGGAAAAGGTGAATATCGACCCAATAGATAAGGCGCGCCAGGATGCTGAGACCCTCGCAAGATCCGATTCAATCAGGGTCTATGTCGGAAGCTGCCTGGAGACCGCGACCAAAGATGCCGTGCTGCTGGTGGGCAGGCAGGGAGGCTACCTCTATGACACCCAATATAATGGGGGAATATTCCTGTTGGGCCCGGGAGGGGAGATCTGCGGCAGCTTCCCGCCGGGCACCTGCGATGCAGGGGCGAATGTGATACCCTATGAGACCCGGGCTGGCGAGACAGACATGGTGAGCTTTCTCATAAAGCAGAACCCTAACCTGGCCTTCCCGCTCTACCCCTACAGAGGATATCTGCGGACCAAAGACCAGCCAGACACATTCGGCGTGGTCGTGGGCGGAGAGAGTAAGGGAAGTCCGGTAGAGCTCTGCGATGCGGATGGCCCTAACGCAAGAGACACAGAGGGGGCGAAGCACACCTGCTTCAACAGCTATTCCATGATAGGAAAATCCATCCAGAACTTCCTGGAGAGCTACATCTCGCAGAAGGTCCAGGAGTGCGCAGACTTCTCGAATGTGGAGGTCACGCAGGGCGCCAAGATCGAGGCCGAAAACGCCTCGGCAGAGGTCATGTTCGGCGACACTGACCTGATAACCACAATCCATTACAGGTTAAAGATAATATTCTCCACCAAGCAGTCGGTCACCACAATTGCAGACTACAGCTATCACCTGAGCGGCATGCGCCTGAAAGAGCTCTACGAGCTTGCGTATTATCTGGTAAAAGAGGACACCACAAACATCTTCTTTGACAAGACCTCAGAATCAGACCTTAACAGCCTCTCAAACTGCATGGACCCCTCCAGCGAGGCGAGAAAGACATCATGCCTAAGGGAGGGCATGAGCGTCACAAGGATTGAAAACCCCTGTGCTGGCTGCCCCCAAAGCAGATATGCGGACATCATCCAGCTCAGGGACACACATTCCTCAATAGAGGGAGAGCCATACATATTCCAGTTCGCGGTCGCCAACCGGCCGCCTGCCTTGGATATGATAAGCATAAGCATACCTGAAACCACCCATTACTACAGGTATCTATCCCTGCTCGGCAAGGTAAATCCCCTAGTCTACAAGAAAAGGAGCCTTGAAAACGGAGATGAAGACAAATATGATATCATAGTCAGCCTAAACGATCAGCTTGGGATATATCCCTACGGGGCTGATCCTGATGAAGACACCCTTACCTACAGATATGTGCCTCTGGGCTCTGACACAGTCACATCAGAAAAGCTTGAGGCATCTGCGGATTTCCTGGTCACAAAAAGGGATGCTGCCCTGGATGCCGGCACTCTGGGTGTAGGGGAATACTCAGTGAGGCTAACGGTTGCGGACGATGAGGGGTTCACAGACTGGCAGGACCTAAGCATTTTGGTCTGTGATGACTATCATGATTGTGTTTTCTGCTCTGACTGCGAAGAATGCCCTGACCCACCCCTACCACAGCCAGATGACTGTGAGCGATGCGAGGACTGCCCTCGTAATTCACCTCAGGAATATTGCTGCACCTAGTTTTTCTTATGCACGGTTTTTAGAAAGTTTTTTAAATAAGCAGCTCAATAAAACGACTAAAGGCATATATATACTGCACATCGCGATACTTTAAGGGCTCTGGCCCTAAAAAAGAGAGGATAATAAATGGAAACAAAGAGATTCTCTATAGCTGGCATAACACACCTCTGGATACTGTCTTTCATTCTCCTTTCTGCGCTGCTCGTCTTCTCACCTAGCGTGAGCTCTCAAGGCGTGGCTGGCTGCTGCGCCAACCCCGGCATCCTCTACGGCCAGTTCGACACATCCTTCTACTGCAGCGAGGGCAAGATGTACAATTTCATGTGCTGCCCCACCAATGAGGGTAATCCCATAAACGGCCGCTACAACAGCACAAACCCCTATTTCCCTGACAATGAGGCAGATTGCAAGGCCAACTTCTATGCCGCGACCTGCGGGGATATAGCCAGCGGAGCCTGCCAGCTCGGCTGCTGCTACAACCCTAACTCCGACCCTTCGCTGGGCTACTGTAGCATCTCCACTAAATATATCTGCCTGCTTGAGCAGGGCGCAGACTGGAGAGAGGCAAGCTGCGGTGAGGACTTCCACAACTGTCCAGTAGAAGAGGTTCCAACCAATGAGACCAAGAACACCACTGAAGGACAGGATACCTGTTCGCAATATGACCTCTCCGCGAATGTTGAATCTGACTGCAAGGCCAACGGCTGCAAATACTGCTATGTCAACAACAAATGCTTCTCAAATTGCTTCGGCAACTGCCCGGAAAATTTTGTGGATGTGGATTCTAATGGCGAATGCGATTCAAACTACTATTACCAGTCCTGCCCAGGCAATGTCATCTGCCAGGAAACCCAGCCGGACACCTGCCTCTGCGGAAACGGGCTGGCGCTTAAGGACCAGTACTGCTGCGAGCTGCTCAGCAAAAACTTCACCAGCAAGGATGAATGCAATGCCGCCTGCGCCCTCAACTGCGGCCTCAACCAGAAGATAAGCGATTTCTTTTACACAGCCCCCTACGGCTATACGACCTGCCAATGCGGCCAGCAGACCGCAAGCATCAATGCGGACGCCGACAAATACTGTTGCTCGAAAAATAATGTGATTGCCCTCAACAACAGCGAATGCTACCCCAAGGGCACACTCACCGGGTATGTCTATATGGCCGGAACCAAGACCGGAATAAAGGG
>Ga0315268_10007019_pt1 | contig 11920 bp, 11 predicted proteins | sample C1_top_MG_FD_204535 | JGI IMG/M metagenome (GOLD analysis project Ga0315268, IMG submission 204535) | Sediment microbial communities from Yellowstone Lake, YNP, Wyoming, USA - C1_top | ecosystem: Environmental > Aquatic > Freshwater > Lake > Sediment | place: USA: Wyoming | collected 2017-08-01 | reverse complement strand
GCTCGGTCAGGCTTTCGCCCATTGCCGAAGATTCTCGACTGCAGCCACCCGTAGGTGTTTGGGCAGTGTCTCAGTCCCAATGTTGGGGATCATGCTCTCACATCCCCTACCCGTCATAGCCTTGGTGGGCCATTACCCCGCCAACAAGCTGATAGGACACAGGCCGCTCCTCAAGCGATAAATCTTTACTCCGAAGAGAACTATCTCGTATTATTCCCCCTTTCGAAGGATTATCCGAGACTCGAGGGCACGTTCCTATGCGTTACTAACCCGTTTGCTATGCTACACCACTTAGGTTTCGTTGATCGAGTTTTTTAATCTCTTTCTAAGTTGCGTTGAAGAGTTCGGAATTATTTTTAGATTCCTTTCCCTTTGTTTCGCATCTTTTTCAGAAAGAAAAGCTTCATAATATATAAGCTTCCAGGGACGAAAGTTCTTAGTATAAGAACTCTTACCATTATTATGATCTGCTACTCTTTGTCGCAGATCCATTGAAAAGCCTGTATACATTCGACCGTCTTTCTTACTTTTTAGTATGTAAACATAATACATACTAATATTATAACAAAAACTAAGTGGTGTAGCATCCAACTTGCATGCCTTATCCACGCCGCCAGCGTTCATCCTGAGCCAGGATCAAACTCTCAATAAGAATTATCTTAAAATCAAAGACTTTAAAATAATTTTGAGAACCTGAAATTTTTTGATAGAAATTTCAGCGAACTCGAAAGTAAACAATTTTGAATTGAATAGATTCCATGGCATTCCACCAAAATTTGCCTTGCGGCAAACTTAAGCGGATTTGGACAACCGCAAAAACTTGCAATATACCCTGTCAAAAACCGCCTCACGCGGCGCTTCGCACAGCGAAGCAATCAACAGGGGTGTGTATTAAATTATTAAGGTTCTTATCGTGATCCATTAAGACAACGAAAACACGACCAGAATAATTTGCAATGGATATTACAAACTATTCCAGTCGCGTCTTTCACCCCAATTTATCTAATTTAAGTGATCGACTAGGTTACTTTTGTATTTTAAAGTTAATGCTTAGCGCAAGGTGAATAATACCAGATTAGGAAAGTGTGTCAAGGGTCTCAAAGTTAGGACTTTATTTACAGAATTTTTGGTATTCAATTAAGCAGGCTTCTCGATGTTCTCCAGCCTCATCACAAAGAGATTTATTGCATTTTTCAACTGCCATTTGTCGTATACAGAAATTTATGGCATTTTCATCTGCTACTCGATCATTGCCCCAATATCTACAAGCATCGGGATTAACATTTTGATATCCAACAATAAACTTACAGTTATTTTTCTTTGACCCAGCTAACTCGCAAATACTTTCATTATTCATTTTTAATGCCAATTGTAAGTAGCAAGCTTCCTTTACTCTTTTTGAGATAAAATCATTCTTGCAATAATCATCACTTAAGCTATCGGTATTTCTTTCAAGTAAGTTTATATAACATGCTTCTTTCTCATTTATCGTCAATTCTGGATCTTTACATATATTCTCTGAAAGTTGAAATTTATCTTGTTCAAAAAGTTTTGAAAAACAAAGAAGCCTGTAGTTAAAACTGCTGCAACCAAAAATCTCTAATTCGCAACCATAAGCATTTTGTGGAATCTCTAAGCAACCGGAAAAGCTTTTTCCGAATTTTGAAAAATATAGATCATTTTTTTCGCTACTAATAACAACATATGGAATTTTCTTTGTTAAAGCTAAAAAGATAGCCAAAATAATCAATGACATAACCAGTAATAATAAATAAATTTTTTTATTTTTCAAAATACTGTTTATTACTTAATTAAATATACCCCAAGATAAATTTACAGCTTCCCCACTGCTTCGCGGAACTTATCCCCGCGGTCAAATTCGTTGAGAAAGAGGCCGAAGCTGGCCGCGCCGGGGGAAAGAAGAACCACGTCGCCCGGACCGGCCAGGTTTTTGGCCCGGATAACCGCTTTTTCCATATTACTGAATTCGCTATCGATAATTTTTTCTCGTCCGATTTTTTTGAGTTCATTCTTTATTTTCTCCGTGGCCTCACCTTTGAGAAGCACCGCCCGACGGACTTTCGCACCCATGACCTCCGCCAGTTTTTTGAAATCCAAATTCTTGTCCGCCCCTCCGGCAATGAGAACCAGTTTTTCGGAAAAAGAATTGATGCCCGCAATTGCCGCGTCCGGGACCGTCGCCGTGGTGTCGTTCATATATTTCACGCCACCGAGTTCTCGAACCAATTCCAGCCGGTGCGGAACGCCTTTGAAATTCTGGATCGCTTCGCAGATTTTCCCGGGCGCGATGCCGTAGACCAGCGTTGCCCCCGTCACCGCTAAAACATTTTGCAAATTATGATCTCCTCGCAGTCTGATGTCGGCTAGATCACAAATAACCCTTTCGCCACTGCCGTCCTTGCAAAAAATCTTTCCTTCTTTCACTCCGATATAATCTTTGTCGCTATCAATATTCGTGTTCGCCGTAAAAAATATTTTTTTTGACTCCGCGCCATCCGCCAAGCTCCGCGTTATCTCATTATCATAATTCAAAACCCCAAAATCATCTTTCTTCTGGCTCGAAAAAACATATTTTTTATCCGCAATATATTTTTCCATCGAGCCGTAATAGTTCAAGTGATCCTCGAGGATATTGGTTATGACCGCGATGTGCGGAGAGAGCCCCGCTCGCCCCAAAGCCGACAACCGCCAGCTCGAAAGTTCGAACACCACAACGCCTTTTTTCACTTTTTCAATTTTTTCGAGCAAATCCAAAACCGGTTTTTGACCGATTCCGGCCGTGAAAACATTTTCACCTGCGCCCCGCAAGATTTCTGCTATCAACGTCGCCGTTGTCGTTTTGCCTTTGGTTCCGGTCACGCCGATTATCGGCAATTTGCAGAGCTGGAAAAAAATTGATGAGTCCATCTCAACCGGAACCTTCAACTTTCGCGCAGCCTGAATGTGCTTTGAATTCCAGGGAACGGCGGGGCCCTTCACCACCAGATCAACGTTGGTGAAATCCTCCATCCGATGCTGACCGAAAACAAAAGTGATGTTTTTGAGTCCCTTGAGCTTCTCAAGAGATGCTTTCAATTCTTTCTCGGTTTTCATATCGGTCGCGATCACTTTTGCTCCGAGACTAGAAAAAAAACGGATGGTCGCAATGCCACCTCCGTGAAGACCGATTCCCATGACGGTCACCTTTTTCCCCTTAAAATCTTCTTTTTTCATAACGCCGTAATAAATTCGCCGTTCAAGTCTTTTGTCAATTTCCCATCCGCTATGGCCAATTTGCCGTTTACGATGACCTGTTCAACGCCGTCGCTGTATTGATAGGGATTTTCAATTGTGGCGCGATCGATAATTGTTTCAGGATCGAAAACGACAATATCCGCAATTGAACCTTTTTCGATTTTCCCCCGACCGGCCAGCGCAAACTTCTTGGCCGGAAGCGATGTCATTTTTTGGACGGCTTCCTCAAGGCTCAGCAGTTTCTTTTCGCGCACATATCTTCCCAGAACCCTCGGAAAAGTTCCGAAGCATCTGGGGTGAACAAGCTCTCCGCTCTCCTGGTGGCTGGGGCTGTAGCCCAAGCCGTCAGAAGCAACAATGGAAAGCGGATGCTTCAAAAATTTCTCCATATTTTCTTCACTGAGGCAATCAATCAGGGTGATAACCCGACCTTCGCTCGCCAAGAGCAGATCGACCACCACTTCTTCGTTGGAGACCCCTCGCTCGGCCGCAATTTCAGAAATTTTTCGTTTGGCCAGAGTCCGGCTGAAAGCGCAAACCGCGATAACCGCGTCTTCATAGTGGTATCGTGCCGTATGCTTCATTTCGTCGATCACCCGACGACGGATATCTTTTTCTCCCAGGCGGCGCAGCAACGCCTTCTTGCCTCCTTCAGCCACCCAGCCTGGCAGATATATGTATAGCACGGAACCAATATGGGTATAAGGATAAACATCAAAATTAATATCCAAACCGGACTTCGCGGCTTGTTCAATTTTCTGCAAAATTTTTTCCGCCAGCGGCCAGTTTTCTTCTCCCATGATCTTGAGATGGGAAATCTCAAGACTCACTCCAGTATGCCGAGCCAGATCCAGAGCCTCATCCAGGGCTCGAACAATTTCCTCGGATTCGTTCCGCAAGTGAACAGAAAAAACTTGATCGTTGGCTTTCACAATTTCAGCAAAGAGCACTAGTTCGTCCCAAGTGGCTGGTTTTTCGTGGCTATAGGCCAGGCCCGCAGAAAGCCCCAGGGCGCCTTCCGAGAGCGATTTCTCCAGAAGCTTTTCAAATACATTTAGCTCGTCTCGATCCAGCCGGCGCATCTCATCCAAAAGAACTCCGCGGCGCAAGGTTCCGTGTCCGACCAGCGTCGCAAAATTGGTCCCGAACTTTTTGCTGCGCATTTTTTCGGCGAATTCTCCGAACGAAAGCCAGTCCACGTTGACTTTTTTGATGTCCGCCCATTTCTGGATAGCTTCAATGATGTGGCCGTCGGTGAGTGGCGCGATCGAAGCTCCGCAATTTCCTCCGATAATCGTCGTGATGCCCTGGAAAAGCAGGCTGGGCAGCTGCGGCTCCAGAAAAATCTGCCAATAGCTGTCGGAGTGATTGTGAACGTCGATGAAACCGGGGGCGACGATCTTCCCTTGGGCGTCAATTTCAATCTTGCCCTGGGCGCCGGACATTTCGCCGACCGCCGCTATTTTGTTTTTTTTGATGCCAAGACTCCCAGGATATCCGCCCCTTCCGGTTCCGTCAACAATGGTTCCATTTTTAATCAAAATGTCGTACATATTTTTTGTTTTATTTCTATAATACGATTTTCTTGATCTTCACTCGACTGCCCAATATTTTCTCAGCTAAATTTTCGAAATGCTCCGTTAGATCACTCACAAAATATTCATCTTCCCCTTTTTTATAATCCTTGAGTCGCTCTTTCAATTTTTTTGCTAGTTTTTCACCTGAAGCAATTGTCTTTGTCCTTCTACCCATAACTCCACCAATAACTTTTTCGAGCAATGGATAGTGAGTGCAGCCAAGAAGAAGGGTATCCACTTTCTGGAGCTTCAAGTCTTTCAAATATACTCGCGCGATTTTCTTCGTTTCCGGCCGCTTGATCCAGTTTTCCTCGACCAGCGGAACAAAGAGCGGACAGGCTTGGGTGAAAACTTGAATCTTTTCGTTCATTCCAGAAATTTTCTTTTTATAAATGCTACTATTGATCGTCGCGGTTGTCCCAATAACTCCCACTTTTTTATTTTTCGTTTTTTCAACCGCCGCCTCGGCTCCAGAACTGACTACATCGTATATATTCAGGTTTGGATATTTTTCTCTCAAGTAATCGGCAGCTAAAGACGAAGCGCTGTTGCAGGCGATAACAATCGTCCGACACCCTTTATTTTTCAAAAATTCAACAATTTCTATTGAGTATCTTTGAATCGTTTCCGGACTTTTATTTCCGTAAGGCAGTCTCGCCGTGTCGCCGAAATAGACAATCGGAACGTCCGGCAAAAGTTTTTTTATTTCTTTCACGACCGTGAGACCTCCCACCCCGGAATCAAAAATGCCAATCATTTGAGACGCATCAACGGATTATTTTGCTTCCCACGATTTCCGCCATCTCGACCAACCGGTTGGCGTATCCCCATTCGTTGTCATACCAACCCACGACCTTCGCCAAATTGCCCTGAACCATTGTGAGTGGCAAATCGACGATCGCGCTCGCCGGATTGCCTTTGAAATCCATCGAGACCAGTTCTTCTTCGGAAACAGTCAAAATATTTTTGAGATAACTTTCGGAGGCTTCCCGATAGAGTTTGTTTATTTCTTCAGCGGTCGTTTCTTTTTTGAGAATGCAGATAAAATCCGTCACCGATACCACGGGCGTCGGAACCCGCATCGAAATTCCATTAAGTTTACCTTCCAAATGCTTCATGGCCTTCCCGACGGTTTTCGCGGCTCCGGTTGAGGTCGGGATGATATTCTGGGCGGCCGCCCGAGCCCGCCTGAAGTCTTTGTGCGGCAAATCTAAGATCCGCTGATCGTTCGTATACGAATGGACCGTGGTCATAAAGCCTTTTTCAAGGCCAAAATTGTCGTCGAGAACTTTTATCATCGGAGCCAGGCAGTTGGTCGTGCAAGACCCGTTCGAAACAATATCCTCGGTCAGCGAATATTCTTTTTCGTTGATGCCGATGAGATAAACCGGCACGCCTTCGCCTTTCGGCGGAGCGGAGAGAATGACTTTTCGGGCGCCGGCCTGAAGATGCTTTTCGGCTTCTTCTCTTTTAGTGAACGCGCCGCTGCACTCAAGGACTACGTCGATTCCCAATTCCTTCCAGGGCAATTTCAAGGGATCCGGCTCCGTGAGACTCTTGATCTTTAGCCCGTCGACGATAATTTCCCCTGTGCCCGTTTCGACTTTTTTCGGATAAATTCCGTATGAGCTGTCATATTTCAAGAGGTGTGCCAAAGTCTGGTCATCCGTGAGATCGTTGATGGCCACCACCTCAAGATCCGGGCGCTCCAGCGCGATCTTCAGAGCTGGCCGGCCGACGCGGCCAAAACCATTAATAGCAATTCGTGTTTTCATATTACGGTCTATGCTTTATATTTTTAGGCTAAAATTTTTTCAATCAATCAACTCTATTCCTTTGAATACGCGTTCGTAAACGCCGAGCGCCGACCGGAGTTCTTCGAGACTGGTTTCGTGCGTGGGATCATCGAGAATCGTGCGGTGCAGCTCGGCCACTTGCTTGAGTTCGTCAACCGCGACCAACTGCCCGCGTCCAATGTGGCTGATTTTTTCTTCAGTATCTTTGCCGATATATCCCAATTTTCCGAGAGCCTCATTCAGCATCTTATCGGCTTCGATCAGCGCGATTTTTGAGCTGGCAACGCTGCCTTCTTCAAGCCGGCCTTTGGTCGCTTGCCAGCGAACGTTATAAACGGATTTTTTGAACCGCATAACCGGAGATCCATAGATCACCATTCGCAAATCCGTCCGAATCCTCTTGGAAAAAAGAAGGATAATATCGATGAACAACAAGAAAGAAACAATAGCCGAAAATATTTTCAGATAGAAAAAAAATGCTGACTGAAGAAACGCAGCATAGGCCGAGGATATGATGCTGATGATATTGATATCCATAATATTTGGGTTCGAAACTCAATTATTCTTTTCCCAGGCATACGCCGTGTTGAGGAGCGTCTCTTCACCAAACCACTTTCCCGAGAGCTGCAGACCGACCGGTAATTGTTTTGTTCCGTTCTCAATTTCTCCGACCGGGATGGAAATTGCCGGAATGCCGGCGATGTTCGCGGTCACGGTATAGATATCCGAAAGATACATCTCGAGCGGATTGTCTATTTTTTCCCCGATCTTGAAAGCGGGCGTCGGAGACGTCGGCCCGGCAATCACATCCACTTTTTGGAAAGCTTCTTCGAATTCCCGGCGAATGAGAGAACGAACTTTTTGGGCTTTGAGATAATACTGGTCATAATAACCCGCTGAAAGCGCGTAGGTCCCGAGCATAATCCGCCTCTTGACCTCTTTTCCAAGATACTTAGCGCGGGAACGGAAATAAATATCCGTGAGCGTGATATTCTCTTCGATAGCAATTTCTTTTTCAATTGATTGACCGTATCGAATGCCGTCAAAACGCGCCAGATTCGAGCTGACTTCCGAAGGCATGATGATGTAGTAGGTCGCGAGCGCGAACTCGCCGCTCGGGAGACTGATCTCAACAATTTTCGCGCCGAGGCTTTCGTATTTTTTGAGCGCCGCTTCGATAATTTTTCGCACCTGCGGATCCAAACCAACGCTTGCGAAATATTCTTTCGGCACTCCAATTCTAACATTTTTTATCTCTCCGGTTAAGCCGGCTTCATAATTCTTTTTATTTTGATCCGCCGTGGTGGCGTCACGGGAATCTTGACCGGTAATTCGGCCTAAAATTATCGCCGCGTCCTCAACGGTCTTTGTGATCGGCCCGATTTGGTCGAGACTCGAGGCCATCGCGATGAGGCCGTAACGTGAAACCAAACCGTAAGTCGGTTTCAACCCGACGACTCCACAAAAAGAAGCCGGCTGCCGAATCGATCCGCCCGTATCCGAACCGAGAGCCCACGCACATTCATCGGCCGCGACGGCCACCACCGAACCGCCCGAAGAACCACCGGCTACCCGACCGGCATCGTTCGGGTTTCTCGTCACTTGATAGGCGCTGTTTTCAGTCGAGGATCCCATCGCAAATTCATCGAGATTGGTTTTTCCCAGGAACACGGAGCCGCTCTTTTTTAATTTATCGATAACTGTCGCATCATAGGGCGAAACAAAATTTTCAAGAATTTTTGAGCCGGCTGTCACGGGCAGTCCTTCCGCGCAGATGTTGTCTTTTATGGCGCACGGAATACCGGCCAAGATGTCGATTTTTTCTCCGTTTTTAATTTTTTGGTCCACCGAGCGCGCTTGATCCAGCGCCAATTCTTTGTTCAAGCTCAAAAAAGCCTTTATCTCACTGTCCTTTTTTTCGATGCGCGAAAAATAATCTTCAGTAAGCTTTTCTGAAGTAATTTCCTGGTTGATTAGTTTTTCGTGAAGATCTCGAATCATGGGTTATTTATTACGAACTACGAATTTTGCGAACATACGAACATATTTTTCGTAGTTCGTAAATATTTCAGAATACCGCCCTCACCTTATCAAACCGATCTTTTTTCTCCGGAAAATTTTTGATGATGGCGTCTTTTGTCTCGTCGCTGTATTCAACAATTTTATCTTCCCGCGCGGCATTCTTGGCTCCTGTGATATGCGCAATCGGCTCGACATTTTCCGTGTCAGCTTCATTGAGTTTTTCCACAAAACCCAAAATATCCGAAAGCTCCTGGGAATATTTTTCGGCTTCTTCATCGGTTATTTCAATACGAGCAAGACTCGCAATTTTCTGGACTTCGGATTTAGTCAGCATAAGGCTATTTTATCAATTTTTTAAGCTCTGGCTCGGTGATTATTTTCACCCCGAGCTCCCTCGCCTTATCATACTTCGAGCCTGGATTTTTGCCAACCACGACATAGTCCGTTTGCCGGCTGACGGACGAGGAAATATCGCCGCCGAGCACGCGGATTTTGTTCTTGGCTTCGTCGCGAGTTAGTGATTCGAGCTCTCCAGTTAATACAAAGGATTTTTTTTGTAACTTATAACGTGTAGCTTGTAACGCTGGAATATCAACCTCAACGCCTAATTTCATCATTTTTCGCAACACATCAAGATTTTCTTTATTATTGAACCAATCATTCAAGCTTTCAGCTGACTTATCACCGATTCCCTTGATATTTAGCCAGTCTTCTTTTGTTATTCGAGGAAAAGCCGAGATAATGTCGTCTAGATTTCGAACCTTTTTATCTAAGGTAAGTTTTCCACCAAAGGCGGATCCGCCTATGGCGGACAAGTTTCGAGTTATAAGAACGGCTGTTTCCTCCCCCGCATGCCGGATTCCCAGCGCGAATAAAAATTTCGGGAATTCGATTTTTTTGGCTTTTTCGATGGCTTTGACCAAATTGTCAGCTGATTTTTCGGCAAAACGCTCGAGCGGCTCGAGATCACCGACTTCAAGCTCGAAGATGTCGGCCGGATTCGCGATGAGGCCCTCGTTCATCAGCTGCTCAACAATTTTTTGTCCCAAGCCTTCGATATCAAAACCTTTTCGTGACACGAAATGGATGACTTTTTCTTTTTCAATCGCGAAACATTTCTGGTTGAGGCAATAGTGCGCGGCGCTCATTTCCCCCTTTTTTCCGGTTTTGATGATTTCCCGCTTCACTCCTCCCCCGCAAATCGGACAGTGCGTCGGCATATGGAATTTTCGCTCTTTTCCGGTTCGCAGATTCTTGAGAACTTCGACAATTTCCGGAATGACATCGCCGGCCTTGTGGAGAACGACCGTATCTCCGATCCGCGCATCCAAACGTTTGATTTCGTCCTCGTTGTGAAGAGTCGCTCGCGAAACCGTGGAGCCGGCCACCCGCACCGGCCTCAAATGGGCCACCGGCGTGAGAGCTCCAGTCCGCCCGACTTGTACCTTGATATCTTCGACGACGGTCGTCACTTTTTCCGGTATGAATTTGTAGGCGATGGCCCAGCGGGGAGATTTTCCGGTGTATCCTAGCGCGTCCTGAAGTTTTTTTTGATTGACTTTCACCACAACTCCGTCAATTCCGTATTCCTGCTTGTTTCTTTTTTCCTCCCAAGACCGGAAAAACTTCTCAATGTCTTCTATGTTTTTGCAAAGTTTGTGGTGCTCATTGGCCTTGAATCCCAGCTGCTTGAGAAATTTGAGCTCGTCCATCTGGGTTTCAGGAAATTTTCCTTCGACCCCATCAATGTCATAGATAAACGAGCTCAATTTTCTTTGAGCTGTGACTTTCGGATCAAGCTGGCGAATCGCGCCGGCCGCTGCGTTCCGGGAATTCGCGAAGAGCGGCAAATTTTGTTTGGCTCTTTCCCGGTTCAGCTTCTCTAGATCGCTTTTTTTCATCCAGCCTTCGCCGACAACGACAATGTCTATCGGCTTTGCGAGTTTCAGCGGAACACTCTGAATTGTTTTCACCTGCTCGGTCACATTTTCGCCGACGACGCCATCTCCCCTCGTTGCCGCCCGCGCCAGCAAACCGTTTTTGTATGTTAAGATAATTTTCAGCCCGTCTATTTTTATTTCCGCGCAATAAGCTAGTTTTTCTTTTATCCCATTTTTTTCCAGCATCCTCAAAATTTTTTCTTTCCAAGCCTGAAGCTCCTCAAGCGAAAAAGCGTCGTTCAAAGACCACTGGCGATGCTTGTGCCGGACTTTTTCAAATTTTGCGAGCGGCTTCCCTCCGATTCTTTGGGAGGGCGAATCGGGACTCCTAAATTCCGGGTATTTTTCTTCCAGTTGGCGGAGCTCCCGCATCAGGGAATCATAAATTTCGTCGGAGATCTCCGGCCGGTCCAAAACATGATACTCATAGCGAAATTTATCGATCTCCCGACGCAGTTTTTCAATTCTTGATTTTATTTCTTTTTTACTCATAATTTCTGCTCCAAGAATCCGCTCCTAATGTTCAATCTCGGAAGTTAGGAGCGTTCCCATCACTCAAAAAATATATCTAGATCTTGTTTCCTCTCTCGAAAATCGGCGATATTTTCTTTCGCATATTCTTCCAACTCGCCAGCATTCCTAAATTCTCCCCTAAATTCTTCATCTCTCACTAAATCATCTCTTCTTTTTCCAATATGATGCAGAAAACTACACCAGGGATAATTTTTCGCTGGACAAACCTTATGCACTTCACTGTTGCAGCTCACATATACTGACAATCTCGAAAGTGATCCCTCGGGCTTAATATGCGAAGATTTGAATCTTCCTTGAAACAACGAGCCCGTCCTGTGATATTTTTCATTAAAGTACATTGTATAACCCGTAGCAACTCTTTGCATAAATCGTTCTATGCCTCGATCTCTTAGTTGTTTTAATACAAAGTGATAATGGTTCGAATTGCAACAGTACGCAATTATTTCAACCAATTTTTTCCTTTCACTAAGGTTCAACCTTAGAAATTCATTAACCGATGAACTTGGATGAGAGGCTTGGAAATTTCTCCATCTAATCATCAAACCGTCTTTCTCATCATTCATTAGTAGCATCGACAAAAGAAACCTTTTATAATCCTTACTACCGGAAAAAATCTCCCGCTTATCAACTCCGCGATTATAGATATGATAATATTCATTATTTGCCAGCTGCGCTTTTCTCATACAATTCTCCTATATCCTACTAAGATTTTTCTGCTAAGGTTCAACCTTAGCGAAACTTAATTTTATTTTAACATACAAAATAATAAAGCAAAAGAGCGGATATTTCCGCTCTT